>Ga0209573_1000061_pt1 | contig 303525 bp, 269 predicted proteins | sample TNRBio252014_DNA_FD_185870 | JGI IMG/M metagenome (GOLD analysis project Ga0209573, IMG submission 185870) | Wastewater treatment Type I Accumulibacter community from EBPR Bioreactor in Madison, WI, USA - TNR Reactor_6/25/2014_ DNA (SPAdes)... | ecosystem: Engineered > Bioreactor > EBPR >... | reverse complement strand
GGGGGGAGGGGGTGGGCGGGTACACTGAGTACCTCTTCCGGCCGGGGTGGCGGAATGGTAGACGCGGCGGTCTCAAACACCGTTGGGCTAAAACTCGTGCGGGTTCGAGTCCCGCCCCCGGCACCATTTTTCGGGTTCTTTTGTTTCGATTTCGGGGACCATTTAGCGAACGCGCTTTCGGCTCAGCCACGCCAACCCCGCACCCAGGACGAGCATCGTTCCCGGCTCGGGCACCGCTTGTACGGAGTATCGGAACCTCATATACTGACTAGTGCCGTACACACTGGGTTCGGCAATGGAGTCGTATGTGAGTTCAGTGGAATAGGTGCCAGCCGAAAGGTAGACAGTTTCTCCAAAAGTTCCTACCGTCGAATGACTGAAAACGGGCGAGCCATCCGGCCGTAACATGCGATGCAAGTAAGGGCGACTTTCCCAGTATTCATCGTGCCGAGAATTTGCTGAAATTCGGTACATACCCGGTTCGGTAACGGTGAACGTGCTGTTAATTGTCCCGTGACCAAAAAACCAAGCCGACCGGTACCACGGGCTGTAACCACCATGATTTCCGCGCGAGTAAAGCTCATACGAAAATCCCGTTTCCCGAAAATCCACGTCGAGCCAATCATATCGAACCGCTTCGTGGCCGCTTGCATTGCTAAAGGCGATCGTTCGGGATTCGTAATAGTGAAAATCGCCCTCTGGGGTGCCAAGCGTGTGGGATTCCCAATTCATCACCCCATTTACGGAGACATCTATGGCTCCGGCCCGTGCAAAGTGGGACGCGAGTACTCCTAGTGCGATGAAGGTCAATTTCAATGTTGTTTCCTTCTGCTCATCAGCCAAGCCAGGCCCGCACCGAGCACGAGCATGGTTCCCGGTTCAGGCACCGCCTGCACTGAAAGGCGCAGATGTTGAGCGGCAAATCCCCAGTAAACTACCCGGTCCACCTGAGAATGATAGTTCGCGCTAAAGGTGTATGTTCCGGCGGCAAGAAACTGATTTGAGTGATAATCTCCGGTGGTAGACAGCTCCAATAGTGTTGATCCATCTTCTCGCAAAACACGATTAAGTAAGAATCCGTCTTCACGCGCACCACCTCGATTGATCATCGCATCAATGTAATAATTACCCGCCGATTGTATGGTGAATGTGCCGTTGATAAAACCGTATCCAAAATCAAAGCCAGAAGAGCTGGAATAGCGATCAACCCAACTCGTGGCTTGAGAGTACAAGTGGTATGAAAACGCGTTCGTACCAAAAGTAGTTTCTAAATAGTCTGTTTGTAGCGTTTCTCGCCTTGATTCATTGTGCCAGTCCGCAAACAAATTGTAGTAATTTGCCGAGTCCCCGTATTCGAAACTCCTGTAATGGGATTCAGAGAACATCATGGCGGACATGGAAAAATCCAGTCCGACGGCGAGGGCCGACCCGGAACAGCATAGGGCAAAAACAAGCGCAAAGTACTTCATGCCCTTATAATTCCGGGTCGGCAGCCAAACCTCCTGCTTGGATTTTTAAGTTTTTTGCGCCAGCTTTCGCTTGCGTGCAAAGCACGCCAAGCCCGCACCGAACGCAAGCATCGTTCCGGGTTCGGGGACAGCCTGCACGGACAGCCGGATGTGCTGGCTTGATGGCCCGTAAGGTGAGTCGGTTCGGCTGTGGTAACGGGCATTAAAGAAATATGTTCCTGCAGCAAGAAACTGCGAGCTATGAAATGTCCCGGTGTCGGAAAGTTCAAAAATGACGGTACCGTCCCCTTGGGTCAGCCGATTCCACACCGGGCCATCATAGCCGGCGCCTCCTCGGTCTACCGAAGCATCAATGAAATAGTCTCCCGCCGTTTGAATCGAGAATGAGCCCTGTAAAGTTCCGTTTCCAAATCTGTACCCATAGCTCCCTGAATAACGATCCGACCAGCTCTCGCCTTCGGAAAAAGCATGGTAGGAAAAACGATTTGATCCGTATGCGGTCTCCAGGTGATCCCAGCTAAGAGTCTCGCGCCTGGTTTCATTTTGCCATTCCGCGAAGCGATTGAAGTAGTCATTCCAAGACCCAAAATCGGGGGAATAGCCGTGTGATTCGTAATACATGTTCGCGGACATGGAAAAATCCAGTCCGACGGCGAGGGCCGATCCGGAACAACCCAGTGCAAACACAAGCGCAAAGTACTTCATGCCCTTATAATTCCGGGCCAGGAGCCAAAGTTCCTGCTTGGATTTTTAAGTTTTTTGCGCTATCTTAGGCTTGCGTGCTACTCGTTTCAAGCCCAACTTGGGGGCCGCAACCGGCGGCTAGTCGCCCGAGTCCAAGAAATTGAGCGAAAGGACGCTGAGGTCCGAGGAACCAATCTCGCCGTCGCCGTCTAAATCAGCGTTAGGATTAAAGCCAGGGTCGCCCTCCGCCAGCAAGAAGCCAAGCGATAGCTCGCTGAGATCTGCTGAACCCACCTCGTTGTCGCCGTCCACGTCGCCGTTGCGAAGCTCAACATAGATATCCGCCGCACCGTTGTAGCTAAATACGGTCGGGTCCATACGCCGAAGCCAATGCGCCGCCTTCACCCCCACCGTAAAGTCTCCGCGCGGTCCGATCATCACCCGGAAACGACCATTCCCGTCCAGCGTGGTCGGAATCTCTTCCACCAGCGTCCCGTCTTCATAGATTGCCACCGCAATCGGCATTCCCAACACGGGCTGCGTCCAATCTTCCAGCAGAACCTGGCCTCGCACCAATCCTGGGTTCGCGTTGTGGTCGAGTTTCGCGATGAATCCTGTGATGGTCCCATTCACAATTCCGTTGCCCGCAAACGTGCAGCCATCCGCCGACACATAGGCGGGCTGCCCAATGGATGGCCACGCCGAAACGTCAATGCCCTCGATCATCAGGCGCTCGCGCAGAGTTTTCATGCCTGTTTGCTCTGTCCACACGAAGGCGAGGGTTCCCGCTGCCCCTGCAATCACACTTCCGTTCGCGGAGACGCCAAATGCGGTGCTGTTGAACCCAATTTCGCCAATCAGCGAGTTTCCGAGCGGGACCAATCCGGTCGCCGCCGTCCACCGAACCGCCGTGTTACTGTTGGCGTCCCATCCGCGGCCCACCACCGTGTTGCCGTCATAAGAAACGGCGTGCGCCCAGGCCGTGGTCGGCCCGCCCGGAAGGTCCCCGATCAGTTGCGGAACTCCATTCACCCACCGCACAAACTCGTTGCCGGCCGTGGTCGTTCCGCGCCCCGCCGAGACGGTTCCATCCCAGTTCGTTCCATAAGCGATGCCGAACGCATTGCCCGTGGGAACGTCGGGAAGGTTTTGCCCCGCGTTACGGCCCACCCATTGGGTCGCCTGAATTCCGTAAGTTAGGGTGTTGCTATCGCCCACAACCACGCGGCCGTCGCCGCTCACGGCTTGGGCACTGGTGGAAACTGCCTGACCCGATGCGCCTTGGATGACCCGCGTCAGTTCGTTGCCGCCCACGCCTTCCACCCAGCGATATCCATAGGAGCCGTTCGGGATGCCGGTGCCAACAATCACGGTGCCGTCCACGTTCACGCCGCGCGCGAAGTTGCCCGTGCTCACGCCAATCGGCAGAAGTACTTCGGGGTTTTGGGGCGAGCGCCACCGCACCGATTGGAAGGTCCCGTTGATCGCGGCATAGCCGATGATAGTGCTGCCGTCACCCGAGATTCCGGTGACGGTTGCGGAGGTCGCCCCCGCGGGGACGGCAAGCGGCTGAAGCAACGCAGCCGGGGTGGCGGCGGCCACCGCGAATCCAAGGCACAACAAAGCGAGTCGGCAATTCATGGCGATACCTACTATATAGCAGAAACCACGCCAAAACGCAAAATTTGGGGAGATCGGATGGTGGTCGATACTGGACTTGAACCAGTGACCCCTACAGTGTCATTGTAGTGCTCTACCACTGAGCTAATCGACCGATCAGAACGCCTATTATACCCAAGACGCCGCCGAATCCGGGCGGCTATGATAGAAGCATGACCCTCACCGCGCTCGCCCTGGCCGCGAGCCTCGCCGTCCAGATTCCGCCGAACATGAAGGAAGTCCAGCTCTGCTTTTTCACCGACGGCCCCTCCGCCGGAAAGCTGGCCCCGGCCGAAGTGCCGAAACTCCAACAACTGCACCTGCAAAACCTCCAGTCCCTGTGGGAAACCCGCAAGGCCCTGCTCGTTGGGCCGATCACCGACGGCAAAGGCTTGCGCGGAATCGTGGTGATGGACGTGGGGAGCGAAGAAAGAGCGAAGTCCATCCTCATGGCCGACCCCTACGTGAAAACAGGCGAAATGTCGGTGGCCACTTATAGCTGGCTGTGCGACCCGAGCTACTTCCTCAAAGGGCCAAAGTTCCTGGATGTGAATCCGTACTGGTTCGGGCTCCTACGCCGAACCACGAAGGCCGTCGGTCCCGAAAGCGGCGAAAATCCCGGCCAGGGCCACATGGACAACATCAACAAGATGGCCGCCGAGGGTGCTCTCCTCAGCGCAGGCCCTATCATGAAGAACCAAAAAACGCGGGGCGTGTTCATCTTCAAAGACATGCCCGAGGCCGAAATCCGCGCCCTGACCCAGCGTGATCCGCTCATTCGCGACGGCATCCTCACTCTCAACCTCTATCGCTGGCATACGGCAGACGGAAGCTTCAAGATCACCGAGGGCGGACTATAACCTTCCTCGCGATCTGGCTGATTATCCTATACAGCCTGTACGTATTGGACGTTATTTTTAACGGGTTGTTTGTCCGCCGAGCCCGCCCAACCGCGTCGGCAGAATGGAACCCCGCCGTCCTCATCCCCGCCCGCAACGAAGCCGAGAACCTGGCCCGGCTGGTGCCCGTCCTCGTGGCCCAGGGCGTGAAGGTGTACGTCTATGACGACGAAAGTACCGACGGCACCGCCGAAGCCGCCGCCAAAGCAGGAGCCCTCGTTGTGCGGGCTTCTGGGCCGCTTCCCGAAGGCTGGACCGGAAAGAGCCGCGCCTGCCACGAACTCAGTAAGATCGTTGCCGAAGACCACGAGGGCGGCCACCTCGTGTTCATCGACGCCGATACCTACCCCGAGCCCACCTTTATCGCGTCGCTCGGCGCACTCGTCACCACTTCTCGGGCGCCGGTGCTCACCGGATTCCCGCGCATTATTCCTGGAGAGGGTCTTGAGCCGCTTTACCTCGGCTGGGTGACCTGGGCGATTGGAGCGCAAATTTCCTTTGGGCTCATGACCGCCACCGGGATGGGCCACCCCCGATTCCTGAACGGGCAAATCCACGTGTGGCAAAAGTCGGTTTATTACGACCTCATGCCACACGAAATGGTGAAGGCAGAGGTGCTAGAAGACGTGCAAATGGGCCGTGAACTGGCCCGCCGCGGTATCCGAATCGAGGCCGTAGACCTCGTAGACGTTTTCGCCGTGAACATGTACCGGACGCTCCGCGAAGCGATTGACGGAATGTCCAAAAACACCGTGTTTGTCTCGGGCGGAAGCGGCGCCGGTGCCTTCGCGCTCGGGCTGTATTTCTTGGTCGTCGCGTGGGCGTGGGTGCTTGCGGGAACCTGGGCGTGGGCCCCGCTCGGCATGCTCATTCTGTCCAAATTGCTTCTCGATTTGCGCACGAAGCTCCCGCTCTGGACCGCATTCTTCATGCCCATCACGCTCACGATGGCTGCCTACACCGTCGCGCGGTCGTGGTGGTGGAAGCGGACCGGGCGCATCGTTTGGAAGGGCCGCACCTATGGTTAAGGTTCGTTCCTAGGACTCCCACGGGCGAAGCCGGTTTGATTCAGAATAAAGGCTCGCTTGGCTGAACCCACTAACCGACTCGAGAACCTCAAATCCCTGCGCGTTGCGAACTGGGACGGAGCGTTTGCGAACGCTTTTGGCACGCTCGTCGGCGGCTCCTACATCGTTCAGCTGATTCAGTTTTTCGCGACTCCGGGCCGATCGGACCTGTGGATTGGCATCTTCACCGCGATTGGTCCGCTGTTGGGGCTGCTGCAGATTCCGGGCGCAATCTGGGGCCGGGCGAACACGCACTTCAAGCGGTTCGTCTCCCCCGGAGGCTACATCTGGCGGATCTGCTACATCCCCTACGTCATCGTTCCGTTCCTGGATATCCCCGGCGAGCTCAAAATCCTGATTCTGCTGATATTCACCATCATCGGCAGTGCCGCCATCCAGATTGTCGCGCCTATTTACAACGATTGGCTCGCCGAACTCATCCCGGCCAACTCGCGCGGGTGGTATTTCAGTCGCCGAAACATGTTGTCGAGCGTGACCGCCGCCCTGGTCTCGCTCGGCGCGGCGATCCAGTTCGACTACCTCAAGAGTCGAGGGCAGATGGTGCTCGCGCTCGGAATCACGTTCGGCCTCGGCATCCTGTTCGCCGCGCTCAGTCAGATCAACTTCAACCGGATGGTGGACATTCCGCGGGCGAACCCGATGAAGGTTTCGCTGAAAACGAGCGTGGCCGCGATGTCGGCCCCGTTCCGTGATCGCACCTTCCGCATCGTCCTCGTTTTCTACTTCTTCTACATCTTCTCGCAGAGCTTTCCGGGCAACTTCTTTAGTGCCTACGCACTGGAAGACCTCGGACTGAGCCTCACGTTTTTGCAGATCACCGGCATCATGATGGCGGTCGGCAACGTGCTGACCATCCGGTTTTGGGGGATGCTCGCAGACAAGTACGGGAACAAGCCCGTGCTGTTCATCCTCAGCATTTTCACGGCGATGACGCCGCTGCAATGGATTCTCTGCCAGCCCAACCAAGACCTCCGCAACGTAGTCATCCTGGGCGTCGGGCACATCTTCGGCGGCATCGCGTGGGCGGGAATCTCGGTCTGCCAATTCAACCTCGTGCTTGCCACCGCCAAAGAAGACGACCGCCCGAACTACATTGGCGGCGCGATGGCCTTGCAAGCGGTGACCGCCGCTATTGCCCCGTTCCTTGGCGCGCAATTCATGATGATCTTGCGACCCATTCAGGGGGCGCGCGAAGCCTATATCTGGCTGTTCGTCATCACGATGGTGCTTCGGTTCTTCGCCCTCGTGTGGCTGGCCCGCGTGAAGGAACCCGGTTCGCAAAGCGTGCGCGGAACGTGGCGACAGCTCAGCCGGATTTCGCCAGGTGGCTATAAGGCGTTGCGCCAGATGACGGGCGCAAAAAGCGAAGAATTGCGCTCGCAGGCGATTGCTTCGGCGGCGCAGAGCAACTTTTCCATCGCCCAGTCCGAAGTCGCGAAGGCCCTCTATGACCCCGCGCCCCGGGTTCGGCGCGAGGCCGCATCGGCCTTGGCCAAGCTCGGCGGTCGCCAGTCGGTCGAGGCGCTTGTGGGAATGCTTCGCGACCACCCCGATTTGGTAGACGAAGAGGTCTTGCAGACCTTGGGTTCGCTCAAAGATCAAAGTGCGCTAGAGCACGTGACGCCGTTCCTCCGGTCGCCGCAGGCTTCGATTCGGCGGGCGGCCGCCCACGCCCTCGGCGGCCTCGGCGGGGAAGTCGCAGTTTCGGCTTTGCGAAGTGCTGCGATGCAAGAAAACGACCCCGACCTGCGCCGGGCGGCGCTGCAATCCCTACGGGTGTTGGGGGCGAAGGACGCCGCTCCCGAAATTGGTGGCGCGTTGCTGGACCCCGCGCCGAGTGTGCGAATCGCGGCGGCCGAGGCCGTGGTGGAACTTCAGCTTGCGCGAGAGGACATCCGGGATGCGTTGCGGGAATCGCTGAACCGCTTCCAAGACGAGGCGTCGAGCGAAGTCGCGTACGCGCTGGGAACCGTGGGCGAACGCGACGACTTCCGGCGCATTTTGACGGTGGCGTCGTATTCGGGGTCGCCGCTCACGCGGCGGCGGGCACTCCTCGGGTTGGCGCGGATGATGGGGGTCGAGGCGATGGTGTACCGCTTGTTCTTGCATGAAGAAATGTCGCGCGACACCGCGCTTTTGGCCGCCTTGCAGGGCCACCTGCGCCGCCACCCGGGGCTTTCGCGGGCACTGAACGAATATTCGAGTGAGCAAGAGGTAGAGGCCCTGCGCACGCTTGCGTCCACCACCCCAGGTGACCCCTGGCTCGCGTTGCTCGCGGAAGACGGCGTTCCGGAATCGTTTATGGTCGGCGCGTGCCACTACCTGTCCACGCACGAGGTGTAGGCGGGCGTTTTTCCCGGCGCGGCCGGCCCATTGGCCAATCCCTCGGTCTTTCGCAATGCGAAAGACCTCTGCCCCGTCCGCGCCGTGCTGTGGGTTTATAAAGGCAAAGCACTGTGCCGAGCGATATTGACTACCGTACTTCCCAATTGCGGGTTGTTCGCTGAATCAATGACCCGGCCCTGACCCCTTATAATCTTTGGCAGATAGACCACCGTGGGGTTATCGGGAGATGCGCCATCGGGTACCTGGTTAAGGATGTCTTCGATGAAGTTGGAATAGATGTAAGTGGACGGCCGGAACACGTGTGTGTTCCGGCGCATCGCCGGCGTGGACCGATCTACCCTCTGGGTACGCATGGCATCACGAACTTCGGCGACGGGTCATGGCGAGTGCACCAATGCCAACGGCGAGCGCAATGCCTGCATCTCCTTCCGGCACTACCTCGAATTGGTAGTACGCCAGGCTGTGGGTACCGCGGCTCCGGACTTCAGAGCGCCAATCCAATGTCCGCGTAAAGGAAGCTGTTGAGAAGGAAACCAGAGGTGCTTGGGCGTCAAAGAACGACGACGCGCCGTTGTTAACTAGTGCATTTTCGCCGTATATTCGATAGGACGGGAAATTTTGGTTGGCCGGGTCAAGATTCTCGCTACTGATTGATCCAAATCCGAGTGCAATAGTATACTTACCCGGTCGCAAATCAGTGCGAAGATTGATATCACTGGCAGTTCCCGCCCGAGTTAACGAAGGCACAACTTCATAGTTGTGATCCAAGCCAAATATTTGGACATCAGACCCGGCCGGAGAAAACTCGTGATGTATTCGAAACTCCCCTGGGGCAAATTGCCCTAAGTCAGTGGGGGTAATGCGTACTTGCTCGTATGCTGCGACGTAATCACGTGGAATTTGCGAAGAGCCAACCATTGCGTAATTCACTCTTGCCTGTCTGCCAAACGAGTACCACCGGGTGAACACATCGACATAGCGGTTCTCTTCGGTATATTGAACTGGAGTTGTGACCCCATTCTCAAAGGTTCCGAAAATCCTGCCATCAAATATTCTGATAGATGTGATAAGCCGCAATTGGTTTTCGTAGATTCCTGGAGCTTGATCAGGCGTTTTTAACCACCAAAAATCAGCATCGAAAAATTCCGGGTTACCCGTGATCTGTCCCCGCAATCTATCCCCATGCTGCAGAAAGCCAGGGTCATAGGCGGTCGAAGGCGTATTGTTCGGTTCAACTTCAAACAGGTCGCGGGCTTCACTCATTGCGGTCACCGATAAAATCAGAATCGGAAAAATGTGTTTCATGTTCGTTGTCACCAGACCTCATGGTCAATCTCAAAGATGTTCGTGCCAGAGGTCGAATAATTTAAGTCAAAACTCGAGAGTTTGGTAAGACGGGCTTTGATAATGTACTTGCCGGGGGGCGGGGCATCCAGTGCGCGGATCACACGGGTGCCATCGGCCACAATTTGGGGCAGAATCTGCCAGACTTCTTCATCGGTGTCATAGCCGCTACCGGTGGCCGGGTAGCCGAGCCGTGCAGAGCGGAATGCAACCTCAACATTTATTTTCCCAGTTGTCACCAAGCTCGACAGCACTCTATCAGTATACGACAGGTAGCTCGCGAATCCACGTCAAAATCGGAAATTTCCCAATGGACATTTACTAGGAGGCTAATCCAGTCCCCGAACGGCTTGCCGCGACGGGGGCAGAGGCCGGTGCACGGAACCGGCCGAGGGAAAGGGGCCCTGGGCCGGCGCGGCAAGAATCTAAAGTCCGGCCAGCAGGCGATCCGGGCCGTGGCGCACGGGGTCCACGGTCGGAAGACCCGTTTCCGCTTCGATTTCCGCACATGCGGCCCGCGCGTCCTCATCACTCGCCACATGGAACGTGTTTAGCGCCACTCCCAAAAACGTGGGCGTCGCATACGTTCCCCCCACCGATGCCAGGGTCTGCCACAGCCGCATCAACTCGGTAAGCGGCGGCAATGCAATCTCCTGAATCCGCGCCAGCGTCCGCTGCCCCGCGCGGTGACACAAAACAAAATGCGTCGGCATGGAACCCCGCAACAACGGCAGCGGACCCGTGGACGCCGGATGAATCAGCGAACCTTGCCCCTCCACCAGCACCACTTCCGCATCCGCCGCCCTCATCACTTCGCGCTCGATCGAACCGGCAGCAAAATCCACCCGAATCGCGTCCAGCGGAACCCCCGACCCCATGATCGTGATGCCGATTTGCCCGGTCGCGACAAACGCGGTCTTCACCCCCCGGCGGTTGAGCTCGGCGAACATCTCCAGCCCCGCCGTCATCTTGCCAATCGCCATATCCGTGCCCACAAACAGCACGCGCTTATTCGTCAGGTGGCGGGCGGCCCCGGTTCCAGGAACCAAGCCTTCCGGCTCCACCCGGATGTCCCACACAAACTGCCCCGGCCGCAGCTTCGCGGCGTAACCTGGTAGCAGCCGTTCGTGCAAGCCATTCACGAGCGAAAGTCCAAGGTCCACCGCCCGGTCGAGATCCACGCGCCAGCTTTCCGGAATCAGGCCCCCCGGCGGCGCGATCCCGAGCACCATCACGTCTGCGCCCAGCGCCAGCGACTCTTCCACTGTCGCCACAATCGGCACCGAGCGCGGGATTCCGGTGACGTCTTTGGCGTCTTTGCCCGCAAACGCCGGGTCAATCACGGCCACCAGTTGGTGCGGCGAGTAGCGAAGCAACCCGTGACCCATCTTGCCTGCGAGTTCGCCGACCGCGCCCCGCATGTAAATCGCGATCTTCGCGTGCGGGCTAAGCAATGCGAGCTCCGTGGCCGGGGGCATCGGTGGGCGTCACCACTCCGTCAATCATTTGCGCGCCCGTGCAGGGGTCGGGGTTTAGGTTCAATTGGCTATCCAAATCGATGTGGTCGAACAGTTCACCGAGGGCCGCGCCCGCGCTAATCGCCACGCTGGTTTCGCCCATGCAGCCAATCATAGTTTGCAGCCGGCATGCCCGCGCGGTCGCAACTATGCGCATGGCCTCAGTCACGCCGCCACACTTCATGAGCTTAAGGTTGATGCCGTCGCAGCAATCCGCCAGCGGAATCATGTCCTTTGCCTCCCGGATCGATTCATCCAGGAAGATGGGGAGCGGCCGGTTGCTGAAGAGTTCCGGGAGACCGGCTTCTTCTCCCCGCGCAAGAGGTTGTTCCACGTAGTCACAACCGTGCTCGGCCAGCCACGCAATCATGTGTTTTGCGTCCGATACGTTCCATCCGCCGTTGGCATCTATTCGGAAGCCCACGCCGAACGGTTCGGCTACGCGCCGCGCCGCGAGATAGCTCTCTTTGTCGGCCTCGATGCCCTCGGGGTTGCCCAGCTTGATTTTGAGGTACTTGCCGCCCGTGCGCCGCAGGATATCCGGCACGCGTTCTTCGATCACCGGCACCGGATTGATTCCGATGGTCACGGAAGTTGGAACGCTTTGGTTGCTTAGCCCGAGGAGTCGGTAGAGCGGCATGTTCGCCTGCTTACCGAGCAGGTCCCAGAGCGCCATGTCTACCGCCGCGAGCGCACTGGGGTTCATGCCCATTTCATAACCCCGTTGCCACACCTTTTGCACCGAAAAGCCCTCGATTCCGCCGGCAAACAACGCCCGAATTTCTTGTTCGGCAATGGCGGCCAAGGTGTCATCGAATCCGGTGCCGGGGGCACATTCCCCGAGGCCGACGTTCCCGCGTTCGTCCTCAATCTCGACAAACAAGTTGCGGGAACCCGTGCTTACCCCCCGGCTGATAGCAAGCGGATAAAGTTTGGTGATTTGGATTTCGCGGGTGCGCAGGGTCAAACTCATCCGCGCGCGAACCCTTTCAGCACTTCGGCGTACATCTCCTTTACTACGCGCCGCTTCACCTTTAGCGACGGCGTGAGTTCGCCGCCTTCCACCGAAAACGCTTTGCCAATCAGCGCGTGCTTCTTGACTTTCTCGAAGTCAGCAACTTTTTTGTTCACTTTATCTACTTCGGTTTTGATGAGCTGCTTGACGGCATCGTGCTCTACGAGACTCGCGAAGTCGCCCGCGGGCAGGCCCTGTTCTTGGGCAAAGCGGCCAATGGCGGCTTCATCCGGAAGAACCAGCCCTACGATATGGTCCAGTTCATCGCCGAAAAGCACCGCTTCTTGGATGTAGGGCGATTCGCGCAGGAGGTTTTCGATGGGCTGCGGCGCGACGTTCTTGCCGTTGGAGAGCACGAGAATGTCCTTCTTCCGGTCCGTGATCTTGTATTTTCCGTCGGGAAGTTTCACGCCCAAATCGCCGCTGTGGAACCAGCCGTCAGCGTCAATCACCGCCGCCGTTTCTTCGGGCAAATTGTAATATCCGAGCATGAGGCAATCACCCCGAACGAGGATTTCTCCGTCTTCGGCGAGCTTCATTTCGACTCCCGCCAGTGGAACGCCGAGCGTACTCGTGTCGTTGTCTTCGACTCGGTTGAGGCAGACGCCGCTGCACGTTTCGGTGAGGCCGTAGCCTTGCAGAATCGTGATTCCGAACGCGCCGAAGAACTCGGCCGTCTGCGCCGGAAGCGCGGCCCCGCCCGATACAAAGAACCGGAAATTGGTGCCCAGCCGGGCACGAACTTTCTTGCCGACCAGAGCATCCAGAATCGGGTGGAGAAGGGAGGTTCCGCCCCGGAACTTCTTAGTGCCTTCGCGCAGGGCCATCGCGAAGAGCTTCTGACGGAGCGGCGGAGCCTTCTCCATGGCGTCCAGGATTCGGCCGCGCATGGCGTCCAAAAAGCGGGGAACCACGAGCATGATCGTCGGATTTAGCCGCACGAGGTCGTTTCCGACCGAGGCAAGCCCGCCCGAATAGGCGACCGTTGCCCCGAGCGCGATCGGAAGAAAGTGCCCGTTTGCTCGTTCGAATACGTGACTAAGCGGCAAAAAGCTGAGGAACGTGTCGCCGTGCCGAAGCGGAACGGACTGAGAAATTCCCGTAAGGAGCCGCACAAAGGTGCGGTGGCACAGCATCGCTCCCTTGGGGTTTCCCGTGGTGCCGGATGTGTAAATGATGGTCGCGAGTTCCTCGAACCCGACGCTGGCGATAATGGGCATCCATTCCTCGTCGGTCAGGGTCGCCGTGTTGGCCCGCTCGGCAAGTTGTTCCGTGGTGAGGGTTCGCACTCCGGGCAGCTTGTCTCCCAGTTTCTCGCTTCCCAGCACCACAAGGGCCGCTTCACAGTCGCCGAAAATGTACTGGGCTTGGTTAGGCGGCAACGTGGGATAGATGGGGATGGTGGTGATGCCCAAGGTTTGGGCGGCCCAGTCGGTCACCGCCCAATCAAACGAGGTTTCCCCGAGGATGCAGATGCGATCACCCCGCCGGAGACCTTCGGCGTGGAGCACGGCGGCATAGCCTCGCACCTTCTCCCAGAGCTCTTGGTAGGTCACGGCTTGGTAGTCTTTCCCCACCCGAACGTGGTGGCTCACCGTGTCCTTCCAATGCAGGCAGCTACGGCGAAGCAGATCGCCGAGCGATGTGGATTGCTCTAGGTATTCCATGGGCTTAGCTCGTTACCGGGCGTCCTTCTTCGGTCCAGCGGGTCCATCCCCCGGCCATCGAACGCACATTTTCAAAACCCATTTCTTGCAGAGCCGCCGCCGCGAGGCACGACCGGTGTCCGCCGCCGCAGTACAGCACTAATTTCTGGCTTCGGTCAGCAAGGTCGGCGCGTCGTTTGGGGTGCTCGAGGTCGGCGTAGACTTCGAGGAAACCGCGAGGAGTGAGGTCGGCGCCTGGAATATGGCCGGCGGCGTACTCGTCCTGCTCGCGCACATCCAAAATCCGCCAACCCTCGGCGTTTTCGGCCACCCACTCGGGGTCCACTTCTTGAATGCGGGTTTTCGCCTCCGTGACCAGATCGTGTAACGACTTTGCCATCTGGTTTCGGTTTTACCCCGCGAAGGTCTAAATCAACGCGCGCCGTTTGGCATCAATGTAGGCCGAGACCAGCGCGTTGGAAAGGGTCTCCGGCTCGGCTTCGACGATGTCTATCCGTTGGTGCTCTAGCACCTTCAGGGCGACGTTCCGGTCTTCGCGGTACCAACTCAGTGCGGCGCGGTCATAGAGCTTGCGTTCGTTGGTGATCGGCACGAGTTCGAGCTCGTCGAGGCGCGGGTCCTTCACGCGGGCGATGAACCAGAGGTGGCGGTGCCGTTGAGGGGCGATGGCGGCGGCGAGCATTTGCGCCTGCTCTTTGTTCTCGGAATCGGTGAACATCACGACCAAGGCGCGGCGGCGCCACTGGGCGGCCAACGCGTGGAGCGCCCCGCTGTAATCCGCCTCGGTCGGAATCGCGCGAAGATCATGAATTGCGTCAAGCAGTTGCCGCATGTGCGACGAGCCTCGTTTTGGCGGGATGTACTTGTGTACTCGGTCACTGAAGACCATGAGCCCGACTTGGTCGCCCGCCACGTTGGCGGCATGCATTAGCAACAGCGCGGAATCCAGCACGTGGTCAAGTTTGGTCGAGTTCTGAACGTCGGCCATCATGTTTTTGCCCACATCGATGAGCAAGATGACGGACTGGTTCTTCTCCAGCTCGTATTCGCGAATGACGAACTTGTTCATGCGGGCCGAAGCCTTCCAGTCTATGCGGCGGAAGTCGTCGTCGGGCACATACTCGCGCAAGCTTTCGAATTCTGTGCCGATGCCACGGTAGCGGGTGCGCCGGACTCCCAAAATTCCGCGCCCTCGGCGGTTGAGTAGGTCGAACTTCTGGACGGCTTTCAGGTTTGGGTACACCCGCGCCACTTGCGGCAGCGGAAGCTTTGCATCCACTTCGCAAAGTCCAAGCGGTGCGTTCAGCCGGACAAAGGTGTCGCGAAACTTGAACTCGCCCCGCTGGGTCGGAATCACTTCATACAGAAAGTGGGCAGATTCGCCCGGCGCGAGAGAAAATCGCCAAGTGGTGTCTTCGGCCATAAAGCCCACCGGAACTTCGTCTATCAGGCGGCCCGAAACACGTTGCGATCCCTCGTTGATGAGGGTCAGTTCGACTGCGTTCTCAACTCGATTGCTCAATAGCGGGTCGAATACTCGGTCGGTCCGCAGAAACTTAGGGTTTCCCGCCCAGAACTTGGTCGCGATCGTGAGGGCAATAAGCCCAATGTTGTACGGCCACACCAGCCGTTCTAACCCGGGCACGAACGCTCCGGCAAGCGCCAGCGGAATACCGAGCGCAAGCCAAAACCAAAACCTCCGAGTGAGAACAATCATTGGGCCAAACTTTCTGCAAAAAGCTTACCGTTAAAAGTTGGTGCGGGTAGCATCTTAGCTATGCCGGAACTGAGCGCGGTGCTCACCCCCGATAAGACCATTGTTACGCGCGAAATTGCGTTGCTGCAGACCCGCTTCTGGGCGCAAATTCTGGATGCGATTTGCATCACCGGACTGCTTATTCTCTTCTCGACAGGCTCAGCTTTACTCTTCAGTATCGTTCCGTTTGCCGAAGCAGGAATGGTTGTGTTTTCGGTTGCGTTTCCCTTCCTCTATTTCATCATTTTGGAAGGCGCCTGGTCGGGCCAGACATTAGGCAAGCGCGTAGCGGGAATTCAAGTGATCATGGGCGACGGAACGCCAATCACCTGGCGGGCGGCAATATTCCGCAATTTGCTGCGTCTGGCCGACTTTCTCCCGTTCTTGTACGGAGTCGGTGTGATCGCCAGTTTTCTGAATCCGCACGGAAAGCGGCTTGGAGACATCGCCGTGGACACCTTGGTCGTAACCCGGGTTCCCCTGCGGCTAACTTTCCACCCTGCCCCCCACCGATTCGGCGTGCATCCCCTCGAAGACGAGGTCGGGCACCTACGCGGAGTGACCCTTGACGAGTACTACACCCTCAAGCGGCTTTGCGACCGCTACACCATGCTTCCGCCCGAGACCCAAACCCACCTGGTGGAGACGGTCTGGGCTCCGTTTGCCAAGCGGCATCGGTTGCCCGAATCCACCTACCACCCGATCCTTCGCATGGAAGCGGTGGTGATGAAGTACGGCCGGCAACGGGAACTGATATGAACATCTCGCCCGGGAAATCCCATCGGTTCGCGGGGGGAGAACCGGTTTTCCCCTTGCGGATGGCCGCCATCGGGCAAAACCAGGCCAGTTATCCCCAGTCGACAACTGAGCCTATTTCCCGGCATTTACACGGTGAGGTCGGTGGCTTTTCCCCATATCCCCATCCTTCATCACCAGCATCACATTTTATAACTCTTCTAGATTCCCTACATAAGGGCCGGGGAAAACCCACGTCTTGATCGAGTCCATTGAACTTGTTCATTTTCGGAACTACCGTGAAGCCCACGTAACACTGGACCAGGGACTGCACTTGGTGACAGGCAAGAACGCCCAGGGGAAGACGAGCCTTCTTGAAGCGATCACGCTCGTTTCTTCGGGAAGGGTGATTCGGGGAATGCGCGACGCCGAAGCCATTCATGAAGGCCAAACCGAAGCCAAAGTCACCGCCGTAACCTTGCCGCATCGCACCGCGATCTCTGTGGTGCTGGCGTCGGGAGTTCGCAAAAAGGCGTTTCTGAACCATGCCAGCCTCCCTCGGGCATCGGATCTACTCGGTAGGCTACCGTCGGTCATTTTCTCGAATGCCGATTTGCCCGTGGTGCGAGAAGACGCTTCCAACCGGCGGCTTATGATGGATCTGGAGCTCTCCCAGATGTCGGGCCTCTATCTGCGGCACTTCACGCAATACAAACGCGCGCTGGAACACCGGAACGCCCTCCTCAAACACGACCACCTTTCGGATGAACCTCATATCGAAATTTGGGAAACCCAACTCGCCGAGCATGGCGCGGCGATACGCGAAGCCCGGGCGCAATTTATCGCAGAGCTCGGGGCCTTGGCATCGGAAATCTATGCCGAGCTGAGCGGAGGAGAAAAGCTGACTTTGGCGTACGCACCCGCCGATGGTGGGGATTCTGCGGAGGCACTGCGATTTTTGTATGCCGATCACCGGCGCGAGGAACATCGTAGAGGCTCGTCTAAGATCGGTCCCCACCGCGATGACGTCCGAATAGAGATTGGGGGCAAGGACGCCCGAATTTTTGGTTCGATGGGGCAACAACGCTCGGCCGCCATCTCCATGAAGCTGGCAGTGGTTCCACTTCTGGAAACCTCTCGCGGTGAGCCGCCCATTGTGCTTCTCGACGATATTCTCAGCGAACTAGACCAAGGCCGCCGCGACCGACTTCTGGAGTGGGTAAGCCGGGCATCACGCCAAATTTTACTTACATGTAACGAGCCCGAACAAGCCGGAGAAACTCGCCACCGGGCCCGGATTCTGCGCATTGACCAAGGTAAGGTGGTGGCAGGATGAAGGAGCTTCGCGACCTGTTGCCCAAGGCCGTCGGCCGTAAATCTATTGTAGATGCGGCCCTCGCGCAAGCGGTGCTCCGGGACTGGGACGAGATCGTCGGCCCGCTTTTGGCTGAGCACATTCAGCCGGATAGCTTTAAGGGCGGCGTGGTCTGGGTGACCTCTGAGCACTCGGCATTTTTGCAAGAACTGATCTTTCACCGGGCAACCTTGATTGAGCGGTTAAACGCCCGGGCGGAACGCCCCGGTTTGTTCAAAGACATTCGGGCGTCACGCGCGAAATACAACAAGTTCACGCCGGAATCCTAGTTCTATGTGGTCCGAAGACCTTGCGCGGCGTCCCCTCATTGCCCTGACGGTGGCCTACATCGGAGGGCTGTGTGTAGGGCTATCTCCCTGGGCTTGGGTTGCCGTGGTGTTCAGCCTCGTTTTGACCCGGAATTGGGGCGTCCGGGCGCTTGCCGTCGGACTTGCGCTCGTGGGATTTGTGCAAGCTCCGCGTCCACCTATATACCGAACGGCGGCTTTCAGCGCGATTGCCGATACGCTAGAGGTTCGCTCGGTGCCGCAACCGCGCAAGGAAGGATATTTCACAAAAGTAGAAGTTAGAGGACAAAAACTTCTATGGTTTTCGCCGTACGAAAAGACGTCGGAGGAAATTTTTCTGGGAGACCGGTGGTTTGTCCGCGGCCGCATCGGGCCGCCGCCCGAGCAGGCGAAATTCCGGTTTGAAGAAGGCTTTGTGACAACGGTGCAACGGGCCGAAAAGGTGAGCGCGGGTCCCAGAATCGCCCAGCTATCTACCCAAATGAACCGGCACTTTACCGCGCTCGCGCTTGAACTGCTACCCGAGCGCGAGGCCCGCTGGGTAAACGCCATCTGCTTCAATGCGGACTACCATCTCCATCCGTTCGACACGGAGATTCTTGGGCGGACCGGGCTGATTCACATCGTTTCCACGTCGGGAATGCACGTGCTGTTGGTCTCCGGAGCTCTGGCGTTGCTTCTAAAGGGAGTTCCCGTGCCGCGGTCAGTGCAGCTCGCGGTGCTGTTCACGCTCCTTTCGGTTTATGCGCTCGCCGCCGGGCTAAATCCGCCGATCATTCGTAGCGTGCTGATGGCAATGTTCTTTGCGCCCGCGTATCTGTTCGAACGGGAATCGGATGCGCTCAGTACGCTTTGTGCAAGTGCTATATTTACATTGCTTGTGCTGCCAAACTCGGTCTATGATGTCGGATTCCAGATGAGCTTCTCGACGGTGCTCGCCCTGGCGTTGTTTGTTCGCGCTCCGGGAACGACACGGCGGCAATGGAAGGAAGCACTCTCAACGAGTACGCGAAGCAGCGTGGTGGCCGCCCTGGGCGTGGCACCGTGGCTTCTCCATTACTTGGGAAGACTTTCGCTTATTAGCCCGGTGAGCACGCTGACATCTGCCCCGTTGGTGCCGCTCATCGCGATTTCTGCCCTTGGGTTCGGGGCGGTGGCGCCTCTGGTTCCGAACGTTGCAGCGGTGGGATACACCTGGGTGGTGCTGCCCGCCACCCGCGCGCTGATTTGGCTTACCGAAACCTTGGCCGCATTGCCGTTTGCGAGCTTCGAGACCTTTCGGTTGCCGGGCATGGCCGCGTTGGGGCTAACCGCGGCCATGCTTGTGTTCTGGCGGGCAGAACGCCGCCCCGCCAGCTAAGCCTTCAAGCGCTGGTTCAGGACGTCAATGCGGGCTTGCAGTTCTTCGGCGAGAGCTTTGTCTCGTGCGACGACCTCGGGCTTTGCTCGGCTGATAAAGTCTGCGTTCCCCAGGCGACCATCAAGCTTGACCTTTTCTGCCTGCACCTTCTCCAGTTCGGCGCGGAGCTTGTCGAAGTCCACCAGGCCCGCGCTGGGAATGTAAACCGTGACCCCGGCCGCAACTTGCGAAACGCTTTGCCCCTCCGGACGCCCCTTCTCCAGCTTATTGATCCAGCTTTGGGAGAGGATCATTGCCTCTCCCGCGCCCAGGTCACCTTCGTAGTAGGCAAGGTCCAGCGGTTTGCGCGGGGTGAGCCCGAGTTCGGCGCGCAATGCCCGTAGCGTGCGGATAATTTCGATCCATGATTCAACAATATCCTCCGAATTCATGTTTCGATACTCGCGAACCTCGCTCGGCCACTTTGAACTCATCACGAACGGGAATTTGTCCGCTAGCGGCAAGTAACTGGTGACTTCCTCGGTGATAAACGGCATGATCGGATGGAGAAGCTTCATGGATGCTTCCAGACACCGCACAAGCACCCAATGCACGGCGGGCTCGGTCATTCGAGACTTCGAAATCTCGATGTACCAGTCGCACAGCTCCGACCAAAAGAACGTGTAAATCGCCTGCGCCGCTGCCTGAATGTCATACGACTCATAGGCGCGCCGGGTGATGTCTTCGCAGTTGGCCAAACGCGAAAGAATCCATTCATCTTCAACCTTTAGCTCTTCCGGCTTCGTGGGAATGGTGTCCCCCACATTCATGAGGATAAAGCGCGTGGCGTTCCAGATCTTGTTGCAGAAATTGCGCGAATCCTTGGTCTTTGCTTCGCTGTACCGAATTTCCTGGTTCATGCCCGCTTGGCCAAGCAAAGTCATGCGCAAGGAATCTGCTCCGATGCTCTCGATCACGCCGGTGGGGTCCACGCCCGTCCCGAGCGATTTGCTCATCCGCTTGCCATCTTGAGTAAGTACCGTGGCATGGATATATACATCCTTGAAAGGTATTTCTTTAACAAAGTCCAGCCCCATCATGATCATTCGGGCGACCCACAAATAGATGATGTTGCGGTCGGTCACAAGCACCGAGGTCGGGTAGCGGCCCGCTTCGGCTTCTGCATCCGGCCAGCCTTGGGTGGCAAATGGCCAGAGCCCGGAGCTGAACCAGGTGTCGAGCACGTCTTCGTCTTGCCGAACAATGGGCTTGTCTCCCGCTTTTGCTTGGGCTTCTTCCCAGCTAAACGCGGCGAACGGGGTACCGTCTTCGGTGTAATAGACCGGAATTCGGTGCCCCCACCAAAGTTGACGGCTGATGTTCCAGTCACGGATGGATTCCATCCAGTCCAGGTACACCTTGTTATAGCGGTCCGGAATGAAGCGAATTTTGCCTTCCTTGACCGCGTTTATGGCGGGTTCGGCGAGTTCGCCCATTTTGGCAAACCACTGTTCGCTTAGGAGGGGTTCCACCACGGCTCCACTGCGGTCGGACTTAATAATCGCGATTCGGTGGTCTTCCACATGGTCGAGTAGGCCGGCCGCTTCCAGGTCGGCGAGAATGCGTTCGCGAGCCTCGTACCGGTCAAGTCCGAAGTAGGGACCAGGTTCGCAAACGGCGGCGTTGTTATCGAGCACCACCCGTTGGGGAAGGTCGTGGCGCATGCCTACCTCGTAGTCGTTCGGGTCATGGGCAGGTGTGATTTTCACCGCGCCGGTGCCGAATTCGGGGTCGGGGTAAAGGTCCGTGATGAGCGGAATCGTCCGATCACTTAGCGGAAGGTTCAGAAGCGCTCCAATTTTGCCTTCGTAGCGTTTGTCAGACGGATGAACCGCGACCGCCACGTCGCCGAGCATGGTTTCGGGGCGTGTCGTAGCGATCACGAGATAGCCCGAGCCGTCGGCGTAGGGATACCGGATGTGATAAAGCTTGCCCGCGACTTCCTCGCGCAGCGTTTCGATGTCCGAGACACTGGTTTGGAGTACGGGATCCCAGTTGACAATGCGCTTTCCGCGGTAGACGAGCCCGCGTTCGTACCATTCGATGAAGACTTTTAGAACGGCACGAGCATAATCGGGGTCGAGCGTGAAGCGACTTTGACTCCAGTCAAAACCGCAGCCCAGGTTTCGGAAGCCGTCCATGATGGCCTGGCCACTTTCGGCCCGCCATTCCCAGGTCTTTTCAACGAATTTCTCTCGGCCGATTACCGAAGGCGAGATGCCTTGGGCTTTCAGTTGCTTACTGACTACGCTTTGGGTCGCAATTCCAGCGTGGTCTTGTCCCGGAATGATGTGCACATCATCCCCAATCAGGCGGTGAAACCGACCTAAAAGGTCCTGAATTGGGTAGCAAAGCGAGTGCCCCATATGGAGCGAACCCGTGATGTTGGGCGGGGGAATGGTGATGGTGTATGGCATTCCACCGTTGCCGGTGGGCTTAAATAGCCCGGCTTCTTCCCATTTGGCGTACCACTTGGATTCAATGGCGGTGGCGTCGTACTGCGGCGAAAGATTCGTTTGTTCCATAACTGAGCCCCTCTTTCCTGTAGTTGAAAGAGATGGAGCTAGTGTACCAAACGCCCTTTTGTTTCACGTGAAACCTCCCGGGCGCATTGTTTCACGTGAAACATTTACGCGCTGGGTTCGCGCGTGAACATCTTGCGGATGACCTCTTCGATCGGAACTTCGTCTATCGCAATATCCACTACCGGCAATGCGGCAAGCACCGCCCCCGCGAGGGAAGCAGTCTCGCTCCGTTTCACTTCGTATGTCGCGCTGAAACCGTCGCTTTCGAGGTGACCAGGATACTGGCTCCGGTCTGCCTCATGAACTTCGGTGCCAAACGTAAGCTTTATCCGGCGGATGTCACTGTAGGTTTCCAGCAATTTCGAAAGCGGCCCGTCGAACTTGAGTGTGCCGTGGTCAATGAGGATCACCCGCTCACAAAGCTCTTCGACGTCCTGCATGTAGTGGCTGGTGAGGATCATGGTCGTCCCTTCCTTCTCGTTTAGGTCTTTAAGGAAGAGCCGGATACGTTTCTGGCTCACTACATCGAGGCCGAGGGTGGGTTCATCCAAGAAAGCGAGCTTTGGGTTGTGCAACATGCTCGCGATAAGCTCGCACTTCATGCGCTCACCCAGAGAAAGCTTTCGGAGTTGAGTCGAAATCTTGTCTCCCACATCCAAGGCATCCACCAAGAAATCAAGCCGCTCCTTAAAGACGGCGTGGTCCACCTCGTAAACTTCGCGCAGCACCAAAAAGCCGTCGTACGCGGGGAGATCCCACCAGAGCTGGGCTTTGTTCCCCATCACCAGGGTGAGTTGACGCAATAGGTCGTGCGGGCGGTCGAACGGGGTGTAGCCGAGCACTTTGGCTTCACCTGCGGTCGGAATCAGAATCCCGGTCAGCATTTTAAGCGTGGTGGTTTTGCCCGCACCATTTGGGCCTAGGAAGCCAACCAGTTCGCCCGGCTCCACAGTGAACGAAACGTCATGAACCGCTTTGACTTCGTTGGCGTCCCGCGAAACAAGGCTCTTTAGGGTTCCGATGACCCCAGGTTGCTTCTTCGGAACGCGGTAGACCTTGCTTAACTTATTGACTTCGATGATAGGCGGCACGTAGGTTCTATCATACCGCTGGGCCCAGGGCCGCCCGCACAATAATTGCCACCGGAATCGCCGAGAGGAGGAGACTGTCAATCCGGTCCAGCATTCCGCCGTGACCCGGAAGTAACGAACCGCTATCCTTCACGCCCGCCAGCCGCTTAAGTCCGCTTTCAAGCAAATCGCCGTATTGGCCCAGAATCCCCACGGTTAACCCGCAAGCCGCGCCCGTCAGCGGGTTCGTGTTGAACCAGTAACTCACGTTTACCCCCGCCACGGTGGAACATACGAAGTTCGCAATCGCGCCTTCCCAAGTTTTGCCAGGGGAAACATCCGGCCACAACGGGTGCTTGCCCCACATCTTGCCCACCAGAATCGCCATCGTGTCGCCTACCCACGCCGGCCAAAGCAAAAACAGAATCGGGGAGAGCTTCCACTGACCCGGAACGTTCGGATGGGTTCCGTGAAGCAAAACGATCACAAAGATGGGTAGACAAATGTATAGTAACAAGGCGGGAAGGACATGGACTTTTGTCCAAGACCGAAGCCGGAAGGCCAGAAAGGCAAGCACCACCGCAAACAGCGCGCTAAACACCCAAATGGATTTGCCGCTGAGTTCCAGATAAGCAATCGCCGAGGCCGCCCCCGCGAACATCACCGTTAACCCGACCGCTTTGGCAACCGAGGGCTTTGCAAACATCTCCAGCGCTTCGTAGCTTCCTGCGTAGACCGCAAACGCGCAAAGTGCCAATAGCGGCCAAAAAGAAGTGTAGGAGATGACCACAAGCACAATCGAAGCTGCAATCAGAGCAGTTACGATCCGAAGCTTCATGCCAGAGGGGCGGGCGGCAGGCAATGTGAATTCAAGTATTCCCTATGATTGGGTGGCCGCGCCTACTTTTCGTTTCACCCGCTGAAGGGCGTTGTCGATGCTCTTGCGGGTGCATCCGTGGGCTGCACTCATTTCGCTGTACGTTTTGCCCTCAAAGTAAGACTCCAGCACGTACCGCTCGAACTCAGAAAGTGATTCGACCGCCGAGATGAGGGTAAGCATCAATAGCCGGTGGTCCTCGTCGGTTTCATTCCCGCCGGACTGCGTCTCCGGCATCAATTCGGATGATTGGTTTAGCGGGCTGTGTTTACGGCGCGCGGCACTGGCAAATGCACTATAGATATGGCGGGTGATGCACAGCTCGGCAAACGGGCGAAATGCAGTGCTGCGGCTGGGCTGGTAGTCGCGGATGGCCTTGAACAGGCCGATCATGCCTTCCTGAGCGACATCGTCGCGGTCGGAACCAAACACAAAGTAAGTCCGGGCCTTGCCCAGCACGAACTTCCGGTACCGCTGCAATAGCTCTTCGGTGGCGATCCCGTCGCCCTGTTGGGCGAGAGCCACCATCTCTTCCTCACTCAACCAAACGTAGTGTCCGGCCGAAATGGGTTCGCGTTCTTCTTCGGGGTGCCGGATCTCCACGTCTGCCTTTAGTGTAATGAGGATTTCCCCAAAATGGGTGAATTCGCACGAAAAAGCCCGAAAAATCGTGCGTGAGCGCGATCTTCCGGGCTTCCAATAGGGCGGGCGCTAGTTAACTTGAACGGCGATGGTGGTTGTAAACGGCTTCTTGAGACCGTACTTGTCCGCAATCGTCAGCGTGACTGTGTAGGTGCCCGGCTTGCGGAACCGCCGCTTCACCGATTGACCTTCGGCGTCCACGCCGATTCCGTCCGCGCTGTTAAAGTCCCACGTGTACACCAGAACACTCGCGCCGCCGAACCCGGTCGCAGAGAAGTTGATGGTCTCATCCGTACCCACGTTAATCTCGCGGATGTTGGGTTCACCGTAAATCGGGGTCGAGTCAAGAATAACCCGAAGCTCACCAATGTAGAACGTGGCGAGTACGTCGGTGGCCACGGCAATGCTCTGCACGACCTTGTTGGTCTTCTCAAGACCGCGAATCGCCTGGAGCGGCACGCTGATTTGCGACCAGCCGCGGTCATCCGGTCGGGAAGTACGAACCGGCACGTAGACCTCGCTCTTCATGCCGTCGGTGGTGGTCACGATGAGACGAATTTGCTTCAGCGTCGTGTCTTCTTCGGTGGCTTGCGCGGTCACGCCGCCGCCGCCGCTTTCACGACCGCCATCTTCGCCGCCGAGGCCTGCCGCACCCGAGTTGCCGCCGCCCGCGCTACCGACTCCGGGGCGGCCACTTGCACCCGCGCCGCCGCCTGCCGTCGCGGTCGGAACCTTCATCGCAAATGAAAGCAGGCTTCCTTTGTCTGCGAACGGCTTGGAAAGGTCCACGGGCTTGCCAAACATCATCACGCCGCCCTGGAAGTAGTTGCGGCTAGTGACCCGAAGCGACTGCGTGCCTTCGAAGGCGGCTTCATCGGTTTGGCGAATCGTTCCGCTTCCCCAATCGCGCAGCGAAATAGACTGATCTTCTACGGTGCGGGTGGGAACGTAGAGCTCCTGCCCGAAGCTGCTAACGGCGAGCGCTCCGAGAAGCGAGATTGCCAAGATGCGTGCGTTCATTTTGAGATTTGTTTCCTTGCCTATTATGTCGCGAACCGAATCCGCTCGATGCTCTCGGCGCGCCCTGTTTGTTTAGACGCGCGAACCACCACTCCGTGTAACACCCCCGGCCCCTCGGCCACTTCGAACCGGGCCGGGATGGACGTGAGGAACTTGCCGAGCACGATCTCGCGGTCCATGCCAATAACTCCGTTCTGGGGCCCGCTCATTCCGACATCCGTGATGTATGCGGTCCCTTCAGGCAGAATTTTTTCGTCCGCAGTCTGAATATGGGTGTGCGTTCCGACGACGGCAGTGGCGAAGCCATCCATAAACCAGCCCATCGCTACTTTCTCGCTGGTGGCTTCGCCATGAAAATCCAGAAAGAGGTGAGGCTGGGCCTCGTCTCGAACTGCCTTCATGGCGGCAAACGGATCGTTGTAACCCTCCATAAACACCCGGCCGCAGGCGTTCACCACGGTTAGGGTGACGTCATTTTTGGTGACGGTGGTGACGCCGACCCCCGGGGTTCCTTCGGGCATGTTGACTGGCCGAATAATGCGAGAATTTTGCTTCAAGTAGGGAATAATCTCCCGCTTGTTGAACGCGTGGTTCCCAAGGGTGATGACGTCCGCGCCGATGGCGAAAAACTCATTTGCAATCTCGGGCGTAATGCCAACGCCGCCGGCTGCGTTCTCGCCGTTGATGATCAAGAAGTCTGGCTGATAGCTTTCGAGCAGGCTCGGTACCCCCTGCTTAATTGCATTGCGGCCCGGGCGGCCCATAACGTCGCCGAGAAAGAGGATCGTGTAGCTCATTTTGCAGTTTCTTGAATTCGGGTTTCTCGGATGACGGTGATTTTGATTTGCCCGCCGTATTCCAACTCGGCCTCAATGCGCTGGGCGATTTCCTTGGCCAGTTTAGCGGCTTGCAGGTCGTTGACGGCGGCGGGCTTGACGAACACGCGGATTTCCCGCCCCGCCGACATCGCAAACACCCGTTCAACCCCCGGGAATTCCATGGTCAGGCTCTCCAGCTCGGACAGGTGCTTCACGTACTTTTCTAAGCTTTCTCGGCGCGCGCCGGGCCGGGAAGCACTGATCGAGTCGGCAACGATGACGACCTGGGCTTCGGGGCTCGCGGGCTCAATATCGTAGTGGTGCGCGCCCACTGCGTTGAGTACGGCGCCTTTCATGCCGCACTGTTTCAGGAATTCCATCCCGGCAAGGGCGTGTGGGCCTTCATATTCCGGCGGGAGCGCCTTGCCGATATCGTGCAGGAACCCGGCGCGGCGGGCAAGGGCCACGTTTAACTTAAGCTCACTGGCGATTATTCCCGCCAGCAACGCAGTTTCTACGCTGTGGTCAAGCACGTTTTGCGCGTAACTGGTGCGGAATCGTAGCCGCCCCATGGTTTCGACAACTTTTGCCGGGAGCGGCGGAATCTGCGAGCGGACCACGGCGAGCTCGCCCGATTCGCGAATCACCTGTTCAATTTCGGCTTGGGCTTGTTGGTAGACCTCTTCGATTCGACCCGGATGGATTCGCCCGTCAATCATGAGGTTCATGAGGGCGAGGCGGGCGGTTTCTCGGCGTACGGGGTCGAAACAGGAGAGGATGACGGCTTCCGGGGTCTCGTCAATGATGAGGTCTACGCCCGTGATCTGCTCGAAAGAGCGAATGTTGCGGCCTTCGCGCCCGATGAGGCGGCCCTTCATATCTTCCGTCGCAAGCGGAACGATCGCGGTGGTTGCCTGGATAGTGAACTCCGGGTTGTGCCGCTCCATGATGTGGAGGAGAGTGGTGCGTGCCTTTGCCTCGGCCTCTTCGGTGAGGGCTTGTTCCCGTTCGCGGAAAGTCTGGTTAGCAAGGAGTTCAATCTCTGCCTGGAATCGCGCTTCTTGTTCGGCGCGGGCTTCTTCGGCGGTCAATCGGGAAACGCGCGCGAGCGCGGATTCGATTTCTTGTTCACGCTCAGAAAGTTCCTTTTCTCGGGCCACAAGGTCCGTTTGGGCAGTGCGGAGTGCTTCTCGGTCTTGTGCCAACACGCTCTGCATAGATTCGATGGTTTGCAGGGCGCGGCGGTCTGCTTCGTGCACGTCCTTCGCGCATTGCTGCGCGAGCTCGTTGAGTTTTGATTGGGATTCGCTCTCGGCTTTATGCCGTTGTTCGGCCCAAGCCATGCGGGCGCGGGACAGCGCAATCCACCCGCCGGCCCCGGCCAGGGCGACGCCAAGAGAAAACGCGAGAAGGTCCGACGGTTGCATCAATCGAGAAGCGGGGAATCTCTATGATATCGCCTAACCGCTTCTTCGACAATTTCAGGTTCAAATGCACGGTTGAGGAGGATCCGCGCGAGCTTTGCTTCGGGGAATTCGGGGCGAGCGTAGCGGGCAAGCACGGCGTCGGCGGCTTCGGCTTCTTCCGTGTCGGACCGGAAGTCGGCCACGATCGCTTCGGCTTCGGCGGGGTCGAAGCCTCGCTTTTCGAGGGCAAGCCGTAGCTTCAGGCGGCCCGATTCGGGTTTGTTCAGCGCGCGGTCTTTGAGGTTTTCCAGGGTACGCGCATCGTTCTGAAAGCCATTCTTCTCCAAGAAGTCCAGAACATCGGTGACGCTGGCCGCTGCATGGCCTTTGGCCAAAAGGCGCTGGCCAACCTCGGCCCGGAACCGATCCGAGCGTCCAAGGTCGGCCAGCGCCGCTTTCAGTACCTCTCGGTCTAAGTTCACACTTCGGCGGGTTCTTCGACTTCGACGTCCGTTTCGACCACGGCCGTGTTCGCGATGATGTCCTTCTTGAACAAATCGCGAACCTTGGTGTCAATTTCTTTGAAGATCGCCACGTTTTCGTCGAGGAAGTTACGCGCGTTATCCCGGCCTTGTCCAAGTCGCTGATCCCCGTAATTGTAATAAGTTCCGGCGCGAGTGACAATTCCCTTGGTGGTGGCGATATCGAGCAGGTCTCCGCTTCGGCTGATGCCCTTGCCGTAAATCACGTCAAATTCTGCTTGCTTGAAGGGCGGGGCGACCTTATTCTTGACCACCTTGACCTTGGTGCGGACGCCAATTTGGTCGGTTCCGACCTTGATCGCATCGGCTTTGCGGACTTCGAGTCGAACACTCGACCAGAACTTAAGGGCGCGGCCACCAGGAGTAGTTTCTGGGTTGCCATACATCACGCCGATCTTTTCGCGAAGCTGGTTGATGAAGATCGCCACGCAGTTGGTCTTGCTGATGCTTCCGCCGAGCTTCCGCATGGCCTGGCTCATCATCCGGGCTTGGATGCCCACGAATGCGTCGCCCATTTCGCCTTCGATTTCCGCTTTCGGAACGAGGGCGGCGACCGAGTCCAGCACAACAATGTCCACCGCACCGGAGCGCACCAAGGTGTCAATAATCTCGAGCGCTTCTTCGCCCGAACTGGGCTGGCTGACGTAGAGCCGGTCAATGTCTACCCCGAGTGCGCGGGCATATTCGATGTCGAGCGCATGTTCGGCGTCCACAAACAGCGCTAGGCCGCCTGCTTTTTGGGCTTCGGCGACGACTTGAAGCGAAATCGTTGTTTTACCGCTCGATTCCCCGCCGTAAATCTCAGTAATTCGGCCGCGGGGCAAACCGCCAATGCCGAGCGCGACGTCGAGGCTGAGCGATCCGGTCGAAATGGCCTCGACGGGTTCATGCCGCCCGTTCCCCATTTGAATTACAGAGCCTTTGCCGAAAGCCTTCTCGACCTGGGCAAGGGCGGTTTCTAGTTGACGCTCCTTTTCGGAGGCGGTGCTGTTCTCGTGGGCAGTCTTCATGGTCTTCATCGTTTACCTTGGCGCACAGTATACATCTTTGTCTACTATTATAAAGGAAGCAATTTGAGAAAAACAAGAAGGGGTGCGCGTGGGCGATAATCGCAGGGTGCGCCGAGGCAGTCTTACCCTTTTACTGGTTCTTTTGAGCGTGCTGGCGGGCGCAGCCGAGCAGATTACGCTGCGGATGATGGCGGGCGCGGGTTACGGAATTCCGCCGAAAGAAGCGACGGATCCACGTTCGGTGGCGCGGCGGGCGGTGTTCGAAGAATTTCACCGCCGAAACCCGAACATCCGAGTGGTTAATGCGGGCGGCCTCGAAGTGACGGGGGAGCGCGCCGAATCCATGTTTCTCATGTCAATGGCGGGTTCGACTCCGCCCGACGTGTTCTACGTAAATTTCCGGCAGTATTACAACTACATTGACCAAGGGTTCTGCCGCCCACTGAACGATCTCGTGGCGCAAGACCCCTGGGTGATGGACCGCCTCAGCCCGGTCGTGCGTGAGGTCATTTACAGTTTTGATGGCGAACCGTATGCGGTTCCGTTTTTCCAGGTGGCGCTCGGGCTCTATTTTCGGCGCGATTATTTGCGCGATGCCGGACTTGACCCGACCAGGCCGCCGCGTGACTGGGACGAGCTTTACACCTACTGCCAGCGCATTGTGGAAAGCAATCCCGGACGGGCGGGGTTTGCCTTTAGCAAGGGGCCGGGCTATCACTGGTCCAATTTCATCTTCCAGGCAGGCGGACAGGTCGTCAAAATTCAACCAAACGGTCAAACGGAAGCCGCTGTGGATTCCGAAGCCGGAAGAAAGGCGATTGACTTCTTCCGGAAGATGACGAGCGCGAAATGGAAGGGCAAGGACGGGAAGACCTATGGTCCCGCCGCCATCGTCAGCACGAAGTTCCGCGATGACATCCGCGACGGGAAGGTCGCGATGTGGTTCGATTACAGCGGCGACGTGGTGACGAGCATGGGCGCGAACGACCTTCCGCCAAGCATCATCGGCATAGCAAGCATGCCCAAGGGGCCGGTAAATGCCTCACATGAAGTAAACGCGGGCTCATGGGCAATCAATGCCGACATAAAAGACCCCGCCAAGCTCAAAGCGTGTTGGGAGTTCATCAAGTTTTTTGCGAGCGACGAAGCCGCCCGGGTGAACACGATCAACTTCGTGGATTACGGAATGGCGGCCTACGTCAATCCGAAATGGCTCAAGAAATTTGGATTCGAGGAATACCTCACCGAAGTAGACCCAACCTACGTGCAGGCGAACGAGGAGCTCTTCCAGGGCGGTCACCCCGAGCCATACGGAAAGAACACTCAGCAGGTTTACACCGTGCTCGACACCGCCCTTGAGCGAGCCACGCTAGAGCCCGGAACACCAAGCGAAGTCATTCTGAAAGACGCGGCCCAGGAAATGAACTCGAAGCTGTTGGGCTACATTCCCGAGGAGCGAAAGGCGCAGCAACGGGCGTGGGCGTTGGGCATCGCGGTTGGGCTCGGCATTGCCCTCACCGTTTGGTTCGGACGTTCTATCGCGAAGATGCGCCGGGTGTGGCAGAGCCGAGAGAAGACCAATGGCCACCGCCGACGTTTAGGCTTTTTCCTGCTATGTCTAGCTCCGGCGGTGATTACTTTGCTGGTGTGGGCGTATGTTCCGCTTGCCCGGGGATTGCTCATCGCGTTCCAGGACTATCGAATTACAAAGGAAGCCCAGTGGGTGGGCCTTGATAATTTCATCACCGTATTCACATCGCCGATCTTCTTCAAGTCCTTCGGAAACAGCTTGTTGTACGTAGGGCTCAGCATCGTGATAGGCTTCTTCATCCCGATTTTCCTCGCGCTTGCCCTCAACGAAATCCCGATTGGAAAGGTGCTTTTCCGCACCCTGTTCTATCTGCCCGCCATGACCTCGGGCATCGTGATTGCCTTACTTTGGAGGCAGTTCTATGATAAGACCGAACTGGGCCTCCTTAACCAATTGGTCAAGCCGATTGTGGAGTGGATCAACTTCACATTTATCAAGAACCCAGAGGCGTTCTGGCCGCTGAACTACGACTGGCTGGGCGACCCAAAGCTCGCCATGTATGCGGTCGTGCTCCCGGGGGTGTGGGCGGCGGCCGGGCCGGGCTCTATCCTTTATCTTGCGGCGCTCAAGAACATTCCCGAAGAGCGGTACGAAGCGGCGGACCTTGACGGCGCGAACTGGTGGGAGAAAATCCGCCGCATCACGCTTCCTGGCCTCAAGCCACTTATGGGAATCAACTTGCTCGGCGTGTTCATCGGCGGTTTCAAGGCAATGGAAAACATCTTCGTTCTCACCATGGGCGGACCGCTGTATAGCACGCACACGGTTGGACTCGAAGTCTGGATGAATGCGTTCATGTTCCTTAAGTTCGGCTATGCGACGGCGGCGGCCTGGGTGATGGGCGCGTTCCTGATTGGCTTCACGATGATTCAGATTCGGTCACTGCTCGGGATGAAATTTACGGCGGCGAAAGGCGTTTGAAAGGCAATTTTCCGGGCCGTGGCACGGTGTTCAACGTGTTCACCGTCCTGGTGGGCGGTGGGCTGGCGCTCATGCTCCAAGGCCGTATCCCAGAAGAGGCTCTGCGCACGATACAAATCGGACTCGGGCTTTCGACCGCGATTCTGGCGGTGCGGGAATCGCTCGCGTCTCGAAACTTCCTCATCGCGATTTTCTCCGTGGTCTTGGGAGGCCTTCTTGGCTCGCTGATCGGCATTGACTCCGCAATTCGCATGGCGGCGGCTCAGGTGCAGATGGGGATTCCCGGAGACAGCAACTTTGTTTCGGGCCTCGTGCTCGCCTCGGTACTGTTCTGTGTTGGGCCGATGACGGTGTTGGGGTGCATTCAGGACGGAGTGGAGCGGCGCATAGACTTGCTCGCGGCCAAATCCATCATGGATGGCTTTGCCGCGCTCATGTTCGGGGTGATATATGGCAACGGGGTGCTGGCTTCCGCGCTGGTGGTCGGCGTGATTCAGGGGCTACTCACGCTCCTCGCGTGGCCACTCCGCGCGCTTAAGGAAGACCCGGAACTCTTGGCCGAACTTTCGGGCACCGGCGGAATCGTGCTGTTGGCCGTGGCGGCGAGCATTTTCGAAGTCCCGAACGTGAAACCGGCCAATTTCGTGCTTGCGATTGCGATCGCTCCGCTTAGCGTGCTCGTCTTGCGACGATTCCGGCGAGTGCCCGCCTAAGAACGTCACAATCGGAGGCATGAAGCTTCGGATGTGGATGCTGGACGTGGCGCGAGAGCAGTGCTTTACGAGGGAGCACCTCACAGAAATCGCCGCCCTTACGCAGGAAGCAGGTTTTGATGCGCTCGGACTCTATTTGGAGCACCGGTTTGCCTACCCCAGCGCGCCCTGGGTGGCCGGAAAGGGTGCGCTCACGCCCGACCATATTCAGTACCTGCGGTCAGAGTTTCCAAGCCTGCGCCTCATTCCGTTTATCAATTTGCTGGGTCACTTTGAGGGCTTCCTATATTCGGAACCCGGGGCGAAGTACCGAGAAGAGCCGTTCGTCGGCATGCAAGCGTGCCAGGCCAACCCGGAATTTGTTCGCCTTTGCGAGCGCCTGGTAGATGACACCCTGGCAATTTTCGATGACGAGATAATTCATCTCGGCGGGGACGAAACGTGGCAACTCGGGGCGAGTCCGGCCAGCCAAGCTCAAATGGAAACCTTGCGGGTCGACCACCCCGAAATCGAGGACGGCAAAGCGTTGATTTATGGCCAGCATTTTGGTCCGCTGGCCCAAAGAGTGGTGGACGCGGGCCGCCGACCCGCGCTGTGGGGCGACATGTTTGTGGACCATCCCTCCGCGTTGGAGATGATCCCGAAATCTACGCTCATTTTTGATTGGCAGTACTTCAATGGAATCGCCGAGTCCGCAAAGCGATTCACCGAGAGAGGCTTTGAAGTCGTGGGTTGTCCCGCAATTCAAACCTACAACGCGGTGTGGTTGCAACTGGAACCATCCGAGCGGAATGTGGACGAGGTCATTGCCGACGTGAAGGCGATGGACGCGTACGGCGTGTGCGTGACCACTTGGGAACTCGGGCTATTTGGCGCGTACGACACGGTTTTCCCCGCGATTCGGGCGTGCGGGGCGAAGTTGAACGGGAAGGACGGGGATTTTCTCGCCGAGTACGCCAAAGAAGGAGCTGAGGACTGGGCCAAGCAAATGAGCCATGACCTTGCCCAGTTAGGCGGGACATTCACGCCGGGCAAGATTCGAAGTTCACTTAAGGTGCGTCTGCTGCTGAACTCAAACCCGTTTCTTGCGTGGCTTCACCACCACGAAGAATTCGCCGAAACCGGGCCTGCCGCCATCGAAATCGCGAACCAAGCGCTCTACCGCGCACCGGATGAGAAGTACAAGGGTCCGGCGGTGTTGCTCCGAAGCGCAGTCGAGTTCGTCATGATCGCCGAAGCCGCCCGCGCCCTCTATGCAGAAGGCCGTACGGAAGCCTGCGTGGCAAAGCTCGCGGCAACCCGCCAGCTGTTTGACGACCTTGCCAAGTACGCGCGATGGACTCATCAGCGAATTGGGGGCTCGCTCGCTGACATCGAGCGGTGCCGAATTGCGAAAGAACACGTGGAGCGGGTGTGTCAGCGCATTCGGGCCTATGGTGACGGCAAGGCCCTGGGTTATGTGCCGAGCTTCGAGACCATCACGCACCCGAAGTTCGTGCCGCACGACCAGGCGAACTGGTGGCTGATTAACCGGTGGGCGAACCAGTAAGGTCCATGTCTGAACTATGACCGGGGAAGAGTTTGCTCGCCGGGTCAATTATGGTTTTGGCGACGCAAACCGCGGTGGCGGCTTCGCCAACTCCGGTGGCGATGAGCTTGAGTTTGCCGTCGAAGGTGGCGACGTCGCCGACCGCGAAAACGCCCGGTAAATTGGTTTGATACAGGTGGTCTACTTGAATCTGGTTCTTGACGATGTTCAAGCCCCAACCAAGTAGCGGTCCGAGCGAAGATTTGAAGCCGATATTCACGATGACGCAGTCGAAAGGCGCGGTTTCCAGTTCCTTGGTTTGCGTGTTTTCGATTTCTAAGGCTTCGAGGCAAGTTGTGCCAGAAAGCCCTTTCACCACTTGCCAAAGCCGCAACTCAATGCCGAGCTGTCGAACCTGGTCCACGCTGGTTTCGTGGGCCTTGAACTGGTCGCGCCGGTGAATGATGCAGAGGGAATCGGCGATGCCGTGGAGATTGAGCGCCCAGTCGAACGCGCTGTCTCCGCCCCCGACGACGGCCACTCGCTTGCCCCGAAACTCTTCTTTGCTCTTGACTCCGTAATAGAGTCCGCGACCTACGAACTCTTCTTCGGAGGGAACGCCGAGTTTGGTCGGCGTAAACGCCCCCGCCCCGGCGGCAATGATGAGGGTTCGGGTGGGGTAGGTTTCGCCCGCGAGCGTGAGAATGTCCCAGCCTTCCTCGGTTTTCACCAATTGGTTGGCGGTTTGCTCAAGCACCACTTCGGGGCCGAATTGGAGCCCTTGTTCAATAAGGTCGCGGGCGAGGTCTTTCGCAAGCACTTTGGGGAATCCCGGCATATCGTAGACGTACTTTTCGGGATAGAGAGCGGTGAGCTGACCGCCAAGTTCCGGCAAGGAATCCAGGATTCGCACCGACATTCCGCGCATGCCCGCATAGAAGGCGGCGAAGAGCCCAACTGGCCCTCCGCCGAGAATAGTCACGTCCACCAAATTGCTCAAGACCCCAAAAAGGTACCTCAGTTGTGGGCTTTTACCAGAGGCAGAATGTCCTTAAATCGGGGGTGTTCGGCCGTCCCCATCCACTCGTAGACGACGCTTTCGCTGTGCGTGCGCATGGCCCCGAGCTGACTGAGGCGCATCATTCCGAGGATGTGGGCACGTTCGCCCCGGCTACTGAGGCAGTCGTCGGGGAGAAACACACTGAAGTGCTCATCAAGCAATTGCACCACCGTTTGCGTGACGCAGATGTGGGTCTCGATGCCGCACAGAATCACTTGCTTGCGTCCCGATTCTGCCATCGCCGATACCAGTCCCTTGCTTCCGCAACATGAAAAGGTCATCTTGGAGAAGATGTGGCTGGGTTCCAAAAAAGTCACGAGCGAATCGGCAGTACGACCCATACGCGTTGGGTTTTGCTCGGTCGCAAAAATAGGGACGCCGAGCGTGTGAGCGGCTTCTACCAAGAACCGAGTGCGTTGCAACACGCGCTCCCCTTCGTGAATCACCTTCAGGAAACTAAGTTGGATGTCGCACAGCAAGAGGATGCTGTCATCGAGCTTTGCGATCACCCTTCGACGGCCTCCGAAACAATGGTGGCTTGCACTTCTCCAAGGCTGATTTGGTAGCCATCGCCTTCGGTCCAGCCTCGCATGAACACGGTGTCGCCATCTTCGAGAAACGTTCGAGTCTCGCCCGTTTCCTCAATCGTCAGCGGCTTCGTGCCTTTCCAACTGAGTTCTAACAGGCTTCCGAAGCCGGTTTCGTTCTCGGCGCTGATGGTGCCCGTCGCATAAAGGTCGCCGGGCATGATTGGCGTTCCGTTGCTGGATTGGTGGGCAAGTTGTTGTCGGAACGACCAGTACAGGTTGTTCGTGTTCGAAACGCAGATTCTTTGGGGTGTTTTGGCGCGAGCAGTTTTGAGCAACACTTCGAGATGAATGTTGTAAGCGCGGGGTTCGGGCTCGCGAAGGTGCGCAAGCGGCTGGGGATCTTGTTTGATTCCGCTCACCCGCATTGGCGCGAGGGCTTCCAGCGGAACCACCCACGGACTCACGCTTGTGGCAAAGCTCTTCGCCAGGAACGGACCGAGCGGCTGATATTCCCAACGCTGGAAGTCGCGTGCCGACCAGTCGTTCACGAGCATCAGCCCGAGCATGAGGTCGTCAATGTCTTCGATCGGCACGGGAACGCCCATCTCCGAGTAGCCGCACGTCACCATGCCCATTTCGAGTTCAAAATCTAGTTCCTTTGTGGGCCCGAACGTCGGAGCGTCTGCGTTAGGGGCTTTGGTTTGGCCATGGGGACGAACAATCGGTACTCCGCTTGGCACCACCGAGCTTGCGCGCCCGTTATAGCCGATCGGCACCCAACGATAGTTGGGCAGAAGCGGGTCACCGTCCGGCCGGAACATCATGCCGACATTGCGCGCGTGGTGGATGCCGCTATAGAAATCCACAAAGGCATTCACGGCGAAGGGGAGATCTAGCTCGACTTCGGATAGCGGAATGAGTGATCGTTCAAGGGTCTCTCGATCATCGGCGGAAAGCTTGTTATCGGTACGGAGGGCCTGGTAGATATGTTCGCGCAGGCTATCCAGTTCGGCGCGGCCCTGCGCGATTCCGATCACGAAGGGGTCCGGAACGGAGATTTCCGGTGGCAGAAGTTCAAGCTGGACTAACAAGTCGAGGTCGAGCACGTAATCGCCGATGCGCACGATGCTCAGTTCGTAGCCGTCATCGTCGAAAGCTTTGCCGTACGCCAGGCTTTGAATTGGGAACCCGGATTGGTCGGCGCCGGGCACCCAGCTTCGGGCAGAAATAGGGACTTCAAACATGAGTTAGTTCCAGGGAAGGGCGGAAAGAAATTCGCGCGGCTCGTCAATCGAGCAGCTACCAATGGAGATGAAGCTCTCGCGAGCATCTTGGAGGTCGGAGAGGTCAAGTTCCCAGTCACGGAAGCCCGCGCCCTTTTCGGTAAACCAAAAGGCGGCCGGGTGCGTTTCGTCCAGCACCGTGACAATTTCCGCCTGACTCAGTTCGTGGGCCACCGCGAGTGCCGAAGCCATGATCACGTTCACGAATCCGTGATGGCGAGCTTGGTTGGTCGGGTCGACGTGCGGAAGTGGGTGATGCAAGCCCGCGGTGCACTTGAAGGGAACGTCTACCGACACGCAGGCACGGATAAAACCGGCGATTTGGGCGCTCGTGGGGAAGGCACCGGGTTCCAAGCCTCCGGTACGGGCCTTTGCCCCGAACACTTCGTACTGCGCAAGGGTCACAACTCGTTCGGAAAGGTCGGCATCCCACGGGAGTTCGATAAAGCACTCGTCAAAGCACTCGTCGGCTAAATTACGTAACGCTCGCTCGTTGAGACCGAGGTCACCGATTTTGACTTCGTAAGACTGAACCGCGATCCTGCTCCCGCCCGCGACTTCGAACGCTTCGATGGCGTCGAGGTCGGCGCGGAATTGGTCGAGCGAGGTTCCGAGCGCGGCCACAGGCCAGGGTTCGGGAAGGACGTCCGGAAGCGCATCCGTGAACTCCGTAAACCGGCTTACCGGAACCACGAATCGGCGCAGCCACGCAGCTTCGGGAGAGTGCGAGAGACGGGAGTATTCGGCGACTGCCTGGGTCATCGGCAAGGCCGCCGGGGGAAACAACCCGGCATAGTCAAAAACGTTCTCCAAAAGTACGTTTAGGCCTGCGCTCACCTGGCTAGCTTACCGTGCGCTATGGTCGATTCGCGTAGGTCAGCAGGCGACTGGGCCGCGAGCCGTTGAACCCGTAGATGTGGATTTGGTAACCGAGAAAATTTGATTCTTCGATGATCAATTCGCTTCGGCCCGTGCCGTCGAGATCTGCAAATGCCAGGACTTCGATACCGAGGCCGAGGTCCTTACGATCTTTCCCGGGGGCGCGGTAGAAGTTTTCAATGAGAGGTGTCAGGCTTCCGCTGCCCGACTGGAAAAGCAAAATACTGAAGTCGCCGGCGCGGTACTTTTCGACGCCGAGTTCCACCCGCGATTCGGCAACGTAAACGGTGTCTAGCCCCGGGCTTCGGTCTATCTCTCCGCGCATCAGATACACCTTCTGCACCTTGCCGGGAAACTTCTTCGCCTTAAAGTAGTTCGCGATGAGAGCGATGACTTTGGGGTCGGTGCTTCGTTTTTGGAAGACCTTTGTTTTCACCGAGGCAACTCCGCCCGTGATGGTCATGAGCGGGGCGTCGTAGTGCTTCTCTTGAGAAAAAACTAGTTCAAACCCCTTGTTTTGGGTCTTGTTGATGCGGGAGATGGTTTGAGGAAAGCCGACTTGGCCAATCCCGACCCGCAACGCTGGCATGCCCGCGCTTGCAACGGCGGGGGCAGAAGTGAGCGCCCCCCATTTTCCTTGCCTGTAGGTTCCGATAACTTCAGAATCGTAGGCAAGGATGATGGGGAACGCGGCGGCGAACAGCATGCTGAATATTGTCGGCTAGTTTGTCTGCCAGCTTTTCCAGTATTCGGGGTCTTCGATCTCCAACGCCTCTTGCGTGAGATAAAGCGGCTGGTAGGTATCGAGCATTACTGCGAGTTCTTCGGTTCGGGTGGCCCCGAGCGACGCTTCTACCGCACCCGGTTGCGGGCCGTGCGGAATTCCGAGCGGGTGAATCGTGATGGACCCTTCTTCGATGCCCTTGCGCGAGCCGAACTTGTCGTTGCAGTAGTAAAGCACCTCGTCGCTGTCCACGTTCGAGTGGTTATAGGGGATGACGATGGCCTCGGGGTGGAAGTCAAGCATTCGCGGGCAGAAGCTGCAAACCACGAACCCTTTTCCTTGGAAGGTTTGGTGAATGGGTGGCGGCATGTGGACCTTGCCCGTGATCGGGCAGAAGTCGTCGATGCTAAACGCATACGGATAAACGTAGCCATCCCAGCCGACGATATCGAACGGGTGGAAGCGATATTTGTAGCGCGTAAGACGCTTGCGAGCCTTGACATCGACAAAGAACTCGCCTTCCTCGTCGAACGTGCGCAGTTCGGTGGGCGGGCGGAAGTCGCGCTCGTGGTAGGGCGCTTCCTCGGCGAGTTGACCCACGTGGTTGTGATATCGCCGGGGGATCGTCACTTCGCCGTGGCTCTCAAACACGAGTCCACGCACGGGAAGCGTATCGAAGCGGATTCGCCAAATGGTTCCGCGCGGAATCACGAGGTAATCGTGGGGTTGGAAGGGCACGTCGCCAAACATGGTTTCAAGAACGCCGCTTCCATCGTGGATGAAGTGAATTTCGTCCGCCTCGGCATTCTTGAAGAAGTGCTCCATCTGCTCGGCGACCATGAAGTTGTTCCAGATCACGTCTACGTTGCCCATCATGGGGATGCGGCCCGTGACTGCGTTGCCCTTGGGGCTTAAGCGCTTGGTGCGGAGATGTCGGTGACGCAAGGCTTCGTCCACGAGGAACGTGGGAGCGCTCGGGCCGAGGTCTTCCCAGCCGTGGACTTCGGTCGGAAGGTGAATGTGATACATGAGGGCGCAGGGGCCCGAAAATCCGTGGGTGCTGAAGAGCTCTTCGGCATAGAGGGTGCCGTTCGGCTGCCGAAACTGGATATGGCGAGTCTTGGGCAAGTTCCCGAGTTTGTGATAGCGTGCCATGGTCGTATTCTCTGGTTAAGCTTACGCCATGAAGCCGTTTTCACGCCCACAAAAAAGTGTGCCAAAAAGTCCAAAGGGCTCTAAAGTCCGGTAGAAATCCTGCCGTAATCAATATCAGGACGCTTGCGTTCTGCACAGAAAAAGGCAACCCTGGGGGTGACCCCTTGGACGCAAAGCCTAGGGTCTCGAAGGCAACGATCGAGACAGCCGGGTTACCTGTCTGGAAACACTGCGCCGAGGGAGAACACTCGTGCAAATATCAGACACAGAAATTAAAAAACTACTTGTTCAGGGCGGTTTGCGCCTTTCTGAACCCGCGGAACTCGAAGAGCCATCTCCGCGCCCGACGGATGGTCCGCTGATTAAAGCCGTGACCGCCGATGTGATGCAGATGGAAGACCGAGAGGACCGTGTTGCCGAACTGAAAGCCCGAATCGAAGCGGGCAACTATGCGCCGACGGGCGAAGAGATAGCCGACGCGATGATGCGCCGCGCGATCGCCGACCGCGTCCGAGCCTAGTTACTGACCCAACCCCTGAAAAAACAAACTCCGCGTCGGAAGTCGTTCTTTGGAGAGAGCGGTTCCGGCGCGGAGTGCGTTTTGCCTAAACTGGCTGATTCGCTGTTAGCCATTGCTCGAAGGCACTGGTTACCTGTGTTACTTCGTCATCCAATGTTTTGAACCCTTCGGCGTCCAGAATCTCCCTACCATCGGGGTGCCTTCTAAAAATGGGCTTGCCCCTTTTGTCGATGCCGGAGGTTTTGGGAGCGGCCATAAATACTTTTCGCGAACTATCAATCACCCCGGCTGCCGCCAGACGCACTTCTTCCTCAGTGAATTTCTTCACTATCAGCACACTGGGATTATTTACCCCGCCCGTCCTGCTAAAAGTCTCTTTTGGCAAATCAACGGACGCGATTATCCAGCTACGCTGGAGTAACCACGACCGTAAGAAACGAAGACCAGGATTATTCAGAATTCCGTCAGGCAGAACGATGCCAAGTATGCCGCCGGGCCGCAGTAGTTTAAGGGCTGTTTCAACAAACAGTTGCTCGGCAGGCATCGCTGACCGTGGTTTAGGCATGTCCCATGTTGCAAGTTCATAGTTACTAAGAACGTGGCTGTCATCAACTTTCACCTCTGAGCCGAAAGGTGGATTTGTAATTACAACGTCAGCTTTGCCGTATGGAACAGATTGTCGAGCCTGTTCCGACCATTCTCCCGGCGACCTGGTCGAATCCACTCGATAGACATTGGTGGAACCATCACCATGCATCACCAAGTTCATTTGGGCAGTTCGAACTAAAAAAGGGTTGATGTCCAGACCAAATAGATATCGTGCACAGGCCTCTCGGACCCTATCTCTCACTCGCGAACTGACCATTGCGGTTTGCCGGATAGTCTCTTGTTCAAAAAGATACTCTCGCAAATTATCAATCCAGGAAACGATAAAGCCGCCTGTCCCGCAACAGCAGTCAATCACGGTGAGGCTAGTGAGTTGCTCCTTGCGAAAAATAGATTGGATCATCTTTACAGTCATATCGCAAACATTGCGCGGGGTGAAATACTCTCCTCGATCGCCTCGCAAGTTTTCGCCGACGAGCTCTTCATACGCGGCACCTTTTACATCTGCTTTGGTAGAAGTCAACGAGATAAACTGTAGCTCGCCGACGATGTATGCTAATACTGCTGGCTCCAGTTTAAGTACTTCCTCTTCCGCGAAGATGTACGGATAACGATGCTTTACTTTAGCGAATAGGGGCTGAATTCGTTCTTCGAGCAATCTTCTTTGACCACCGATAGACTTTTGCTCCCGAGGATCAACTGCAAATTGAAGCTCAACATCTAAGCCTTCGTCCTCATCATACATTTTGCAGAAGATCAGTTTCAGCATTTCGTGAAATGCCTCGGCCTTTTGGTGGCCGCCATTCGCGTGAATGTAATTGTGGCATCGGCGGAAAGTAGAGGTGAGATCATGAACTTCGCGAAGGTCACGACGTTCAGGGCGACGAGGGCGATCGTGACCCTCTCGCGGAATGTCGCTTACGGGTTCTGGTTGCCCTCCACCAGCTGGTTTCTCAAATGCTAAGAATTCTTTGCCCACCCAAAGGCCAAATCGACACGCACTACAAGCGGCCATGTAGCTTTTTAGTTGGTCTTCCCCGCGGGCCTTGTCGGTCGGCTTTACATCTTCACGCTTTGCCTCGACAATGATCAATATGTCGTCCTGCGTACGATTTGTATGTGGTTTGAAAACCACGATGTCGGCACGCTTGCGAGCGGTGCCCATCGTAATCGTGAATTCAATGGCGATATTTTCTTTGGAGTACCCATATTCCTCGATTAGACTTCGCGCCCAGCGTTGCCGGATGTTCTCTTCCGGCGTGTCTCTTCTTAACAGACCTGTGATGTAGCAACGAATTTGTCCGGGAGGAACCAGAAAGATGATGTCACCACTCACGAATGAAGAGCTCCTAAAAGCACGTTTGTAACATCTGAGAGAGAAGATAGAGCTTGCTCACGGCAGTTAAGGGCTGAAATCGTGATTTGGTGAATTGACTCCATTGATTGTGATGATAAGATGGGAATTTTAGTCGCGCCCAATTGCACTTCTGTGATGTGATCAATTTGGCCGCCGTGGGTGTGACCCAATATTTGCCGCTGCGCTAGCTCCGATGTCAAAAACGCGTGCAAATATCCTATTGGAACGTCGGGCCCAGGGACAACGCGGATAATATCGTGAGTGGCAACCCAGCCATCCAATCGTGGCGGCACGTAGAAAACGCGTCCAATTGTGCCTGAGCAGGATACTAAAAGATAGCCTTCGCGAATGACTAGGTCATCAAGGTCCACGTCAGTCTCGCGCGAGAGAAAACGAGTTTCTGAGCTTGTTACACCCAAGCTCATCAAGCTCATTAGATCGGTGGCATTTACGTACGGAATCCCGAAGCGGCGATCTTTCGCCCAGATTCGCACAAACTGGCTCGGAAGATAAACAGTTGCCAGATCTGCTAAGCTGGTTAATCGATGCCCTGAGTCTTTCAGAACCTGAAGAGACTCTTGTGTTTTTGGGTCGTAATGACTAGCATCGAGTCGCCGATCTGAATTACTGTAGATTGAAGCCAGAGAAGTCTCCCAACACGCGACAGCTGAACCCGTCGCGGCATCAAATACGGCTCGGGAGTGATCCGGTAACGGGACAGTTGCAGTGCAGTCGGTGTCGTTTGCCATAGCTGATCCTGATCTTGTACCCTAAACGAGTGCTATTGAGCCGATTGGGGTGGCTGCCTAGCTGATGCCCGCTTGGGCGAGAAGCGAAGCGGCAAGGTCTTGCCGGACGACCGCCACATAGAACGCGCTCTGGTCGAGTTCGGTGCGTTGGTGCCAGTCGTAGAGATAGCCCGACACGAGTTGCTGGTGGGGAAGGGTGCGGGTGAGCTGCTCTTTGGGAACCCACTTTTCGGCGAGGACGGGGTAGCACACAGCCGGGAGCGGGTCTCGCATCAACTCATAATCATCGGAGACGTCAATGACGTATACCCTTGTAAAATTAAGCTCCCACAGATTCCCTTCGATCGTCGCCATCCTTGGCCTCCCTAATAGTGTTAGGGACGAACTAGGGAGACCAAAGGGAGTTCGAGAATTTTACTGACCTTCGGGTTTTGCGCCGCCGCCGTCTTCGGGCGGTTGGGGCTTCTCATTGCTGAAGCCGCTGGGGCCGTCGTCTTTTCCGCCGCCGCCCTGGCATCCGGTAACCATCACGAGTCCAAGACTCAAAAGGGCGAGAAGTTTCAGAGTTTTCATAAAGCTCAGTTCGTGCCTCCATCGGGCCAGAAGCGGTAGAAGACCGGGGTGGTTCCCGATAGCCGGATTTCGTAAACGCGGCGAAGATTCATGGATTTCGCGCTTCCGTCGGTCGCGGCAAAAATTGCCATTCCGTTTGGATAGCGGCAGGAGCCTTTGTAGTTCCCGGTGCCATCAATGGCCCGCTTCCGCGCGTGCGGACCGGTGATGTTGACGGTTCCGCTCCAAGCGATGCCGCAGTTACCGGTTCCGCTGCAGGTTCCGTAGCCAGAGTTACAGAACGTGGCTTGGTTCGAGCCGCCCACGCGGCCGTTGCCGAACCACATGTCGTAGTTGCCCGCGCCCGCGACCATGAGGAGGTCAGACGGGTTTTCGAGCGAACTGGTGGAGCGAGACGGAGTGCTGTTAGGCGAACCGGGCGGCGGGAAATAACGGAGTCCGAGGTAGCCGGTGGGGTTTCCCGAAACGCCGGCTCCGAAAATTCCCTGGAAGCGCACCGGAGTGCCGCCAACGATGGGAACCCAACCCGGGCCAGTTTCGAAGTACGCCGGTTGATTGCTGCCGTTCAGGTAGACGGCTTCGGCGCGCACGGGAACGCCCATGTGCTGGGAAATCTGGAATTCGCGGAAAGCGCGGACCGGGGCATTGGGTCCAGGCATTTTCACGTCCACAAAAATATCGAAGTTCTTGACGTAGGGCTGGATGTACTGTTGCCACGTCCACGGCAGGGCTTGGTTGTTGCTGGCGTTATCGAAGTTGACAGCGAGGGGGAGTTCGTCGTCAAAGTCGGTCGAATACATCATAAAGCCGAGGCCCACCTGCTTCGTATTCGAGAGGTTGAGAGTGTCTTTTGCCGCTTCACGGGCCTGCGTGAGAACCGGAAAGAGGATAGCGGCGAGGATCGCGATGATGGCAATCACGACGAGGAGTTCAATCAGCGTGAACGCGCGCCGGAGCATTTTTAGCGACGACCGTCTCATATCCGTATGATAGACGGACTAATTTTAGTTTGTCTAGTGCCCAGATACGGTGTTATGGACGGGCAGATCGCGAATTCCTGGCGCCCGTGGCCCCCGGACATGGTCCTTTTGCTTGGCAAGATCTGTGACACCCGGGTTGGCGAGGCTGACCTTTGTTTCTGAAGCTTGGGAAACGTAGGGAAGTACAAGGGTGACGCGGCGGTTGCGGGGGTCCAACGGATTCGTCGGGACTTTTAGCCGCTGATCGGCAAACCCCACCACTTCTCGAATTTGGGAGCGCCGGACTCCGGCGGCGGTGAGCACACGCTTGACCGCGTTGGCGCGGTCTGCACTGAGGTCAAAATTGTCGTAGCCGTTCCCGGCATAGGAACGGGCATCGGTATGGCCGTAAACCTTCATAATGCGGCCGGACTTGGCAAGCACCCCGGCGAGGTCACCGATGATGCGTTTGGCGCGCGGGGTGACAACCGTGCTTCCAACTTCAAAGTAAGCAACGCCTTGGCCCTCGACAAATTCGATTTCGAGGCCTTCGTCGGTGAGTTTGACTTCGATGAGTTTAGAGAATGCTTCGAGGCCGCTCGTGGAGAGATCACCCGCGACGACGGCGGCGGCGGCCTTATGGAGGGATTCGAGATCTTGGCGGTCGGCGGAACTCGCGTCGGCGGCGGTCGGGTTGCTGCGGGCGTTCGACCGGCGCTGGGTTCCGGCGAAGCCGATGTTCGGGCGGCCCTTCGGCGCAGTCCGGGTATAGCCCATGGGGTCGTTAAAGTAACTTTCGACGGACTCACGCTCTTCGGGTGAGAGACCCATGATCCACATAACCAAAAAGAACGCCATCATGGCGGTCACGAAGTCGGCATAAGCGACCTTCCAGGCGCCGCCATGGTGACCATGGCCATGCGCCTTTTTCTTTTTGATGATAATCGGGGCGCCTTCATTCATGCGGCGTCACGTTCCTTCACCGCTTTTTCGACTTCGGTGAAGCTGGGTCGGAAGGCAGGGGCAATGTTCCGGCGGGCGAATTCAACGCAGGTGACCGGCGATTCGCCGCGAGCAAAGCTGAATAGGGCGAACCGAATTGCGTTCATGTACTGCTCTTCGGGGCCGAGTTTGGCTTCCATGGCCTTAGAAAGCGGCATGAAGATGCTGTACGCGAGGAAGATACCAAGGAAGGTACCGACGAGGGCGGCGGCAACCGAGTGGCCGATCGCGGACGCTTCGCCCCCGATTTTGCCCATCGTGATGATAACGCCGAGAACGGCGGCGACGATTCCGACGGCGGGCATGGCGTCGGCGATGGACTGAACGGCCTCGGCGGGCTTGCCTGCTTCTTTGTGAGCGATTTCGAGGTCCAGTTCCATCATTTCGGAGAGGTCATGGGGTCCAACCGCGCCGGTGAGGATCACCTTAAGGGTGTCGCACATAAAATCGGAGGCGTGGTGGTTGGCGAGGAACGCCGGGTTTTTCTTGAAAATGTCGGAATCGGCGGGGGATTCGATGTGCTTTTCGAGTCCAAGCAGGCCCTCTTTTCGGGCCACGTTGAACAGGTTGTACATCATCTTGAGGAGTTCAACGAAGGCGGCCTTGGTGTACGGATCGGGTTTGAGGACTCCGATGCAGGCTTTGATCGTGGCGGCGACGCCGTCTTTGCCGTTGGAAGCAATGAATATCCCGAGTCCGGCTCCCCCGATGATGATGAATTCGCTTATCTGAATAAGCACGGCGATTTTGCCGCCGTGCATGGTGTAGCCCGCCATAATGCAGCCGACTCCAACAACGATACCGATGATTGCGAACATAAGCGAACCCGAGCGATCCTCGTAATCTTCGGGAGATTCGAACGCAAAATGAAGAGCAGGCCGGGCACACTCCCTCGTCAAAATGCGGAGGATATCCTAATTTTTGGCAAACTGCCGGAAAACCGGAGGGATTGAGCCACAATAACGGCGTGGGAGGAAAGGAGGAGCGCGGGGTGGTTGCGGCGAGCGAACCGGGGGTTCGGTTGACGTATCCGCGGGTCCGTCTCTTGGATCCTCACACGGTAAACCAGATTGCGGCGGGCGAAGTGGTGGAGCGGCCCGCGAGCGTGGTGAAGGAGCTTGTCGAGAATGCTCTGGATGCGGGCGCGACCCGGGTGCTGATCGACATTGAAGAAGCTGGGCGCCGCCGCATTCGGGTGGAGGATGACGGGCGAGGCATGTCGCCCGAGGACGCCGAAAGTTGCCTCCAGCGTCACGCGACCTCGAAGATTGGCCGGGTGGAGGATCTGGATTCGGTGCGGACGCTGGGCTTTCGGGGTGAAGCGATCCCCTCCATTGCGTCGGTTTCGCGCATGGAGCTTACGACGGGCGAAAACGACGGGGGTCGAACGCGCATTTTGGTCGTAGGCGGCACGGTCGAGGAGATTGGGCCGGTACCGGGTCCGCGAGGCACCACGGTGGTGGTGGATGATTTGTTTTTCAATACGCCGGCGCGGCTGAAGTTCTTGAAGCGGGACGCGACCGAGATGGGCGCGATTACGGAGTTGATCGGAAAGTACGCGATCGCGTATCCGGCGGTGTATTTTCGGCTCCGGCACCATGATCATGGGTTGATTGAATCCCCGGGGGACGGCGACGAACTTTCGGCAATGGCGGCGGTGTGGGGCCGCGATACGGTGCGGGCCCTGGCGGGTTTGGACTGCTACCGGGAGGGGATACGGGCGCGGGGTTATATCAGCGGGCCGAGTTTCACGCGGCCGACGCGGTCTCAGCAGTGGATTTTTGTCAACGGTCGCCCGGTGAAGAATCGGGCGTTGCTGAGTGCAATTGACGCCGCATTTCGGCAATTGACGCCCGACCGTCGTTATCCGGTGGCGATGCTCTCGATTCATGTGGACCCGGCCCGGGTGGACATGAATGTGTCGCCGACCAAATCGGAATGCCGGTTCCAGCATGAAGGGGCGGTGTTCGATGCGGTGCGGGCCGGAATTAAGGACGCGTTGCTGGCGAACGGCATGGTGCCGAGCGCGGCGAGTATTGCGCGGGCGAACGACGCGGTTTCGGGCGGGTCCGGCGGTGGTTACGTGCCCTATGGGGGTGGTTTTGGCGGTGGCGGTTTGGCGGGTGGCTATGGGGGCAGTCAAGGCGCGGTGCCAGGTGGACCGATCCCTGGAAATGCGGGACGGGGTGACACTTTGGGCTTCAATCCGGTGGGCGGCGCAATGTTTGACACCCAAGGGGCGGGCGGCCCTGTGGCACATGGAGGCCCGGCGACTCAGGGGGACCCCCAGGCTTGGATTGAGGCGCTTAAGCGGTTGTATAGTCCGTTGCCGACTCCGGGCACCGGACCGCATTCTACGGGCGAAATTTCGGGCGCAATTTCACCGGGTACCCCCGGCGTTGAATTTGACCCATTTGCGGAGACTGCTTCCGATTTGGGCGACCATGGAGCGGCCGACGCCGCGCTTGCTGAGATATCTCGCGCTGCCGCGCATTTGCAGGCAAACCCGTTTGCCGCGCGCTTCTTGGATGGGCTGCGGATATTGGGCCAAACCTCGGATGCGTTTTTTATCGTGGCCGAGAACCACGACGGGCTGATGATCATTGACCAGCATGTGGCCCACGAGCGAATTCTGTTCGAGCGGTTACGCGACGTGAGGGGGCTGGCGCCGATCGAGCGTCAGCCGTTACTCACCCCCATTCCGCTAGAACTCGACCGCCGACTTGCGGGCGAGGCGACGGAGCACATGGAGGCGCTGGCCTCGGCGGGTTTTGAGCTGGAGGCGTTCGGGCCAAGCTCGTTCTTAATTCGCGGTGTTCCCGCCGCGCTCAAACGGGCCGACCCGGCGATGGTGCTTCGCGATCTGCTCGAGGACCTCGTGGATGGCACCCGCGGGTCGGGGCTTTCGATCCGGGAAAACGTGTGGGTGATGTGCGCTTGTAAACTTTCGATTAAGGCGGGCGAGCGGCTGGGAATGCCGGAAATGGAGAAGTTGCTCTTCGATTTGGCCCTCACCGAAAACCCCTATTTGTGCCCGCACGGCCGCCCGATCACGATCATGTTAAGTCGTTTGGAACTCCTCAAGAAGTTTAAGCGCGCATGATCATTTTGGGGATTGACCCGGGCATCGGGCGCATGGGTTACGGCGTCATCGAACGGGTGGGCTCGAAGGTAAGGCCCATTGCCTATGGACTCATCGAAACGCCGAGCATCGCCGTCCCGGATCGCCTGCAACTCATCTACGAACAGGTTCAAAGTCTCATGGATTTGCATCAACCGGCGCAACTGGCCACCGAGCAACTCCACTTTGCCGCAAACAAGACCACGGCTTTTGACGTGAACCGTGCGCTCGGGTGCGTGTTGCTGGCGTCGGCCCAACGGAACCTCGGGTGGGCCGAGTATGCCCCCAGCCAAGTAAAGCAGGCGGTCGTCGGAAATGGGGCGGCGCAGAAGTCACAGGTCGCGTTTATGGTGACGCGCATATTAGGGCTCGCCGCCCCGCCTCGCCCGGACGACGTGGCGGACGCCCTCGCCATTGCGATCTGCCACGCCTTCCGCGCCCCGGCATCCTCGGCGGCCAATAACGCCTCGCCGCGCGGTTGAAATCCGGAGGCATCATGCTAAACTCCAGAAACGCGTCGCCGCGAGAGCGCGGCACTTCAGGGCGCCATAAGGATAGATTAGTTGGGTAGCGCATACACACCAGGACTCACCGTCAGCAGCGACATCGTTGTCCGCCGCATTCGTCGTCTCCCGATCAAGGGCCAGGTGCTCGTGAACGTTGGGGACGCCGTGGAACCCAATTCGGTGCTCGCCCAGGCGATGCTGCCCGGCTTGCTCCAAACCATCAAGCTCGCCGAAAAGCTCGGAGTGGACATCAAAGAGACTGAATCACTCTTCCAGCTCAAGGTCGGCGATCCGATTGCGAAAGGCGATTTGATCGCCGAGACGAAGGGCTTGTTCGGCATCTTCGGCGGCCAAAAATTGATGAGCGATTATACTGGCACGGTCGAAGCGGTGTCTTCGATTTCGGGCCAGGTGCTGGTGCGCGAACCTTCGATTCCCGTGGAAGTCACCGCGTTCATTCAAGGCAAGATCGTGGACATCATGCCCGAAGAAGGCGCGGTGGTCGAGACCCGGGGCGCGATGGTGCAGGGCATCTTTGGAATCGGCGGCGAACGCCAAGGCGAGATTCGCATTGCGGTGAAGGACAAGCACGAAGTCCTGGACGCACACCACTTGCAAGAGACGGACGCGGGCAAACTCGTGGTAGGTGGCGCGGGGGTTACGCTGGCGGCGATGCGCCGAGCCAGTGAACTGGGCGTACACGGCCTCATTGGTGGGGGCGTGCGAGATTCCGACCTGATCGAGCTCCTCGGCTATGACATCGGCGTCGCGATTACGGGGCAAGAACAAATTTCGTTTACGCTCGTCGTGACGGAAGGTTTCGGCGAACTCGCGATGGCCGACCGAACGTTTGAGCTACTGAAATCGGTAGAAGGCAAGACTGCCTCGATCAATGGCGCAACGCAGATTCGGGCGGGTGTTATTCGGCCGGAAATCATTGTTCCGCTTCCGTTGACGGGCGAGGCCCACGTGGCCAGTGCTGGAGGTGGAGAACTGGTGCTAGGCACCCCCATTCGGGTGATCCGCGAACCCTACTTTGGCGCGCTGGGCACGGTCACGGGACTGCCACCAACCCTCGAAGTGCTGGAATCGGGCACCGAAGTCCGGGTCCTTAACGCAAAATTGGCGTCGGGCGAGGAAGTAACGGTTCCCCGTGCGAACGTTGAAATCATAAGCCAATGAAAGTCCTGGTGGTGGACGACGAACCGACTCTGCTCGAGACGATTGAGCGGAAACTTCGGGGGGAAGGCTTTTCCGTCTTCACCAGTCCCACTGCCGAAGAAGGGATGCGCACCTTCCGGCTCGTTCGGCCGGACCTTTGCGTGCTCGACATTATGTTGCCGAATCGCTCGGGGTTTGACCTATGCCGAGCGATTCGCAAAGAGCACAAGACCCCAATCATCTTCCTCACGGCGCGAGGCAGCGAGACGGATAAGGTAAAGGGGTTCGACCTGGGCGCGGACGACTACATGGTCAAGCCATTTAGCCTGAACGAGCTTGTGGGCCGAATCAAGGCCGTGCTCCGGCGGTCCTCACACGAGGATGTTGAGGAGCCACTCACCTCCGGAAACCTCACGATTGACCCGCGTTCGCACGTGGTCACGGTTGCGGGGAATGTGATTCCGTTCGCGCCCAAGGAATTTGCTTTGCTCGCGTTCCTAGCCCGACATGCCGGACAAGTCTTCAGCCGAGAAGCTCTTCTTGACCGGGTATGGGGGCAAGACGCATTTGTGAACTCGCGCACGATTGATGTGCACGTGCGGTGGATTCGCGAGCAGATTGAGAAAGACCCGTCGCAACCCAAACGGATTGTTACGGTGCGCGGCGTTGGTTATAAGTTCATCGCCTGACGCAACTGGGCTTCGTGCGGTTCGATTTCTTGCAGAAGCTCTTTCGGGAAGCACCAGCGCGGGTCCACCTTGAGAAAGAGCGCGAGTACGGTCGCGATCAATATTTTAAAGTCGGTGCCGAACGAATACGTGCGCGCGTAAAACAGGCCGAGCGGCACTTTTAGCGGGGCGACAAACAATTCATAGTCGCCGATGGAGTCCTTCGAGCCGGAGAACATCACTTCTTGCCGCCGAAAGTAGAGGCTGGCGTAATCGGTGATCCCCTGAGGAACCGAGAGGAGTCCGGCTTCGGCTTCGGTGTACTTGTCCGTAAAGAACCGAACGTTCGGCCGCGGCCCCACAAAGCTCATGTCTCCCTTCAGCACGTTCCAAAGTTGGGGAAATTCGTCGAGTTTGCTGAGGCGCAAGAACCTTCCAATGGGAGTGATGCGTGGGTCCCCGGCCACGGTCACGGGGGAACCGATTTTATCGGCGTTCGGCACCATGGTGCGGAATTTCACCATGTGGAAAGGGCGACCGCCTCGGCCGGTGCGTTCAGCGCGGTAAATTACGGGGCCGTCGGGTGACGTAAGTTTGACGAGAAGCGCGGTCAGCAGCATGAACGGGCCGAGCAAAACCAGCAAAACAAGGGCGAACACGATGTCGAGAAGGCGTTTTACGAGGTCGTACGGCTTGTTCATTGCGCGGGGAGCCTTATTGTGACGCCCACGGGAGCAATGGTGCAAGAATAGAGAGCGCGATGCGGATTTGGCTGCTGCAAACTTGGGAACCGAATCCGGCCGAACCCGGCCCTTATCGTCCGTGGCGAACCGGGATGCTCGCCCGCGCTCTGCATGCGCGTGGACACGAAGTTCATTGGTTTGCGAGCCGCTTTCGGCATATCCGTAAGACGTTTGAGCAGGGCGGTCCGAGCGTGGTGGAAATCGAGCCCGGTTTTTTCGTCCATTGGCTCAGCGCCTTGGGTTACCACCGCCATGTTTCGGTGCAACGGTTGCGAGACCATGCTCACGTGGCGCGGGCATTTTCGGCGTCCGCCGAAACGGAGGATCGCCCTGATGCCGTTGTCGCAAGCTATCCCACGGTCGAGATGTCGGCGGCGGCGGCGCGGTTTTGTGCCGCGCACGGGGTTCCGCTGATGGTGGATGTGCGAGACCGCTATCCCGACCTTTATTGGCAGTCGCTTCCAGGATTCTTGCAAGGCGCGGGCAAACTGGCTGCGACCCCGATGGTTGCGCAGGCCCGGCGAGTGTTCCGGACCGCGGACGGAGTCACGGCAAACGGTCCGGACGTATTGGAATGGGCACTAGGCTACGCGGGCCGCGCTCCGGGGCCGCTTGATGCGAGCCTCCCGATGTCGTATGAGCCACCCGTGATCTCAGAGTCAGACCGCTCGAACCGAACCCAGCAATGGGCCGCCCTTGGTGTATATGCCGACGACTGGGTGGTGGCCTTTGGGGGAACGATGGCGGCTTCGTTCGATTTGGAACCGGTGTTGGAGGCGGCCCGCCGACTGCAAACGGAGCCGAAGATTAAGTTCGTGCTTTGTGGAGATGGCCCCGAGCGCACCCGTCTGATGCCCGAAAGTGCGGACCTAGAGAACGTGATTTGGCCGGGGCGCGTGGACGCCGCGATGCTGAGCGTGCTCTACGAACGCGCCCATATTGGGCTCATGCCGTACCGTCCGCTCGAGAACTTCGTCGGCTCGATCACGAATAAGCCGGTCGAGTATCTTGCGTGTGGGATGGAACTCGCCAGCTCGCTGGGCCGCGGAACGCTGTACGACCTCATGACCCAGCATCAGGTGGGGTTTGCCTATGCAAACGGCGAGGAGTTGGCAACGGCGATTCGCGCCCGGTTTGAGGGCGGAGACACGGGCATGCAGACCCGGTGCCAGGCGGTTTTTGAGCGGGAATTCGATTCGGCCCGGGTGATGAACCAGTGGGTGGAGCTCATTGAGCGGGCCGTGACTCAAAGCGCCACGTCGTGAATCCGCCCACGAGGATCAAACCAAGCATCCCGCCGAGGATCAGATTAAGGCTGTAATTTTTGTTCACGGGGTCCGGCAGGATCTCCGGCGCGCTTAAGCTGGTCCAATTGAACCGGTCCACCGCTTGCCGAAGGGTGGCCTGTTCCAGTTGGCTTTCTAGCTGACGAATCGTGGCTTCGAGCGCAACCACTTCGCCGGAAAGCCGCACGAGAATCATCGCTTCGTCGGGAGCGTTGGCGGATTGCTTACGCCAGAAATCGCGTTGCCATTCCAGCGTCACCCGTTTGGCTTCGAGGGTGATGATATTGCTGGTGAGCCCGAGTTCGGAGCTTCGTAGAGCATTGGCGACCTCTTGCTCATAGGTAGCGCGGGCGGCATCGAGTTCGCTTTCGAGGCGTTTGCGTTCGGGGTTGTTCGCAGTGAGGCTCTTCCGTGCGGCGAGAACGGCGGCTTCTTTTTGTAGCAAGGCTTGTTTGATTGGTTGCAGCGTGGGGAGGTCTCCTATGGCGGCGGGGTACTTTTCGGCCGAGCTTAAGGCGGCCTTTGCCGCGGAAAGGGCGCGTTCGGTCGCGCCGAGTTCCATTTCGATGGTCTGGAGCATTGCGCCGTATTCGGCGGAGGCGGTGAGATCGGTGGGGTCACTCACCGTGGTCATGGCTTTTTGGAATTCGAGCACGCGCCGCTCTGCTTCACTAAGGTCCTTCCGGCGCTCCGCAATCGCCGTGGTGAGGGCCGCTGCCTGTTTGCTTGCAACCGAATAATCCACGTTCCGGCTGAGCCGCTTCATTTCTTGGAGGGCGGCGCCTACGATTCCAAGGGCTTTGGTACGATCACCGTGTTGCGCGCTGATCACAAGCTGGCTCTTCATCACGTCGGCTTCCACCAGGAGGCTGCTTTGCACGTGATGCCGAGGCAATTGCGTGTGAGTGGCGACGGCCTGTGCGGTCTGGTTGCTTCGCGCGATTCCGCTGAGAATCATGACGGGGCTGAGGCTATCGGTCATGGCGCTGAGCCGCTCGGCATCGGGGACATTGACGAGCAGCGTGGACTGAGCGAGATAGGTGGGCGGAATCACCGCCGTGTAGACCCATGCTAAGGCCACCCCGAGCCCCGCGCCGACGAGGGCCGCCCGCCAGGCGCGCCGCGCTCCGTGAACGTAGCCTTGAATCTCTTCGGTCGTCGGGTCGGTCATGGAATTTTGTTTTGCCACCTATAGAGTGGCGCCCCGGAGAGGACTCGAACCTCCGACCTGCGGCTTAGAAGGCCGTTGCTCTATCCGCTGAGCTACCGGGGCCGATGGCTGAGTTTACCGATTCGCACGCATTTAAGCGGGGTGGAGTTCGAGAATTGCGACTTCGGGCGGGCAAAACAAACGGCTGGGCGGACCCGTGGTCCCGACTCCGCTGGTAACAAAGAGCGGGGTTGCGGCGACGGGATAGAACCCGCGACGGTAGCGGCGGCCGTTGGTGCTGCCCACAAACGGTGCCCCCCAAGGAGTCAGAAATTGACCCCCGTGCGAGTGTCCGGCGAGCATCAGATGCGCACCGGTTGGGAGGTCGTCCACAAGGTCGGGCTCATGCCAAAGGGCGATCACCGGGCCTTTGGTGCGGCCTTTTGGAAATGCCGAGGTAGGATCGGCCTGGCCAGCATTGTAGCTGTCTATTCCCACCCAGTTAACCCCGGCGTGGGTCCAATGTTCGTTGCGAAGCAGCTTGATGTTCAGATACTCGAACAAGTGCTCGAGGATTTCGGGGTCACCGTTGCAGTAGTCGTGGTTTCCGGGGATGGCAACTACGTTTCCGTTCATCAAGAGGAGTGGTTCGAGGGCTTTGCCAAGCATCGGAACGACGTCCGCGTTCCAGTATCCAACGTAGTCGCCCACGAGCACAACCATGTCGGGGTTCTCGTCAATGGCGGCAAGCACCGCGCGGCAGGCGAGATCATACGACCATTTTTCGCGAATATGGAGGTCCCCGATGACGGCGATTTTGAAGCCGGTGAAGCTGGTGGGCCAATTCGGAAGGCTGAGCCGTCGTCGGGTGAGGACGAGCCGGTTGGATTCGACCAACATTCCGTAGAGGAGGGCACCCGCGCTCACGATTCCGGCGGCGCGAACCCATTTTGCCAGGCTCATAATTTCATTTTGGCCCATTTGGGTGAGACCCCCTCGGGCCACGGGCTAGGCGACATGCCGGGTAAAAACTGCGTAGTAGATTCGATGGTAACACCGTTCGATTGGCAAGAAGGCATGGGCCACCGGCAGCAGTATGTGCGCGGTCGGCTGGAATCGGCGTCGCCCGTGTTCATGGTGAGCTTGCCCGAGGGGATTTTGGGGTTTGCCATGCGCCGTCAGGCCCGCAAGATTTACGAAATTTACGACCGCTTGATGTTCGGGGCGAGCGGGCAGCAATCGGACATTGAAGCGATTCGCACCGCGGCAATTGACTTTGCCCACCAAGAAGGCTACAACCGAAGCGAAGATGACGTGACGATCGCCCGTGTGGTGGGAGCGATCTCTACTCCACTCAAACGGGCTTTTTCAGATTTCAATACGGCTCCGTTTGTGATTCAGGGCGTGTTTGCTGAGGTCGCGGACACGCCAGAAGAAGACGCGTTCTATTTCCTCGATTTTGATGGCGACTTCAGCGTCCATCGGAACAAGGGTTATGTGCTTCCGGATGAGGCGGCACGAGCCCGGGTCGCCGAGCGGCTCGCGAACTTTGATCACACGATGGATGCGAAGAAGGCGATGTCCGAACTCAAGCAAATGTGGGCTTTGGCAATGTCGGCGGACGGAGTGGACTTTGCGACCCTGAGCGAGAACCTTTGCGTGGACGCCGCGCTGTTGCGTCGGGAACGCACCACCGAGACGAGCTACATCGCCCTCTCGGAGTGACGCTGGCCGTTTCCCGGCCATAATCTTCCTACTATGGCGAAGCAAATCGCAGTCATCGCCGGGGATGGAATTGGCCCCGAAGTCACGCACGAAGCGGTGCGTGTGCTCAAGGCGGTTCGTTCGGATCTGGAGTTCACGTCCGCGCTGATTGGTGGGGCGGCCTATGACGCCACGGGCCATCCGTTGCCGAGCGAGACGCTGGAGCTTTGCCGAAACTCGGATGCGGTGTTGCTCGGTGCCGTGGGCGGCCCGAAATGGGACACGATTCCCGACGTGAAGCTGCGGCCGGAAGTCGGCGCGTTGTTGCCTCTTCGTAGCGAACTGAATTTGTACGCTAATCTTCGTCCCGCGAAAATCTTCCGCGCATTGCTCATGGCTTCGCCGCTCAAGTTGCAAGATCCGAACATTGACCTTTTGGTGGTGCGGGAACTCACGGGCGGAATCTACTTCGGCACGCCCCGCGAGCGACGCGACGGGGGCGAACTCGCAGTGGATACCTGCCTGTACTCCAAAAACGAAGTTTCGCGAATTGCTAAGCGCGGATTCGAGATCGCCCGCACGCGTAACCGAAACCTGGTGAGCGTGGACAAAGCAAACGTGTTGGAAACCAGCCGCCTCTGGCGCGAGGTGGTGACCGACGTGGCCCGCGAATATCCAGATGTAAAGCTCTCGCACATGCTCGTGGATAACTGCGCGATGCAACTCGTCCGCGATCCGTCTCAGTTCGATGTAATTCTGACCGAGAACATGTTCGGCGATATTCTCAGCGACGAGGCCGCCATGATCACGGGGTCCCTTGGTTTGTTGCCGAGCGCGAGCCTCAGTGACGCTAAAGGCGAGAGCGTGTTTGGACTGTACGAGCCCGTTCATGGAAGCGCGCCGGATATCGCCGGGCAAGGCCGAGCGAACCCGATTGCCGCGATCATGAGCGCGGCGATGATGCTTCAGTATTCGTTCGGCGATGTGGAGAATGCCCGCCGAATTGAGAACGCGTGCGACGAAGTGCTGGAGAACGGCATTCGGACGGCAGACGTGTTTGAAGCGAACACCCGGCTGGTGCGCACCAGCGAGATGGGCGACGCGATTCTGCAGGCTCTCGGCGCGTGAAGCGCGCCACTGTGGTCGGCGCCGGGTTTGCCGGCGTTGAGGCCGCCTGGGCAATGGCCGAGCGGGGTGTTTCGGTGCGGCTCATCGAAATGCGCCCGGAGCGTCAAACCCCTGCCCATACCACAGGCTATTTTGCCGAGCTTGTCTGCTCGAACAGCTTTAAGTCCAAGTTGCCCACCTCGCCGGCTGGCTTGCTAAAGACCGAGATGCAGGCGTTGGGCTCGCTAGTGCTTAAGTTGGCGGCGGAACACGCGGTTCCGGGCGGAGAAGCCCTTGCGGTGGACCGCGACGCATTCGGGGCGGCGATCACCGCCGCGATCGAAAGCCATCCGAACATCCAAGTCGAACGGCGGGAGTTTTTGCCCGAAGACGTGGAAGCCGCGCTTGGTGAAGGCCCGGTAGTGCTCGCAACCGGGCCGCTGACCACCGATCCGCTCAGCCGGATGCTCGCCGAGCTCACGGGGCGCGAGCAACTGTACTTTTATGATGCGGTGAGTCCGACGGTGGACGCAAGTTCGCTCGACCGAAGCGTTGTGTTCGCCCAGAGCCGGTACGACAAAGGCGAAGGCGACGACTATCTGAACTGTCCGTTTGAGAAGGACCACTATTTCGAGTTCGTTCGCGAGCTTGTGGCGGCCGAACGTGCCCCGATCCATGCATTTGAGGCGGGCGGGAACCGCGAAGCCCCCGAAAGCGAAAAGGAGGGTCAGTTTCTAGAGAAGGTGAAGTACTTCAGCGGGTGTACGCCGATTGAAGCCATCGCCGAGAAAGGCGAACGTAGCTTGATGTTTGGGAATTTCAAGCCGGTTGGCCTGACCGACCCACGCACGGGACGTCGCCCCTACGCCGCGCTTCAACTTCGACCCGAGAACAAAGAAAAGACGCTGTATTCGTTGGTCGCTTGTCAAACCCGACTTAAGTGGGGCGAGCAAAAGCGCATTTTCCGCATAGTGCCTGGGTTGGCGAATGCGGAATTTGTGCGCTACGGCGTGATTCACCGGAACACGTATCTGGACGCCCCGAGTTGCCTGACGCCCCAATGCGAGCTTCGCGCGAAGCCGGGTCTGTTTGTGGCGGGCCAGCTTACGGGCGTCGAAGGCTACGTCGAGAGTGCGGCCATGGGCATTTATGTGGGCCTCTTGATCGCTGCGCAAATTTCGCCAATGCCGCCCGCCACCGCTTATGGCGCACTGCTTGGGCACTTGCAGGACGACACTCCGCGAGAATTCGCTCCGATGAACATTAACTGGGGACTGCTCCCGGACCCGCCGACCCCGATGCGAGACAAAGGGCTGAAGCGAGCGTGGAAGCTAGAAGCGGCACATACGGCATTTGCCGAATGGCGGGACCTTCTGGCGTTGTAGAGGTTTGCGGCTCATTCTGGGGCGCGGGCGTCGTATGATAGAAACGTGAACGACCGCACCGGCCAGCGCATTATCGGCATCGAAACGGAGTTCGGGACGATGGTCTCGGACCCCGAACTCGGTTCGCCCGAAGAAGCGGTCGAGGCGATCAAAGACTGCATTTTCTACGACCTGCGAATGGGCGCAATTGACCTTCACGCGCGCGATGACGTGTTCGAACCCGCGCGGTCGGGCGGGTTTTTGCTGAACGGTGGGCGGATGTATGTGGACGCGGTCGGGAGCCATTTGGAGTACGCAACCGCCGAGACGGTAACCCTGAAAGACCTCATCGCAAATGACCGCGCGGGACAGCGGATGATCGTCCAGGCGATCAAACATCTTGGTTTCGAGGGTCAAATCCAGGTGTTTAACAACAGCGTGGACCATTTCGGTGGGCACACCTTTGGGTGTCATGAAAATTACCTGGTGAAAATGGAGGATGATTTCTACACCGGGCGGGTTCAACTGTTGGTGCCGTTTTTGGTGACGCGGCAAATTTACGCCGGGGTGGGCCGAGTCGGTGGCCACCGGCTGGGGAGTTTCGGTTCGATTCCGCGCTATGAGGATGTGGCCCAGAACCCAGTGGATTACATATGGGTGTCGAACATGTACTCGGTCGCACCCGATCTAAGCGTGCCGTTCCAGCTGAGCCAAAGGGCGGACCATATTCTCAAGGTTTTAGCCGGTCGAGTGCGGTTTAACCGCGCGCTCATCAACCCGAAGTGGGAACAGTATTACGCTCACGACGAGATGCAGCGGCTCCACGTATTGTTCGGAGAATCCAACCAAAATGAGTTTGCCTACGCGCTCAAGGTCGGCGCGACCCACCTCGCGCTGAGATTGCTCGAAGATGGCCTAATAGACGAAACCCACTTGCTTGCCGACCCGCTTGGAGCCTTGCGCGAGATCAGTCGCGACCAAAGCTACCAATGGAAAGTTCAGCTACTCGACGGAAGCGCATCGAGCGCGGTGGAGGTCCAGCAGCGCGTTCTGGACCTCGCGCAGCGTTACCGTGGGTCGAACGCAGACACGGATTGGACTCTAGATGCGTGGCAAAGTACACTTGACCAATTGGTTAAAGACCCGATGGCACTGGCCGATAAGCTGGATTGGGTGAAGAAGCGACAGATTGTCGAGAGCTATATGGCCGAGGAGGACATTGGGTGGGAGGACGACGCGCTTCACTCAGTGGACTTGATGTATCACAACATCAACCCGGACGAAAGCCTGTTTTATGCGGTGCAAGATATGGGCGAGACCACCCGCGTGGCAACCGAGCTTGACGTGGTGGAGGCGATGACCGACCCACCCTCCCAAACCCGCGCAAAAGGGCGTTCAGAGCTGATTCGCCGCATCATGGCCGGCGGGAAGGATGCGCGAATCTACGGGGTGGATTGGAGCGCGGTGCTGATTGGGCGGCATGAAGTGCACGAGTTTCCAGACCCCTACGAAACTTACTCCGAAACTCAACATTCGACTTGACGCCGAGCCTCTCATCCCGCTAACATAGCGGAACCATGAAAACTGGAACTTTTCGTACGCTTTCGAGTGTGGCTCTCGGACTGATGGTGTTGGCAAGCAACGCGCAGGAAATGGGCCCGCCCGCTGAACTCAAAGTATTAGAGCCTCTTCTCGGCTCGTGGACTGGCAAGCTCGATTACGACATGATGGGCGAGAAAGGCGCCATGGATATCAAGATCGCCTATTCCTGGGACGGGATGATGTTGAAGGGCGTTCAGGATTACACAATGGGTGACATGAAGATGGGCGAGACTTCGTTCACGTTCTGGAATGACAAGACCAAGAAAGTCACCACCCACTTCTATGCGACTTTTGCGCCGGTACCAAGGGTGGAAACGCTGACAATGAAGGGGCAAAGCCAGGTTTGGATGGGCGAGCCGTGGAGCGTTGCGCCAGGAATGGACATCGTTGGCCGCGCGACGATCACGGTGAACCCAGACAAAACCGCGATGGACTACTTGCTCGAATTCCAAGAGGGCGACAAGTGGAACAAGGTTATCTGGGGCACTTTGAAAAAAGCACCCACCGCCAGTAAGTAACCAATCCCGGTGTGAATTCCGGGCCAAAACACGGAATATCCCCGTATGAGGGATGGGCCATTGGCATCAAGGAACGGTTAAAGTGCGCTCAGGCGGGAACTTCGGGTCTCGCCTGGGCGTCGGCGTACCTGTGGGGCAATTTCGAACGGGTCTCATCTGTGTAAGCGCGGCGCTCTTGGCCGCCGGGTGTACGCCCTCGATGTCGCAACGCCGCGCGGTAAACCTCTGGACGTCGAACGACGATGAGGTCACGGCCCCCATTCCGCCCCCGCCCATTGCCCCGACTAAAGCCACCGATTTGGTGCTGGGAACCCCCGGCGACACCGCGATTTGGCACCACGACCGTGACCCGTGGAAAGGCCGCGTGTTCGCCCTCGATGAAGACCCAGATGTGGGGCGGCTAATGTCGTTCGATTTCTTTGGGAAGATGGTGGACGAGTGGCCGAATGTGCGCACGCCCGTGGACCTCGACTTAGAGAAAGGAGTGTTGGTACAAGGCAAACCCACAACCGTGCTGGTAGTGGCCGAAGCCCAAGCGAGGCGCCTGCGGTTGTTCGCCGTGAACCCGGCAGACGGAGACATCGAACCCATTCACGGGGATTTTCGGGTGTTTTTTGGTGCGCAGGGCGGCCGGGGCGAACCGTCTGCGGTTGCGCTGTACCGCAAACCCGACGGTGGACTCTCGTTGTTTGTGGCGCGGAAGATTCCCGATGACGGGTCGGTCATCTGGCAGTACGACCTTGTGAGCCAATCGGGGAAGAATTCTCTTCGGAAAGTCCGTGAATTTGGGCGTTTCCGGGGTGACCAACCAGTAACTAGCCTAACCGTGGACGATGCAAACGCCACGGTCCTGTACGGATTGCCGGGTCGGGGGATCTGGAAATATCACGCCGACCCAACCCGCCCGCAGGCAAACGCATATTTGGCTAACTTTGGTGCAACCGGCTGGGATACGTTCGAGGGCGACCTTCAGGTTTACCGAGAAAAGGTCGGTGAAGACGGCACCATCTTACGGGTGGATCGCAACGCCAATGTTTCCGTCTTTAAAATGTTTAAGCGAAAGGGGGAACTCGGAGCCCCGCACGACCACTCTCGGGAGTTCATGTCTCCCGACTTTGACATCGAGGACCCGACGTCAGTTACGGTGTCCGAAACTCCGGTCGGAACGCCTTACCCCGAAGGCATGATTGTGATGGGCAACCCCTCGGGGCAAAATTTTCTTTACTTCTCGTGGAAGCGCATCGCCTATCAGCGCGAATCGTTCGAGCGGGAGCTAAGTCTGCAAAAGCGCATAGACATGTCCCGATCGGACAATGAAGATTAGCGCTTGCGGTTGCGCCAAGCCAGCGAGATGAGGCCGACGATGACGCCGAGATCATCGAGTTGACCTAGCAACGGAATGATATCCGGGATCAGGTCCACCGGCAGGATCAAGTAAACAATTCCGATTACGGCCAGGCCTTTCCAGCCAAGTCGGTTCCAGAGCGTCTTTCGAACTTGCGATTTTACGATCACAACCCTTATGACTGGGTGATGGGTTCGCGAGTTGCCTTGTCCTGGGTCGGGCGTTGCTTAAGGAACCCGAGGAGCACCATGATATCGGCGGGGCGGACTCCCGGAACTTGGGCGGCCTGCCCCACCGTGGTCGGCCGCAGGCGGCTCAGTTTCTCGCGGCTTTCATGGCTGAGGCCGCCAACATCTTCCCACACGAAGTCCAGTGGGATGCGCTGCCCTTCGAGACGGTCGAGGCGTTCGGCTTGCTTTGCCTGAATCTGGATGTAACCGCTGTATTTGGCGTCGAGTTCGAGCTGCGCCCGAACTTCGGGCTTCTGGCTGAGCAGAACTTGGCGTCCTCGTCTAACAAGGGTCGCCTCCAAGTCGTCTAGACGCACCTCGGGGCGGCTGAGAACTTGGTGGAGCGTAGAGACCTGCGCGAGTTCTACCTGGCCTTCAAGTTCCGTCGGTGAGACCTTTTCGCTCAGAAGCCAGGCGATACCTTGCTCGATCGCGGACTTCTTCTCCGTGTACCGATTCCAGCGGTCGTCTCCAATGAGCCCCAAAGATCGGCCCAGCGGAGTTAAGCGTTGATCGGCGTTATCGTGGCGAAGCAAAAGCCGGAATTCCGCTCGTGACGTCAGCATCCGGTAGGGGTCGTCCACGCCCTTGGTCACCAGATCGTGGATCATCACACCGATGAAGCTGGAGCTTCGCGAGAAGGTGCACTCCGGATCGCCGCTCGCATAAAGAGCGGCATTGAGCCCAGCAACGATTCCTTGGCCAGCGGCTTCTTCATAGCCACTGGTTCCGTTAAGCTGCCCCGCCAAGAAGGCGCCGGGCAACAGCTTGCTCATGAGACTCAGTTCGAGCTGAGTCGGGTCGGCAACGTCGTATTCCACGGCGTAGCCTGGAACTTCGATTTCGGCTTCTTCCATGCCGGGGATGTGATGCAGGGCTTCGAGTTGCACTTCGGCGGGCATCGAGGTGGAAAACCCCTGGACGTACATCAGGTCGCGCGTCCAATATTCCTGTTCCAGGAACACGGGATGCGTGGATTTATCGGCGAACCGGACAATTTTGTCTTCGACACTGGGACAGAATCGGGGGCCGACGCCGTCAATGTGGCCGCCATACATCGCAGAGCGGCTGAGGTTATTTTTCAGGACGGCATGGGTGGCTTCGGTGGTGTGGGTCTGCCAGCAAGGAAGCAATTCACCAACGGGTTGAATCGCGTCGTTTCCGAAGCTGCAAGGGCCTGCATCTGGTTCGCTCGGCATTACCCCCATGCGGTCCAGGTCTAGTGACCCCTTGCGGACGCGGGGCGTAGTTCCGGTTTTGAAGCGCTGCATCCGGATGCCGGCATTGCGAAGCTGATCGGCAAGTAGCGTCACCGCGTCATCGCCCTTGCGGGCGGCGACGGTCTTGATTTCTCCCTCGTGGCATAGGCCGTTCAGGAACGTGCCCGTCGTGATGACCACGGCGCGGGACGCAATTTCTTCGACGCCCGTCGCGGTGCGAACGCGGACACCCTCGACCCCGATGGGGCTGAGGATCAATGATTCAACCTGACCCTCCATCAGCTCGAGGTTTTCCACTTGTTCAAGCGTTTCGCGCATGAGCGCGGGATAGAGGTCTTTGCAAACCTGCGCACGAACGGTCTGCACGGCGGGGCCTTTGCCCGTTCCGACGCGGCGGAGATGGGTAAGTGCGCGGTCGGTGGTGGACATCATTGCGCCGCCTAGGGCGTCTACTTCGCGGGCGATTTGGCCCTTTGCCGGGCCGCCGATGCTGCAGTTACAGGGAAGGTAGCCGATTCGGTCGAGGCGGAGGGTGACGCAGAGCGTGGCGCGGCCCATGCGCGCGCTTGCAAGCGCGGCTTCGATGCCCGCTTGGCCTGCCCCGACAATCACGACGTCTACCGATCTCAAGATTCACTAAGGTACCTGAGGGTCGTCAAAATTCCAAAAATAGGTGTGTCTAAAGTCGGCGAAATAGACTATTCTTTAGAAATGCAGGAACGCAAACTTGCCACCTTTGCATTGTCACCCAAAATCATCGAACGGGTGCTGCGCGTGTTCCCCACGGAACGCCTTGACGACCGAATTGAACGAGACCGTTTCACCGCCCGAGAAGTAGTTGCGCACCTTGCAGACTACGAGCAAGTGGTGCTGGACCGCATTAACGCGGCGATCGAAAACCCGGGCCGCACCGTTCCGGGATATGACCCCGACGCTCAGTGCGTTGCCCACCACTTCAGTGATAAGGACATCTTTCACGAAGCGGAAGTGTTTGAATCTCGCCGGGCCACCACGGTGGAACGCTTGCACCATTGTTCCGACAAAGATTGGAACGCGGTGTTTGTGATCGAATCCACGGGCAAGGGCTATACAGTCCGCGAATATGTGGACATGCTTATTCTCCACGACATCGAGCACCTTGATCAGCTTTCAAGCTACTTGGCGACCGAAGTCGCGACGATGAGCTAGAGTCCCGGTCTCAGTTCGGTAACTTGGTGCCTCGCCGCCTTTTTGTAGGCGCGAGGCACCGGTTGTTTATCGCGGGGCGTTTTCGCCGCCGAGCACCAGAATTTCCTTCAGAAGGGTCGGTTCGGTGACTTTTAGCTCGAAACGGACAAATCTGGCAAATGTGCCGGATCCCTGGTATCGCCACTTGAGATGGGCTTCTTCGGACTCGATGCGGAATGGGGTAGTTCGCGGCATGTCAATCTCGCGGAACCACAGCTTGGCGACACTTGCCCGCTGGCCGGTGTCGTACGTCTTGATTTCAAAGCTCTGCACGGGCTTGTCAAACGAGAGGACGATCTCACCGAGAATCCGCTCCTTGGCCAGGTCAACTTCCACCCAGTGATTGCCCGGAGCAAGGGTTAGCCCCGTATCGAAGTTTCCATCTACGACGGTGTTCACCTGAATGGGCAGGTCGCTTGCGGAACTGGTCACCAAACGGTTAAGCGCAAGGTTGTTCTGCCGCAGAACCTTGAAGGATGGTAGCGGGAACCGAACAGGAACTACAACGAGGTCGGATTTGCTCCGGGCTTTCGCTTCAATGAGCTGGGCTCCGGTGATGGCGGCGCGTGCCGTTTCACCCGCGTTGTTTGTGACCGTGATGACGGCGACGGATTCCGCGGTCGCTTCGCCAGAAAAGAGTTCCTTCACCGATTTTGGATACCGCCAGGTGCCGGAGGCAAGCGTAAACTTTTCTTGGTCAGAAACTCCGCCCGAAAGGGTGGCCGTGATATTGGTGAGACTTTTTCCCATGGGGTCAAGAAGCCGGAACAGAACGCCGGTTGGCATTACTTGGTCGGGGGTGGGTGCCTTGTTGGTAGTGCGAGCCATCAGCCAGGCGGCGTCGGCGGCGCTGAGAAGATCGGTAGACGGGAGTGTGAGGTCCACAAGGAATGGATCAAACCACGGTTCACGCGCGAGTCCCAATTCGGTCGGAATATCGCTGTCGTTGCGGGTGTCGCCGCCGCCCATGAGGCCCGCGAAAGGATCCGGAACGATCGAACCCTGCTTTTGCTGAAGGCCGTGGTGCGCGGCGAATCGCAGCATCAGCTTGCGAAGAGCTTCGGGGCCGTTGACGATTTCGAGGTCGGACTGCTGGAGCATGATCAAACCGGGGCCGAACTTCATGATGCTGAGGTCGCCCGTTGAAATCGCGGTCAGCCGAAGCCCGGCGGGAATTCCGGCGGGAGCGAACGAGAACCGGCTGTGCGCGAGCAGCGTTTGGTTCCAGGTTCGCGCCGCAGACTGGAGATAGGCTTCGACACACGAATATCCGAGCTTCTTTGCGCCTTCATCGAACGCGGGCTTCGCGTTTTTGTCAATGATGATAGGAAGCGTGACGCTCTGGAACATTGCCGAGAGCCGGTTGTTGATGGGGTTGAGGTCGGGTTGGACCCCGGCCACGTGAACGCTCACTGTGTTGGAACGTGGGTCCGACCGCTGGGTCGGCCACGGCGTCGTCATAGTGAATTCGGCTTGGTCGCCGGCTTCAATTCCGGGGTGGTTTTCGGTTTTAACCACTTGGTCATTCACGCGCCACTCCACTACGAGGTTGCCGCTGGGAGTCTCCACAGACCGGACTATCGCAGTGAATTCGGTGGCAGTGCCGGGTGCGGGCCAAGTCGCCTTGGGGTCTTGGTCGCTTTCCAACGACTGCACAAACACATCTCCCGCCACCGGAGTAGATTCGGTTTCGATCACGAGGACCGGTCGCCCCGTTGGGGCTTCGCTGCTGGCAAAGTCGGAGACGGTGCTGAGTTCGATGGCCCAACCGTGGTGGTCGCCGGAGGTCTTCAGTGCCTGCGCGAGTGAAGGGCCGAGGCCATCCAGAACCAACGTGGCGCCATCATTCACGGCCGAGAACGGCACTTCTACCCGGTCGGAGCCTGCACGAGCCCCAGAACGGCTCCAACTTCGGCTGCCAACGCCGCCAAACCGGTGTTCCCAAGTCGCCGATCGCACGGGCGTCGCCGTATTTGCTTCGAGCGGAACGTTAAGGAACGTCACGCCGCGCTTTCCGAATCCTTCTCCCCAGGGTTGTTGCAAAGAGCCGACGCTCGTCACCACGGGGGTTTCGCCGAGGACTCGTGTGAGCACGAGCCGCGCAGACTTGATCGCGCGGCCCTTGAGCACTCGCTCTAAATCTCCAAACTGAATGAGCAGGGTTTTTCCTGGTCCGCCGGAGAGCAACGGGTCGCGCCCGAAGTTCTTTTCGGGCGTTTGGGAGGCAATGAAGGTGTCGGCGGTCGCCCAGTAGGCGAAGGAATCGTCTGCGGGACCGCCCCGCTGCAGCGAAATAGGTGATTGGGCCAGCAAAGCGGTAGCCAGCAAAGGTGCGGTCATCATGCCCTAGAGTTTAACCGGATGCGATGGCATGTAAAATAGGGTCATGGGCGTTTCTGTGCACTCTCAACCCCACAATCGGGTCTTTAACTTCTCTGCCGGGCCATGCACGTTGCCGGTTCCCGTGCTCGAAGAAGCGCAGCGCGATTTGCTCAATTGGAATGGTTGCGGCGCGTCCGTGATGGAACTCAGCCACCGAGGGAAAGATTTCGAATCCATCCATGCCGCGACACAAGCGAACCTTCGCACGCTCTTGAACTTGCCCGATAATTACAAAATTTTGTTCCTGCAAGGTGGGGCAAGCTTGCAGTTCACCATGATTCCGATGAACTTCCGGCGCGAAGGCACCCCCGCCGATTACGTGGTGACCGGAACTTGGGGGAGCAAAGCGGTCGAAGCGGCGAAACTTGCCCGGCCCACGAACGTGTTGTACTCGGCGAAAGCCTCCAACTTCGACCACACGCCCAAGCTCAGCGAAATGATCGCCAGCGAGGGCAGTAGCTACGTGCATTTCACGTCAAACGAAACGATCCAAGGCGTGGATTACATGGCCGACCCCGACACCCCCGGCGACTGGATTTGCGACATGTCGTCGAACATTCTTTCGCGACGGTTTGACCCGACCAAGTACGCGCTGATCTACGCGGGCGCGCAAAAGAACATGGGCCCGGCGGGCGTGACCCTGGCGATTGTCCGCGAAGACTTGTTCGACCGGATTCCGACGGGGTTGCCGCCGATGCTGGATTACAAAATCCACCTCGACAACGATTCGATGTATAACACCCCGCCGTGCTGGTCCATCTACATGTGCGGACTGGTCTACAAGTGGATTCTGGGTTTGGGCGGCCTAGACGCCATGGAAAAATTTACCGAAGCCAAAGCGGCGGTGCTTTATGACGTCATTGACGGAAGCGGCTTTTACAAAGGCCACGCGGTGAAGGAGAACCGAAGCCGGATGAACGTCACTTTCACGTTGCCCAGCGACGAACTGACGGCGAGCTTCATCAGCGGGGCGAAGGCCGAAGGAATGATCGAACTGAAAGGGCACCGGTCCGTGGGCGGATGCCGCGCGAGCATCTATAACGCCTTCCCGATGGAAGGCTGCCAGGCTCTCGCCGAGTACATGCGTGAATTCGAGCGAACTAACGGATAGCCGCGGGCCCGAACGCCTGCGATTAGTCGAAGTTGCGTTCGACCCTAAGCAGAGCGGCGGCGTGGGGCCGTACACGTACCTGAATCCGGGTCGGGCCGAAGTCGGTGACTTAGTGCTCGCGGGTCTGGCGGGCCGGTCTTTGCTCGGCATCGTCATGGATGCGAGCGAGAAAACTCGGGACGAGCTGGAATTCGACTCGGCAAAACTCCGGGCGGCCTCGCCGCCGATTCGGGGGTTGGCATTACCGCCCCATGCGTTCCGAGTGGCGGCATTAGTGGCGGGCGAAACGCTGTGTACATTCGAAGCCGCGTTGGCCGCATTCATGCCGACCGGAATCCGGAACCGGCTGGTGACCCACTACGAGCTTGAACCGGGGTTTGACCCCGAAGTGTTGCTCACGGCGACCCAAGCAGAAGCCGTTGCGGTTCTGCAGGAACGGGGCGGGCTGGATGTGACGTCGGCGACGAAGCTTTCGGCGGCGATGCAGCGAACATTCCGCAACTTAGAGCGAAAGGGCGTGGTTCGGCAAACACTGCGCCTGAATGAAGCTGGCGGCGCGACTGAAATCGCCGCCTTGCGCCTGACTCAGAGTGAGGAGAAGATCGCGACGTTTTTGGCGCGGGAAGCGGTGAAAAAGCCTGCCCAAGCCGTGGTGGTGTTGCGACTCCAGGAGGCGCCCGGCGCGAGCTTCACCGCCGAGCAGATTCGCATCATGTGCGCGGTTAGTGACGCTACGCTCAAGCAACTTTTGAAGGCAGGGCTGCTTGAGCAGGATCGGCCAAATTCGGCGGTATCCGCCTCGGCTCCACCGCTGAATGCGGATCAGTTAAAGGTGGTCGAGGCCCTTCTAGCGGCGATGTCGGCGGGCTCGTTTTCGGAACATTTGCTGTTTGGCGTCACGGGGTCGGGCAAAACCGAAGTGTATTTGCGGCTCGCGGCTCAAGCGCTGGCTCAAGGCAAGCAAGTGCTTTATCTCGTGCCCGAAATCGCGCTGACGGTTCATGTAATTGGGCAACTACGGGCGCGGTTTGGAAACTTGGTCGCATTGCTCCACAGCAACATGAGCCCCGCCGAGCGGCTACAGACGTGGATTCAGATCGGTCAGGGCCACGCGCCAATCATCCTGGGACCGCGGTCGGCACTCTTTGCGCCGTACAAAAACCTCGGGCTGGTTGTGATGGACGAGGAACATGAGACCAGCTACAAGCAGGAAGGTTCGCCGCGCTACCACGCTCGCAACGTGGCGCGATGGGTGGCGGAATCCTACCAGTGTCCGTTGGTGCTGGGTTCCGCAACGCCGAGCGTCGAGACCTATTTTGATGCAACTGAAGGACGAATCGGATTACACCGATTGCCGAAGCGGGCGGTCGCGGCGACCATGCCCCGGGTGCACATCGAGGATCTCCGGGTGGGTTACGCGACGGGCACTCCGTCCCTGTTAACGGGGATATTACACCAAAAGGTGAAAGAACGACTCAAGCGGGGCGAACAGACGGTTTTGTTTCTTAACCGGAGAGCTTACTCACCGTTTTTGGGCTGCCGGGAGTGCGGCGAGGTGTTTACGTGTCCGAACTGTAGTGTCACGCTCGCGTGGCATAAGAGGCAGCAGCAGTTGCGATGCCATTATTGTGATCATCGCCAGGCGGTGCCGACCGTGTGCCCGACCTGTGGCGGGTCAAAGGTTCGGTCGGTTGGGTTCGGAACCGAAAAGGTGGAGGAAGCGATCCGGGCGATGTTCCCGGAGGCGCGGGTGGCCCGGCTTGACCGCGATATTGCCGCGAGGAAGGGCGCGCTTGAGGCGATTCTGGCCCAAATGCACGCCAAGGAACTCGACATTTTGGTGGGCACACAAATGGTAGCCAAGGGGCTGGATTTTCCGAATGTGACACTCGTCGGGGTGATCGCGGCTGATACAAGTCTGTTTTTGCCGGACTTCCGGGCGGCCGAACGAACGTTTCAACTTCTTTCTCAGGTGAGTGGGCGAAGCGGCCGCGGCAAGGTCGCGGGCGAAGTCGTAATTCAGAGCTTCAGCCCAGAGCTTCCCGCAATCATCTATGCGGCGGACCACGACTACGAGTCCATGTTCAAGTCGCTGATATACGAACGTAAGTCGGCCAAATATCCGCCGTTTAACCAGTTGGTCAATATGGTCCTCCAGGGCGAAAATCTCGATGAAGTGGCGAAGGAAGGAAAGGCCCTCGCGAAGCGGTTGCGGGCTGAGTTTCCGGATTATCAGGTTCTCGGCCCCGCCGATTGCCCGCTTGAGCGCCTGCACGGAAAGTGGCGTCACCAAATATTGATCAAAATGCCGCGCGGGGCATCGCCTGCCAGCTTGCGTGAAGTGTTGAATGAGCGCGGGACGCCTACGGTCCAGCGGATCGTAGACGTTCACCCGCAGAACATGCTTTAGGCCCCGACCATTGAGCCGAGAAGCTTCGGCGCGGCTTCAAGGGCTTCGCTGAGCTTACTCGGGTCCTTACCGCCGGCGGTGGCAAAGTCGGGGTGGCCGCCGCCGTTCCCGCCCATGATCTGGGCGAGCGCCTTGACGAGATTGCCGCAATGAACACCGGTGCTCAGAGCGTCGGCGTGACACTTTGCCAAAAGCGTGACCTTACCTTCGTTCTGAATCGCGACAACCGCGACCTTCGCCCGATCGTTATCGACCATCTGGTCAATCACACCGTGGGCTTCCTTGGGGGTCATGCCCTCGAGCGTTCGGATTTCGAGCGTGAGCGGCCCCACCGTGACTTTTTGCGAGTCCGATCCCGTTGCGGAAGCCATCGCGAGCTTTTGAACCTTGCGCCGCTCTTCCTTAAGCTGTTCAAGGTTTTTCTGAACGGCCCGCACCAGATCGTGCTCGTTTGACTTTAGGAGACCAGCGGCCTCCTGAATGAGCGCGTTCTGGGCACGGAGGTGTGCAAGAACAGCGTCGCCTGTGATGGCTTCGATACGCCGGATGCCGCTGCCGACCGCACCTTCGCGAATAATCTTGAACAGTCCGATCTGGCCGGTGTTCTGAACGTGGCAACCGCCACAGAGTTCGATGCTCACCGGGCCTGCGTCGCTTGCGACTTCGACCACGCGGACCGTGTCGCCGTATTTTTCGCTGAACAGCGCCATCGCGCCCATTGCCTTCGCGACCTGAATGGGCACTTCTTTGTGAATCATCAAGGGCAGCCCAGAGAGAATCGCGACGTTGACATGGTTCTCAATCGCCTCCACTTCTTCGGCGGTGAGGGCTTGGTTATGCGTGAAGTCGAATCGAAGCAGATTCGGCCCGACGTACGAACCGGCCTGTGTGATGTGCTTGCCCAGAATCGCGCGCATCGCCGCCTGGAGAAGGTGCGTTGCGGTGTGGTTACGGGTGATTTGGCGTCGTCGCTCGGCGTCAATCTCGGCGCTGACCACCTGGTTAAACACCTGCTGGTTGAGCACGTTTTGAATGTCGCTCCCGGCCATGCCTTCCAGCGGATCGGGGTGCGAACTTGAGAGGAACTGGGCGATGTGGACGTACACGCCGTCTTGCTTCACCAGATCCAATACTTCGAGTTCAAAACCGGGTCCACTCAGTCGTCCGGTGTCGCTGACCTGACCGCCGGATTCGGCATAGAACGGGGTGTGATCGAGTGCGATGGCGACCCGCCCGGTCGAGAGTCCGTTGTGGTCCAGCTCCGGAACTGCGGCCACCACTCGCGCTTCAGCGGCGGGCCAATCGTAGCCGACAAAAACGGTCGGTGGAGCAGAAGCATCGAAGTGGGCGTGGTGACCATCCGCGCCGTACACGTCATCCATCCCGCTCGCTCCGCGCGAGCGTTCTTGCGCGGCAAGCATGGCAGCTTCGTATCCTGCGTGGTCCACAGACACGCCGTATTCGCGGCAGATTTCTTCGGTGACTTCCAGCGGAAAGCCGAACGTGTCATAGAGCTTAAAGGCGTGCTCGCCGTTCAGAACCGGAACGCCGGATTCGCGCATTTGATCGAGGGCCTGAGTGAGCATCTCTGTGCCCTGCCGAATCGTGCGTCGGAACAATTCTTCCTCGTTCAGTAGGGTCTGGCGGATGATGTCCTCACGCTCGCCTAGCTCGGTATAGAAGTCGCCCATGGTGTCGAGCAATCCTTGAAACACCTCGCTAAAGAACGGCTCGGTGAACCCGAGGGTGCGCTGTCCCTTGAGGACGGCGCGCCGGATGAGCCGGCGAAGAACGTAGCCGCGCCCGTTGTTGGCGGGCAGGATGCCATCGGCGATGCAAAAGCAAGCGGTGCGGATGTGGTCGGCGATGATTCGGTAGCTTCGGTCCAGCTCGGGGTCTTTGCCGTATGGCGTGGTCTTGCTCAGCTCTTCAATTCGAGCGATGATGCCGCGCAGAACATCCGTCTCGTATACCGAGGAAAACCCGGCGAGGACCGCAGCGGTCCGCTCCAAGCCCATACCCGTGTCAATGCCATTGAACGGCAGGTTCGGCATGCCCGTCTTCGTATAGCCGAGGCTGGGCTGCTCGGGGTTTTTGAGGACGCCTTGCCACTCGTACTGAATAAAGACGTCGTTCCAGATCTCCAGCCATTTGCCGGCGGCTTCGTCGCGAACAAAGTCGTCGCGGGTGTAATGACCGCTCGGGGGCGGAACTTCGTTCGAGACCCAATAGAACATTTCGCTGTTGGGACCGCACGGGCCGGGAGGGCCGGAACTGAACGCGCCCGCGGGCCAATAGTTAGTTTCTTCACCCAGGCGGAAGATGCGGTTCTCGGGCGAGAGTCCTTGCCCGGTGAAGTGTTTGGCCCATTCGGATTCGGCCGTGTCGTCTTCCGTAAAAACAGTGACGGCGAGCCGCTTAGGGTCTAGGCCGAGCCAAGCGGGGTCCGTCAAAAATTCCCAACTGAAATCAATCGCTTCGGCCTTGAAATAGTCGCCGAAGCTAAAGTTGCCGAGCATCTCGAAGAACGTAAGGTGGCTGGTGTCCCCGACTTCTTCGATGTCGCCGGTCCGCACGCACTTTTGGGCCGTGGTGAGGCGGCGGTTCTCGGGGGTGGCGGTGCCTCGGAAAAACGGCTTGAACTGCACCATGCCCGCGCCATTGAACAGGAGCGACTCATCCAGCCGACCGGTGACGTCGTAGGGGATGAGCGACCCCGACGGAAATCGGGTGTGGCCTTTCGAGTCAAAGAACTCAAGATACTTGCGGCGCAGTTCGCGGGTGGTCATAGGCAGACTTCAAATGAGGCTAAAGGGTACCCGGAGGTCGGTGGATTACCCGTTATACTAGGTGTTATGGTTTCACTCTTGGTTGTCGGCATGGCGGCACTTGTGGTTCAGGATGGTCCGAACCCGCACCAGCTTCGCGCAGACCAGTTTGGCAAGCTCGATTTGAGCTACGGCATTACCGAGGCCGCGACGGGCAAACAGGTGACCGCGACCGATGTCGCGAAGGCCTTGCGCGGGACTTCAGTGCTGTGCCTGGGCGAGAGTCACGACAACCGCGACCAGAAAGTGGTGTTTGCCGAGGTGATTGACGCGCTGGTGAAGGACGGCCGAACCGTGACGGTGGGCTTTGAGATGTTCACACGCCCTGTGCAACCCGAACTCGATTGGCTCAACGCCAACCCGAGTACGGACGACGTGTTCGTAGAGCGAAGCAAGTGGAAAACCGAGTGGGGCTTCCCGTTTGAAGTCTACAAGCCCGTATTCGATGTGACCCGCGCTAACCGCTTGCCGATGGTCGCTCTGAACATTCCGCGAGACTGGGTCCGTGCCGTCAGCCGGGGCGGACTGCAAAATCTGAATGCCGACTTCCGTGCTCAGATGCCCGAGATTGACACGAGCAATACGTTCCACCGCGAGATTTTTGACGCGATGATGGGCGGTCACCCGATGGGCGACGCTACTCAAATGCAGAACATTTACACAAGCATGGTGGTGTGGGATACGGCGATGGCGGATTCCGCGAAGAAGTGGATGGACGCTCGTCCCAAATTTGCCCGCCAGATTTTTGTGGTTGTTGCGGGTTCGGGGCACGTTCAATACGGCCAGGGAATCAACTTCCAGCTAAACCGTCTCGGCGTGAAGAACATCAAGACACTCACTTCGGTGGATAGCAACGGTCCGACTTGGGTGAGCAAGGGTCTGGGCGATTGGGTTTTGCTGACCAAGCCGGCACCCGCACCCGCGAAATAGCCCGCTTATATTCCACATTCCGGCCGGAATTTACGCAAACCTCAAGTAGATTGCGAAGTTTCTGCCTATAAGCCCTCAAGTTGCATGCCGATAGACATATCGGGATGAACCGTGGCTTATATACGTCGGCGACCGGAATGGTGGGCTACCAGCAATGGCTGGATGTGGCGGCAAACAACCTTGCCAACATCAGCACCACCGGCTTTAAGGCCGATCAAATGAACTTCGCCGAGAGCTTGCTCCGCACGGTACGGGCTGATGGCGGGCGTGGCCCGGTGCTTGGGACCGTGTCTACGGGCCCTCGGCCCACGGATATGTCCACCGATTTCACCAAGGGCTCCGAGCAAGCCACGGGAAACCATCTCGACATCATGCTCGAATCGCCTCGAGCAATGCTCAAAATTTCAACGCCAGAGGGCATTCGTTTTTTTCGTGGTGGATCGCTCGACGTGGACCAGAATCGCCAGCTGATCACCAAGGACGGCTACCCGGTCTTGGACCGGAATGATAACCCAGTAACGATGCCGCCAAATTCCTACCAAATCACCGAGGACGGCCGGGTGATGGTGGACGGAGTGCCGACGATCGAACTCGCGATGGTAACGGGAACGTTCGGCAAGGCGGGCAAAAACCAATTTGTGGCTCTCGGACCGGTCACTGACGCCACCGACCGCCGAGTGCTCACCGGTGTTTTGGAAGGATCGAACGTGAGCGCGATTGACGCGATGGTGCAAATGGTGCGCGTGCAACGCCTCTTTGAAATGGCTCAGCGCTCTGTGCAACAGCACGACGAATCCACGCAGCGACTCATTCAAACCGTCACCGGATAACTTTTCACTTTTAACCCGACCCTAGGAACCTAACGACAAATGTATCGAGCCCTTATCACCGCCGGCACCGGCATGGTTGCCCAACAAACCAATCTCGACGTGATTGCAAACAACTTGGCGAACGTCAACACGGTGGGCTTCAAATCCCAGCGCGCCGAGTTCCAAGACATGGTTTACCAAACCATGCGCACCAGCGGTGCCTCCACCGGAAGCACTTCTAACGCTCCGACGAGTAACCAGGTTGGCTTGGGAACGCGTTACGCGGGCAACAGCACCAACTTTGGCCAAGGCGGCTTGCAGGCCACGGGGAACCCGATGGAGGTTGCGATTCAGGGCGATGGTTTCTTCCAGATTGAACTTCCGGATGGTTCAATTGCATACACCCGAGACGGCAGCTTCAAACGTAACGCGAACGGCGACATGGTGACGTCGGATGGTTACCGCGTGCTTCCGGGAATCACGATTCCGGCCGGGGCGACCGGGCTCTCGATCGCCGCGAACGGTGCAGTGACGGCCCAACTTCCGGGACAAGACGTTGCCCAAACGCTCGCAACCATTCAGATTGCGACCTTTGCAAACCCAAGCGGTTTGACCCGCGTGGGAAGCAACCTTTTCGCAGCAGGTGGATCAAGTGGAGAAGCCACCGTGGCCGATCCAGGCGAGAACGGCTCGGGCACGCTTGCGGCCAGTTTTGTCGAAGGCGCAAACGTGAGCATCGTGGAGGAAATGGTCCGCATGATCCTCGCTCAGCGCGCTTATGAAGTCAACAGCAAAGCCATCCAAAGCGCAGATGACATGCTCAGCACCTTGAACCAGCTTAAGAGGTAAGAAAATGACGACCGCCCTATTTGCCGCTCTTGTGCTTTCGCCTTCCGCCACCGTTTCGGTTCGCGTGGATGGCGATGGTTACATGCGATTTGTTCGCGATGCCCGTGTGGTGTATGCCCGCGAAGCCAAACTCTCGGTTCAGCGTGGGTTGCTTTGCCAAGAAGCCGGACTCCCTTTGCTGCCGAACATCCGCATTGCCGATTCGTCAGCTCCGATTGTGATCGGACCGGATGGGACGGTCAAAGTTTCAGGTGCGGTTGCGGGGCGACTGGTTCTCGGGCTGTTCCCCGAAGGAACTCCGAGCCGCGACGATAATGGCATGAAGGTCTTCGAGGTCAAAGCGTCCATCGGCTATCCCGGCGATGACCTGAATGGCGTGATCGCGACGGTCTCCGGCTTAAATTCTGCGGTGCTTTCGGAAGTCAAGCGACCCGAACCGGAGAAGACGGTTCCCGTGACCAAGCCGTCCGAGGAAAAGCCTCCGGTGGAAAAAACGCCGGCCCAGAAATCTCCAGTTACGGCTTCGGGCTTTACCTTGACGTTGAAGGAATCAGTTCAGCTGAAAAATGACGCGGTGACGGTGGGAGACGTGGTTTCGGTGTCCGGAACGCATCCGAAACTCTCCGAAATTTTGGCCGCGCCGCTTGACCGAACGCCGGTGATCGGCGTGGGCCGAGTGATTGACCAGACTCGCGTGGCAAACGCGATTCGGCAGATCGTGCGTTCGAACGACGGCTGGAAGCTGAGCGGTGGGACCAAGGTTACGGTCAAGCGCGAGAGCCAATTTGTTCCGTTTGACCAACTGGTGGCTTCTGCCGAAGCGGGCCTGCGAGAGATTCTTGGCGCGACTCCGACATTCGAATGTAATTCACCGAAGCTCGACTTTGAGGCCCCGGTCGGCACGACCGAAATCAAAGTCAAGACGGCTTCGGCACAGGCGGGCCGAGCTCAGGTGACGGTCGAGATTTTCGTGAACGGGACGCGATTCAACTCGCGAACCCTCAACTTCACGGTGACCGGCGCGATTCGCAAACCGACCGTTGGCTCGACGGTTCAGATCATCGCGGTCTCGGGTGGCGTGCGAATCGAAACGACGGGACGCATTGTGAGCGTTTCCGCAACCGACAACCTTGTGCAAGTTGAAACCACGGACAAAGTTCGTATGGCGGGCAAATTGGTCCGTGACGGCGTGGTGGAAGTGACCCTATGAAAACCCTCATTTGCAGTTTTATCCTTTTGGTGAGCGCGGCCTCCTTCGGCCAGGTGATTGACAAGAATCAGGAGCAAAGTTCCGGTTCCTTGTGGGTCAACGGCCGGAATCCGCTGCTCGATTCCATTGCTCGGCGCGAAGGCGACGTCATTACGATTCTCATTAGTGAGAATTCTGTGGCAACGTTTGCCGCGAATACTTCGGCGAGCAAGAAGGACTCGACGACGTTTGCGAGCAACGTGCTCAACAGCTTGTTCGGCTTACTAAAAGTTGCGCCGCAAACCTCCGCGAACAGCACCACGGGCGGCACGGGAACCACAAACCAAAACGGGACTCTTCGCGCCACGGTGACGGGCATCGTCAAGCACGTGCTTCCGAACACGAACCTGGTGATCGAGGGCACGCGGACGATCGTGATCAACAAAGAGACGCAACTGTTCCGACTGACGGGGATTATTCGGACGCAAGACATCAAGCCCAACAACACCGTTCTGAGCGAAAGCATTGCCCAGGCCGAGATCCGCATGGAAGGCAAGGGCCAAATCGCCGACCGCCAACGCAAGGGCATTTTGACCACGATTCTGGACTGGATTTTCTAATGAAGAGCTTTTGGATTTTGATCATCGCATTGGCCGCGTTCTCGGGCGCTTACGCCCAAGAAACCCCGCCGCCGAACACGCCGCCGCTCAACAATTCCAGCGCGACGTCGGACAAACCGAAAGTCACGGGACGCATGGATTCGGCCGCTGCAAATCTGGCCGAAAAAGAAGGCATTGAGGTTGAGATCAAGAACATTGCCCGGTTCCGGGGAGTTCGTCGTAACCAACTTCTCGGCTATGGGCTTGTGGTAGGCCTGGAAGGCACCGGCGACACCAAGCGAACGCCGTTCACGTCGACGTTGCTCGCGAACGCACTCAAGAAATTTGGCACGATGATTGACCCGGCCACGCTGGACGCGAAGAACGTCGCGACGGTCGCGATTACGGCTGAACTACCGCCCTATTCCACCGCCGGGAACTCGCTGGACGTCACGGTGACGAGTATCGGTGACGCGAAGTCGCTGCAAGGAGGTTATCTCCTGCAGGCTCCGCTATACGGCGCGAACGACGACCAAAACGCGATCGCGGTCGCGATGGGTTCGGTTAGCATCGGCGGATTCAATGCCAGCGGCGGGGCAGGCGGCAGTGTTCAGAAAAATCATGTCAACGCTGGGCGAATTCCGAGCGGGGCGATTGTCGAGAAGTCGGTCCCTTACCAAGTGGTTTACAACGGCAAGATGTATCTGGAGCTTGATGAGGGCGACCTCACCACGGCCAACCGGATCGTCGCCGAAATTCGTAGCAACTACCCCGAACTCGCGCCTTATGCAGTGGACGGCGGCACGATCGCCCTCACACTCGGCGACAAACTCGACAGCGTCGAAGTAATGAGCCGGGTCGAAAAGCTCACGGTGAAAGCCGATCTCGCGGGACTTGTAATCATCAACGAGCGAACCGGCACGATCGTCATCGGCGGCAACGTACGAATCGGTCCGGCCGTCATCGCTCAGGGCAACCTAAAGATTGTTATTGAGGCGTTTAACGACGTTTCGCAGCCCGCGCCGCTTTCCGGCGGAAGCTCGCAACCGATTCGCAATGAGACGATCAACGCGAAAGAGGAAAGTCAGATCGGCTTGATGAGCCCGGTGACGACGATTAGTGATCTCGCGCGGACGTTCCAGGCACTGAAAATCGCCCCGCGAGACATGATCACCATTTTGCAGGCCCTGAAGGAGCAGGGAGCCCTGAAGGCGCGCATCCGAATTCAATGAGAATAGACGGACCCGCCCAAATTTCCCCGGTGCCGCTCCTGCGCATCGGGGGAAACCGGCCCCTCGACCTGTTCGAAACCGACCTCAGCGACGCGGCCAAAGCCGAGCTTAACAAGCTCCAGAAGGCGACCCAAGACATCGAAGCCGTGTTCGTGAAGGACTTGCTCGGCAAGCTCGCCACGAAGTCGTTCGCAGGCGACGGAGCCATGGGCGACTTTATTCGCGATCAGTTCCTTGGGAACATGGCCGAACAGGTGAGTAAGACAGGCGCAATTGGCATCGGCAAGATGCTGAAAGGAAGCCTCTCGGAAAAGATTTATCGTCAAGAAGCCGCCCGGATTCTGCTTAACCCGCAGACGCCGGAAACGGAGAAGAAACCAACCACATGAAAACTCGACAACTCCAACAGTTCTATTGGGACTGGCTAAGCACCGGCGAGCGCCTCCTGCGCACGCTGGCCGAACAAACCGCGGCGCTGACTTTGCGCGACCTCACCCGGGTGGAAGCGATCCAACCTGAGATTGACCGGTTGCAGCAAGTGATGACCGCCATTGATGAGAAAGCCGGGGCGGCAACGAAAGAGCTGGCCGAAGAACTGGGTGTAGAGCCCCGTATTCGAAGCATCGTTGCTGTGCTGAATCCAGCCGAAGCCCGCCAACTCACCGCAATGTCCACCCGAGTGAAGGCGGTGGCCGATAACCTCAAAGAACGACTCTTCAAGAACCGCAAGCTCATCGAATCCGAGCTGGAGTATGTGGGCGGAACGCTCGCCATTGTAGCGCAAGCGGCCATGGAAGACAGTTCGCGCTTTGCCGTGGTTCCGAAAGAAACCCCGGTGTTGGTAAACCAGGTGGCCTAACAACATGCCGAGTCCGTTCCATGGAATTTCGATGGCCGGCAATGCCTTGCGCGCATTTCAGCGCGCAATGGAAGTTGTGGGCAACAACATGGCGAATGTCAATACGCGGGGATATTCGCGCCAGACCATCGAGATGGCGGCGAGTTCTCCGACAACGATTTACACCGCCAGCGGAGCTCAACAGCTCGGAACGGGCGTCAATATCTCGGCGATTGCCCGCACCCGCGACTTCTTTTTGGAATCACGAATGCAGAGTGCGCTCAGCGACTTTGGACGCTCGGGCACGCTATCGGAAAGCCTTCGATCCATCGAAGGCGTGCTGAACGAGGCCGGAAATCGCGGCATTAGTTCGGCGCTCGATGGATTCTTTAACGCATTTTCGGCGTTGGGTTCCAGCCCGAACGACGCGGCCGCGCGATTGGAAATGCGAAACGCGGGTGTGACCCTCACCACCCGAATTCGAGACACCTATGCCCGTTTGGAAGATATGGAAACCAACGGGACGCTCCAACTCAAGCAGCAAGTGGAACAGATCAACGATCTGGCAAACACCATCCACCGGCTTAACGGTCAGATCGCTCGCGAACAAGTAATGGGAGCGGGGGCCACAAACCTTGCCGACCAGCGCGACATGGCGATCCAAGATCTAAGCCAGTTGGTAAACCTATCCACCCAGTTGCACCCCGACGGAACGATGTCGGTCACGGTGTCTAACTTCAGCTTGGTAGACCAACACACCGTGCGCACGCTACCGGATACGTTTGATGCGGCTTCGCAATCCATTATTGATGGATCTCGCTCGGTGCCGATTCGGGGCGGAAAGTTGCTCGGAAGCCTGCAATCGTTGCAGCATCTTAGCTCTGCGATGGACAGTCTCGACACGCTGTCTAACACCTTGCGCGCGCAGATCAACCCGCTTCACGCTTCGGGAATCAACCCGCTGGGTAACACGGGCGTGAACTTCTTCAATGACGTTGTGCCGCCCGATCTTCCGACCGGTGCACGCGATTTCAACCTCAGCGACGAGGTACTCGCGAGCTCGGAAGCTATTGTCTCCGGCGTAAGCGGAGCCCCGGGCGATGGCGGGTTAGCGCTTCAATTCAGCGAACTGAGAAATACCAAGTTGGCTGGGCTCGGCAATAAATCCATGCTTGAGTATTGGCGTGGGACGGTCACCGGCGTTGCGAGCGAGTCGTCGTTTTACAAAATCACCCACGAATCGCATGGCGCGATTGTCGAGCAAGTTCAGTCCCAGATTGATGCCGTGAGCGGCGTGAGTCTCGATGACGAGATGGCTGAGCTCGTGAAATTTCAAAGAAGTTACCAAGCGGCGGCCCGAGTCCTATCAATTTTGGATTCAACGACCGAAGATTTACTAGGAATGCTTCGATAGCGATTCCTCACACATTGGATGAGAGTTAGCACCAACCAACTGTATACGAACCACCAGCGCTCGATCCGCCAACGGCAGACCGAGTTCTCGGAGGCACAAATGCAGGTTTCGACCGGCAAGCGGATCACGCAACTGAGCGATGATGCGGCCGCCACGCCGTATCTCATCCAGAGTCGAAGCGTTCGCGCTGCGGTGGAGCGGTACCAAAAGAACCTTACTTCGGGCAAAGACTTCCTTGCTAACTCGGAATCCGCCCTGAACGAGACCGCGAAGATCATGACGCAGGGCTACCAACTCGCCTTGCAGGGGGCCACCAGTGCCACCGAGCAGTCTTCTCGCGATGCCATTGCAACCACGATTAACACACTGCAAGAGCGGCTGGTGAACCTGGCCAACACGCGGGGCAACCGAGGCCAGTTTATTTTTGGCGGCCAAACCAATGAGGCCGCCCCGTTTACGGTCACCAGCGGAACGCTTACGTTCAACGGCGACACGAATCCGATTCAAATTGAAACGGCTCCGGGAACCCGGATGACGGTTTCGACAGATACTTCGGCGACGTTTATCGAAGCGTACGACGCCCTAGAAGCCCTCAAGAACGACTTGCGGGGCGGAAACATCGGCAATCTCTCGGGCCTGGATGTGCCCCGGTTGCAAGATAGCTTCGAGACAATGAATGCCTTGCGCGGCGATGTGGGCGCGCGCTTGCAAAGGGTAGGAGAGCTGGAAATCGAAAACCAGCGCCGCATGGATGAACTCACGAGTACGATCAGCGAAATCGAAGACGTAGATATTGTGGAGGCGGTCTCCCGAATGCAACAAACCCAGGTTGCATATCAGGCCGCGTTGCAAGCGTCATCGGTGAGCTTCAACCTTAGCCTCATGGACTTCATGCGATGATCACGACGACTTTTCAAACCGCTCGCTTTGGCGAAATAACGGTCGAGCCCGCCGACATTATCTCCTTTCCGCAGGGGATGATCGGCTTTCCGAACAGCCCCGATTACGTGCTGATTCAGCACCAGGAAAACAGCCCGTTTTATTGGCTACAGTCGCTTTCCATTGCCGAGCTCGCATTCCTCGTGGTCGTACCCACGATTTTTGTGCCCGATTACGCACCAGAAGTCAACCTTGCCGTCGTAGAAGAAATAGGAATTTCCGAAGAAACTCCCCACATCGTCTATACTGTCGTGAATATTCCGCGGGGAAGACCGGACGAAATGACCCTAAATTTGGCGGGGCCGATTGTGATTCAGCCGGAAACTCGGCGGGCAAAACAGCTCGTTCTCGAAGAATCGAAATACAGTTTAAGGCATCGAATTAAAGACGAACCTGCCGAGCGCGCCGCCTAGTCTGGGGCCGAGGTCGTCACAATAGAGTTTCTAGCCAAGGAAGGCGAATCATGTTAGTGCTCACGCGCAAACTTAATCAAAGCATCAAAATCGGGGACGATATCGAAATTACCGTGCTAGAAGTGCGCGGCGAACAGGTCCGAATTGGCATTTCCGCCCCGCGCGATGTGGTGGTCCACCGCAAAGAAGTCTTTGACCAGATAAAGCAAGAGAATTTGGCTTCCAGCGAGGTAGACGCCTCGGATATCCCTGACCTATAATCGGGTTCAGATGTCCCTTGAGAAGAAGCTCGACGCTTTCTTCGATGAATTGCCGGGAACAGAAGGGAGTAATCGTTGAAATCGCTAGAAATGTATTCGGCCTTTGCGGTTATAGCCACAGTTTTGATCGCGCTTGGTGTTTGGCGAGCGGAGGATTCCAAATGGCGAATTGGCCGACGAGGGTGGCGCGGCCAGTGGCTCTTCGGCTCGTTTTGCATAGGAGTAATGGTTGCGGGTGCGTTTCTGATTGCGTTTGACACCGCTCGGGAGTTGCAAGCGCAGGACGCTGCCCGCGTTCGGTCGTTGCGCTAGATGTTCTTTAACTCGCCGCGTCGGGGGCAGAGCAGATTCGCAGCGCGAATCTGCGAGGGAAGGGGCCTTGGGCCGACGCGGCGAGAAGTCAATCTCGAAACGAGACGTTTAGCACCGCTTCTGTAAACGTAAACGGCCCAAAATCTGGATTCTGTCGCACCGTCTGCCACGGAACCATCGTCACCCGGTCGGCACTGCGTTCGGCCGAAATCGCGCCGACCATATTGACACTGATTTCGGTATCGTCTGCCGCCACTAGCCGCAATCCGGCGTCATTGAAGTTCATCGTGGAGGTCGTCGTCATCGCGCACTGACCGGTTCTGCGCTCTCCCATGGTGCTCGCCATGCTCACGGTTGCATCCAATTGAGCCCGAAACTCGGCCACACCGAAAATCGTGTTGTTGGCCGGATCAACTTTCAGGTTCACGGTAAGTCCGTTCGGCAGATAATGACCGTTCCAAATGGCGGGCGGCGTAACGAATTGGGTCGCTAACAAATTAACTTGAAGGGTCCCGTCACCGCTTATCGGAACTCGGATTGCCGAACCGGGAACTCGCGCTCCTTGCGACGGGTCCGGAATCGTGAGGTTGCAAATTCGGGTTCCCTTCTTCAGGATAAGGACGAAATCGGGAGAGAAAGCCGTCTGTCCGACGAGGACATCGGGAAACGTATATCTCAGGCCGGAGTTTGTCTGAAAGATCACATCCCGCAGATTTTCGGAAGCGTTCGCGTGGAAAAACAAGAAGCCCCCGGTTCCATCCACGCGCGCACTCAACTGCGCCGTCGAATCAGGCGGCGGCACCACAACGGGAGTACTCCCGCCTCCACATCCAGCCAGCAACCCAATTGGCACCGACACCCAGAGAATTCTCAACCGCGTCACAGATTCCTCATTCTACGCCAGGTTTTGGCCAAACACGAAGTTAAATTGATTACAGCCGGAACGTTATTCTCAGCGTTGCGTCCGCGAAGGCAACCGGACCGCTGCCGCGCGAGTTATTGATGGTCCGCCATGGCACCGATTGGCTCACGTTTTCCCCGCGCCGGTTGAAAATGGATCCTGCGCTATTCACACTTATTTCGGTTCCGTCACCCGCAACCAGCCGCAACACCGCGTTGTTAAACGTGAGGGTCGAAGTGGTGGTCATCGTTCCCGTCCCAGATCGTTGGCTGTTGTTCCCGTCACCGAGCAACGGGTCAGCCTGTAACTCGACTAATGAACTGAGCGGATAGTTGTCTGACCCCGAGTCGAGTCGAGAGTCAATTTCGACTCTCAGCCCATTCGGGAGGAAGTGACCATTCCAATATGCGGGAGGGGTGGTGAAGGCCTCACAGACAACGCTCGCCAAGAAGACTCCTTCTGAACTTATTGGGGCGCGAATTGAGGTCCCGTCGAAGGCGAGTCCCTCATCCGGGTTAGGGATGTGTAAGTTAAGCACTCGGGTTCCTTCGCGAACAATGACCAGTCGTTGGAACCGAACAAGATCGGTTGTGACAATTGTGTTAGGTATTGAAATGGAGCCAATTCCGGCACGGAGTTCAACGATACGTGCCACGGACGAGGGCGAATAAAAATCTCGGTGAATATATCCGGTGACCAACCTTACCGAGGAAGTAACGTTTGCGGGCACTTCAGGAACTGCAGAACTCCCGCCGCAGCCGGCCAGGAACGTGAGCCCCAAAAGGGCGGACATCGATATCGGCTTGATCATGTTCGTCCAAAGTTCGCGTAGTTAAATTCAGTATCGTAAGATGACGTTGATGGTGGCGTCCTCAAAGGTCATCGCACCGGTCGAAGTCATGCTTCGGCGCGTACGCCACGGCACTGTGGTCTGAACGTTTTGGCCCGTAACTCCGTAAATGGTGCCGACACTGTTAACGCTGATTTCCGAGCCGTCCGAACCAAGGAATTTCATTTCCAAGGCGTTCTGGTTATAAATTGAGCTGCTGACTTGAGTGCCCTGCCCAGAGCGTTGATTGCCGCCGGTCGGTCCGGTACTGACAGTTGCTGTCACGCCGACAGTGGATTGAGAAAACCGGCCCAAGAAAACGGAGTCCGGCGACGATTTAACCAAAATCCCATTCGGGAAGTAGTGTCCGTTCCAATAGGCGGGGGGAGTCACGAATGAATCACAGAGTATGGCGGCCAGCAAAGTTCCGTCCGCACTAATCGGCGCCCGAACTGAGGTATTGCACAGGGCCACCCCGAGTGATGGGTTCGGAATGGTGAGATTGAGGATTCGGGATCCATGGCGAAACAGAATCCATGGCTCAGCGCGTTCCGGTTGAGGGCCGACATAGCAATTTGAAACAACAATAAATGTTGACGGACCCGTCGAAAGCCGGACGGATTGAGGTGTTAAAAGCGGACTGGGCTCAGAGTTATTGTTAAAATTCTGTACGAATTGTGTGGCCATCACGACAAATTCGGCACTCACCGGAGCGTCAACGTCCGGCGGCGGCGGGATGATTATTTCCTCGTCTGCCTTAGCACCTCCGCAACCGGCGAGAGATCCACACACGAGCAGACCACCAAACCAAACAACCTTCATAGTGTCTCCTGGATGTCAGCTTACCAGGCAAAGTCCGTAAACGAGCCATAAAAATTGGGGCGGCCAGATGGGCCGCCCCAATTAACCTCTACCGTTTAGGGCTTAGCCCTTAAACATCTTCAGCCGCGCTTCGAGGTCGGCGATGATTTCGGGGTCGGCCCCTTCTTTCTTAAGAATGGCAAGTGCCTTTTCTTGAGTCGAGATAGCCTTGGCTTTGTCGCCTGTTCGGTAATAGGCGAGGGCGAGCGTATCCATGATCATGCCGTCCGTCTCTTTTGTCAGTTCGACGGCGCGCTTAGCCATTTTGAGGGCGAGTGCGTAATCCGGTTTCTTGAGTTCAGTGTCGTCTACGATTGTCCAAGCAATTTCGTTGAGACCTGCCGGGTGATCTTTCAGCACGCCCGTAAGAAGGGTGTTTGCGTACGCATAGCCTTTGGCTTCTTCATCCATCATGAGGATGGCAAACTTCACCGAAGCGAGGTCCATTTCGGTGCGCGGATACTTCTTGAACAGTTCGTCCAGCTTCGACAGCGAACCTTTAATGTCGCCGCTTCCCATGAGTTGGGAAACCTCTTCCATCGTGGATTGGAGGGCGTTTTGCTCGGCTTGTTGCTTCTGGGCATCGGCCATGTTCCAGGTCTTGTCCAGCACCTTCGGAAGCACGTCGTCCATCTCCATCGGGTGGCCGATCCAGGCGATGGTGCCGGTGTGATCCACGATGAATGCGGCCGGAATTCCGCGCTGACCGGCGGCGGCCATCCAGTTCTTGGCCATCGTGCCTTCAAAACCGTCAATCGCGACGTTGTAGCTCATCTTGTCGCCCATTTCGGCCACAAACTTCTCGACCTGGCCGAAGTAGGAGTTGTCCTTCGGGTTTTGGGTTTCCCAAACGTTTACACCGATGAAGGTCACCTTCGGGTTTTTCTTGGCGAGCTCGCTAATGTGCGGGATTGAGGCACGGCACGGGCCGCACCAAGTCGCCCAGAATTCGACCACGTAGACCTTGCCCGCTTCCATCGTCTTCACCGGCGTGCCTTTGGCCCACTTGGCCACAGTGAGGGCGGGGGCTTTGTCCCCGATCTTGAGCGTCGGAGCTTGGGCCATGGCAAACGGCATTGAAAGGGCGAGAAGCCCGGTGATAAAGAGCGTACGGTTCATGTTGGGTTGACCTGAATGGGAAGAGTTATGGAGTCGAAGTTGCGTTGGGGACAGTGTCCTCTGATTTCGGGGGCACCGGCGGACTTACCGGGGCCTTTGACCTATCAAAGGTTATCGTAGCCGGAGTGGGCGGGCGTTGGCTGGGCACGACCCAGAACGTAACCACGCTGATTGCCAGCAAAACGAGCGGCAACACCCAGGTCGGAGCTTTCGGTCGCTCCTTCCTTTCGGTGGGTGCTGCCAGTTCGTCGTGGTTAGTCATGAATGGTTAACGGTAGTTAAAGCTTGAGGTCCACGATGCCGCTGACACCGACGCCATCCACGGTTTTAAGGCCATTCTTAACGTCTTTGGTTTGCACCGGAATGAGGGCGCGGACAGTGATTTCTTTGCCGAACAGGCTAGCTTCCGGTTGGGCCACCGCTTCGACCTTCGCGAGCGTCGCCTTGGTGCCCGTCACCTGTGCGGCGCCAATTGCGCTCGGCGAACCGATACCGATTCGGATAATCGGAACGACTTTGGTCCACTTGTTTGTCGTGTCTTTGTGATTGCTGAGCTTGTTGATCGCCTTGTTCATGTCGGGGCCAAATTTATCCACGACCGCGTAGACGCCAATGATCTTGATGGCTTGGCGAACCTGAGCGGTGCCCGTGGACGCCACGACGAGGGACAAAACACCGGCGATTGCCAGACGAGAAGCGAGGTTGTTTCTCATAGTAGTTACTTAGACGCCCCGTTTAGAGCTGAGGTTTGCTATCTCGAAATTGCCGTAGGTATTCCCAGCTTTCGCGCACGGCCCGCATGGGGTCGGCATGCGAATCAAGTTCGATAAATCCGTACTCGACGCCGAGATCTCGGCAAGCTCGCACGAGGGTTTCCCAGTTGAGCTCGCCCGAACCCACCGCGGTGAACGTCGCGGAGCCTTTCAGTAGTCCATCTTTGATGTGGGCAAGCCGGGTGCGGCTACCGAGATTAGTCAGTTGCTGGGCCGGATTGAGCCCCGCATAGGCGACCCAATAGAGGTCAAGCTCCATGGCCATGAGTTCTTCGGGAACCGTCAGCAGAGTGTCGTAGGGAATTCCCCCGGTTTTATCCGGCCTGAACTCAAAATCGTGGTTATGATAGGCAAACTTTAGCCCGGCAGCGTTGATCATCTTGCCGACCGCGCTCAGCTTCGGAACGATTTCGTGCCAGCGACCGTTCAGGGCTTTGGAATCGAGCCACGGGAGCACCAGAGTTTGGGTTCCAAGGGTTTTTGCGTCGGCGATCACCGGGGTGAGACCAAAATCGGCGGCATCCCAATTGATGCCCGTGTGAAGGCTCGGCGCGTATTGCCCGTACTTGTCGAGATGCTCCTTGACTTTGGCCGCAGAATGACCGTGGAATCCGGCGAATTCTAATGCCTTGATGCCGATCTCGTTGAGGGTGTCAAGTCCGCCGAAAAGGTCTTTTTCGAGGACGTTGCGAACCGTATAAAGCTGAACGCCGAATTCCATAGAACTGCGTTCATTATCGCCTAATTTGGCGGCGCGGCTGCTTCCCAATAATTCTCGACCGTGGCTTCGGTGCCGGGTTCGGCCCGCTTCATTTCACCAAGGGCGACGATTTCTCGAGTGCGCACAAGTCTTATCGCCACTCGTTGGATATCCGGAAGAGCTTCTAACGAAGCGGCCGCAATCGTGGTGAGGCGACCACGCAATTCGGTTTCGGGCGCGGTGAACGTGAGAAGCGCAAGTTGGGTGCGCGGATCGTACTGAGCCGAGATGAATTGGTCGGCAAACGGAAGTTTTTCCCGAATTGCACGCTCAATCTGGCTGTCCGCCGTTACCATTACAGGGTCAATTCGAGGGGTTGGTTCGGGAGTCTGCGTGACCCCGGTAGCGGGCTGCTGGGTGACCGGTCGGTCGGGCGTGTTGGCGGCATTGCTTTGGTTTTGCGGAACCACGAGGCTCACCTCAATCGGGATGCGTTCCACCTTGCCGTTTGCCGGGCGGGCTTTTTGATTTCCAAACCAGAAACCGGCGTAGATGAGGCCGCACACGGTGAGAATGGTGAGTCCGGCCCACAGGATCGCATTTGGCGGGCGGTTGTTTAGGCCGAGCCGTTGTTCGCTTTCGGTTTGGCGGCTGCGATGGAGCTCGGCGTTTACGGCGCGAAGGTGTTCGCGAGCGTTGGCATCGGCCGAGTCCACTTCGGTGGCCATCAAAAACCACTGTTGGGCCGAGTTCAGGTCTCCACGTCCGCGCGCGATTTCGCCCATGAGCAAAATCAGCATGATATCGCGGGGGGAGGCGGCAAGCAACTTATCGCCGAGAGCTTGCGCTTCGGTGTAATTGCCTCGCAGCCGAAGTAGGTTGACTTCGGCAAGACGGCGTTCGAATTCTAAGCGGTCAGGCCCCGCCGGTACTTCCGAATCCACCATGTCCTCTGTTAGAGTCGGTTAGGTCGCTGACTTGTTCCCAATTTATTCGGATTACCGGTGCAAAAACGAGCTGGGCAATTCGGTCTCCCGGTGCGAAGGCAAACGATTCTTGTCCGAGATTGACCAGCAACACCTTGATTTCGCCCCGGAAGTCGGCGTCTATGGTTCCGGGGGCGTTAATCATGGTGATGCCGTGCTTGATCGCCAGGCCGCTTCGAGGGCGGACCTGCGCCTCCAGATCAGGCGGAATCTCGACGCGGATTCCGGTTCGGACCATGGCGCGTTCACCGGGGGCGAGCGTGCCCGATTCGAACGCGCAGAGGTCAAGCCCCGAGGCGTGCTCAGTTTGGTACTCAGGCACGGTTGCGCCTGGTTCGGCGACAATTTTGACGCTCGGAATCATGCGCACCAGGATACCGGGCGGGGGCGGCCGCCAAGTAAAACATAATGGGGTCGGTGGAACTCACCGCACGATTGCGACGCCTCGGAGAATCAGTTTGGTGGATCGAAGAACTCGATCCGGAGCTGGTTGCGGCTGCGGCGAGGCAACAAGACTTGTTTGGTCCGGGGGTGAACGAGCTCGTTCCGGCGTACGACGTTTTGGCGGTTTACGGTGAATTGCCGCGCGATTGGCGGGTGCGGCTCGGGAAGGTCGTGCTTACTTCTGAGGAGCCGATGTGCCACCGGTTGCCTATTTGCTATGAACTCAACCTGGACTTGGAACCGGTTTGCTCAAAACTCGGAGTAGAAGCAGAGCAATTCATTTCGATTCATCTGGAGGCGGAGTTTGTGTGCATGGCGATGGGATTTCAGCCGGGGTTCGGGTATCTCGGCGTGTTACCGGCGACCATTGCCGGGGTGCCCCGATTGTCTAGCCCGAGATCGCGATTGGAGCCAGGTTCGGTTGGGATCCAAGGAGATCAGACGGCGGTCTATCCGCAGGCATCGGCGGGGGGCTGGAACATCATCGGTCGGTGCCCAGTGAATTTTGGAAATCGAGAGGACGGGTTCCTGCTGTCGGTGGGTGACCGGGTTCAGTTCAACCGCATCACCGAAGCTGAGTTTAACCGGATGGTGGAAGCCCCTTGAGAATCGACCTGAATCTTGATGCCGGCGAAGGATTTGGCATCGAATTGGAGGCGGCTCAATGGGTGTCGAGTTTCAATTTGTCACTTGGAGCCCACGCCGGGACATTACAGGCGAGTACCGAACTGGCGAAGCAACTTAAGGCACTTGGCAAAGGCGTCGGGCTCCATCCGGGCTATCCGGACCGGGCCGGGTTTGGTCGTCGCTCGCCATCTCCTGACGAGATCTCGGCTTGGCGCTCCGACGTGCTCGCCCAACTCGAAGACGCTTTCCCGGCTGATTATGTGAAGTTCCATGGCGCGCTGTACCACGACTCTCAGCGGGACGCCGAGTGGCTTCGCCCGGTAATTCAGAAGCTTGGTTTGACCGTGCTGGGCTTGGCCGGCACGGAGCACGAGACTCTCGGCGTTCGGTTGTATCGCGAGGGATTCTGTGAGCGCGGATATCGGGGCAGTCATTTGATTCCGCGCGGGGAGCCGGGCGCGACGTTAACCGATTTGACCGAAATCTGCGAACAAGCCGTGAGGCTGGCCGCCAATTGCGATTCGATTTGCATTCACGGCGATAACCCACAGGCTCTAACCATTGCCGAGGCGGTACAGGAAGCCTTGATAAAGGAGGGATATACGATTGCCCCCTTTGCCGTTTGAGATCAGTTCCGTGGGCTTAGTGGTGGAGCACGGTCCTGTACTACCGCCGCTTCGGAGGTTTGGGGTTCCCGTGGGGCAAGCGATGGACCGCACGACGGCACGCCTGCTACGAGTTCCCGAACCCGACGCCGCGGTCCAGGAGGTGTTCGGACAAGCTAAGCTCCGCGCAGATCGCCCGCTTTGGGTGGTGAAGTCCGAGTTGCCCGGCTTAGTGGAAGTCCTCGCGTTACGAGAAGAGGAAACCGTCGCGATCTCGCCCAAAGATAAACGCGCGGCATATTTTGTGGTGACACGGACTGAGATTCGTCCAGTTAGATTTCGCTTTGACCTTGAATCCGGGCCGATTCGAGTCGTTCCACTCGAACCGGCGGACCCCCCGAGAGATATGTGGCACAGTCGGTTCGCGATCAGCCCGAAGGGAAGTCGGCAAGGAATCAGGCTCACGGAGACAGTTCGCCCGAGAGCCGAGTTCCGACGAAGCCTGCCGACAACTCCGGGGACCATTCAAGTTACACCAAGTGGTGAGGTGATTGTGATTGGGCCGGATGGGCCCACGATCGGCGGTTACGGTATTGCCGGGATTATCGCCGACGCTGACCTCGACCGCTTTTTTATGCTTCCGCCCGGTGCGACCGTTGAATTTGCCGAAGTCTCAATAGAGCAAGCGCTAGTGCTTAAAGGGGCCCACGAACACCGTATTGAGGCACTTTGTGAGGAATTTGGCCGTGCGATTGAAGCCAACCTTGACTAAACGCAGTATCCTTTAGCAGCCAATGAGCGAGATTCGCCGGTTTAAGAAATTGCCCCACCTTTCGGAGTACATGGTGCAAGACCATGCACGTTGCGCCCCGATTCGGTCGGCATTTTCGGGGCTCATCGGCGGGCTGGGCTTTGCAACCTGGCTCGGGCTCTCGGTGGGCACCTTCTTCTTCACCAAGAACTGGGCGGCGACCATCGGTATGTCGCTTTGCATGTATCCAGTTGTAGTCGGGATCATCTTCTCCGGCATAGATTCACTGGTCAAGAAGCCCCGGACCGCTGAGGAACGGCGGTTGGCCGAAGTGCGGGCCGCGATCGCCGATTTCGGGTCAAGAAAGAATCTAGCCCAGGACATGGACTACGGCGCGGCCCAATTGCTGGAAGCCTCGGCGTCAGCATGGATCCGAATTCACACTGCCCTTGGCGGCGCGCCGTGGAAGGGAGAAACTGCGCCGCACCATTTGCAGTCTGCGGCAAAGGAAATGATTGAGGCGAGCGATGAGGCAATGCGCGAGGCCATTTTGCTGAGCCGCACGTGCCTTGCCAAAAAGGGGGAACGTCGTAGCTCCTTGGACGACATTAAGGACGACCTCGAGGATCTCGATTTTCGGAGCGTTTTGGATGGGCTGCGCACGCTAGCAACAGACTCGCGTGTGTATCAAAGTCCGAACCGGTCCCAAGTGTTTGAACCCATGCGCGAAATTGCCGAGCGGCTGAACCGCCTCGCGCGGGAGGTTGAAGAAACCACAAGTGGGTACCACGTGGAGCGCCAAGTGCGCGGAACCGGACCTGTGGCCCGCCTCGAAAGCTCACTTGAGGAGCTCCGTTTGATCAAAGCGGCCGAGCAAGAGCTCACGGTGGCCCGGGAAGAGTTGAACCAAGAGCGTCTATAGCTCGTTCAGAAGTTCGTTCAAAGTGCTTCCGCCAGGTTGGCCATCGGGTAGCGTGGTGGTAACCCCCGTGAGCACCATCCAGCTGAGGCACCCGGCTCGCTGCGCGGTTAAGATGTCCGTTTCGTAACGGTCCCCGATCATGAGGGTTTCGTGTGCGCCTGCACCCGCCTGGTCCATGAGCTTTGTCACCAGGAAGGGCTCGGGTTTGCCGATCACAAGGGGCTCCCGACCGGCGGCGGCTTCGAGGGCAGCAACCATACAGCCCGCACCAGGTTCGAGGCGGCCGCCTTCGCGTGGATACGTGCCATCGCGGTTGGTAGCAATAAACGCGGCCCCATTGAGGAAGCACTGAAGCGCCTCGTGAATGTGCCGGTAATGAAAATCGCGGCAGATTCCGGCGACCACGGCCTCGTTGCCGGGCCGGATTCCGGCTTTTTCAAAGACCTCATGGAGCCCGGGCTCTCCGACCACCATGGCGCGAGATATTCCGCGGGAGACGCAAACTTCGGCGGCGGCGGGACCGGTGCCCTCACATTCCTCGGGAGAACATTCGAACCCAAGCCGGGTGAGCTTGGCCGCAATCGCCTCGCGGCTGAGGGCCGAGTTATTCGTGAGAAACCGCACCAGGATGCCTCGGCTTCGCATCTCGTGCACGGCTTCGGGTGCACCCGGAATCGGTTCGTCGCCTCGGTAGAGGGTGCCATCGAGATCGAAAATGGCGAGCCGGATCATCAGTAGTTGCGGCGAAGGACAAACTGACCCGCGGCGGCCAAGAGTTCGCGGTGACTGGAATCCGGAAGTTCATTAAGCGCCGCAAGCCCTTGGTCGAGGTGAGACTGTGCCTGGGCTTCGGCCCGTGCGAACACGCCCGCATCGGTCAATCGGGTTTCGATTGTAACCATTTGGTCAGTACTCACCGATTTTCCGAACCACGGCTTCAATTCGTCGCTTAGTTCGCGGTAGTACAGAAGCGGCAGGGTCATGCAGCCTTCCTGAAAATCGGTCATTTTGGGCTTGCCGAGCGTTTCGGGGTTGCTTCGGTAATCGAGCAGGTCGTCTACGATTTGAAAAGCCATGCCGAGATGATGCCCAAACCGCGCGAGGGCTTCAACATGCGCATCTTCAGCGCCGGCAAGAAAGCCGCCGAGCCGGCAACAGCATTCGACGAAAGAGGCGGTCTTCATGCGAAGAATCGCGTAATGCTCGCTTTCGGGCAAGTCCCAATCGTTGCGAACTTCCAGCTCCCGCGCTTCGCCTTCAGCGAGTTCGATGACCATTTCGGCGGCGGCCCGAATAATGCGCAGGTCGCCATCGAGCGCTAGAATCTGCATGGCTCGGGCAAGAAGCACGTCACCTGAGAGGATGCTGGCGGTATTGCCAAACTGGGTGTTGGCGGTCGCTTTTCCGCGCCGAGTGTCCGACTCGTCAATCACGTCATCGTGGATGAGAGTCGCCATGTGGATAAGTTCGAGGCACGCACCGAGTTCGATTCCCCGAGTGTGTGTAAATTCGCGGCCCGTAGCGCGGGCGGATAGAATCAAGAACGCGGGTCGAAGACGCTTTCCTCCTGCGACCAGAGTGTGGTTGCAGACGTCGGAAACCACCTGGATGCGGCTTTTGACCATTTGGTGGAGACACTTCTCGACGCTTTCCACATCGGCGGCAATCTGAACGAGATGTGCTCCGCCCAAGCCGACGGTGTTTAACGAGTCCACATTCATGATTTCACCCCGCTATGGATGCAGATATTGCCGAAAAAGAGGTCTACGAACCGCGTGGAACCAAATCCCGCCCGTTGCATCGAGGCGATCAAATCTTCCCGGCTATAAAACCGCTGCGTGCTTTCGGGCAAGTATTTGTAGGCTTTCGCTTGGCCGAACAAGGCACCGATAAGCGGAACGCCGCGCCGAAATACTAACCGGCTCATCGCGCCGATAAATGCCGACTTCGGCTGGGCCATGTCCACGCTCACAAATCGGCCCCCGCGCTTTAGCACCCGAAAAATCTCGCGGTGGGCCTGATCAATGTCCGGAACATTGCGGATTCCCCAGCCCACAGTCACCACATCTACGGCTTCGCTCTGCAGCGGAATTTGCATCGCGTCCGCCTGGGCAAGGGTCGCTTGCGGGTCTTTCTGAGGGGCAATCGAAAGCATCGGGAGGCTGAAATCCATGCCCAAAATCCGGCCGCTTAGGCCCGTCGCCCGCCGAATCTGCGGCAGAAAATCGCCCGTGCCGCAACAGAGGTCGAGGACCGTTTCGCCGGGCTTAACTTCGGCGAGTTCGACCGCCTTTTTACGCCAGGCATGGTCTTTGTTGAAGGTGAGCAGGTGGTTCAACCGGTCGTAAGTGGGGGCAATCTGGTCGAACATGCCCTGCACGAGGTGCCGCTTCGCTTCACCCTCGGCAAGCCAAGGCTGAGATTCGAGGTGCGCCGGGGGGCCGTGCTTCTTTACCATGCGGCAACTTTCAACTTTTACTGAAACATACCCGACCGGGGTGGCAAAAGTCTCTTTCTGACTTCGGGGCGGTACTCTTGGCTCGGCAAAAACCGGTATGAGGTGGCAAGACGGCGGATGGGTGTTTTTGGGCGCGGGCCTCGGCGGAGTCTGCCGGTGGGCGGCCACGGCGGCTTTGACGCCCCGTTTGGCCGGGGTGCATTGGGCCACGTTGCTCGTCAATGTGATCGGTGCGCTTGCAATCGGGGTTTTGGTCGCTCAGGTTGAAGATGCCTCTCCGCTGAAGCTCCTGTGGATCACGGGGTTCTTGGGTGGATTCACCACGTTCTCGGCTTTCAGCTTGGAGACCTTTCGGTTGATTGAGCAGAAACAACTTGCATCGGCGGGTTTGCTCATTTTGGGGTCGGTGGTGCTCTGCGTTGGTGGCGCGGGCCTTGGCTATGCCGTCGCGCGGATGGTTAGCCGGTCGTGAGTTTCTACGAGCGCGCGTTGCGGCCGCTTCTCTTTCGAATGGACCCCGAGCGAGCGCACAACGTGGGAATGGCCCTCATCGTGCGCGGATTGGTACGTGGACTCGTGGTGTCGGACCCCCGTTTACGCGTGACACGGAACGGCATCGAATTCCCGAATCCGATTGGCCTTGCCGCCGGGTTCGATAAGAATGGCGTCGCGACTCGGCGGTGGGCGGGGCTTGGGTTTGGATTTGCCGAAATCGGCACCGTGACGCCACTGGCTCAGCCGGGGAACCCGGCCCCGCGGCTGTTCCGGTTCCCCGAACAGCAAGCGGTGGTGAACCGAATGGGGTTCAACAACGCAGGTGCCGCGGCGATGGCGGCGACACTCAGGCGGGCGGGCAAGGCCGGAATTCCGATTGGCATCAATCTAGGAAAGAACAAGGCGATCCCAGACGATGCCGCCCATGTGGACTACGCCACCGCCTATCGCCAACTGCGCGAATTCGCGGACTACGTGGTGATAAATGTCAGCTCACCCAACACACCGGGCCTGCGTTCACTTCAATCGGTCGACGCGCTGAAGCTGATCGTTGACGCCATCCGGGCCGAAGATGGCCCTCATCCCCCTCTGTTCATCAAACTCGCCCCTGATCTTGCGAATGAAGACCTGATGGACGTTCGAAACTATGCGGTGGACGCGGGATTAGCGGGCTTGATCGCGACGAACACCACGCTCGACCACTCTTCTATACCAAATGGTGAAAATGTCGTCGGCGGGCTCTCGGGGAAGCCGCTCGCGAGACGCTCGACCGAAGTGGTGCGATTGCTTCGGAAAGGTGCTCCCCCCGAGTTCACGATCATCGGGGTTGGCGGAATCTTCGACGCCCAAGGCATGCGCGAGAAGCTCGACGCGGGCGCGAACCTCGTCCAGCTTTACAGCGGCTGGGTTTACGGAGGTCCGGGGCTCGTCGGGCGCATGCTCTTGAACTATCTCGACGCGTTGCCCGGCGGTTGAACCCACCGCAGCCGCAAGGAATTTGCGATGACCGTGAGGCTCGACAAACTCATGGCACCCGCCGCCAGCATCGGGTTGAGGGTTCCCGCAATCGCTAGCGGAATCATGACTACGTTGTAGCCAAATGCCCAAACGAGGTTCATCCGTATCGTATGGAGTACCCGGTTGCACAGATAGAGCGCGTGGGGCACGCCGTAAAGGTCGGTGCGGAGAAGGGTGATACCGGCCGTGCTCTTGGCGATATCCGAGCCACTTCCGAGCGCGATTCCGAGATCTGCTTGGCCGAGTGCGGGGCTGTCGTTGATGCCGTCACCGACGAACACGACGCGACCAGATTGCTGGTAGTTCCGCACGATTTTGACCTTGTCCCAAGGCTTCACTTCGGAATCCACGAACTCAATTCCAATTTCCTCGGCCACAGAGTCGGCCACGGCGCGGCTATCCCCAGTGACCATGCCCACTTGAATTCCTTGGCGGTGAAGTGCCTGCACCACGCCCTTCGCGTTCTCCCGGATTGAGTCGCGTACCCCGAACCATGCAATCAGCTGGTCGGAGCCGTCGAAGAGGCCGAAGAGTGTGTTCCGTGCCTTCTCGGCGGCGTCAAATTCGGGGTTGAGATGCGCGGGTCGAAACTCTGCTCGTAACGCCTTTAGTTCGTAATCAACGCCTTCAACTGTGCCACGAACCCCTGAACCCGCCAAGGTCTTGAAGTTCTCGACTGGCAGCAGTTCGATAGATTTCTCGGTCGCGGCACTTACCACGGCTTTAGCGACCGGGTGCTCGCTATGGTGTTCAAGAGATGCGGCAATCTGTAGGGCTCGTTCGGGCGAACCCGTCACGGCCTCCATGGCATCGAGCGTAAACGCGCCCTCGGTAAGAGTTCCGGTCTTGTCGAACAAAACGGTCTTTACTTTCTCAGCGCGCTGGAGCGAATCTCCGTCGCGGATGAGGATTCCGAGGTTCGCGGCGCGTCCCATTCCGACAATGAGCGCGGTCGGCGTGGCGAGACCGAGCGCGCACGGGCAGGCAATGACGAGAACGGCCACCGCACGCAGAACGGGCACTTCCAATCCGCCCACCGCCCACGAATAGTAGGCGAACGTGAGGACCGCGGTCAGGATCGCGGCCGGAACAAAGATACTTGAGATTTTGTCGGCGAGGGCTTGGACGGGTGCGCGCGAACTTTGCGCTCGTTCCACCAACCGAGCAATCTGTGAAAGCGTGCTCATCTGGCCGACGCGGCTCACTACCATTTCGAAGCTGCCGAACGTGTTTTGGGTACCGCCCGTCACTTCGTCTCCCGCAAACTTTGCCACGGGGGCCGATTCGCCGGTGAGCATGGATTCATCCACTTCGGACTCGCCTTTCGCAATCGTGCCGTCGGCGGGTACCGCTTCACCCGCTTTAACCTGCAAGCGGTCGCCTGGTTTCAACTGATCCGCAGGGACCTGAGCGGTTTCACCGTTTGGTAAAATCTGAGTCGCGAGCTTCGGTGCGAGGTTCAACAGCCGAGTGACGGCGGCCGTCATCTGGGTTCGTGAACGCACTTCCATATAGCGCCCCGCAAGCACAAAAGTCACGATGACGGCCCCGGTCTCGAAGTAAATGTGGTCGTTGGCCCCGCCCGGGCCATAAATCGCAAGCGCGACCACGCTGTAAGCCCACGCCGATGCCGAACCGATGGCAATGAGCGTGTCCATGTTGGTGCCGCCATGCCGAAGGGCTCGCCACGCGTTGGCAAAAAACTGCCCACCGCTGAAGAAAATTACCCAGGTGGTCGCGATTCCGAGGGCAATGTTCACCATGCCCGGGCGATGGTGCCAGAACATGGAGACTATAAAAATCGGGATGGTGAGTGCGACGGCCGACCAGAGTTCGACTGGCTTAGCGTCGGCATTGGAATGATCGTCGGCCCCTTCCTCTGGGAGACTTGCTTTATAACCCGCATGCTCAATCGCGTACATCAGTTTCTCTGAATCCACCTCCGGTCCATGCACGATGACCGCTTCGTGGGAGGCGAGATTTACTTGACTTCGTTCCACTCCCTCGACCTTTTCGAGGGCGCGTTCGACGCGGCGCACACAAGCGACACAGGTCATTCCTTCAACGGCTAAAACGGTTTCTTCTGGCATTAGCGCACCAACTTTTCCAGCACTTGCTGGAGTTCTTGCGTGAGTTCCGCCGGCGACTGTGGTTCCGACTTCGCGTGGGCCTGTGCGTCGCGCTTGATCACACAATGTTCTACGTGCCCAAGCGACACTTCGAGCGCGACTTGCTGAATGGCCGAACGAATTGCGGCAATCTGGTTGAGAATGTCCACACAGTATTCGCCTTCGGCCACCATTCGCCGAACTCCCTTGACTTGACCTTCGATTCGGGCAAGCCGCCGGTCTACACTTCGATTCACGCAGTCATAATACCCCCTGGGGGTATATGCAACCTAGGACTAGTCCCCAACGAGTAAGGTGGAAAAAGTATGAAGACCATTCTCGTGGTGGCGAGCTTCTATAAGGGCGAGCGGTTTATTCGGGAAGCCAAGGCCCAGGGCTGGCGCGTGATTTTGGTCACAGGCGAAAGCCTGAAAGAAGCGGCCTGGCCGAGTGACGCGATTGAGGCGATGTACTTCATGCCCGACCCCGAAAACCAATGGAACATGGCCGACCTCGTATCGGCCGTCTCGTACCTCGCACGAACCGTCGAAATTGACCGCATTGCGGCCATGGATGACTTCGATGTGGAGAAGGGAGCCGTCTTGCGCGAGCATCTACGCGTGCCTGGCATGGGCGACACCACCGCCCGGAATTTCCGCGACAAACTTGCAATGCGTGGGCGGGCGAAGGATGCGGGAATTCGGGTGCCCGCGTTCGAGGCTTTGCTGAACGATGCCGCGATTCAGCGTTACTTGGAGGCCAACCCCGGACCACACGTGCTGAAGCCACGCACCCAGGCCAATGCAATCGGGATTCGGAAGGCCGAAAATGCGGAGGAAGCGTGGGCGCACATCCATGCGCTGGGCGACGCGCGAAGCCACTACTTGATCGAACGGTTCATTTGCGGGCCGGTCTATCACGTGGACTCCGTGAGCGTGGGCGGCGAACTCAAGTTCTCGGCTGCGAGTGTGTATGGGGTTCCGCCCATGGAAGTGTTTCACGCGGGGCGCGTGTTCACGTCGAGCCTCATCCGGCGCGATACCGCGGAAGAGAAAGCCTTAATGAAGGTCAATCTGGATGTACTTCAGGGGCTGAACCTTCGCTATGGGGTCTCCCACTCGGAATACATTCGCGGCGAAGATGGCGAATTCTATTTCCTGGAGACGTCGGCCCGAGTGGGTGGGGCAAATATCGCCGAGATGGTGGAGGCGGCCACCGGAGTGAACCTTTGGCAAGAATGGGCCCGGCTGGAAACCGCCGAATCGCCGGATCAGTACCAAACGCCAACTTCTTCCGGCGGATATGCAGGTCTGCTCAATACGCTTGCGAAGCAACGAAATCCGGATATGTCGGGCTTCGACGCCGCCGAAGTGGTTTGGAAGATGCAGAAGGATCAGCACGCGGGCTTGATCGTGGCCAGCAAGAGCTACGATCGAGTCCAGGAACTCGTCGGAGAGTACACGCAACGGTTCTACGACGAGTTCTTTGTGCGAATGCCGGCCGCTGAAAACGCGAGCCAACTCGGCTAGCGATCACGCCGCCAGCGGCAAACCCACATCTTCCAGGAACACAACGCGGGAGACCTCATCAAAGCTGGTTTCGCCATCCAGAATTCGCTGGACCGCGTCGGTTTGAATCGGGCGGAAGCCGATGCGTTGGGCGGCCGCGCGAATTTTTTCCATCGGTGCGGATTCGGAAATCAGCCGCGAAATCTCGCCGTTCACGGGCAAAAGCTCGTTGACCGCCACTCGCCCCCGATAACCCGTGTTGGCGCACTTTGCGCAGCCCGTCGCGCGGAAAATTGAGCCCGAATAATCGCCCAGAATGAGCGATTCCTCGGTGGTTGGCGTGCATTCTTCTTTGCAGTGTCGGCAGACCTTCCGCACCAGGCGTTGAGCCATGATTCCGATGACCGAAGTGGAAAGCAGGTGCGGCTTGATGCCCATATCGAGCATGCGCGGGATCGCGCTGAGCGCATCGTTGGTGTGAAGCGTGGTAAGCACGAGGTGACCCGTCAGCGAGGCGCGGAGTGCGACTTCAGCAGTTTCTTCATCTCGAATTTCACCGACCAGCACGACATCGGGGTCTTGCCGGAGGATAGACCGGAGTTGCTCCGCGAAGGTCAAGCCCACTTTTTCGTTTACCTGGCTTTGGTTGATGCCAGGAATGTCGTATTCGACCGGGTCTTCCGCCGTCATGATGTTGATTGCGGGCGATTTGAGCTCGCCAAGGGCGGCGTAGAGCGTGGTGGATTTACCGCTTCCTGTTGGGCCGGTGACGAGGATCATGCCGTGGGGCTTGCGCACCAGCTTTTGGAACAAGTCCAAGTTATGGGGGTGGAAGCCGAGTTCGGTGAGTGATTTCAGGGCGGTTGCGCGGTCCAGAATCCGGATAACCACTCGGGGGCCGTGGACGTTGGGCAGAACGCTGACCCGCATGTCCACCGGGCGACCATCTTGCCGCAAGGAAATTCGGCCGTCTTGTGGCATGCGGTATTCAACAATGTCAAGCTCGGCGAGGATCTTGATGCGAGCAATCATCATCTGCATGAGTGCGCGCGGCAGGGTTTTTATGGGCACCAGCCGACCATCAAGCCGGTAACGAACCTCCACGCCGTGGTTGCGCGGCTCAAAGTGTATGTCGCTCGCCCGCATCCGAATTGCTTCGGAGAATATTTCGTTCACAAGCCCCACGACCGGACGCGTATCCAATTCTTCGAGGTCTTCGGGGGTTTCGCCAGATGGATTTTGGCCCAGTTCGTTCAAGGCGAGGCGGACCAAGTCGTCCATGGATCTCTGGTCTCCGAGCCCTTCGAAGGTTTGTTCGATGAGGGTGCGAAGTCGGACGTCGTGGGCAAGAACGGGTTCAACCCGCAGCCCCGAGGCGGCGCGTGCGGCGTCTAAGGCTTCGGTGTGGTCGGGGTCTGAGAATGCGACGAGGAGCTGGTCGCCCCGTACCTGCACGGGGAGCATTTCGTATTCGCGGCATAGCTCCATGGGGAGGCATTTGAGGGCCTCTTTGCTAGGCGGATCCGCCTTTAGATCCCATGCCCGAACGCCCTTGGCACTCGCAAGGGCACGAACCAACAAATCTTCGCTCAGGAAGCCAAGGCGGACGAGAATTTCGCCGAGTCGCTCGTGGGTGCGGGCTTGCACTTCAAGGGCGCGCTTAAGTTGGTCCGGCCGTACAGAACGGTGAGCAAGCAGCACCCGCCCGAGTCGGCCGCACGTTGATTCGTCTAGTGTCCCCGCCATGGTCTAAGCATTCTTTCCATAGCTATCCCGCAAAGTTTGCTAGACAGATACGGGTTTTTACGGATAAGATAGCAAGACCCCGCCCGACAATAAGGAACTGAGTCTTTATGAAGCGAATGTGGTTAGTTCTGGCCGCGATTCCGGGCGTTGGGCACGCTCAAATTTTGGCGGCGGAGTTTTCGGGGGGAATCGCCGTGCTCGCCGAGGCTAACCGTTTGGTGGAACGGCGACTGGACAGCTCAGCCGAACGCGAGCTTTTTCGAGGTGAACTGGGAAAAGTCCGCGCCGTCTCGGCTCGCGGGGGAGATGCGGCATGGATAACGGAGCCCGTTCCGGGAACCCGAGTCCTCCACTTCGTGAATGGTCAGGGGCTACCGAACACGTTGCCGCTAGAATCAGCCGGACGACTGGGATGGGTTGACAAAAGGCCCGCAATATTCAGCGGTACCGACGTCCACGTGTTAAACCCGATGCTCCAGCAACTCGAGCCTATCACCGATCTGCCTGAACGCGCCGCATTCTTCCCCGGGCCGGGCGAACTCATTGTTGCCGTGCGCCCGTACAAAGTCACAAAGCGAGACGACGGAACAACCCGCACGATTTCAATGCTGACCGGGTACCTGCGGCAGAGCTCCGGGTGGCGCAGCCTTGGCAGTTATGCGGCCAGCACACCTCAATATTCTCAGCTGAGGGTGGAAGAACGCGACCGTCAAGACCGCATCGTGAAGAGCCGATTTTCGGTGAAAACCCCCGGTTTTGTGTTCACCGAGCGTGGAATCGCCGTCACCGACGAAGGGCAAACCATCTTTGTGCCATTCCTCGATCGTAACTGGGAACCCGAAGCCGAGCCGCGCGTCCCGCAAAACGGAGTAGCACCGGTTGCCGAAACCGCTGGGATGCGATGGGGGCTCCAGGGCAACAGTCTCCGCGCGAGTTCTGCTGACCAACCGTATGCGTTCATGCCGTGGAACCGACCGGGTGCTCCGCTTGCTTTCGGAGTCCTCATGGGGAAACTATGGGTGGCGACCACCGCCGGAATCCAGTCGGTGGATCCCACTCGGCCCGACACGCAGCTAGGATTTGGGGGCTATGTGCGTGTGCCGATGACGGAGACGGTTCCGACTACGCCGCTGCAAACGAAACTGCTCGCCGAGCTCGAAACTTGGATCGGTACGCCCTACCTCTGGGGTGGCAACGACCGGAACGGCGTGGACTGCTCGGGAATGGTATGCCAGGCATTCAAGCAGCTTGGGATTGATGTTCCGCGCACCAGCGCAACGTTGCGCACGGCAAAATCTGGCCGCGTAGTTCGCGACGAGCTAAAAATTGGCGATGTGTTGACCTATCCTGGACACGTTGCTGTGTATGTTGGGGCCGGCAACACAATTGAAGCGATCAAAGGGGGTGTCGGGCGAAGCACCATTTGGAGCCGAACCGATGTGGTCGTCCGCCGATTCTTGAGCGATGTGAAGTGACCCGCCGCGCCATCATTTTGAATCCTAATGGCGGCCGAGGCCGCGCGCTTCGCCGGGCCGAAGCGGTACGCGCCCAACTCGCCAAAGCCGGAATCGATGTGGAATGGCACCAGACCGAAGGTCCGAGCCACGCGACCGATCTGGCGCGGGGGCTTGCCGAGTCCGGAATGGATGTCATAGCCGCTATGGGTGGTGACGGAACCCTCAACGAAGTGCTGGCCGGAATGATTAGCTCGAATTCTGCCCTCGCTGTGCTTCCCGCCGGAACAGGGAATGACTTTGCCCGCCATATCGGGTTCAGGAGTCTTGCGAAGGCGGTGGATGCGTTCGTGAACGGAGAAGCCCAGCCGGTAGACGTGGCCCGGGTGAATGGACGCCCATTCATCAACACGGTGGCATGCGGTTTTGACGCCCAAGTGGGCGAACGCGTGAATCTAGGGTTCAAATGGGCGCGCGGAACCGCCGCTTATGTTCTTGCGGTCGCGGAAACCTTGGCCAAACTGAAAGCCGCCGAATTGAAGCTGACAATAGATGGCCAGAGCTTTGCGTTTCGGGCGAACTTGTGCGCGATCGCGAACGCGAGTTCCTACGGCGGCGGCATGAAGATTGCCCCGATGGCCCAAATTGCCGACGGGGCGCTGGACGTGATTGTCGTGGAAGAAGTCGGACGACTGGAACTGTTGCAACAATTCCCAAAGATGGCAATTTCGGGGTCCCACGTGTCGCATCCGAAGGTGCATTGTCTACGCGGGCGCGAAATTCGAGCAACTGTGAGCGAGCCATGGCCGTATCTTGTTGACGGGGAGATGGGGGGCCGGGTGCCCCTGGAGGTTCAGATTGAACCTGCCGCCGTTCGAGTGATGCAGCTTCCCACATAGGATTCAAGCGATGAGAGACGACGCCTTTGTAGCTTTGGCCAAGAGTGGAGACCAAGAGGCGATCGCCTCGGTACCCGAACGCGCCGGAGGTTGCGATGAGAACGGGGTGACAGCGTTGATGTGGGCCCTCTATTACGGTCATCCCGAGACGGCCGAGCAAATCGCGGCTCTTCGGCCCGTGAACCTGTTCGAAGCCGCAGCGTTAGGCTGGGTGGAGCCGCTCCAAGAATGTCTTGAGCTACATCCGGACGAAGTCGATTCTCGCTCGCCGGATGGGTTCACGGCCCTCGGTTTTGCCAGCTTCTTCGGGAAGCTGGACGCGGTTCGCTTGCTCGTGGAGAAGGGTGCGAATCCGAACTTGCCCTCGGAGAACGCGATGGGCGTTGCTCCACTTCACAGTGCACTCGCGGGAGGCTATTTGGAAGTGGTTCACCACTTGGTCAACCATGGTGCAGACGTGAATTTGGCGTCTGGCGAGGGCTGGACGCCACTCCACTACGCGGGGGATCTCGGCGATGAAGAGCTTGTGCGCTTCCTGCGGAGCCACGGGGCCATGTGCGGTTCGCTGAATGCGATCGGCGTGGACGCCGAAGGCCACGCGCGCTCGGTTGGGCACGTAACCGCCGCCGATGCCATGCGCGACTAGAGCAGGTTGTATTCGGCGAGATTGTCGCGGATTTGGCCGACCGTGTTTCCGGTGGGATCAATTCGATGAGCATTCCAGCCCGCTTCCCGCGCGGCCCGAACATTGGCTTCCAGGTCATCAAAGAACAAGTGCGCAGCCGGCGGAAGGCCGCTCAACTGAGCATAAGCCGCATAAATGGCGGGGTCGGGTTTGTTCAATCCCATGAGGTGGGAGAGCCCCGGAACCTGAAGTTTGGCCACGGCGGGAAACAGGTCAAGCCGCTCCATGTGGGTCCAGTGAAGCGCGTTGGTATTCGAAAGGCACCCGGTTCGAAGCCCCGCCGCGTGAAGATCTTCGATGAGCTCTTCTGTTTCGGGATAGGGCTCGATCAAGATTCCGTGGTGAGCGGCAAGGCCGTGTTCGGCCGGGATTCCCAGCCACGCAGCAAGAGAGTCAGTGAATTCGACTTCGTCCAAGAGACCCGCTTGGTATTTGTCGAAGTGAGGAAAGTTGCCGATTGCTTCCGTGCCCATCGGGCACTGGAGGTGTCCCAGAGCCTGCGATTCAAGCGCTTCGCCCCAGGTTTTGGCGATGCGAACGAGCACGCCTCCAAGATCAAAAACAACAATCTGCGGTCGTTCGGGCACGGCAAAGTGTACTCAGGTGCGCACGGGCAAGAGAAAGTCGCCAAAATCACGGGATACGCATGCGAATTGTGGTCACGGGCGGGTGTGGGTTCATCGGGTCGAATTTCATTCGGCATCTCGTGGCGGTGCGCTTGGATGCAGAAATTCTCAATCTGGACGCCCTGACCTATGCCGCGAACCCACTTTCGCTTGCAGGGCTGGAGTCCAACCCGCGTTATCATTTTGCTCGTGTGGACCTCGGTGAGTTTGGCCCGACGCAGTCGGTCATTCGTGCGTTTGCTCCTACGCACGTGGTTCACTTCGCCGCCGAGTCCCACGTGGACCGGAGCATATCGGGCCCGCTCCCGTTTGCGCGAAGCAACATGCTCGGAACGGCGAATCTCATTGAGGCGGTGCGGGGGTTGAACGCCGGAGTGCGGTTCCACCACATCAGCACCGACGAAGTGTTCGGCTCACTTACCGACGACGGGAAGTTCGATGAGAACACCCCTTACGACCCGAGCAGCCCGTACAGCGCGAGCAAGGCCGCGTCCGACTTTTGGGTGCGCGCTTACGCCCACACCTTCGGCATGGACGTGGTCATCACGAACTGCTCGAATAACTACGGCCCGTACCAGTTTCCCGAGAAGTTGATTCCGCTGATGATCCTCAATGCGGTTGGCGGCAAAGCTCTTCCGGTGTATGGCGCGGGGGCGAACGTGCGCGACTGGCTCTACGTGCAAGATCACTGCGAAGCCATTCTCGCTGTGCTGGAACGCGGGCGGACGGGCGAAACCTACTGCGTGGGCGGAGACAGCGAGATGAGCAATCTCGACGTGGTACACGCAATCTGCCGCGAAGTAGCTCGCCAAACCGGCAAAACGACGGACGAACTCACGCAACTCATCCAGTTCGTTCCGGACCGCCCGGGCCATGACTACCGCTACGCCATTGACGCAAGCAAATTAAAGTCGGAACTTGGCTGGGCTCCGAAGCATCGCTTTGAAGAAGGCCTGCAAGAAACAGTCCGGTTCTATCTGGAACAAACCGAATGGGTGAATAGTGTTACCAGCGGCGCATACCGAGAATGGATAGCGAGGCACTACGGATCATGAAGCGCACGAAGGGGATCATTTTGGCGGGAGGAACCGGAACGCGGCTGTGGCCGATCACCCGGGGTGTGAGTAAACAGCTTCTGCCCGTTTATAACAAGCCGATGATCTACCACCCCCTGACCACGCTCATGCTTGCGGGCTTGCAGGAGGTCATGGTGATCACCACGCCCCACGAACAGGAGATGTTTGTGCGTTTGCTTGGCGACGGAAGTCAGTGGGGCATCTCGCTCACTTATGCGGTGCAACCCGAGCCGAAGGGTCTGGCCCAAGCGTTTTTGATTGGGGAAGAATGGCTGGCCGGGAGCCCTCCAGCGATGGTCCTAGGTGACAACATTTTTTACGGTCAGGGGCTTTCCGCGCAACTGGCAAAGGCAAGTGCTCAGACCGACGGCGCGACCGTGTTCGTGCAAACCGTTCAGGAACCCGAAAGCTACGGCGTTCTGGAACTCGATGCCGCGGGCAAGCCGGTCAGTCTCGAAGAAAAGCCGGCCAAGCCGCGCTCGAACCTAGCCGTGACCGGACTGTACTTCTATGATTCCGACGTCGTTGAGATTTCTAAAAGCCTCACTCCTTCGGCACGAGGTGAACTGGAGATTACGGCGGTGAACCAAGTCTATTTGGAGCGGGGAACGCTTCGGGTCGAGCATTTAGGGCGCGGGACGGCTTGGTTAGACACGGGAACCCACGAGTCGCTGATGGAAGCAAGCGCATTTGTCCACACGATCGAAAAGCGCCAAGGGCTTCTCATCGCCTCTCCCGAGGAAGTCGCGTTTCGCATGGGTTGGATTTCTGCCGACCAAGTAGCCAAGCTTGCCGAGCCGATTGCCCGCTCGGCGTATGGACGCATGCTAATGGCCCTGGTCTCTGGCCCGAGGAACGCCGAATGACTGTCGAGCCGCTAGGCGACGCCGGGGTTCTACGAATTCAGCCGTCCGTATTTGGAGATGCGCGGGGCTGGTTCTTTGAGGCAATGCACCAGGCGCGCTATGCCGCACACGGAATTGGCCCTTTGGTGCAATGCAATGTCAGCACCTCGGTTCGCGGCGTTGTTCGCGGGCTACATTACCAAAATCCGCACCCGATGGGAAAGCTGGTCGGCGTGGTCTCGGGGGTAGTGAGGGATGTCGCGGTGGATATCCGGCGCGGCTCGCCCACGTTTGGCCAGTGGTGGGCCGAGGAACTCAGCGCAGAGAACCACTGGCAGCTATGGATTCCGCGCGGGTTTGCCCACGGTTTTGAAGTACTGAGTGACGAGGCGGTGTTTCTCTACTTTTGTGACGAAGGATACGTGCCCGAGGCGGACCGCGCGATTCGGTTTGACGATCCCGACCTGGGCGTCACCTGGCAAACGAAAGAGCCGGTTTTGAGTGCCAAAGATCAGGCGGCATTGGGCCTTGCTCACCAAACAAACTTGCCGGTCTATTAGCCTAAGTTCTAAGCTACGCCGGGACAACGCAACCTAAGCATGTATAATGCGCGTTGAGATATCTGCACTATGAAGCGATTTTTCCGCTGGTTAAAGGCACTTTTCAATCGAGGGATGGACAAGGTCGAGGATCCAGATCTGATGCTGGATCAGGCTCGCCGCGATATGCAAGAGGCTCTCAGCCAGAATCGCGAACGCGCGGTGAACGCCATCACCATGCGCAATAAGTTGCAGCAACTGTTCGATTCGGAAACCGCGAAGTCTCGACAGCTTGAGAAGCAAGCGGAAATGGCCCTCAAGCAAGGTAATCGCGAAGTCGCACGTCAACTCATTCGCGAAAAGCAAACCACTGACGCCGGACTTGAAAATCTGGGAGCATCGCTCTCGCAAGCCAACGAGACGGTGGACAACATCAAGGTTGCGATCAAGCGGCAACAAGAAGAAGTCCGCAAAAAGGTTAGCGAAAGCCTTGCCCTCAAATCTCAGTGGCAACAGGCAAAGATTCAGAACAGCATTACACAAGCGCTCGAAGGGCTCACGTTTGAAAATGAGTACGAGGGTTCGTTTGCTGCCGCTCGCGACAAGATTCAAACCAAGATGGCCGAAGCCAACGCCCGCCAAGAAATGTACGGCGAAAGCCTTGCCGGAAAGACTATGGCGATGCAGGATATGGCGATGGACGCACAGGCCGACGAAGAACTGCAAAAGCTGGAAGCGCGGCTTGGCCTCAGTAGTGCGGAACCGGTGAAGACCGAGTCCGGCGCGGTCACGAGCGTCGAAGACGAGCTTGCTGAACTTGAAAAGCGCATCGGTCAGTCCGATACCAGTTCCAGCTAGCCCGATGCCCGTATTGCGACTCCTCATTGCCGACGACGACCCGATTATTCGGCTCGATCTTCGGCAAATGTTGGAGGGGCTCAACTACGAAGTCATCGCCGAAGTCGGGGACGGCCGCGAAGCCGTGGAATCTGCAAGGGAACTGAAACCCGATCTTTGCATCCTTGATGTTAAGATGCCGAACATGGACGGGATTGAGGCGGCCACGGTTCTGACCGAAGAGGGCATCGCGCCTGCGATCCTTCTTACGGCTTATAACGACCCTGAACTCGTACTTAGAGCCGCAGATGCTGGCGTTTTTGGCTATTTGGTGAAGCCGTTTAAGGGTTCCGACCTTCCAAGCGCCATCGAAGTGGCGCGGGCGCGGTTCGAGCAAAATCTTGCCCTCAGCCGCGAAGTTCAAGACCTGCGCGAGAAGCTGGAAGTGCGGAAACTCGTGGACCGGGCCAAGGGCCTCCTGATGGCTACCCAAGGCTTGAGCGAGCCCGACGCCTATCGCCACATCCAGACCGAATCCATGAATAACCGCATCAGTATTCGGCAGGTCGCCGAGGCGGTCATTCGCGATAACTCGGTACAGTCCTAAGCATGCCCGAGCATCTGTGGGCCCCCTGGCGATTGAAATACATCGAAGCCGACAAAGCAACCGAGCCGTCCTGCGAATGCGTGTTCTGCGCTCTCCCGAAGCACGGCAACGACCGCGAGTCGTTGATCCTGGCGCGAGGCGAGACGATGTACGTGGTCATGAACCGCTACCCGTATACGAACGGACATTTGATGGTGATTCCGTTCGCGCATGCGGCGGACCTGGAGGTTCTGGACGATGCAAGCCTTTTGGAAGCCAATGTTTGGCTTCGCGCAGCGATGGGGTGGCTCCGTCAAGCTTATGGCCCGCAAGGGTTCAACATCGGAATGAACTTGGGTTCGGCGGCGGGAGCAGGAGTCCCCAACCACCTGCACTGGCATATCCTTCCACGCTGGGCGGGGGATACCAATTTTATGACCACGGTGGGAGAAGTGCGCGTGCATCCGACGTCGCTTGAAGACACCTATGACCGGCTCCATGCGATCCTCTCCCGGCTATGAACTCGCTGGCTGAGTTTGAGGCGTTGCGTGCCGAGGCGAGCGAGTGCACCGCATGCGATTTGTGGCAGCGGCGCACGAACGTGGTGTTCGGCGAAGGCGATCCGACTTCGCCGCTGGTGCTGGTGGGCGAGGGCCCGGGCGACCAAGAAGACAAGACCGGCCGACCGTTTGTGGGCCGGGCGGGGAAGCTCTTAGACGAAGCTATCGCAGCGGCGGGCCTGCAGCGCGAACAGGTCTATATTTGCAACACGGTGAAGTGCCGCGCGTGTGATTGGAGTACGGGGAAACCGGTGAATCGCGCCCCAACCGAAGTCGAAACGTTGGCGTGCCGACGGTGGCTCTTGCCTCAGCTAAGTTTTATCGCTCCCAAAGTGATCTTGTGCGTCGGGGCACCCAGTGCCAAGAACCTGATTAAGCCTGGGTTCAAAATTACCCAGGAAAGGGGAAAGTTATTCCCATGTGAGTTTGCGAATTGCGCGCTCGCCGCGTTGCACCCAAGCTATATTCTGCGTCAGCAACGACCGGGAAACGATGGTGGATTTAGCCTTCTGGTGGAGGACATCAAAAGGGGCTGGGACGTGGCCGTTCGACTTCGCGCCGAAGGGCGTTAGATCGTCGCCGGGCCGTTCGGCAACGGCATGGGCGCGACATTGCTCACCGGAAGCCAAACACGACCGACCCGGCCGTCTACCTCAATCGTGTCGGTAAGGAGCGAGCTATCCGCTCCCAGACTTTCCACTGCGGCATCGCTGATGGCGATTCCGCCGACCGGACACACCTTTTGCAGGTGCGCGGCAAAGTCAATCACGTCAGAGAAATTGACGTCGGTTGAATTCGGCCCATGCGGAATGATTGTGCCGAAATGGATGCCACCCCGCAACCGAATCGGTTCGGAAAGTCGGTTTCGGTAGGTGTTGAATTCAAACAAGCCGCTCTGAATCTGTCGCGCCGCCCGGAAGGCGTCTACCGAGTTCTCGAACGCACAGGTGATCCCGTCCCCCGCGGTGGAATGGACACGGCCATTGTTCCGCGCGACAATTCGCTCGACAAACTGATGGTATTCGCTGAACGTGAACTCGACTGAAAGCACATTTGCGCCCTCTTTCAGCCTGACGGAGCCCACGATGTCTAAGCTCAAAAACGCAATTTCGCGCTCATGTTCCCGCAACTGGTCTTGAATCTGTACCATTTGCTTCAACAATGCCATGCGGTCGTCGGATGCGGTGCGGAATCCTACTGCGCCCAGGAATTTTTGGTAACCGCGATGCAACAGTATGCCGCCGAAGGCACCCCCGAGCATGGAAACGATGATGAGGATAGGGGGCGGGCCCTGCGGCGTTCGGAACGGTAACAAATCGAGGAGAGCAAGGAAAAGCGCGTGACCCAGTACAGAAATTCCGCCAAACGCCCCTCCGGCAAACATCGCGAGCTTTGGCGAAGGCTGCGTGAGCACACTGTGGATCGCGAACATCGAGATCAGGATGCTGGCCATGCCGAGGAACGAGCTTCGGTCGCCAAACACCGCGATGAAGGCGGAGAGCCCGGCTACGACCAACGCGAGCCACGCGATGGTGGCGAGGCGCCGGACGGTCGGGTCCATCGACATGAAAACGGCCCGGGATTGGTCCAGCAGATTGTTGCGTGTGTTCAGCGAGGAATTCGCAATGCTGAGGCGCACCAGTTCAGGGGACGCCCCGGTCATTTCCACGATCGCTTCTATGGTGGCGTCGTCCAGCGACCCGACCGAATTCCCGCGCACCTTACGGATGAACTCGGAAAGCTCGGTGCTTTCGAGATCAACCGTTTGGCGTTGAGGAAGTCGGTCGCGGAGACGCATACGCAATAACTAGTTTAGTTGCATCCAGTGGGCGGTGGAGGCGGAGGGCCGGCCGCCGGCGCGACCTGAATGGTTGCCAATGAGTTTGCCACGCCGCCGACAATCCCCGTAATGGGGGCGCGGCAGGTGGATTCGGCTGGGAGATACCACTTGTTGTTGAAACGGTAGGTTCGATAAAACGCGGCCGAAAGGGACGAGTTGCGAATATGTACGGTGGTGGGGACTTGGCTAACCGCCGCATCGTAGACACCGAAGGCGTTCGTGGTCGCCGATCCAACCCGGCTACCGCCTGAATTGTAGAAATCGACGGTGATGCCTTCCACACCCGAGAGGCCGATTGTCTCGGTCACGAGCCCCTGAACGCGGGTTCCGCCGCCTCCGCCGCCTCCACCACCACCGGCTCCGCCACCACCGCCGCATCCGGCAGAAAGGGCGAGGGCCACGGCGCACGCGAGCGCGGAGAGGAGGGAGAGAAAATTCTTGTTCATAGCGAGCCTATTTTTGCCAAACGAAACGCGTGAGGCAAAAGTTCGTCGAGGACGAAAACTTGCTTCGTTCCGTTGATTCCGGCGCACGTCACGGTGACACTTGCCGGGTCTTGGCTGAATTGGACGAGGGTTTGCCGGCAGAGACCGCACGGCGAGCCCGCGTCCTCGGTTACGACGACTACCTCTGTGACTTCGGTTTGCCCATCTGAAACCATGGCGGCAATAGCGGCTCTCTCCGCGCATAGCGTGAGTCCGTACGTGTCGTTTTCGATGTTGCAGCCCACGTAGGTCTTTCCGTTGGCAGCTCGCACGGCCGCCCCGACCTGATAGCCGCTATGAGGGGCGTAGGCATGGTTCCGAACCGCGGTGGCGGCAGCTAAAAGGTCATTTGAATCGGACAATCGTAACTCCTGCTCCTCCCTCGTTTGGGTCACTTTCAACGAATTCGGCAACTCCACGATGTTTACGCAAAAAGTCCGCCGTCAGTTGCCGCAGTATGCCTTCTCCCTTACCGTGAACAATCCGCACCGATTTTAGCCCGGCAAGAAGCGACTCATCTATGAACCGATCCAAGACTTCCATGGCGAGTTCGGCCCGCATACCCCGGATCTCGATTTCGGTCTTTGCAGTTTGAACCCGTTCAAACTGTAGGTTCTTTTGCGGGGCTCGCGGCTTGGCGGTGGGCTTTTCGAGCACGCTGAGGTGTTTCAGGTCTACCGTCATTTTCAGCATGCCAACCTGAATCCTGGCTTTGCCGTCCTTGGGTTCTTCGAGGACGATTCCGGTCTGGGTATAGCCATCCACGCGCACTTCGGAACCTTTGCCCACGACGGCGGCTGGCCTCTCCACCGCTTTCGGCCGCAATTCGCGCGCGAGCTTATCACCCTGCTCACTGAGCCGCTTTACCGTGTCTCGGGCCTTCTGGCTCGTGGTCCCGGAGTTGGAGGCCTTCACTGACTTGAAAAGCTCATGCGCTTCTGCCCGAATTTTGCGTAGCTCATCTTCGACAGCGTCAGCCGCGCGTTGCTTTGCCGTCTTGGCTTTTTCGTTGGCGATTGCCAGCTTCTCTTCGGCTTCGGCTTCGACTTTGCGAAGGTGGTGGGCAAGGCGGTCGGCCTCGCTTTGGGCCTTAATCGCGCGTTTCTGAGCGACCTCGAGTTGCTCCAACATATGGGCAACGTCTTTTTCGCTCACTCCGGCATCGGCTTGGGCTCGCGAAATCACGCTCTTGGGTAATCCGTACCGCTCGGCTATGCGGAGGGCGTGCGAAGCACCGGGTGTGCCGACTAGCAGCCGGTAGGTCGGTCCGAGGCTTTTTAGGTCGAACTCCATGCTGGAGTTGATGAACCCCGGAGTGTTACTGGCGAACACCTTCAGTTCTCCGTAGTGCGTGCTCGCAAGAATCTTTGCTCCGGCGGCGGCGAACTCCGAGAGAATGGCCTTGGCAAGGGCGGCGCCTTCGGCCGGATCGGTGCCGGCCCCGACCTCGTCGAGCAAGACGAGGGCGTTCGGTTGGATTTCCCGCAAGGCGTCCGCGATGTTCTTGATATGGCCACTGAAGGTGGATAGACTCTGTTCCAGGCTTTGCTCGTCGCCGATATCGGCCCAGACCTGGCTAAACTCTCCCACCCACCCTTCGGCGGCGGGCCACATCATCCCGCAATGGGCCATCAGCATGAACAACCCCACGGTCTTAATCGCGACGGTCTTTCCGCCTGTGTTGGGACCCGTAATGAGGATGGCCTGTGCATGGGGAGTGCCCAATTCGAGGCTCAGCGGTACGGCCTTCTCTTGGTCAAGAAGCGGATGGATTCCCTTGTGAATCTTGATCGTCCCGGCGTCGGAAACGTGCGGAACGCAGCCTTTTAGCGCATGCCCGTAGCGGACTTTGGCCAACCGGAGGTCGAATTCCGCGGCCGCCGTGAGGCCGTATGAAATTTCTTTGCTCACGGCTCCGACCCGAGAAGAAAGCTCAGAGAGAATCCGTTCGACTTCGGCACGTTCAGCGGCCTCGGCTTCGCGAAGCGCGTTGCCAGTTTCCAGAACGTCCATCGGCTCGACAAACACGGTGTGGCCGGTGGCACTGGTGTCGTGGACGATTCCCTTGATTTTGCTTCGGTGCTCGGCGCGAACAGGAACCACGTACCGACCCGCCCGTTGGGTCACGATCGGGTCGCTGAGGTGTTCACGGTGCGGCCCGGAAACATAGGACTGGATTCGTTCTTGCAGGCGTCCCGCCATTGTGCGCTTGGTCTTGCGCAGCTTTGCGAGTTCGGGGGAGGCTTCGTCGCGAACTTCGCCGCTCCCGTCAAGGCTCCGGAACAGTCGCTCTTCCAGGGCCGGAAGATCCGGAAGTACAAGGGCTTCCTGTTCTAACAGCGGAAAGCGATGACGTTGGCCGATGGCAATGCGAAGGGCGCGCATGGTGGCCAGCGATTCGGCAATCCGGTGAAGATCGGCACCGTCCAAAGTGCCCCCTTTCGAGGCGAAATCCAGGGGGTGATGCAGGTCACGGATCGATCCAAGTGGAGGCGCGGTTTCTTGGTCCAGAAATTGAGCGGATTCTTGAGTGAATTCAAGTGATTTGGCGAGTGATCCGCCCTCAAAAGTAGGGCGCAGCTCCCTTGCCATTTGGCGCGCGAGATCGGCCTGGCAATGCTCCGCAAGAATGGCCAGGACGAGATCGAATTCCAGAACGGAAAGCGCGTGGTCCACCAGGTTCAAGTGTACCGTCCCGTCAACCGCAGACCGACGGTTAACATTTCCTTAATGTTACGGTTCAACTGAACCTGGCTTGTTAAAGAACTCTATAAAAAACAGTCCCGAAAGAATAGCAAGTCAAGTGGCGCGGGAATGTATAATTTTTCTTGGCCGGAGGTGATGTTCCGGACGAACTATTTGGATTTAGGACATGAAGCACTTTCGCGTACCATTTCTCGCGTTCGGACTTGCGCTGACGGCTGGCCTTATTTCGGGCTGTAACGGCGGCGGCACACCCCCAGAACCCTCCGATCCCAAAACCGGCACGACTTCGGGCAGCAGTGGAGGAGACCCCAAGGGCGGTCCGCTGACCGGAAACATCGTCATAGACGGTTCGAGCACGGTTTACAAAGCGAGCGCGGCGGTGGCCGAGTCGTTCATGGACGTGCACGACGGAATGGATGTGCGCGTAAGCTCGAGCGGAACCGGTGCAGGAATGAAGAAGCTTGCCGCGGGCGAAATTGACATCGCCGGAGCTTCCCGCCCGATTAAGAAAGACGAACTCGAAGCCTGCACTAAGAACGGCATTGAGATCATCGAAATCGCCGTCGGTTATGACGGCCTCACCGTTGTGGTCAACCCCAAGAACACCTGGACCAACGACCTTACGGTGGCGGAGCTCAAGAAGATGTGGGAGCCGAACAGCACGGTTCGCACCTGGAAGGACGTCCGGCCGAGTTTCCCCGACACCCCGATCACATTCTATGGACCGGGTACGGCTTCGGGAACGTTTGACTTCTTTACCAAGGTGATCATGGGCGAAGAAGATGCTATGCGCACCGACTTCCAAGCGAGCGAAGACGACAACGTGATCCTCAACGGGGTCGCGGGAGACGAAGGCGGCATCGGCTACTTCGGAATGGCGTACTGGGAAGAAAATAAAGACAAGGTCAAGGCGATTGGCATTGACAGTGGAGATGGACCTGTACTACCTGGCCAAGAGACCGTGGCCAATCTCAGCTATAAACCGCTGAGCCGACCGGAATTCATTTACGTGAACAAATCCGCGCTCAGCAAGCCGGGCATGAAGGAGTTCGTGGCCTACTACCTCAGCGAAGAAGGCCAAGCGAACATCAAGGAGGTCGGCTATGTGCCGTTCGTTCCTGAACTGTACGAGCGAATCAAGAAGCGGTTCGATGCGGGTGTCGTGGGCTCGCTATTCATGGGCATTGACGGCAAGTCGGTTGACGCCGTAATGACGGAAGCCGGGTACTAACCTCAAATGGCGAGCCAAGCGGCTCACCCCTTCGCGAAGCCGCGTTCAATCCGAGTTTGGGTTGAGCGCGGCCTCACGGCGATTTGCTTCCTTTGCGCGCTCGCGACCATCTTCGTCTCGGCCTTTATTCTGTACACCTTGGTCGTCGAATCGGCCGAGTTTTTCCGCACGATTCCGCTCAAGGAGTTCTTCGGTTCCCCTAACTGGAACCCGTTGATGAAGGACGGGGAGTACGGAATTCGCGCCCTCATCACGGGCACGATGATGATCGCGGCGGGTTCGGCGGTAGTAGGCGTTCCCATCGGGCTGATGATCGCCATTTATCTTTCCGAGTACGCGCGACCCGCGGTACGCAAGATCGCGAAGCCCGCGCTTGAGCTCCTGGCGGGAATCCCGAGCGTGGTCTACGGCTATTTCGGACTTACCGTGGTGACGCCGCTGCTCAAGATGATCAACCCGGCGATCACCACTTACAATGCGTTTTCGGGCTCGATCGTGGTCGGCATCATGATTTTGCCGCTCGTGGCATCGCTGAGCGAAGACGCGATTGCTTCCGTGCCGCGTGCTACGCGTGAAGCCGCCTACGGCCTCGGGGCGAGCAAAGCCGAAGTGAGCCTGACGGTGGTGCTGAAGGCCGCGAGCAGCGGCATTATTGCTTCTATCCTGCTTGCAATTAGCCGAGCCATCGGCGAAACCATGGCGGTAACGCTGGCGGCAGGCATGACCCCGACTTCAAATATTGATTTCACCAAGGCCATTGGAACCATGACGGCCTACTTCGTTGAAGTCAGTAGCGGCGACGTTCCGCGATTTGGCCCGCAATACACGTCGATCTTTGCGGTTGGACTGTTGATGTTCCTGCTGACGTTCGGAATGAACTTGCTTTCTCGCCGCCTCGTTCGGCGCATTCAGAGGTTCGGATGATCTCGAAACGGATGCCCGCAGGTCGGAGGAACTTCGACCGATTCTTCAGCGTCCTCGGGATGATCAGCATCGGAATCGGAATCTTGCTGCTCATCATCGTGATTGTTGGGGCAGTGAAGGATGGCATCCATATGGTGTCCCCGGACTTCCTGACGCGGCGCCTGTCTCCGACGCGGCCCGATCGAACCGGCGTGCTTACGCCGATGATTGGTTCGGCCTATATTGTTGGCCTCACGATCCTACTTTCGGTACCCATCGGGATTGCGGCGGCGATTTACCTTGAAGAACTGACCCGGCCGTCGCGGATGCGGGAGTTCATTCAAGCCAATGTTTCGAACCTTGCGGGCGTCCCGTCGATCATCTACGGCATTCTTGGGCTCGCGCTCTTTGTGCGGGCATTCCAGCTTGGGCAAACCGTTATTGCGGCAGCTCTCACCATGTCGCTACTCGTGCTTCCGACCGTGATCCTGGTCACGCGCGAGGCTCTTCGAATGGTTCCTAAAGCGTATCGCGAGGGTTCGATTGCGTTAGGCGCGACTCCGTGGCAAACCCTTTTTGGTCAAATTCTCCCCGTCGCCTTCCCGAACATCATTACCGGCATCATCCTCTCGGCTTCGCGGGCTATTGGCGAGAGCGCGCCGCTCATGGTGATCGGGGCCGCCACGTATATGCGCAAGCCACCGAACGGCCTGTTCGATGGTTTTACGGTGCTACCAATCCAAATTTACTATTGGTCTTCCGATTCGCGGCGCGGCTTTGTTGAAGTGGCATCGGCGGCGATCTTTGTACTGATGGTGGCGTTGCTGGCCCTCAACTTCTTCGCGATGTTCTTGCGTGGGCGTGCCCGACGCGTTTAGCTCCTCACGAAGCCAGCAAAGTTTGGGCTATTCTCACAGCTTAGCAACAAAACTATGCAGGCACACCTTGTTTCTTTCGTTGCGCTGGCGCTGGGCGTAAGTTCGGCGGGTGCGCAGGCACCGCGCAATGCGTTCCTTTTGGTGGGGGCAAGCGTCGAAACCGGCACGGGCCAAACGCTCCGCAACGCGTTTGTCGCCGTCGAAGGCGAGCGGATCGTCTACGTGGGGCCGACGAAGCCAACCAAGACCTACACCGAAGTCTCGGCAACGGGGCTTTGGGTGTATCCGGGATTCATGGACCCGTTCGTTACGCGCGGTCTCACCCTACCCGCTGCGAAAGAGAACACCGCCGTAGACACCACGACAACCGCACCCGCGGGCATGCTCGCGGTGAATAACAAGGGCGTTCGGCCACAACTTGTGGCCAGCGAACTTCTCGACAACAAAACGGTGGCCGAAGACCTGCAAACCCACGGATTCACACACTACGCCGTTATGCCGGGAGTCGGCCTTTTCCGGGGACAAGCCGGAGTGATTGATGCGGTTGAACGCACCGATGCGAACAAATCGGCAATTGTCCGGCGCGCTTCGGCGGGAATGGGAATGTCGCTTAGCGGAGGACCTGGCCAAGGCTATCCCGGTTCGGCGTTCGCGCAAATCGCGCTGATTCGGCAAACCTTTTACGATGCGCTTCGTTACGGCGAAGCCGTGAAGGCAGACCCGAAGGAGAAAGCCGAAACGCTGGAGGGATTGCAACCACTGGTTTCCTTCAAGGTTCCCGCCATCTTCCAAGTCGATTCGACTCGAGAAATCGAACGGGCTTTTAGGCTGCAAGATGAGTTTGGATTCAATATGGTGCTCGCGCAGGCCCGCGACGCCGGCCCGTTTGCGGCCCAGCTCGTCGAGCGCCGGGTGCCGATCATCTCCAGCATGGTGCTTGGCGTTCGACCGAGCCAAAACGACCGCAATCCGATTCCGGAGCCGATTCTCGCCGAGCAGCAAGCCGAATGGGACGCCCGAGTCGAAGGATTGGTGACTCTAGCTAAAACCAAAGGGCTGCAGTTTGCGCTCTCGAACCAAGGCGACAACGCCAGCTCATTCTTTGTGAACCTGCAGAAGGCGATTGAACAGGGAGTCCCGAAAGAAGTGGCGCTGCGTGCGATTACGCTTGGCCCCGCCGAAATCTACGGCATTTCGGCGGAACTCGGCACGATTGAAGCCGGAAAACGCGCAAACCTCACCATTCTCACCAAGGAATTTACCGACCCCAATGTCACGGTTCACGGAGTGGTGATCGGTGGCCAATACCTCCCCAAAAAGAAGGCAGAAACTAAGTGATTCGATCTCTTGCACTCCTCTCCATCCTTGCCGCTTCGGCCACATCCTTCGGACAAAGCTACCTATTCCCGTTTGAATCGGAAGCCGACCGCGCCCCGCTCACCATCACAAACGGAAACTGCGTGATCCGCGCGGGCAAAGTTCTGACGGTAACAAATGGCGTACTGACCGACGTGGACATCCTCGTTCGCGCAGGCAAAATTGTACAAATTGGAAAGGGACTGTCCGTTCCCGCCGGGTTTAAAGAAATTGACGCCCGCAACCGGGTGCTGATGCCCGGAATCGTGGACGCCCACGTTCACCGCGGCGCGGATGCCACCAACGAAGGAAGCGATGCGATCACCGCAGAAGTCCGGGTGCGAGACGTGCTCGACTCGACCAAGAAGAACGTTTGGCAGGCCGTGGCGAGCGGCGAAACCAGCGCGCTGATCCTGCACGGCTCGGCAAACCCCATAGGCGGCGAAAGCGTGGTGGTGAAGCTCAAATACCGACGCCCGAACGCAGAACTCCCGATTCCGGACGCGCCGCGCATGGTGAAGTTCGCCCTGGGCGAGAACGTAACGCGGGCAAGCAGCACAACGAGCACCCGTTTCCCGAACTCGCGCATGGGCGTCGAGGCGGTGTATCGCCGGGCGTTCACCGGAGCGCAGAAGTACATGGCGGTATGGGACGCCTACGAGAAGAACCCCGTAGGCAAGGTTCGACCGCGACGAGATGTGCGCCTTGAATCCCTTTCCGACATCCTCCGAGGGCGAATTTGGGTTCAATGCCACAGTTATCGGGCGGACGAAATCCTGATGATGGCCAAGCTCAGCAAGGAGTTTGGATTCCGAATCGGTGCAATGCAGCACGCACTCGAAGCCTATAAAGTCGCTCCGGAACTTGCCGAACTCGGGGTTCCCGTTTCCATGTTCTCGGACCACTGGGGTTACAAGCTGGAAGCCTATGACGCGATTCCGGCTGGGCCGGCGATTTGTTATCGCGCGGGCGTGCTTACGAGCATCAACACGGATGGCACCAGCGGAGTCTCGGCGATCATTCTGGATGCGGCAAAGCAAATACGCAACGGGCTCACCGAAAACGAGGCCCTGCGAACTCTTACGATCAACCCCGCGATGCAACTCGGGATTTCGCACCGAGTCGGCTCAATCGAAGTTGGCAAAGATGCCGATTTCAGCATTTGGGATGGCCACCCGTTCAGTGTTTTCAGCAAGTGTCAAATGACGATGATCGAGGGAGAAGTCTTCTTTGAGCGTCGCGACAAGTTTGGCGTCGGTATCTCGCCGATGGCTGACCATGAGCTGAAGGTTCCCGCCAGAACTAAGCCGATCGCGCTGCCGAAGCTCGGCGAGCGATACGCAATCGTCGGAGGAACGGTATATCCGGTTTCCGGTCCACCCATCAAAGGCGGCACGGTCGTCGTGGAAAAGGGCCGAATTACGGCGGTGGGAACCAACGTCTCGATTCCGAGCGGAACCGTGCGGATAGACGCCAAGGGTCTCTCGGTGTATCCAGGGATGATTGATGCGGGAACCGCGCTTGGGCTTTCGGAAATCTCTCCGATTCCGGTGACGGTGGACCTCTCGGAAACGGGCGATTTTCAGGCTGATCTCGTTGCGGCGACTGCGGTTCAACGCGACTCAGCTCACATTTCGAACTCGCTGACGCATGGCATTACGGCGTTTATCACCCGACCGGGAGGTTCATTGGTTTCCGGTCAGGCCTCGCTGATGTCGAGTTGGGGTTGGAACAACGGGCACATGACGCGGGAAGCCGCGGGTGGACTGGTGATCAATGTTCCGGCAATGCGCACGGGCGGACGCCCGCAAGATCGGGACACAGGTGCCTGCGCCTGCACTGGCCCGAGCCTCCAAGAAATTTGGGACGGAATTCCCCACGAGCACCAAGAAGAGGTGCTGGAGCCGCTTGAGGCGATCATGCTTCAGGGTCGGGGTCAGGGCGGATTCGGCGGACAAGGCGGAGGCCAGCCCGAAGACTTGGTCGGTCGCATGAAGACCCTGAGCGACTATTTCACCCGCGCGAAGGCCTACGCCGACAATCCGCCCGCGCCCGGAACTCCGGGCGTTGATCTTGGCCTCGCGGCCATGAAGCCATATGTCACGGGCCAGCGGCCGGTTCTGCTCCGGTGCCGGAGCGTAGATTCCATTCGGAACGCGATCAGCATTTCAAAGGCGCACAACCTCAAAGCGATCCTGGTCGGGGCAAATGAGGCTTGGCGCATCGCGAGCGAAGTGAAGGCGTCGGGCTACCCGGTGCTGCTCACCATGCAGGGCGAATCCACGCTCGGAGCGGTGACTCCGGACGGGCCGTATGATCCGTACGACACTCCTTATGTGCTGCCGAAGCTGCTGACGGATGCGGGAATCAAGGTCGGCTTCCAAAGCGAAGACAACACATTGAGCTTCATGATGCCGCAACGCGTAGGTATTTATGGAGCCTATGGCAGTTCAGAAGAAGCCCTTCTGCGCGGGATGACCCTCTCTACGGCAGAAATCTTCGGCGTCGAGAAGGAACTCGGAAGCTTGGAACCGGGCAAGCGGGCCGACCTGTTCATCGCGAACGGCTCGCCGCTGGAAACCACCACGACCGTGCTCGGCGTGATGATCGGCGGGCGCATGGTTCCGATGGAGAGTCGCCAGACGATGTTCCGCGACCGGTATATGCCGCGTCTCGACCCCATGGAAGAGCAGATTCGACGCCGCGACCTAAGCAAGTAAAGAAAAATCCCCCGCGCTTAGTGCGCGGGGGATTTTTTTGTTTTAGCCGGCGGCTTTTTTCCAGCGCGGGGCACTGGACGTGACGGGTTTGTCCTTAAGGAGACTCTCCAGCGTTTGGCCCTCGATGGTGCGAACAATTTGCGCCCGGTCCCACACCTTGAAGTACCCGAGCGAGCCGCGAGCGAGTGAAGTTGGCATCGCCACGGTGTAGCTTCGCGATTCGTCGAACTTCGCCGTGCCGAACATCAGATTGACAATCGCGTTGTCGCCCTGGGTGGAAGTGGTGAAGGTGGCTTCTATGCCAGAAATCTGCAGGAACGCACCGCTCGGGGTCGGGAACAGGGAAATGGAGCGCGTGAGCGCGTCCTTCACTTGCTTGCCGCTGAGCTGAACCACGCTGACTTGGTCGGAGGTGTAGACCAGGAGTGCGGCGAGATCCTTGGGTTTATCGAGCGGTTTGAGCATTGCGGCCGGGATCCATGCTAAGTCGGCACCGGCGGCCTCGCGCAGCACATCCGCCGCGGCTTGTCCGGGCACGAAGGCTTCAATCTCGGGGTTTGTACCCTGAGCGGAAGCGATACATGCCGCGAAGATTGCCAGCGTCGCGGGGGTCCAACGCAGAACTCTATTCATTGTGCTCACTGTTTGAACGTGCAGACCCGCCCCGGGTTCCAGAACCTAGGGCGGTCGGCGCGTCCATTCGCAGGCTTAAATTACTTCTCGACGCGAACGCCCATGTTGCGAGCGGTGCCCGCAATGATGCGCATTGCCATCTCTTCGTCGTCGGTGTTGAGGTCGGCCATTTTAGCTCGCGCCACTTCGCGGAGCTTCTCTTTGGTGAGCGTTCCGACCTTTTCTTTGAGCGAGCTACCCGAGCCGCGCTCGATTCCGACGGCGCGCTTGATAAGGTCGCTGGAGAGCGGTTGCTTCACGACGAAGCTGTAGGAGCGGTCCTCAAAAACGGTGATTTCTACGGGCAGAACGTAACCCATTTGCGGGGCGGTTTGCTCGTTAAACTTCTTCAGAAACTCCATCATGTTGACGCCGGCTTGGCCGAGGGCCGGACCGACGGGCGGGGCCGGGGTGCCCTTGCCTGCCGCAATGTTCAACTTGATGACGCCTGTAACTTTTTTTGCCATGGTGATCTTGATCCAACTAAATTAGGTTCCGGACTTTCGCGTGCCAACGTGCACGTAAAATCGGATCGCAACCGGGCCAGAGGAAAGCATGCCCCGACGACTGCCACTTAGGATACCCGAGAGGCTGGTTGGGCCTAGTCGGAGCACCGCGAATTGGCGAGTTTCGCCTGGTATTTCCGCAAAAAATCCCGTTATTTAGGAGAACCACACGGGTACCATTAAATGGCCCCCGCTTGGTCGCATTCGTGCGCAAAGCACTGCTCGGGGTCGAAAGAGACCATGGGCGTGCGCAACACAAAGTATATATTCGTAACCGGCGGTGTCGTATCTTCGATTGGCAAGGGCATTGCCACGGCGAGCATCGGCCGATTGCTTCGCAACCGTGGTCTCACCGTTGCGCCCGTGAAGCTCGACCCCTACATTAACGTGGACGCGGGCACCATGAACCCCTTCCAGCACGGTGAGGTCTTCGTGACCGAGGACGGGGCCGAAACCGACCTGGATCTTGGCCACTACGAGCGGTTTATGGACGTCAACTGCTCGTCGGGCAGCAGCGTCACCACGGGCAAGGTTTACCGAGCGGTCATCGAAGCCGAGCGCCGAGGCAGCTATCTCGGGGCGACCGTGCAAGTCATTCCGCACGTGACCAACGAGATCAAGCGTCGAATCCGCGACGTCGGCACCGAGCAAGAAGCGGACGTCGTGATTTCGGAGATTGGCGGCACCGTCGGCGACATCGAATCGCTCCCGTTTTTAGAAGCCATCCGCCAAATGAAAAAGGACGTCGGTCCGGAAAACGTGCTCTATGTTCATGTGACTCTGGTTCCGAGCGTGGGCCCGTGGCAAGAGGTCAAAACCAAGCCGACTCAGCACAGCGTGATCAAACTGCGCGAAATCGGCATTTCGCCGGACGTGTTGATTTGTCGTTCGGATACAGAACTAGAGCCCGAAGTTACCGAGAAGATTTCGCTTTTCTGCGACGTTCCGCAGCAAGCGGTGATCAGCTCCACCACGGTCGAAACCATTTACGAAGTACCGTTGCGCTACGAAGAAGTCGGTCTGGGGCAATACATCGTCGACCGGCTCAGTCTCGACGCAAAACCGGTGGATCTCACCGAGTGGGAATCGCTGGTAGGAGTGCTTAAGGCGCCGGCACAAACTACGACGATCGCCATTGTCGGCAAATACACCGATAACGGTGACTCCTACAAATCCATTGCAGAATCGTTGATCCACGCGGGTATCCCCAACAATTGCGAAGTCAAGATTCTCTGGATCGAGTCGGACCGGCTGGAGGAGTGTAAAAATCCGGCCGAATTATTGCAAGGAATTGGCGGCTTGATCGTGGCTCCGGGTTTCGGGGCGCGCGGAATCGAAGGCAAAATCGAAGCCGTGCGCTACGCGCGTGAATCTGGATTGCCGTTCCTCGGCATCTGCCTCGGAATGCAGATGGCGGTTATCGAATTTGCCCGCAATGTACTAAATCTCGAGGGCGCGAACACCGAGGAGGTCTCGGCCGAAGCTCCGTACTCGGTGATTCACTTGTTGCCCGACCAGCGCGGCGTGGTGGACATGGGGGCTTCGATGCGGTTAGGCTCTTACCCGTGTAACTTGGTTCACGGAACGTTGGCGCACAAGCTTTACGGGTCCACAAAGATTCAGGAGCGACATCGGCATCGCTTTGAGGTCAACAACGACTTCCGAGAGAAGCTAGGCGAGGCGGGCATGACCATCAGCGGGGTTTCCCCCGACTACCGATTGGTAGAGATGATCGAGATCCCGGATCACCCGTTCTTCATCGCCACGCAGGCACACCCCGAGTTCAAGTCTCGCCCGAACCGGCCGCATCCGCTGTTCCGCGGGCTCGTGGCGGCCGCGCTTCAGCATGAAGCCAAGGTCGCGGCCGCAAAAGTAGACGTGATTTAGTCTGGCGGGCCCGCAATTTCGCGGGTCACTTGGCCGTCTTCGATACAAAGCGTACGGTGGGCACCCGCGAGCATGCTTGGATCGTGGGTGACCATCACCAGTGCGCCCCCCTTACGGTGACGGTTAAGAAGCTCGACGACTTGGGTTCCGTTTTTGTGGTCAAGCGAAGCGGTAGGTTCGTCGGCGAAAACCACGTCGGGCTTCCCGAATAAGGCGCGGGCCACGCACACGCGTTGACGCTCGCCTCCGCTAAGTTCGTGCGGAAATCGGTGAGCTTTTTGCGAGAGCCCGAGGTCGGTGAGGAGCTCCATGCCTTCTTCGCGGCTATCAGCCGAGTTATGCGCCACCAGCACGTTCTCCAGCGCAGTCAAATAGCCGAGCAGATATGGATACTGGAACACAAAACCGAACCGCTTGAGGCGGAGAGCGGCGCGTTCCTCGTCGGGCATTGAGTTGAGGTTTTTGCCATCAATTTCAACCGTGCCAGAAGTCGGAACCTTGAGCCCCGAGAGAATGTAAAGCAGGGAGGACTTTCCCGACCCGCTTGGGCCCAGAATCCCCAAAAACTCGCCTTCGCTCAGAGTCAGGGAGACTTCGCGGCAAGCATAGACTTCGCGCCCGTGGTCCGGATAAACGAGCGAAGCGTTGTGAACTCGGATCAAACAAGCCTCCGTTCGACCACGCTGACGGGGTCGAAGGTGCGGAACCGGAGGAGCAACGTTCCCAGGGCCACCGCGAGGATGGCAACCGGTACTGGAACCGTGTAACGCACGGCGGCTTCGTCCCAGATTTCCAAGGCGTAAGCATTCGGATACATCATCACCCGCTGAACGGTCGAAAGCATGGCGGTGGCGGCGAAGATTCCCAGCACCCAGCCGCCCACGACCGTCACCAGGGTTTCGATGACCACGCGTTTAACAAGTTGCTTCTTAGTAAAGCCGAGGGCCTGGAGCAGGCCGAATTCTTGCGTCCGCTGGCCCAGATGGATATTCACGAGCATGCCCATCATGAGGGTAATGACCACCACGAGGGTGCCGATCACGACATCCAGAATCTTATAGAGTGTCTGGAACATCTCGCGTGAGCTTTTCTCGACCTCGTGGTACGCGAGCACCCGGGCGCGTTGCCCTTTGAAGCGCTCCACGCCCCATAAATCAAGCCTTTCTTGGTCGCTGAGCTTTTTTGCGAAAACGAGGAGCGCGTCAATCGGCGGAAAGTGGTTTGCGCGGTAGTAGCCGATATCGGCGAGTGCCAGCCATTCGGGGGTGTGGGCAATCCCGACCACTTTTACGTCTTGGGGCGAGTACGCCGAGTCAACTTCGGGTCCGATGAGCACGTCCCCAATTTTCTTGTTGAGGTTGCGGGAAATCGGCTCGGAAATGATCACTTCCGGCGCCCCGGGGCTGGGTAATCGCCCTTCGATGCGGGCGGTTCCGACGCGGTCCAGCAAGTACTGAATGTCATCCGTGTCGAGGGCGATCACGGCGAATTGCCATTTGCCGACGATGCTGCGCACTTCGAGTTCGCTCGCCCGAACGTTGGCGATTCTTCCAATGGGCACGGGTGCCTCCTCCTCGACGATTTTGCGCAGGGTAGCGGTCATGGCCGCGTCTCCACGCGGAGTAAGGCCCATCATCGTGCTGCTGTAATGGTAGATCGTTCGCACGCTCAACGGGATTGAGTTGATCATCGAGACGATGGCGCAGATAAGCATGACGGCGAGAACGATCACGCCCACCAACGGCAAGGTCTTGTTGAGGTTCCGGGTGAGATAGACGCGTGCGCCGAGAGATTTCATGGCAGGCTACTTTCGATAACGAAGAAACAACTCATCTTGCACTCGGGTCACTGAGACCAGGTTCCAAGTTTCCACTTCCGCGCGTGAGAAAGGTTCACCCCCTGCGATCGTGGGAACGTTCCGGCCAAGCTTGAGTTTAGGTGTGAGGGTGAGGAACACTTCGTCTACGAGCCCGCGCCGAAGCATGTCGGCATTGAGCTCGCTTCCGCCTTCGACGAGCAGGGTCTTTAGGCCGAGGTCGGTTCGGGCGCGGCGGGCGAAATCGGTAAGGTCCGCTCGGGGCGAGCCGAAGTTCCAGACCGCAATGCCGGGAATGTTCAGCTCGTCCGGCCCGACGACAATGGCTTTGTCGGGCCGATCGGTAAAGAACCTGCCTGCAGTCGGTAAGTTCGGGTCGGTGGTGACAACAAAACGGTAGGCGTCCCCCGGATACCAAAGGCCGGGCGTTGCGCGGAGTGAGCCCGCCCCGATGAGGATTCCATCCACCACTTCTTCAAGGGCGCGCATGGCGGCGTGGTCGGTCTTCGAGCCGAGGTCCATGACCGGTTCGTCTCGTTCGCCGGTGAGGATCTTCCCGTCGAAGGTCGAAACCATGTTTATGACGGTGTATGGCCGGTGGGATGGCGGGTCACCGAACTGATACTCCCCGTGCGGGTTCATTTCGGCAACGCGCGGGCGACCGCGAGTTGGAGAACGGTCAAGGGCTGCTCCGCGAATCGGCGATTGCCAATCCAGAACGTCGGGACGTTGTAGATTCCAGCTGCATATGCGTCGTCGTCGAACTTGATGATTTGGGATTCGAAGCGGCGTTCCGCCATGGCGGCGCGAAGTTCGTCTTCGTTTAACTCTGGGGCGAGCGAGACAATCACATCCGGATCGTTGATGTTCATACTGTCTCGCCAATGGGCTTCATAGAGACGGCCAATGAACGGCTCGGGGTCTCCCTGGGTCTTGGCGAATTCCACCGCCTCGTGGCAATTGTGGGTGCGCATCTTCTGCGGGCGGTGCGCAGGAAGCTTGGGTAGTCGCTGGGCAGCCATGGCAAGTTCGAACCGGGTGGGGACCGGCGGCTTGTCGGGGTTTGAGGCGGGTTCGGCCGGATAGTCGTTCCATTCAAGATCGTCCGGATAGAGTTCGGCGGCCACCCACTCGAACATCACGCCGAACTCGGCTTTAAGGTCGCGGGTCTGGTGCCACCCGATCCAGCACCACGGGCAGTTAAAGTCATGCGCGATCTTGATGGTCATGCCCTTATTGTATTAGGTCGGCGGCTGTGTACACTTGGGGGTACAAAATGCCAGCCCCAATCAACTTCTTAGAACCCGATTCGGTTTTAGCCGGTGACGCCGTGGTGCGGACTGAACGAGGCACCTGGGCGCACTTTACGGGGCGGGTCTCCACGCTTTCGGCGGAAGCTCCGGAGGAAGTCGGGCCGGTGCTGGACCTGGTCGAACAATGGGCGGACGGTGGAGGCGTGGCGATTGGCTACGTGGCCTATGAAGCCGGACAGGGGTTAGATCCCGCACTGACGCTAAAGGGCTCTAGTGGACCGTACGCCCAGTTTGCGCTGTTTAACGATGCACCGCGCGAATTCGATGCGCTGGCCCCAGTGGCACCGCCAAAGCAACTGACCATGGTTCCGGCGTGGACGGAAGACGAGTACGTTGTTCACGCCGAGCAAGTGTTGGAGGACATTCGAGCGGGGCGCATCTACCAAGCAAACCTCACATTCCCGTTGGAGCTTGACTTTCCGGACATTAAAAGCGCATGGTTCGGACTGGCCGAGCCGAGCGCACCCCCGCACTCCGTTTACGTGGAATTTAGCAATTTACAAATAGCTTGTTTGTCTCCCGAACTATTTTTTTCGCGCGATGGAAATCGGTGGCGGAGCCGGCCCATGAAGGGTACAAGCAGTCTCGACGCGCATTACGCGTCTCCCCTGCAGTTGCGGGAAAAGGACCGTGCCGAGAACATCATGATCGTCGACATGGTACGCAACGATCTTGGCCGGATCGCCGAAACGGGAAGTGTACAAGTTTTCTCTTTGTGTGACATAGAAACCTACCCTGGACTTGTACAGATGACATCAACGGTGCAGGCGAACAGCTCGGCGGGCTTGCGGGAAGGATTTCGGGCGCTCTTTCCGGCCGCGAGCATCACGGGGGCACCAAAAGTAGAAGCTTCGCGGGTAATCGCTGAACACGAGGTCGCTCCGCGCGGAATTTATTGTGGTGCGGTAGGCACCGTCGGTCCAGGCCGGAACACACGGTTCGCAGTGGGAATCCGCACACTTATCAGGCAAAATAAAGATTGCTTTTATTGGGTGGGAAGTGGGTTAGTGGCTGATTCCGACCCTTCTTCTGAGTACGCCGAATGTTTGTTAAAAGCGCGGCAGTTGGGCGTGGTCCATCCGTTCGGCTTTGTCGAAACCATGCGACTGACCGAGGAAAAAGACATAAATTTGCTGCATCATCACATGCAGCGATTGAGAGAGAGCTTGATCGCACACGGCGGGTCGCTGAACCAAGATCTGACGGAGTTAGTGCAAAAGGCCGCCGACCAATATCCCGGAGCGTTGCCCGCTAAACTGCGTCTGGTCGTCACATGGAACGGTCAAGCGAGGGTCGAGATCTCTCCATTAGAAGAGTGGCCCGACGAACTAGAAGTGGCCTTGCAACTAAATGCAGTACGAAGTAAAGATCAGACACTTCAGCACAAAACCACGTGGCGCGGCCCCTACGTGCGCGCTGCTAACGCAAACCCTACCGCGTTTGAGTGTCTGCTCGCGAACGAGAAAGGCGAAGTCACCGAGTTTACGCGCGGAAATGCAGAATTTTTATTGAGAGATGAATGGGTAACGCCCCCGGTAGTGTCCGGACTCCTGAACGGAATCGCCCGCCGAGAACGCCTGCGACAAGGCGAGTGCATTGAAAAAACGGTGACCTTGGCCGATTTGGCCGAAGTCACCGCGGTGCGATTTGTAAGTTCCGTGCGAGGTGTGGTGCCGGTGAAGATCAAGCCGCTTGAGGGCGTTCTACTTCATTCGTTGATTCAGTCTCCATCATCGCCGACGCCGACGCAATGAGCTGCTTCGCAGTTTTCACCGAATCATGCAGATAGGCAAAGCCCACCCGCGCCTCGATTACGCCCGCCGGGCTGCGGCGAGCTTGGAGCCACGGCTTCAGCCGGGTCATGATGCGCTCATGCACCACGGCCGCGGTCGCGCCGGTGAAGGGAAGCACGATGCCAAACCCGGTTTTGCCGTAGGCGCAAAGGATATCCAGGCGGCGCACGCTGTCGCGCAGCAGTTCGCCTGCGTCGGCCATGAAGTCGCCGACCGATTCGCGGCCATAGAAGCCCGCGAAGCCGTCGAGACCGTCAAAGCGGATGAGAATCACGGCGACACTGTGGTCCGAAGCCGAAGCTCGGTGCACTTCTTCGCCCACGCGGCTGTGGAAATACTTTTCTTGGTAGATTCCGGTGCTAAAGTTGACGATTCCGTCTTCAGGGGTGCCCGCCTTCTTCTGCAGCCGTTGCTCGCTCGCTTCTTCATTGGTGAGAATGCGGCGAAGTTTTGACATAGATTGCCGGAGAATGTGCGACACATAGTTGCACGAGATATCGAGTTCTCGGGCAATTTCTGTTTGGCTCATCGCGTCGAAATGGAAGCGCATTACGACGTCTCGTTCTAGGTCTCGAAGCTGATTCATGGCGTTTTCCAAGACAATTCGGTCCTCAAAGTTAAAAGCGGCGGTCAGGGGGTCGGCAAAGTTATCGAGTTCGCTCGAATCGTCCTCGCCGGGCATGGTTGCGTCGTAGGAAGTTACTTTAGCAAGCTCAGCAGCGGCTAGGGTTTCGACAACCGAACTTTCGGCGACTCCGCAAGCGGCGGAGACTTCGGCCGTGGTCGGGGTGCGCCCGAGTTCGCCGGTGAGCTGAAGCTGGGTGCGGACGATTTTGTGACGCAGCTCTTGGAGCCACGCTGGATGCCGAATCGTCTGCGACTTGTCGCGGAGATAGTGTTTGATCTCTCCCGCGATAAGGTGCGAGGCATAGGTGTTGAATCGGACTCCCGCTTCAAGATCAAATTTCTTGATCGCGTTGAGCAGACCGATGTAACCTACCTGGGCGAGATCTTCTTGCGGTTCAATGCCTGCATACTTGCGGGCGATTCGTTCCACGGTCGGCGCGTAATGCGCCAGGATCTCCTCTTGTAGTTCGTTATTCGGGTGAGCGATGAAGCGCTGCAACAGCAGTTCTCCGTCCCCCCATTGAGTAGTGGCATCCATGCTTTTACTTCCTAGAGTTGCGGGTCTCTCGCCGGTCCTCGGAATCCTTTCCGAGTCGGGGCAAGATCGTATTTAGTTGTGGTCGGGGGAATCTTGAGGGCCGGAGCCCTCAAGATCGCCGCGGGGCTGAGAATTACTTAACTTCGTTGACGAGTTTGAAGATCGGAGTCATGACCGAGATGGCGATGAAGCCCACAATCACACCGAGGAAGATAATCAGCATCGGCTCAATCATCGAGGTGAGGCCTTTCACGGTGTCCGTCACTTCCTGGTCATAGAAATCGCCAATCTTGACGAGCATTTCGCTGAGGCGCCCCGATTCTTCACCGATGTCAATCATCTGCGTGACCATGCTTGGGAAGAGGCCACTACTGGCAAGCGGTGCGGAGAGCTTGTTACCTTCTCGAATCGCGATTCGAGTGTTGTCTACGGCGTGCACGAGCACGGCGTTGTCCAACGTTTCGCCCACGATTTCAAGGGCTCGCATCATCGGGACACCCGAGCTAATCAGGGTGCCAAAGGTGCGGCTAAAGCGCGCAATGCTGATCTTGAGCGAAAGTTGGCCGACAATCGGAACACGCAGTTTTAAACTGTCCAATTTCCAGCGACCAGCCGGAGTTTTGCCCCACTGCTTGAGGCCAACAATGACGCCGCCAATCGCGAGGAGGATCATCCACCAGTAGGCCTGCATGAAGTCACCCATGCTGAACAGCATCTTGGTCATCGGCGGCATTTCTGCGCCCATGTCGCTGAAAATCTCCTTAAACTTCGGCAAAACGAAGCTGAAGAGGACAAGCAGCATGATTCCGGAGAACGCGAGAACGAGGACCGGGTAGGTCATCGCAGATTTAATCTTGCCGCGAATCTCGGCTTCGTATTCAAGGAATCCGGCAAGCCGGTCAAGAATCGTGTCCAAAATACCGCCGAGTTCAGCGGCGCGCACCATGTTTACATAGAGCTTGCTGAACACCTGCGGGTGCTTGGCCATTGCCTCATTCAGGGTCGCGCCCGACTTGACGTCGTTGAGAATGTTTTCGACGGCGAGCTTGAGAATGGGATCTTTGGCTTGTCCAACGAGAATTTCTAGGCACCGCAATATCGGAATACCGGCATCAATCATCGTGGCGAACTGGCGCGAGAAGATGACAAGCGCTTTCGGCTTCATCTTGCCGACCATCACCGACTTCTTGGCGGTGGCCTTTGCGACTTTGATTTCGAGCACGTGCATAGACTGAGCCCGCAGGCGCATAAGCACGGCACTTTCGTTCTCGGCTTCAACGACCGATTTGGTCGTTCGGCCGCTGGCGTCCATGGCTGAATATTCAAAAAGAGGCATTAGCTGTGCAACCGATCCTTGGTGTGCGTTCGATGCCAGGGGGTCGAGACATCCTGTCTGCTCCTGACAAATGAATTAGCGGAAGGATTGCCAGGTTCGCGCAGGGCCGAAAAATCCCTACTTGAGGTTCAGTGTGCTAAACGCCTGAAGCAAATTGTTAGGTTTTGCAAAAAAGTCCCGCAAGGTTGCGGGCGTGACCCGCTTACATGCGATCGGGGGCACTGATTCCAAGCAAGCCGAAACACTCGCGGAGAGCCAAGCGAACGGAGGCGCACAAATAGATGCGTTGTCGGGTGAGCTCCGGCTCGTCTGCCTGAACTACGCGGCACACATCATAGAAGTGGTGGAACGCTCGGGCGAGTTCGGTCGCGTACGAAGCAAGACGGTGGACCTGAGTAAGTTCGGCGCAACGGCTAACTTCGTGCGGAAGGTCAAGCACCTTCTTCATCAAAGCGAGTTCCCGCTCGTGGGTGAGTAAATCTAAGTTCTCGGGTTGGTGATTCGGGTCAAACCCCTCCGCTTCGGCCTTACTGAGCACAGCGCAGATTCGGGCGTGGGCGTATTGCACGTAGAACACCGGGTTATCGTCGCTTTGGCGCGCGGCGAGGTCCAGGTCGAAGTCCATCGGGGTGTCGTGCGAGCGCATGAGATAGAAATAGCGGGCGACATCGCGTCCGATGCGTCGCTGGGCGTCTTGGTCGGCGTCCGGAAGGGCAGAACGGCCAATCTCGTCAATGAGGTCCACCACGGCATAGATGTTGCCGTCGCGCTTGCGCATGGGGGCTGGCTGCCCGTCTTTTACAAACCGCACCAGTTGGAAGATCACGACTTCCAAAAGGTCTTTGGCTTTCTCGGCCGCGGCGCGGCATGCGGCCATTTCTTCATCGGAGCCCCAAATTTGGGCTTCCAGTTCATTTCGTTCTGCGGGTGATCCCGTTCCTGGTTCGACCACTAGTGCCGCAATCACGGCCTGAAGACGCCCGATGTAGCCGTGGTGATCCGGCCCCAAGATCGTCATGAGCTTGTTGCCGTTTGTGGGGCGGTTAAATTTGTCGTTGTGATAGGCTAGGTCGCTCGCGATGTAGGTGAGGCGGCCGTCTCGGCGGCGAAGCACCCGGTCCATATCGTCGCCAAACTTCGTGCTGCGTAGCCAAAGGGTGGGATGCTCTCCTGCGCCTTCTGCGTCTTCCTCAGCCACGGGAGCCTCGTTCGTGTGCTCCACGGCCTCCCAGACCCCTTTCTTGGCCAGTTTAATAATGTTGCGCTGGGGGCGGTCATCGGCGGCGCCACGCTTCACGAGATCGTCCACCATCTCGGCAACCTTTCCCGCGTCATGAAGCGATTGCTCGGAGAACCAGGTATCGAACACCACGCCGAACGCTTCCAAGTCTTCTTGCTGGTGCTTGATCATCTCGGCCTGGCTTTCGGATTGGAACCAGTTGAGCGAATCCGCGCGGTCCACGGCGGCGGCAGACGCATCTGCGCCGTGTCGAGCCACGAGGCGCGTGGCGACGCGCTCCACGTAATCTCCCCGATAGCCATTGTCAGGGAAGGTCGAATCCCGACCGATCTGGTCCATCACATAGTGGCGGACCGACGCCGCGAACAAGCGCATTTGCTCACTGTTGACGCCATCGTTCACATAGAACTCGCGGTGGACCGTGTTCCCAACGGCTTCCAGCACATTGCAAAGCACCGAACCGAACGCGGCTCCCCGGCCCGAACCAATCGTGACCGGACCGTTCGGATTTACCGAGACAAACTCGACGTTGATGCGGCGAGGATTGGCCACCGGTTCCGGTTTCAGGCCGGTTTCGACCCCGCGTTGCAATTGCTTGGCCAGAAAGGTGGGCTGAAGGGTCAGGTTAAGGAACCCCGGCCCGGCGACCTCAATTGTAGAAAAATCAGGATCGGCGGAAAGCTCGGCGGCGATGGCTTCGGCCAAAGCCCGTGGGTTCATGCCGGCTGCCTTCGCGGTGGTCATCGCGTAGTTGCAGGCATAATCGCCGTGACCAGCTTGTTTTGGCTCTAAAATCTCCACCTCCTGCGGGCACCCGGCCGGCAGGATTTGCTTGCTCTGCAGATTTTGCAACGCAACTCGAAGTTTTTTGGAGAGCAAAGATCGTATCACGGGAACTGCAGAGATACCATAACCGTACCGATCCATGGTTTAGAATGAGGTGATTGAACTTCCCGGGTGGGTGGTTGCGTCCCTCTTGTTGGCACAATTCAGGACTTTGGGACTAAAATGCTGAGAACTCTCGTTTTCACGAGCGGAAACCTTATGGCTTTGACTTACGGAGGACCACGCTAGGATGGCGCAACCGCGAATTCCTTTTGATCAGTTTCTTGTATCCAAGGGACTGGTCACGCCCGAGCAAATGAAGGAAGCGGCTCGGGTTTCCACCCAGACGGGGCAGAAGGTTGACAAAACCCTCATTGACCTCGGCTATTGCGGCGAGCGCGAAGTGGTTTGGGCCCGCGCCCAAGAATCGGGGCACCAATTTGTGGACCTCGATCGAACCCAAATTGAGTCGAGCGCGCTGAACGTGGTACCGGAGCGCATTGCCAAATCCCACAACGTCATCCCTATTAAGAAAGACGGGAATTCGCTTTACCTTGCCATTGCCAACGCCAACAATCTCGACGCGATAGACAGCGTGCGCATGGCGACGGGCGGCTTGCGCGTCGTTCCGGTTGTGGCCGTAAAGGGAGCGATCGAAGACGCCCTTTCTAAAAATTACACCTCCAGCGACGCCGCTCCGGCGACAACCACGGCCGCATCCAACCCAGCCGCAGCCGCGGGTGTCAGCGCAGACATGCGCCGCATGATGGCCGAGGCCCAGGTGGGTCGCGGTCGAGACGATGATGAAGCAGCCGACGGCGATGCCGAAAAGATGGCGGACCAGGCTCCGATCATCAAACTCGCCAACGCCCTTATTCAGCAAGGAATTGCCGACCGCGCGTCGGACATCCACGTAGAGCCCCAGCACCGCAGCATGCGCGTCCGCTATCGCGTTGACGGCGTGCTTATGGAAGCGATGACCGTCCCCAAGAACTTGCAAGCGCCGCTCATTAGCCGCCTCAAGATCATGGCGGATATGAACATCGCCGAACGACGGGTTCCCCAAGACGGACGTATCGAGGTTCGACACGCCGGCAAAGACTTTGACATGCGGGTTAGCTCGATCCCGACTCCGTTTGGCGAAAAAATCGTTATGCGGATTCTGGACAAGTCGAGCGTCATGCTCGGCTTGAACAAGCTGTCTTTCTTGGACGAAAACCAGCTTCGCATCGAGGAGCTCGTCAGCCAGCCGAACGGTATGTTCCTGTGTACCGGTCCTACCGGTTCCGGAAAAACGACCACGCAGTATTCGGTTCTAAACAAACTCAACACAATCGGAGTCAACATCGTTACAGTTGAAGACCCGGTCGAATACCAGCTCCCCGGCATCGCCCAGGTTCAGGTGAACCGAAAAGCGGGTCTGACCTTTGCCACCGCACTTCGCGCCTTCCTCCGTCAAGACCCTGACATCATCATGGTCGGAGAAATGCGGGACTTGGAAACCGCCGAAATCGCGATCGAATCCTCGCTCACGGGGCACTTAGTTCTCTCGACCCTTCACACCAACGACGCACCGTCGGCCACCCTCCGGATGGTAGACATGGGCGTCGAGCCATACCTCATTGCGGCGACGGTTATTGGTGTTCTTGCCCAGCGGCTTGCACGCCGCGTAGACCCGAATCACCGCGAAACTTACACGGTTAAGGCCATTGATCTGCGGCGTTTTGGTATGGAATTCACCGATCCCGACGAAGACGTCACGTTGTATCGGGGCGTCCCGCACGAAGACAACCGTATGACGGGTTACCGCGGCCGGATGGGCGTTCACGAACTCATGTGCATGAACGCGGAAATCGCCGAGCTGGTGGTTCGCCGCGCCCCGCTCAACGACATTAAGGCCGCTGCGAAGGCAAACGGCATGAAGGAACTTCGGGAAGACGGGCTTATTAAGGTTATGCAAGGCCAGACCGACCCGCAAGAAATCATGCGCGTCGTCTTCACCGCCGGTTACTAAGCGTTCTCCTCAAGATCGCAAGCGGCTCACCCGAAAGGGCGGGCCGCTTTTTTTGTTGAGGCAAAGGCCAGGCACAAAAAAAGCCCGGATACCTTTGCAGGTACCCGGGCTTCAGGATTTGGCTTAGCTCTCGTCGAGTGCGCCCGAGCTAAGGCCTTCGATAACTTTAACGAGCGGCAAGAACATCGCGATGACGATGAAGCCGACGATAAAGCCGAGGCTAACGATGAGGATTGGCTCAAGTGCCGCCGTGAGCGACGCGAGGGTCGCTTCTACCTCTGATTCGTAGAAGTCGGCGATTTTCTGAAGCATGAAGTCGAGCGAACCCGATTCTTCGCCGACGCCGATCATGTGAACGACCATCGGCGGGAACAGCTTGGATTTCTCCAGCGGGTCACCGATGCGGTCACCTTCCCGGATTCGGGCGCGAGCTTCGAGAAGCGCGTCCGACATGACCGAGTTGCCGACGGTTCCAGCCACGGTTTCCATAGCCTGAAGGATCGGAACACCCGAGGTGAGTAGCGTTCCCATGGTGCGCGCAAAACGAGCCATGCAGACCTTGTGGTGAAGCTTGCCAAACACGGGAATATACAGCTTGACGCGGTCAGTGACCCGTCGGCCGAACCGAGTGGACACAAATACGCGTTGGGCGATGATAAGCGCGACGACGCTGATCAGGATCACCGGAGCCCGCTGCACGAAAGCGTTCGACACGTTCACGAGGAACATCGTCATCGCAGGGAAGTCTTCGTCCTTCATTCCGATATCACGGAAAAGCGTGATGAACTGCGGGACAACCCACACGACGAGGAAGATCACGATACAAGTCGCAAACACAAGCACGAGGACCGGGTAGGTGAGCGCAGATTTGACCTTGCGGCGAAGCTCGACGTCCTTTTCGAGGAACTGCGAGAGCCGTTGGAGGGCCTCTTCGAGCACACCACCAATTTCACCCGCCTTGATGAGACCGACAAAGAGGTTGTCGAAGGTGCGCGGGTGGCGTTGCATCGCTTTCGAGAGCGATTCGCCCGACTCGACCCGTTCGCCGAGGTCCACGAGAATCTTTTTCAGCTTTGGATCTTGGCTTTGGCGGCTTAGAACGTCGAGGCACCGAACCAGCGACACACCCGCGTCCACCATCGTCGAGAACTGCCGACAAAAGATGGAGAGTTTGTCTCGCTTAACCTTGCCGTATTTCTTGGGCTTGGTGGACTTCGCGCGAATCATTTCGACCTCGACGAGTTCGAGGCCTTGTTCGCGGAACTGCTGTCTCAGAAAATCTTCACTTTCTGATTCTGCGGTTCCTTTTTGGATACCGCCAGCTCCGTCGCGGAGGGAATATGAATATACAGGCATGGGTTTTCCGATTCCTTGGACTGATTATTGGTTGCGTTGTTCGAAAATCTTCGCCTTAGCGCCGGGGTGGCGGGGCTCCTCCCGGACCGACTTGACCGGTTCCGGTATTGATCATCTTCTTAAGCTCTTCTACGTTTTGGCATCGCGACATCGCATCTTCCAGGGTAATGAGGCCCTTCATGTAGAGGTCGCGCAGGTTTTGGTCCATGGTGAACATGCCCACGTTGCCGCTGGTTTGAATACTCGACGGGATTTGGTGAGTTTTTCCTTCCCGAACGAGGTTGCGGATAGCCGGGGTGGCAATCATGACCTCGTTTGCCGGAATTCGGCCAGGGCCGCTTGCGCGCGGAAGCAGCTGCTGCGAGATGATCGCGACGAGGTTGTTGGCAAGCTGAACACGAATCTGTTCTTGCTGCTGGGGCGGGAAAACGTCCACGATACGGTCAATAGATTCGGCCGCGTTGTTCGTGTGGAGGGTCGCAAAAACAAGGTGTCCCGTTTCCGAGGCGGTGATCGCAAGGGCGATGGTTTCGGTGTCCCGCATTTCACCCACGAGCAGCACGTCCGGGTCTTCCCGAAGCGAGGCGCGGAGGGCATTGCTGAAGCTTTTCGTGTCTTGTCCGAGTTCGCGCTGGTTGATCACCGACATTTTGTGGGTGTGCAGATATTCAATCGGGTCTTCGATTGTAATAATGTGCACCGCTTTGTTCATGTTGATGAAGTTAATCATCGCCGCGAGCGAAGTGGATTTACCGGAGCCGGTAGGGCCGGTCACCAGAATGAGACCGCGGGGGCGCTCGGTGAGCGTATCCAGAATCGGCGGCAGGTTGAGTTCGCGCACCGTCGGAATCTTGCTGGAGATCAAACGGAAGGCAGCCGCAACGGCACCGCGGTCGCGGTACATGTTAACCCGGAATCGGGCACGGCCTTTGGGGAGCGAGTAAGAGAAGTCGAGTTCGTACGTGGTTTCAAACCGCTGAATTTGCTCGTCCGAAACGATTTCGTACAGCATCCGCTGGGTGACCGGCGGGGTGAATTTTTCGAAGTTAAGCCGCTTTAGACCACCGTCCTCTCGCACCACCGGTTCCGACGCGGCACAGATGTGTAGGTCCGAGCAGTTGCGGTCCACCACGATGTCGAGAAGCGCGTCAATGTGGAGGTCGTCAATCGGCCGGGGCTGTCCTGCGCCTTCAACTCGCGGCGGCACGATTTCCGTGGGCGCGGCGGCGGGTTGCTGGGGCATCGGAGGACGGGGTTGGCCCGGTTGGCCAGGACCGTTCGGCGGAAGGTTCGAATTTTGCATGGGTTGCCTAAAGAGGTGTATTGCTAGACGTAGACATCATCCGCAATCGTTCATACTTGCTGCATAGGATACACCCAACGACGGCAAAATGGAATCAGGTTCGCGCGAACCAAGATGATTCGCCAACGTTTCTTTACTTTTGCGGGGTCCAGTCAGCCATGAAACCGATCGCGGTTTATCTCCACACCCCGTTTTGCCCCACCAAGTGCGGCTATTGCGATTTCAACTCGTACGCGATGGACGGCGACATCGTTCCCCGCACCGTGGAAGCGATCGGCGAGGAAATTGCGCGGTCGCCGTGGCGAGGTCGGCCCGCAAAGACGATCTTTTTCGGCGGGGGAACGCCCACATTTCTGGCGGCGGAGCAGCTGGAGTTTCTGCTCAATCAGGTGCGGGAAGTTCACCCGCCCGTTGAAGGTTGCGAAATCACGTCTGAAGCAAACCCGGGAACCGTGGACCAAGCCAAGTTCGGCGCTATGGTCCAGGTGGGCTTTAACCGAGTGAGTTTAGGGGCGCAGAGCTTTGTGCCTGAAGATTTGATTCGGCTGGGGCGGGTTCATAGCTCTGGCGACGTCGGGGCGGCGGTTTCGGCGGCGCGGCGCGCCGGGTTTGGGAACCTCAATCTGGACCTCATGTTCGCACTTCCGGGGCAGAACCTGGCCCGTTGGAAGAAGAATCTAGACTTTGCGCTTGCGCTAAAACCCGATCATTTGTCGCTCTACGGGCTCACTATTGAATACAACACGCGGTTTAATCGCCTCAACCGACGGGGGATGCTGGATTTACCCGCCGAGGACGTCCAAGTGGAGATGTATGAGGCCGCGATGGACCTTTGCGCAGCTGCCGGACTCGAACACTACGAAATCTCAAACTTTGCCAAACCGGGGCGTGAATGTCAGCACAACCTTTGTTACTGGCGGAACGAAGAGTATGCGGCCTATGGACCGGGCGCAGTTGGGTTCGTGAACGGCACTCGGTTCACAAATCTCAAGCATCCCGAGCGGTATTCCGAAGCGGTCGAAAACCAGCAGCCACTCTGGTGTGAATCTGAGCAAGTCACGCCTGAGATTGTGCAGATTGAGCGGGTAATGATGGGGTTGCGGTTGGAAGAAGGAGTTGGGATTCCGGAAAGCGACACCTTGGCGAGCTTGCTCGCGACCGGATGGATGGAGCGCGTGGGGGAAAAGGTCCGGCTCACCCGCACGGGAAAGTCGTTCCATAGTGAAATCGTTGCGCGATTAATTTAAGGCGAGCCGTAACTTAACTTTATGAACTCCACAAATTGGATGGATGCGTTGCCGCCCCCTTTTCACCTTTTGGTGACGGGGATTCCGATTTGGCAGTGGCTGGGAATCATTGCCAGCCTGCTCGCAGCGTTCGGCACCGGGGCATTGCTTGCGGCGGCGGTCCGCCGATGGGTTCCCCCCAAGTTTAATTTTGCCAGCCGCTCAGCGAAAATCGCGCTGCTCGGGTTCCTGTCCACCTTCCTTTTTGACTTCTTTGCGTTACTGACGGGGGTGGTCGTAGACCCGCTGGTCAACTTACTTCAATACTCCGCCGTGATCCGGGTGATCTTTTTGGCTTGGATTATCGCGCTCGTGTATGCCGAGGTGGTGATGTTCTCCTCGGCGCATTCGAGCTCGCTCGGAGATCGGAGCCGCCGCCTCATCCTGCCGTTTCTGCAACGAGTCGGGATGGTGGCGATCATCGCGACGGGTGTACTCACCGCCGCTTCGATGCTGAACTTCAACCTGGTGGGTGTGCTCACGGGTCTCGGAATTGGGGGCATCGCGCTGGCATTGGCCGCCAAAGACAGCGTCGAAAACTTCTTTGGCTCGGTAACGGTGCTCCTCGACATGCCGTTCCGCATTGGCGACTGGGTGAAAGTGGGCGATATTGAGGGCTCTGTCGAGGAAATTAATCTCCGAAGTTCACGCATTCGGACCGGAAGGGATACGCTCGTCACGCTTCCCAACTCGATGTTTATCAAGACTCCGGTTGAAAATTTCGGGCTCCGGCGAACGCGACGCTTCAAAACTAGTTTTGTGTGGGAAACCAACGCCGCCCCAAGCGATTTACGCGCGTTCACTGACGACTTGGCCGAGCGAATCAAGGCGGAAGAAGAAGTGAAAGAAGACTCGGTAACGGTGGGAGTCTCGGGCGCGGTAGATTATGGAATCGAAACGACGATAAGTCTGAACTTCTATGTTCCGAGCTACGAAGCCGAGATTGCCGTGCAAGAACGCACGGTTTTATTAGGCCTCGAACTCGGAGCGCAACATAACCTCACCCTTGCCCATCGCCGATGAAATCCGTTCTTTGTTTGTCCCTGGTTTTGGCCGCCGCTGCGGCGATGCCGCAAAGTCGTTGGCTTGACGCCCAGCCCGAAGCAGCCGCCTATCGCGCGGCCGCCGGAGATGCGGGCAAATTGCGACAGGCAGTTTTTACGGATGTGGTCTGGGATTCGGCCGATACCTTCCGTGTTCGGATGGGAGACACTTGGACGAAGCGGTCCGTAGACCGTCCCAATGTGGCTCAGCCCGCCGAGGCCCCTACTCCGGCGTCGGCACCGCCGAGCGGTCGCCCGGGCGGGTTTGGCCAGCGTCCGCCGCGAGGTGGCTCGTTCCGGCAGGCGAACTCACCGGATGGTAAATGGATTGCGAAGTCGGATGGCTACAACGTTTCCGTGCAGGCCGACGGCGGCGAATCCAAAGCAATTACCTTCGCCGGCGGACCGGATACCCAAATTCAGTATGGCGCCGTAAACTGGGTCTACGGCGAAGAACTTGGGCAAACCCAAGCGATGGGATGGTCGCCTAGCGGCCGTTACCTTTGGTATTACCGCTTCGATAACAAGCCCGTGACGCTGTTCGCAATCTTGGACAATTCGGTTTCAACCAAGAGTGCACCGCTCATGTTGCCGTATCCCAAGGCGGGCGAACCGAATCCGGTGGTGGAGTTGTTCATCTACGATCGAGAGAAGAACGAAACGCGGTTAATTTCGGGAACGTCGGGCGATGATCTTGCCTATGTGTTCGACATCGAATGGGCGAACGACGAAGACACCCTCTACTTCCACACCATGAACCGTCGGCAATCCGCCCGCACCTTTTGGCGGGCAACCTATCACCAGCCAAAGCCCGTTCGAGTTCACCAGGAGACGAACCCGGGAGGCTATGTCTCCTCATCGTGGACTGTTCCACTGCCTAACGAAGGCAGCGAGACGTTCTTCACCACTGAGGCCAACGGGTTCATGAATTACGCCGAGCTGGACCTGAAAACGGGCAAGGTCGTTCCGTTCTCTAACCTAAAATCCGACGTTCAGTCCGTGCTTTGGCGAGCAGGCGAAGAAGGCTTGATTACCGCATTTCGACCCGATGTACCGCAGCACCGAGGGGTTTACCATGTGGTGAAAGGCGCCGAGACGCTTGTCACTACGCGCCCGCTAAACGTGGCTCGAGTGTGGATGAACCGCACAGGCACCGCATTTGTGGCCCGTGAAGAAGCTCCGGGCGTTGCGCCGGAACTCGTGGTTTACCGCAAGGGTCCAAGGGGCACGTTCACGGCTGCTCCGCTGGAATGGAAGCACACCGAATTTGTGACTTCCATGGCTTCTCGCATGAGGCGGATTTTCTTCCCGGCGGCTGATGGCACGACACCTCTTTTGATGACGGTCGAGCTACCCGCAAACTACGCCCCCGGCGGTAACTTCCCGGTCATCTTTGATGTCTATAACGGCCCAGAATCCACCCCCGTTCGCGCGACGTTTGACGCTCCCTCGGCGTTGACGGCGTTTGGGTTTGTCGTGGTGAGCCCGGAATCGCGTGGCGGTTCGGGTCGAGGGCGTGACTTCCGCAATGCGGCTTATCTTAAGCTTGGAATCACGGAGATTGACGACATCGCCGCGGCGGCAAAGCACCTGATCTCGCTCGGGTATTCCAACAAAATTGGAATCTACGGCACGTCATACGGCGGATACACGAGCACGATGGCGATTTTGCGCTACCCCGATTTATTCAAAGCCGCGGTGGCAAGTAGCAGCGTCACGGATTGGAAGCACTACGACACGATTTACACCGAGCGGTATATGGGACTGCCGCAAACCGACGGCGACGCTTATAAGGCGGGAAGTGCGCTCACGTACACCCAAAATCTAAAGGGCAATTTGCTTCTGTTCTACGGGACGCGGGACGACAACGTTCACCCGAGCAACACGTTGGAACTGCTGTCCAAATTCCGGCGCGAAGGCGCCGAAGTGGACGTGGCAATCGGCCCGAACGAGGGACACGCGTATGTGGGCACCGAACCGATGATTCGGTACTTCGTTCGGCACCTCCGGGATAAAAACTAAACGTTCACGGTGGCGAGGGGTTCGCGCACTCGGAACTCTGCTTCGGTTTTCGCAGTGAGTTCGTCCAGCGAGACCTCGGGCGCGATTTCGATGAGTTCCAATCCAGTCGGTGTAACTTCGAACACGCCGAGGTCGGTGAGAATCATGTTCACCACCTTTTTGCCCGTAAGCGGCAACGAGCATTCCTTCAGAATCTTCGATTCGCCCGCTTTGTTGGTGTGTTCCATCACCACGACCACGCGCTTGGTGCCCGCAACCAGGTCCATCGCTCCGCCCATACCTTTTACCATCTTGCCCGGAATCATCCAGTTGGCCAAATCGCCGTCTTGGCTGACTTCCATGGCCCCAAGAATGGTGAGGTCAATGTGGCCCCCGCGAATCATGGCGAAGCTGTCGGACGAACTGAAATAGGACGTGCCGGGAATCTCGGTAATGGTCTGTTTGCCCGCGTTGATGAGGTCGGGGTCCACTTCATCGTCGTAAGGGAACGGCCCCATACCGAGCATTCCGTTTTCGCTTTGCAAAACCACGTCCATGCTTTCTGGAATGTAGTTCGCGACGAGCGTCGGAATTCCAATGCCGAGGTTTACGGTGAAGCCATCGCGTAGTTCTTGAGCGGCGCGTTGCGCAAGCTGATCTCGAGTTAGGGGCATGCTTTATTCTCCTCGGGTGCGGGTCGTCCGGCGTTCAATGCGCTTTTCGTAGGTTTGCCCGGTGAGGATTCGGTTGACATAGACACCGGGCGTGTGGATTTGATCGGGGTCGAGCTCGCCGGTTTCGACTAGATGTTCGACTTCGACCACGCAGACCTTTCCGGCGGTGGCCATCATTGGGTTGAAATTGCGAGCCGTTCGGCGGTAAATCAGGTTGCCGTAGCGGTCGGCTTTCCAAGCCTTAATGATGCTGAGGTCAGCGGTGAGCCCGGTTTCCATGATGTAAGACTCGCCCCCGAACTCGCGGACTTCTTTTCCTTCGGCAATCAGGGTTCCGTAGCCCGTTTTAGTGAAGAAGGCGGGGATTCCGGCCCCGCCTGCGCGAATCCGCTCGGCGAGCGTGCCTTGCGGATTGAATTCAAGCTCGAGCTCGCCGCTGAGGTACTGCCGTTCGAATTCCGCGTTTTCTCCCACGTAGCTGCTCACCATTTTTTTGATCTGGCGGGACTGCAGCATTACGCCAAGGCCGAAGTCGTCTACTCCGCAGTTGTTGCTAATTACGGTGAGGTCTTTCACCCCCGAATCTCGCACGGCGCGGATGAGGTTCTCCGCGATTCCGCAGAGTCCGAATCCGCCCGACATTACGGTCATGCCGTCGAAGAGCAAGCCTTCGAGGGCCTGGTTGGGATCTGTGTAGACCTTGTTCATAGGGCTTCCTACTCGATGATACTAGAGTTGGAATCCGGACATGCAGCGCGCACTAGCTCGGTAAATTTTTCTTTAAGAGTTCGGTTGGTCACCACTTGGTTACATCCGGCCTGGTTGCCCGATTGCAGAAGGTCGGCTTCTTTGTGCCCCGCATGACCGATGACATGCGTTCCTTTAGCTTGGAGTGCCGCTACGAGTTCAGCGGCCGAGTCTCCGGCATCACCGAGATTTACCACTGCGAGGTGTGGGGTAGCCCCTTCGGGGACCGTGAATTGGTTCATTGACCGCGCAGTCCAGCCTTGGTTTTGCGCCGCCCGGGAGAGCGGAACGGTCCAGGTGAGGCTACGTTCGTAGAGAAAAATGCTTAGAGACATGGGGTTGCCTTTGGTACTCTACTCCTTGTGACGGAAATTCGCCCCCTGTCTTGGACCGAAGACTCGCTTCAATTGCTTGATCAGCGGTTGTTGCCGCACCAAGAGGTTTGGCTGTCGTTAACCACTTGGTTGGAGGTGCGCGACGCAATCCGAGATATGGCGGTGCGAGGAGCGCCTGCCATCGGAATTGCGGCCGCCTATGGCATGGCATTATCCGCACGCGCGGGGGTTCAACCGGAAGTGGCGCATACGGGCCTGGCGGCAAGCCGGCCGACGGCCGTGAACCTGTTCTGGGCACTTGACCGAATTCAGCGTCTGGAGGACAAGTCGTTCGAGTCGGTACTCGCCGAGGCCCGCGCAATTGAAAGAGAGGACTTGGCATTGAACCATGCCATCGGTGAGTATGGGGCCGAACTGGTTCCAAAGGGCGCACGGATCTTGACGATTTGCAACACAGGCGGCCTTGCCACGGCGGGACACGGGACCGCGCTGGGGATCATTCGATCCGCGTTCGCGAAGGACCCGGGCGTGACGGTGCTCTCATGTGAAACTCGGCCTCGTCAACAGGGCTTACGTCTCACCGCATACGAGCTCATCAAGAGCGGAATCCCGTTCCAGTCGATTGCCGACGGCGCGGCGGCGAGCCTCATGGCGGCAGGCAAGGTGGATTTTGTGGTGGCCGGTGCAGACCGGATTGCCGCGAACGGCGACACGGCGAACAAGATCGGTACGTATATGCTCGCCGTGCTTGCGCACTATCACAAGATTCCGTTTGTGATTGCGGCCCCGAGCAGTACGCTGGACCCGACCCTGCCCGACGGGAGCGGAATCCCGATCGAAAACCGGGATGCGGAGGAACTCACGCACATTGAGGGCGTGGCGATTGCTCCGGTGGGAACTCCTGTGTTTAACCCAGCGTTCGACGTAACGCCGGGCGAATTGATCCATGCGATCGTGACGGAGAAGGGCGTACACCGGCCGCCGTACCAGTTTTAACCATCAGGTGAATATGAAAATTTCTCGGTAAACCTCCGACAATTACCAGGACACTTAAAGTCGGGTCAGTTTTTGGCCCGAAAATTGTTGAGTTAAGCGAGAAGCAAGACAATCAGCCGCGCCCGGGACTGGGCTGCGCGAATGAAATTATGGAATTTTCGGCACCGACAATCGGTTTAGCAGGCGCCTTTCTGGGCGCGCTTGCGTTGTGGCTATTTGCGTGGAGGAATGAAGCCAAGGGCGGCTCGCCCGCGACAATGGACTCGCTTAAGGCTCAAATTGAATCCCTTAATTCTCAGGTCGGAAGTTTGGAACAGGAGCGCACAACGCTTCTTAACCGAATTTCCAGCGCTGAATCTTCTGGTTTCGGCGGCGGCCCGAACCCGCTGGAGCCCGAACTGGTTGCCGCTCGCCGCGCGCTAGAAAGTGCCCAAGCCGAACTCGCAGCGGCAAAATCTGCACCGTCCGCCCTCGTTGGCGGGGAAATTCCGACCGAAGAACACCAAAATCAGATTCGGGCCCTCATGGACCAACTTTCGGAAGCTCACGGACTTGCGGCGGCCGCCCAACAAAGCCTTGCCGAAAAGGAAGCCTGGGTGGCCACTCAAAAAGAGCAATGGCTTGAATCGGCAAAGACCAAATGGATTGCAGAACGGGAAACCGAAGAGGCCTCAGCCGCGGAAGCCAAATTTTCTCCGCTACTTTCTGCCGCTAACCAAGAGGTGGAATCCATCAAATCGCGTCTCGCCGAGTTGGAATCCACAAACATCCGGCTTCAAAGCGAGCGCAGTGAGCTTGAGGGTCAAGTTCAAAGTCTTCTTTCGGCCAAACAAGAATCGGAGACGCTGGTCTCCCAATTGCAGAGCCAGCAAGGCGACTTGAATGCAGAAATTTCCGCCTTGAAGCAGGCAACTCGCGATGCCGACTCTCACGTGAGCCGAATCGCCGAATTGGAATCGGCGAACCAGACCATGTCGGAAGCGAAGCGCGAACTCGAAAACCAGCTTCAACTGGCTAAGCAAGAGGCGATGGTGACAGCTCAGTCCATGACGAATTCGCACCAAGCGCGGGTGACCGAGCTAGAAGAGACCGTGCAAATGTTGCGCGAAGTCAACGCAAGCCGCGTGGACCCGCTGGAAGTTGAAACCATGCGTCGCGACCTCGAGACTCAACTCGCCGAAGTAAAACAGGCGGCGGGGGACATGGTTCCGAAGTCGGCACTGGACGAGCTTAAGGCCCAGTATGAGAAACAGCTTGAGTCGGCCCGAGAGACCGACCCCGACGAACTTGCGGCTCTACGAGCCGGGTTCGAAAAGGAACGCCAAGCCCTCGCACAACAAAAAGAAAGCGAGCTTGCGAAATTTGATGGGTTCGTGGACCCGAAAGAAGTCGAGGCCATGCGCCTTGATTGGTCCCGCGGACGCGAAACTTTGACGACCGAACTGAACTCTGCGAAAACCCAAACTCCTAACCGCGAAGCGGAAGAGGAGCTTGCACGGCTTAAGACTGCGCACGAGGCACTCCAAAACCAATTCCGAGAGCAAGAGCACCGGTTTGTGGCGAGCCGAGATCAGAGCGAGCGCATCGCTGAACTCGAAAGTCAGCTCGCGGCGGCGAAATCTGCCCCGGCGGATGACGAGCGGCAAACGCTCCGCGCACTCCAAACCGCGCTTTCCGAGCGAGACAGTGCGAATGCACGGCTTTCGGAACTTGAGACCGAGCGCGCTCAACTACAGCGGTTGCTGGTGCTTGCACGAGAAGTTTCTGAAGAGAACGACGCGCTCAAGGCGAAGCTTTCCGGGGGTGGATCGGCTGCAGAGTCGGGTGACGACCGAATTGCCTCGCTAGAATCCCAACTTCGTGTTGCCCAAAATGAGGCAAGCGCGGCCCGCGCTATGGTTACGGACATGAGTGAAGAACTCACTCGTCTTCGAGATGGCGGCGCACCTGACCCGCGCCGATTTGGGGGAGACCTCGGGTGAGCCGCGCGAATCTGCGACGGGCTGGAATCACGGGTTTCTTTCTCCTGGCGACCATTAGTTCAGCGATGCTGGACATGAACAAGCCGCCTTTGACCGGCTTAAAGCTTACGTCTCCCGCAGAAGGGGCCACCGTCGAACCGAATTTCGACCTTCTCAAAGGGGAGAGCAACCTTGCGGACGGAGTTATAAAGATTTTCATCAACGATGAGTTCGTCGCAAGCACTCAGGCGACGGACAAAAAGTGGGAATACCGTCTCGCGAGCCCCCTCGCTTTGGGCACGCATGCGATCAGCCTGCACGAGGAAAGCAGCGAATCGCCAAATTTGCCGCGTGTGGCTCAGGCCGGACCGTTCAAATTTACGATCAAAGACCCGAACTTGGGAGACTTGCCCGCGCTAAAGCCGATCAAAGTCATCCGCCCCGCGCCGGGAATCACGGTCCCCGAGGGCTCGCTCAATCTCTCAGGCAAGGGAGAGCCTGGTCAGGAAGTCGAGATGCAGGTCGGAGCCCGAATCGTGGACCGTGTCCGCGTGAACAAGCTGGGCCAATGGCAAGCTTCGGTGCGGGTTACTTCGGAACTCAGCCGAATTCGACTTCAATATAAAGACCGTCCGGATACCGAAAAGGTCATCGAGGTCATCGTTCAAGGTAACCGAATTTCGGACCCGGAAGCCAATTTGTAAAGTCAAAACGCAAATGCCAAAGGGCCCAACTTAGTTTGGGCACCCCCTTCTGCGCTAAAATTGACTTTAATGACACCTGCCCCGGTTCGCCCAAACGTTTTGCGAATGCGGCCGTATTCGCCGGGACGTCCCATCGAAGAGGTTGAGCGTGAGCGCGGCCTGACCGACGTAATCAAGCTGGCAAGCAACGAAAATCCGCTCGGCGGATCCCCGAAAGCACGCGCGGCAATGGCAGAGGCCCTCGACAAAATCCACTTGTATCCGGATGCGTCGGTCTTTGGACTTTCGTCGGCTTTGGCAAACCACCTTGACCTTCCGAAAGGCCAGATTTTTGTGGGTAACGGCAGCGATGAGTTGCTGACCTTGATCGGGCTCGCATTTCTAAGTGGCCTGGAAGATGAAATCATCGTTGGGAACCCGTCGTTTGTTCGCTACGATTCAATGGCCGAGCTGGCCCCTTGTGGATGCGTGCAAGTTCCGCTCACGGCGGATTACCGGCTCGACATTCCCGCCATGATCGGGGCCATTACACCGCGAACTAAGCTCGTCATGCTGGCCAACCCAAACAACCCCACCGGAACCCGGGTGACCCGCCAAGAAGTGGACGCGTTGTTTGCTGCCCTGCCCGAAGGCGTCACGGTTGTGTTGGATGAAGCCTACTTTGAGTTCGCTTGTGACGATCCTGGTTTTCCGAATTCAGTTGAAAATGTAAAGCAAGGCAAGCCGGTCATTGGCTTGCGAACGTTCAGCAAAACCTACGGCCTTGCCGGAATTCGGGTTGGTTACGGATTCGCTTCGCCTGAGATTGCGGAAGCCATTCAGCGAGTGCGCGCGCCGTTTAATGTAAATGCGCTTGCCCAGATTGGGGCGGTGGCGGCTCTTGCCGATAAAGAGTTCATTTCTGAGACCGTGCGGCATAACCGATCTGAGCGCGACCGATTAATGCAGATCACGACGGAGCTAGGGCTGAAACCGGTTCCCAGTGCGGCGAATTTTGTTTTGATTGACTTAGGGCGACCGGCCAACCCGTGGGTCGAGCAACTTCTTGACCGAGGCGTAATTGTCCGTAGCGGCGTCGGGCTTGGATTGCCGAACTGCATGCGGGTCAGCGTGGGAACGACGGCAGAAATGGACCGGTTTTATGCCGCCCTCACCGAAATCGTGAAGGGAGATACGGCCTCCGCATGATTATCGTCATGAGGCAAGGTTGCACGGAAGACCACGTGCAGGATGTTGCTCAGCGCCTCGAGAGCTTGGGTTACCTGGTGACCCGCATTGTTGGGGTGGAAAAGACCATTCTCGGAGCCGTAGGCGGTGAAGAATACGCCAAGGTTGATTCAATTGACCAGCTCCGCGCCCTAGAGTGGGTTGAAGACGTTCTGCTGATCACTAAGCCGTTCAAGTTGGTCGCCAAAGAATCTCGACCCGGTCCGACATTGATCGATCTCGGTGACGGCGTCGTGATTGGCGGCGACGACATTGTGGTGATGGCCGGACCGTGCACCGTCGAGAACGAAGCGCAACTCTTCATGACGGCCGAACGGGTGGCCAAAGCGGGCGCGACCGTCCTCCGAGGCGGGGCTTATAAGCCGTGCACCTCGCCCTACAGCTATCAAGGCATGGGGGTTCCGGGCCTGAAGTTATTGGCCGAAGCGGCGAAGCAATTTAACCTAAAGGTGATCACTGAAGTGATGGATCCTCGCAAGGTGGACCTCGTCTGTGAATACGCCGATATCCTGCAGGTCGGCACCCGCAATATGCAGAATTACGACCTTCTGCGCGAGGTCGGCCTGGCCCGGAAAGCGGTCATGCTGAAGCGCGGCATGTCCGCTAAATACGAAGAATGGCTTTTAGCGGCGGAGTACATCGCGGCGGGCGGAAACGAGCGCATTATGCTGTGCGAACGCGGCATCCGAACGTTCGAAACCGCCACCCGAAATACGATTGACATCACGGCAATTCCCGTAATCAAGGGGCTTTCTCACCTTCCGGTGATCTTGGACCCTAGCCAAGGCACGGGCAAGCGTGATCTCGTATTCCCCTTGTGCCGCGCCGGAATTGCAGCCGGGGCCGACGGCCTGATCATCGAGGTCCACCCGAACCCCGACCACGCGATCAAAGATGGTTCGCAAAGCGTGACGATTGAGCAGTTCGAGGAGATGATGGAGCCGTTCGATCGTGTGGCCCAAGCCGTTGACCGGCGTATCGCGAAGCGGCCCGTTTCGGCGTAAACAGAGAGACCCCGGATATTACGTCCGGGGTCTATCATTGCTTGTCGGGATTGAACTTACCGACCGCGCATCAGCACTTCGACTGCCTTGTCCAGTTGCGGGTCTTGTCCGGCGAAGAACTGCTCCGGCGTGATGTCCACCACAAAGTCAGGAACTTCGCCCTTGTTCTCTAGGCTGGTTCCGTCCAGGCGATAAACACCCGTGCCCGGCATGCGTGCGCCCGTGCCGTCCACCAAGCGGAAACCGCCCGTGTAGATCACGTATCCCGGGGTCGGCATGCCCACGAGTTTTGCGAGTCCGCGCGTCCGCATTGCGGCGGGGAACATCTCGGCGTTGGAGAAGCTCGTCTCGGCGCACATCACCACGATGGGTTTCGCCCACATTTGGCCCGGGCCCGTCAACGGCTCGCCATCACGCGGAACGTAGATCGCGTTCTGCGCGCGTTCCAGAATGTCAATAATCTGGTCCGAGGTGTTTCCGCCGCCGTTATTGCGAACGTCAATGATGATCGCCTTCTTGCCGCGGGCGTCGGCCCAGAGTTGGCTGTTGAACCGTTGGAGTTCACCCCCGCCCATCCCCGCGATGTGGAGGTAAGCGATCGTGTCCTTACTCTTGGCGAGCACCGCCTGTCGGCGGGATTCGAGGAGGTTCTCGAACGTGATTCCGCGATATTCGCCTGCACTTAGAGCGCGGTATTTGATGGTCCGAACGGCTCCGCCCGGAGCCCGAACCGACATGGTAAGTTCACGACCCGTCTCGTTGTCAAGCACGGTTTCGTACAGCTTCTCATTGAGAGAAACAGACTGTCCGTTGATGGTCTGAACCACGTCGCCCGGGTTCAGCTTGGTCTTTGCATACGAGCCAGGAGTGCCTTCCGGAACTTCGAGGACCTTGATTCCGGTCCCGGTGTGACTGTAATCGAAGCTAAAGCCCGGGTGAGCGGTTTGCAAAGCGTTCGCCCCTCCCGGAGCCGGGGAAACTTCGCTGTGCGACGATTCGAGTTCTCCGACCATCATGCCGAGCACGGTCGACATATCAATACGGTTGTTCACGTGCGGAATGTACTTGGCGTACTTTTCGCGCAAGGCACGCCAGTCTCGGCCATGGAATCCCGGATCATAGAAGCTGCGGTTGAAGGTGCGCCAGAACTGGTTGAACGCGGCCATCCGTTCTTTGCGGACGTCTCGGGTCCATTCGGCTCGGAAGCTCACTGCTCGCGGATTGAGTTGGTTGGGCTTGAGGTCCAGCACAAATGGCCGCCCTCCCGCGATGCCCTTGATCATCCGGGTTTTGCCCTCGATGGCGAAGCTGCTCACGTTTCCGAAGGCCGTGATGCGGGTGTCTCGCTCACCGTTCATCGCCGCGCGGTATAGGTCACCGCCGCGCAAAGTAATGATCGAGCCGTCACTCGGGTCGAATTCGTAGCGGAAGATGCCCTCGCCCATGATTCGGCGAATCCGGGTGGACGCGCGCCGCCAGTCAATTTCCACCGTGACCGGGCCGGTCGGTTTCAAAAACGCGATTTTCGATTCATTCGGTCGAAGGTCTTCGGGTTGAAGCGGCAAAGCGAACAAGCCGTTGCCCTGGCGATCGCTGAGGAACATCAGGTACTTCCCGTCCGGTGACCAGCGCGGGGCGCGGTGCTGGGCGTTCAGTTGCGTGATGTCTCGAGAGGTCTTACTTTGGGTGTCGAAAATAAAGATGTTCGTGCCGCTTTGCCAGTAGTACATCCCCGAGTCGCGCAGAATTTCCGAATACGCAACGTACCGACCGTCGGGAGACCAAGAATATTCATATTGTTGGTCGCCCTTGCGCTCAAGCACCAGCTCGGGCGTGCCACCACCTACGGGAAGTTTGAAAAGTCCGCCCGAACCCCCGACCTTGGAGAAGCTCAGGAACTTTTGGTCGGGGGTCATGCCGATGATGTCGATGTCGGCGTCTTCGGTCGTGATCGCTTCCACTCGCTTGGTCGCGAGGTCCATCTTGTAGAGCCGTTCAGCACCCGCGCGGTCACTCACAAAGAAAAGCGACTTGCCATCAGGCGAATAGGTGGGCTGCTCGTCGCTTCCTTCCCATTCGGTGAGTTGGGTGGCGTCGTCTCGGTTGGGGCTGTCGCCGTCTTTGTTCACGGGAACGGACCAAAGGTCGTCCCGCACATTAAAGATTACGGTGGTGCCGTCCGGCGACAAGTCCATTTGGTTGGCCCCCTCGGTGAGGATCAGCCGCTCTTCGTTCGTGAACTTATCGTCGGCTTGGACCGACAAAGAGAGTTTCTTTGGTTCGCCATTCGGTGTTTGGGTGTAGATTTCGCCGTCAACTTCGTAGGTAAGCAAACTGCCATCATGCGACGCCGTAAGGAACCGCACTGAATCTCCTTTGAAATCCGTGAGGCGGGTCGCTTTTCCGCTCTCATCAACCTTATGGACGTTGGGAGTTTGTTCTACGGAGAAGTTGATGATCGGCAGTCTCTTGCCTAACTTGGGGGACTGGTCCACCGTCTTGGTCATGGTCACCACGTAGATGCCCGACTTCGTGTATTGCGGCCACAGGTGTTGGAACTGATTCTTGCGAAGCGTGGTGCGCTTGTTGGCTTTGAGATCAAACAGTTCTAATGAAGATGCGGCAGAACCAATATAGCGAGGCCTAGTCCAAGAAAACCCCTGTCGGGTGTAGACCAGCTTTGATCCATCGGGAGACATTTGGGCACTGTCCGCTGTGAACATGTCCTGAACGTGGGACATGAAATCTCCGGTTTTGACATCAATGGAGAAGATCGCGTTGTATGCCGAATCACGCGTGGACCGGAAAAGTACACGCTTGCTATCGGCGGTCCAGCCGGTCGGGGTTTCGCCGCCACTGTGATGCGTGACACGCTGGGGCCGTCCGCCGTTCGGAGTGACGACAAAAATATCGTTGCTGCCGTATCGGTTACTGGCAAAGGCAATGAACTTTCCGTCGGGACTCCACACCGGGTTCGTGTCGTATTCCACATGGTTTGTAACTGGGGTGGCGAGGCCGCCAGCCGTGGAGGCGACCCAGAGGTCACCTTGGTAAGTGAAGGCGAGCGATTTTCCGTCTGGGCTAAGGGCGAGGTTTCGAGCCCCGAAAACGGGTTCCGCCGCTGAAACCGCGCACAGCGCGGCCATTGCGAGGGTGGGAAAGAGTTGGCGCGAGAGCATACGTCTCACGTTACCGCGAACCTGATTCCAAAAGTTTCAGGATTCGCGCAAAGGGAGAATGGCCAGAAGAGCAATTGCCCCCAGAAGGGCAGTAACGGCACCCACCGGCATTTCCAGACTGCGGACCATTTGCTGAGCGAGAAGATCGGAAATCAATAGCAAAATTCCACCGAGCAAAGTCGAGACGGGAAGCACGACGCGGGCGTCCACCCCAACAATTCGCCGCCCGATATGGGGAGCGAGCAACCCGAGAAAGCCAATGATTCCGGTGACGCTTACGGCGATGGAAGTGGCGATAGCCCCGCCCCACAGCACGCGGCGTATGAGAACCGAAGTCGAGATCCCGAGCGACCGCGCGGTGTTCTCGCCCACGGCCATCGCGTTGAGCTGGCCCCCGGCGGGGAACAACGCTAAGGCGGCGATCACCAGTCCAAATCCGAGCAGCATCACCCGGGGGTAGGTCATCGGCGATAGGCTTCCTAACAGCCATCCCAGAATCTGAGTGCTGTCTTGCCCGGCCATGACGAGAACCAATGTCACCAAGCTACTAAGAAGGGCTCCAACCAGCACTCCAGCCAACAGAAGGCGCGGCACCGAAAGTCCGTGCTTACTTTGTGAAAGTCGCAAGACCAAACCGAGCGCGCCCATTCCCCCAAGAAGCGCTCCCGCCACGCCGCCGAACCCCATAAGGGCACCGGAAACCCCGGCCGCAATCGCAAGGGTTCCGCCCACCGCCGCGCCTCCCGAAACACCCACGACGAAGGGCTCGGCCAGCGGATTTCGGAAGAGTGACTGAAAAGCGGCTCCTGACAGGCCAAGGATTCCTCCAACCAGAACCGCGGCCAAGCTCCTTGGCAACCGAATTTGCCAGAGGATCGTTTGGGCGGGAGATTCGGCCGACGGCCCTTGAAGTAACGCATTCCAGGCATCCACGATTGGCAGCGTGAAAGCGCCCACCAGTAGGTGGAGCGCGAACGCAAGAATGAGCCCGAAACCGAGCCATCCCCACCGGGTGCGGTGTGCCATGAATTGCATTTTGAACCCACGGGTAATATTTCGCCCAAGTGGGCAAACTTTCGATCTCTTCCCGAATGTCTCCGATAAAGCCTTCGCCCACGCTGGGGATCACGAGCAAGGCGAACGCGATGCTTGCCCAAGGCATTGACGTGATTCGGTTTTCGGCCGGAGAGCCCGATTTCAACACACCTGAACCCGTGCAAGAGGCCGCAATCAAAGCGATGCGGGGCGGCAAAACAAAGTATTGCGCGAGCGCAGGGCTCCCGGAACTGCGTTCTGCCGTGTGCGAGAAGTTTGAGCGTGACAACGGGCTGAGCTTCACGCCAAACCAAATTGTTGTTTCGTGCGGGGCCAAACACAGCATCTTTAACGCGATGCAAGTACTTCTGGAGCCGGGTGACGAAGTGATCCTTATTGCTCCGTACTGGATGACCTACGCGGATCAAGTGTTACTCGCAGGAGGAACGCCGACCGTCGTTCAGACCACCGCTGAGACAGGGTTTTGCCCAACCCGTGACCAGTTAGATGCCGCGGTTACGCCGCGAACTCGGGCGATTATATTGAATTCGCCGTCGAATCCGACCGGGGCGGTGTTTCTGCGCGAGACGATGGAGATGATTGCGGAATTCGCCTTGCGCAACCAGCTTTGGATCATCGCCGACGAGATCTATGAGTTTCTTACTTATGGAGCGAAGCACTTGAGTGTAGCGGCCATAAGTGACGAAGTCAAAGCCCAGACGCTCACCGTGAATGGCTGTAGTAAATCCTACGCGATGACGGGTTGGAGAGTCGGATATACCGCCGCTCCTGCACCGGTAGCCCAAGCGATGAGTGACTTGCAGGATCAAATGACGAGCAACGCAACCACTTTTTGCCAGTACGGGGCAATTGCGGCCCTGAACTTGCCCATGGAATCCGTAATGGAGATGCGCGACACGTTCCAGATGCGGCGAGATACGATGTACCACGGGCTGCGGGCCATTCCAGGTGTCCGGGCGACTTTGCCGGAAGGCGCGTTCTATCTGTTCGCGGATGTCTCTGACATTTTGCCCGAAGGCATGAACGACGCCGCGTTCTGCGACGCGTTGCTTGAGAAAGCCCACGTGGCGGTGGTGCCCGGCTCGGTGTTCCATGGCGATGGGCACATCCGACTCAGCTATGCCACGAACCCGAATCTGATTACGGAAGGTGTCTCCCGAATTGCTCGCGCCGTTGCCGAAATGACTGTATGATTCCCAAAGGCATTCCCCTGAAGAGCGAAGCGCTGTTCAAGTTGGCGACCACGCACCGGTCGGCCACCGAGAACTCGGTTCGGGACAGCTATGAGCGGCTGGAGTACTTTGGGGATAGCGTCTTGGGCCTCATCATCGCGCAGTATTTATACGAGCACCACCCAGATTGGGACCAAGGCATGATGAGCAAGGCCAAGGCCTATGTGGTGCAGGAAGCTCCGCTTGCCGAAACCGCCCTGCGCCTTGGCCTTGCCGAACACATGGTGCTGAGCCCGAGCGAAGAAGCGACGGGAGGGCGAAGTCGACCCTCGATTCTGGCGGACATGGTGGAGGCCATCATTGGCGCGGTCTACCTGGAGAACGGCATGGAATCGGCGCGGTGGTTTGTCCTCGAGATCATGCAGCCCTACCTACAGCAAATCAGCGGGGGAGACGTGAATCCGTCGGATTATAAGAGCCGGTTGCAGGAGCTCGCCCAAAGCCTCTGGCGAAAGTCGCCGTACTACCGAGTTGCGGCCGAAGCGGGCCAATCTCACGAGCGGCGTTTCATTGTTCAGGTTATTTTTGATAATGAAGTCATGGGTGAGGGCACCGGACGCAGTAAAAAAGAAGCGGAACAATCTGCGGCCAAAGACGCACTAAACCTTATTGAAAGCGCACGCCGGGCCCGTGGTTTCGAAGAGCAATCCTACTAGGTAGTTTCGAAGTCAAACGAACCCCCGTCTAGCAACAATCGGGGATTTTTATGAATTTCTTTTTTGCAGATGGTCCTGTTTGGTATGATGGTTGCAGGGAGTGTGTCGTTGAAGAAGCAGTTGCATCTTTCACGCTTCAAAGGGGTATCAAAATGAATCTTAAGAAATCTATTCTCACCATCCTGTTCCTGATGGCATTTGTGGCGGCGATGGCCATGCCGCGAAACAGCTACTTGCTGCGCCCGGCCAATTCTAAGTCGGCCCTCCTGAGCCAAATTCGCACCGAGCCGGTGCTGATGGACCGATACATGCGCCACTTCAGCATGACGGAAGCCGAAGTTCTGGAGTACATGGGGTCACTTCGACTCTCTCGAATCGAACGCACGGGTATCTACGGTGTGTTTGGAGTGCCGGAGAATGGAAAGATCCATTCCACCATGCAAAACCTGCGAAAGGGCGCCCTCATTTGGATTGACACCGAAGGAAATCCGGTTCTCTACGCGGTCTGCGGAAACCCGATGACCCTCGGCCCGAAGCGCGCTACGATGAGCGAGGTGCTCACTACGGTTCCGGCTACGGTTCCTTCGGAGATCGTCGCGATTGCGACCACTCCGTCGGCCCCCGTCGTGCCGAGCCCGGTAATCGCTTCTGCCATGCCCCCGACCCCAGTTGCTTCGGTGGTGGACATCGAACCGGAAGGCGTGGTGCTTGGTAGCCGCAGCGGTGGATTCTTCCTCCCGGCTCTGCTCGGTGCATCGGCTCTTCTGATCCCGGACAACGACAACGAACCGGTTCCGGAGCCGGCAACCATGGCCGCTCTCGCCCTTGGCGTCAGCGCTCTCGTTGCCCGAAAGCGAAAATCGGCCTAAGGTTCGCCTTTAGCCCACAATTTGAAGCTCAGCTGCGGGTTCCGCGTTGAGGCTCAAGCAACCGTCGCCTGAAACCCCACAGGCGACGATGTTTTCTATGCGAACCCCGAACTCTCCCGGCAGGTAAATGCCGGGCTCGATGCTAAATGTGTTTCCGGGTTCGAGTATGCGCTCGGTATCCGTCGGCCCGATGTTGGGCAGTTCGTGGACTTCGAGCCCGATTCCATGGCCGGTGCGGTGGACGAAGAACTCGCCATAACCCGCCTTTTCGATAACGGATCGGGCGGCCGCATCCACTTGTTGACCAGTGGCCCCGGGTCGAACCGCGTTGCGCCCGGCGTGGTGAGCATCGAACACGACTTTGTAGACTTCTCGGGCTTTTTCGGAGGCGTGGCCAACGGCGACACACCGGGTGATATCGGCCTGATAATGGTCTAGCATGCACCCGAAATCAATGTTCACCACGTCGCCCGCCGTTAGAGGCCGGTCTGCGTTGGCATGGTGTGGTTCCGCCGAACCGGGGCCGCTCGCCACACTGCAGAACGTGATTTCGGCCCCGTGCTGCAGGATTTGCTGTTGGATCAGGCCTTGAATTTCGATTTCGGTCATTCCGACTTTAAGTTGCGGCCAAGTGGCTTCCCAAACGGTGTCGGCAACGGCCCCGGCGCGGCGGAGGGCGTCAATCTCTTGGTCGTCTTTTCGGGCGCGGGCGGCGGCCATGAGCGCGTCGCCGGGTTGGAAGAGCGCGGCGGGCAGTACGTGCTGCATGGCAAGCAAGTGGTCGGCCCGGAATTGACCCTCAACCCCGATGACGCTGGTGCGGAGGTTCCAATCTTTGGCGAGGGCTTCGAAGAGCACCATGGGGGGTTCGGCGTCGGTCCAGGAGCGGATGTCGGCGATTCCGACCCGGCGGGCCTGGTTGACCGTCAGCCCGGGGCAGATGAGGGCCACATCTCCGTTCGCCCGCAACGCGAGGGTGAGAAAGCGCTCGTGGCCGCTCTCGAAGAGTCCGTGGAGGTAGCCGATCGCGTTTGAACTGCTGACAAAGAGGGCATCTACGTCATGGTCGCGGAGGGCTTGGGCAACGGAATTCAGGCGGTTGGCAGACATGGTTGTGGGATGCAGTGTACTTTCTCCCGTAACCGGGTACAATCCGCTCACTCGAACTGCCGGATCGTCTAATGGTAGGACAGCGGTTTTTGGTGCCGTCAGTCTAGGTTCGAGTCCTAGTCCGGCAGCCATTTTCGCCTCACCGCGCAATCCGCGTGAAACCCGAAACTCGGTAGCATAAGGGAACCTTGAGCCCGTCCCTGCGCCAGTACCGAATCAACTGCTTCGCCGAGGGACTGCTTTTTCACATGGCGTGGACCATGGCCGTGGTCTTCCACATCAAAACCGTGGGACTTAACCCGTTTTGGGTGGTCATGATGGGCACGATCTACGAGATCGCCATCCTCACCTTTGAAGTCCCCACGGGGGTGGTGGCCGACCTCAAGAGCCGCCGCCTTAGCGTCCTCTTCGGGTGGGCGATCATTGGGCTGGGGTTCCTCACGCAAGGGCTGTGGCCGGTGCTTGGGTTTGTGATTGCCGCTCAAGTCCTCATCGGCATCGGCGAAACCTTCACCAGCGGGGCGCACGCGGCCTGGATCGCCGATGAACTCATCGCCGAAAAGTCGGATCTGAGTGCATCCCATGCCTTTATGATGGGCGAGCAAGCCGCACTTGTCGGGCGACTTGTCGGCACATGGGTCGCGGTATTGTTCGCCCGCGATAGTCTTTCGCTCGTGATGATTGCGTCGGGCGCCGGGTTTATGCTGTTCGCTGCATTCGCGGCCGGAACCATGCGCGAAAAGGGGTTCCACCGAAGTCAATCCGAACGCCGGTTTTGGGCGAGTTTTGGCGAAGGCTGGAAACTAGCCCGAGGTTCTAAGCAACTTGGGTTAGTGATGCTTGTCATGGTCGTGGTCGGATTTGCCAGCGAAGGCTACGACCGGCTGCACAACCAACGGGTACTCGACGAGTTCACCCTTCCGAGCCTCGGCTGGCTAGGCGAAGACGCGTGGTGGTCCATCTTCGCCTCGATCAGCATCTTGGGCGGGATCAGCATTGCAAATCATGTGCGCAAGCGGATTCAAATTGACGAGCCGGGCAAGCTCGAGAAGGTCCTGGCCACCCTGATTGTCACGCTTGGCTTGTGCGTAATTGGGTTTGCCCTCACGAACTCGTTCTGGGTGATGGTCGCGTTCTTGGCAGTCGGGCGCTCCGTGCGCCGGTCACTCTCGCCACTCATGAACGCGTGGACCAACCGCTACGCTTCGCCCGAGAACCGTGCGACGGTCCTTTCGTTTTCTGCGCAGGCGCACAGCTTCGGTGAGATTGGCGGCGGGCCCTTGGTCGGTCAGATTGCGACGATTGTCAATTCGAAGATCGCCATTGCCGTGTCCGGCGGACTCTTCTTGCCGGCAGCTGCGATTTTAGCGCGGTCGCTAGGTCGAAATTCCGACTCGCAACCGCCCGCCGAATCGTAGATACGGGTATGGCCCGCAATTCTAAATTCACCGAGTTCTCAAACAAAACCGCGCGACTTGCGGGCAAAAGTGGCACCTTCATCCTCGCCTGCTCCATCGTGGCAATTTGGGGTGTGACCGGGCCGCTCTTCGGCTTCAGCGATACCTGGCAATTGGTCATCAACACGGGCACCACCATCATTACGTTTCTCATGGTGTTCCTCATCCAGAACACGCAGAACCGCGATACTGAGGCGCTCCAAGTCAAGCTCGACGAACTGATTTACGTGACGAAAGAAGCGAGAAACGAACTGCTGGACCTGGAACAACTGGACGAGAAGGAACTGGACCAATTCCGGGACGAATTTACGAAAATTGCTCGCGCCGCCCGCGAAGAACCGGAACAGGGCTAGGCGGATTCCAGCGTGAGGATACTAACTTCGGGCGGGCAAAACGCCCGCCGATCCACGCCAATGGTTCCGACCCCGCGCGTAACGTAAAGCGGAACGCGGGCGTCCGGGTAGAAACCTTTGATGTAGGTGCGGGCCCCGAACGGGGTGTGAACTGGAATTCCGAACGGCATACAAATCTGGCCCCCGTGCGAGTGCCCAGCGAGCATCACCGAGTACCGGGAATCAATGTCACGCACCATGTCCGGCTCGTGGAAGAGGCACACCGAGTTCTTATCGTGGTTGAACCCGAGGTTATCGTGGCGATCTCGGCCCGCGATCGCGTCGTCAATCCCATGGATGGTCACGCCGCCGACCTCGGTGCTCTGATTACGTAATAGGCGCAAAGATCGGCTCGCCAAGGTGTTCACAAGCTTTGCGGGGTCTACCCACCAATAGTCGTGGTTGCCGAGAATCCCCACCACGGGAATTTGCACCGCCTCAATCCCGTCCAACAGGGCCTCAACATGCTTCAGCGAACTTCGGTAGTGGCCGTGGGTGTAATCCCCGCCCAGAGCGATGACGTCCGGCTTTTCTTGCTCGCAGAGCCGAAGCGCTTCGAGGGTCCGGTCCACACTGCGTTGCGTGGTGAGGTGAAAATCCGAGATAAAGCCAATTTTGAATCCGTTAGCATCCCAGCGCGGAAGCTTTAGGGTGTGTCGTTCGACAGAAAGACGATCGGCCTGACCGTATTGGTAAGCACCGACTCCGGCGGTCGCGATTCCGGCCCCAAGGGAACCAAGCAGAAACCGGCGACGGGAAAGCTTGGACATGGGCGTCTAGCGGATCTCGTCAATGATGCGAGCGGCGATGGTTGCGCTTCCGAACGGCGGCATGAGATAAAGCCCTTGGGCAACCTGCTTCGCATACTGGCTGAGCTTCACGGCCTCTTCGATGCCGATTTCCATGCCGGCGGTCTCATCCGGAGCCGAGGCCATGCGCGCGCGGAGCCATTCCGGCACTTCAATGCCCGGAACCTCGTTGTGCATAAACTCGGCATGGCGTGAATGCTTGAGCGGAAGTACGCCCATGAGTACGGGAACCTTGCTCCGGTGCACGGCTTCCATCACGGAATCCAAATGGGCGGTTTCGAACAGCGGCTGGGTGTAGACCACGTGCGCGCCTGCGTCCAGCTTTCGGTTGAGCCGATCAATCTCATTTTCTATGTCTACGGCGAGCGGGTTGAAAGCGATCGCTACCGTGAACGCACATTTGATGCCGATGCTGTAGCCGGCGAGGTCAATGCCTTCGTTGAACCGATTGAGAATTCGCACCAGGCCAATGGCGTCGATGTCGAACACGCTCGTCGCGCTCGGGTAGTCGCCGATGTTGGCGGGGTCGCCAGTTACGGCAAGAATATTGCGGATGCCAAGGGCATGCGCGCCGAGCAGGTCGGCTTGCACCGCGAGCAAATTGCGGTCTCGACAGGCGAAGTGCATCATGGTTTCGATGCCAACGCCGTCTTGCACGAGCTTGCAAACGCTGAGCGGGTTCATGCGGAGCCGCGCCCGAGCGCCATCGGAAATGTCTATTAGGTCAGCGCCAACCACCTTGAGCGCGCGCGAACCTTTGAGGACATTTTCCACCTTAAGGCCGCGCGGCAAGTCCATTTCGACCGAGATAACAAACTTGCCGTGTTTGAGCTTTTCGGAAAATTCGGTCGGTTCCGATTCGGCGAGCGGGGCGCGCTCGGCCTGCTTTCGGCTGCTTTGAATCGGGTGTTTCGGCTTGACTGCGCCCTGATCAATGAGGGCGCGCATCTTTGCCACGTGTTCGGGAGTGGTTCCGCAACAACCGCCGATGAGGCTCGCGCCTTCTTCGGCAAGGCGAACTGCACTGCGAGCGAAGTAGTCCGGCGCGATGTCGTAGACAACCTTGCCCTTTACAAATTGGGGAAGGCCGGGGGTCGGCATGGCGAGAACGGGAAGATGACAACTTTCGGCGAGCTGCCGAACGATGTCCGTCATTCGCTGGGGACCGACCACGCAGTTCGCGCCGATCGCCACCACGCCGTCCTGCATCATCTCGGTGGCACACCGGCCCGGTAGACCCTCGAACAGGGCATCGCCGTCTTCGATGAACGCCTTGCTCACGACAATCGGAAGTTGGGAAACGCTGCGAACTGCCTTGGTGGCAATGATGAGTTCTTCGAGGTCAATGAACGTTTCGAGAATAAAGCCGTCTACGCCGCCTTCGGCGAGGGCTCGCGCCTGTTCGGCGAAGCCGTCAAACGCGGATTCGGCCGAGATACTTCCGATCGGCTCAAGCGGTTTGCCGCACGGACCGATGGCACCGAGCACGATCTTCTCGCCCGCGGCCTCGCGAGCGATTTGCGCGCCCGAGCGGTTGACTTCGGCGATATCCACCACGGCATCGGCGAGCCGATGACGATTCGCGCTGAAGGTGTTTGTTTCGATGAAGTCGCTTCCGGCGGCAATATAGGCTTGGTGAGCCGCAAGCACGAGGTCTGGCCGCAGAAGGTTGGCGAGGTCATACGGCTGCTTTTCAAAGCCCAGATCGTTCAGAAGGGTGCCATTTGCCCCGTCCCCGAGAATGATTGCTCCCGAGTCAAGCAGTTTCAATAATCGGTTAGTAACTTGGGGGGACTCGGACATGGTGGCAGCGGGTGTTAAGTGTACCGCCGAGGAGAATGAACCTAACGAAAAAGTGCCCGACCTCCGGGGAGGCCGGGCAAAAACCAGAGGATTGGATAAAGTCCCTTGACTAGTCTCCTGAAGTCAAAAAGTTGGCGGCGAGAATCGAAAGGTCGCTAGAACCAACCTCGTTGTCTCCGTCGAGGTCTGCGTTCGGGTTGAAGCCTTCATCACCGAGACTGAGAAGGAAGCTGGCTGCGAGTTCGCTCAGGTCTCCGCCGCCTACTTCATTGTCCCCGTCCACGTCTCCGTTGATGAGCCCGGCGTTGACCCCGGTGGTGTTCGTTGTGACAACCACGCCGTTGATGGCACGGGTTAGCCAGTGGGCCGCCTTTATCCGAATGTCAAAGGTGCCGGTGGTAGGGACTTTGATGCTGTAGCCGCCGTTCGCGTCCAGGTTCGTCATGAAATCCCAGGTTTGGGTTCCATCAGTGACCGAGATCATTACGGGTTGGGTCGAAACGTCGCCGTTATAGTCTTGTAGCGTCACTGTGCCGCTGATGTTGGCTCCGAAACTCATCGGGACGGCCGCGCCGGCAGAACCAAGCACTGCGATGTTGGAGGGGGCGAGTACACCGTCGTAAAGACCGACCAGATTCAGTGCACCGGGCTTGGTTTCTCCGTCATCGTCCTCGTTGATTCCGAAAGCATCGTTCAGGAACCACCGCGTGTCACGGTCGGCAATACTTCGGACAAAGACCCCGTTCACATACACGTCAATTCCCTCGGGGTCGGTCGTGTCCGACACCACTACGACTCGGTACATAACGTTCGAAGCGAATTGGCCAGCGTATTGACCGTCATTCCCTAGATCGGAAAGTTGAGACGTGAAATTTGAACGGAAGAAGAGCTCCCCGTCCCCGTCGTCGTGGGTGGAGCGTGTGTCGTAGATGGAGCCCCATCGGTTATCAAACCCGGCGAAGAAACCGGTGAAGTCCATAGAAATGTCCATCACGAGCGTGTAGTTTTCGGTGAGGCCCGAAATTCCCCGGGACGCGGGATTCGGAATCTCGAAGCGAGTGGTTTGATCCGTCCAGATGGCCGCTCGCTGGGTGCCGTTCGGAGTGGTGACGTCGCCGAACGTGAAGGCACCGAAATTGACGGCGGGCATGGAGCCGACGGTTGGGGCGAGGGAGTCATTGAACTCCCAAAGTCCGACGAGCGGTTGAGCGGCCGCGGCCTGTGCGGCGGTCGCGAACACAAGGTAACAAGCTAAGTTGCGCATGGCACTTAAGTTGTAACCGGACCGTATTATCCGGCCGTTATGCCCAGATTAACGTTTGATGGTGATTGGCGTGGCAACCAAAATCGGTGCCGCTGGTATACTACGTCCCGAAAGCCTGAGCGCGACATTTCGGCTCGGGCGTGTTTTTGGAGGACCGCACTAAACCACATGCCCGCTATCGGCAAAGTTATTCAAGTTATGGGCCCAGTTGTCGACTGCCACTTCGACAAGGACAGCCTTCCCAAGATCTTTAACGCACTCAAGATTGTTGACGCCACCCGCGGCATAGATCTGACCTGCGAAGTCGCCCAGCACCTCGGTAACAACACCGTCCGCACCATCGCGTTGGCGTCCACCGACGGACTTGTGCGCGGCATGGATGTGGAAGACACCGGCAACCCGATTATGGTTCCGGTGGGCGACGCGACCTTGGGCCGGGTTTTTAACCTGCTTGGACTTCCGATTGACGTTTTGGAAACCGGCGAGCACGCGGGAACCGCCGAAGAGCGAGCCGCGAAAGCCGCCGCCCTCGCCGCCGCTCCTCGCCTCCCGATTCACCGCACTCCGCCGTCTTTCGACGAGCAATCGGTGCGCGTTGAGCTTCTTGCCACGGGCCTCAAAGTTGTTGACCTCTTGATTCCGTTTAACAAGGGCGGAAAGATTGGTCTCTTCGGTGGTGCTGGTCTGGGCAAAACTGTTTTGATCCAAGAACTCATCCGAAACATCGCGGTTGAGGCTTCGGGCGTGTCCATGTTTGCCGGTGTGGGCGAACGCACCCGCGAAGGCAACGACCTCTGGCTCGAAATGTCGGAAGCCCTCTTTAAGGACCCGAACGGAACCGTTGAGAAGGACGGAGAGCGATTCAGCCGCGTTATTGACAAGACCGCGATGGTCTTCGGTCAGATGAACGAGCCGCCCGGAGCCCGTCTCCGAGTTGCTTTGACCGCACTCACCATGGCCGAGTACTTCCGCGACGAAGTCGGGGTGGACGTGCTTGTGTTCGTTGACAACATTTTCCGGTTCGTTCAGGCAGGTTCCGAAGTATCGGCACTGCTCGGACGGATGCCGAGCGCGGTCGGTTACCAGCCGACGCTCGCGACCGAAATGGGCTTCCTCCAAGAGCGAATTACTTCGACCAACAAGGGTTCGGTTACCTCGGTGCAGGCGGTTTACGTTCCGGCGGACGACCCCACCGACCCCGCACCGGCCACTACCTTTAGCCACTTGGATGCCTATGTGTATCTTGAGCGGTCCATTGCGTCGAAGGGTCTGTTCCCGGCGGTTGACCCGCTGGCCTCGACCTCAAAGAACCTCGACCCGATGGTTGTGGGCGAAGAACACTACGCTGTCGCCCGAGGCGTGCAACAAATTCTGCAACGCTATAAGGAACTGCAAGACATCATCGCGATTCTTGGTATTGACGAACTTTCGGACGATGACAAGCAACTCGTGGCTCGCGCTCGAAAAATCGAGCGGTTCATGAGCCAGCCGTTCTTTGTTGCCGAACAGTTCACCGGTAACGTCGGTCGCTTCGTTAGCCTCGAAGAAACCATCAAGAGCTTTAAGGCAATCATTGATGGCGAGCTGGACGAAGTTCCGGAGCAGGCATTCCTCTACTGCGGTGGAATGGACGACGTGATGGCCAAGGCCGAGAAGCTCAAAGCCGCCAACTAAACTCCGAACATGCCGACTCCATTCAAACTCTCGGTTGTCGCTCCGGACCGCACGGTGGTCGAGACGCAGGTCGTCTCGCTCACCGTGCCGGGGGTCGAAGGTTATCTCGGTATCTGGCACGGGCACGTGCCGCTCATGGCCGCGCTCAAGATGGGCGTTCTGGAATACACAGACACGGCCAACCTCACAACTTCGGTGGCGATCACAGGTGGATTTCTGGAAGTCAGCCCTGATTCCGTGATTGTGCTTGCCGATTCAGCCGAGTTTGCCGGAGACATTGACCTGAAGGAAGCCGAAGCACGGCTCGAACAGGCTCGCCGAGCATTGCGTGGCGAAGATTCTTCGATGAGCACAGACGACGCGACGGAAGAAATTGAGCGATCCATGACGCGGATCAAGCTCGCTCGCCGCGGCGGAAACGCCTAAACGACGGCGGCAATCGCCATTTGGCGAAGCTCGATAGACATCATCAGCGTCGCGCATCGCTGCACGATCTTCACCCACGGGTGCGATAGGTCGCGCGGGTCCACCGCTTCCATGTCGGGCAAAAAGACACCCGCTGCGCTCGCGTTGCCCCATCGCAATTCCCCGACCCCGCTGAACTCGATGTCGTGAAGGGACGCGGCGATGAGTGCGCGTGTCATCACCATGGAATCTGCGAACTCGGTTGGCGGCCGCGAAATTTTCAGCCCTGCGTGTGAGACGTCGTATACCGCGCATCGGTAGTCTTGTCCAAACAGGTTGATTCGCAGTTTCAGCGGAATAATCGGCGCGAGCGTGACCCGCGTGTTTTGTCGCCGGTCATTGTCCAAAATTTCGGTCGGGAGGGGAGTCGTGAGGACCAGATGCTTCTGATCCACCGAGATCATGGCGCGGGTGAGTGGCACGGTGAAATACATCACCTTGTCGGAGACCTCAAACTCGATCGTTATGAATTCGCCTTCCTTTATCTGGCCCGGATCCACCCAGGTCGGGGCGGTGAGGCAAACCCGGCTGTCATCCTCCACCGAGATGTCGGCACGAAAATGGGATCCCCTCTTTGGACTTACCAAGACCATTTTTCCGCTCTTCCCCAGGAGCTTTATTAGGGTGATAACCGCAATTCGTTCAACAACCAACATGACACTTCACAAACCCATTCCTTAGGTCTTGTTCCGTGCCTCCATGATTTGTACAGGTAGCAAAAATACTAGCATTCGAGCAATCTAATGCTCGCTGGTACACTTGAACCCATGAATAGCTTCGGCGCACGCAAGTCATTTTCGGTCGGCGCAGAGTCGTTTACCTACTACGACATTAACGCGAGGAGCGAGGGCGGGGCGAACCTAAGCGCACTTCCGTTTAGCCTCAAAATCCTTCTCGAAAACTTGCTTCGGCACGAAGATGGAATCAGCGTAAAGGCTGCCGATATTCAGGCGATTGCCAAATGGGATGCAAAAGCGGACCCGAGCACAGAAATTGCGTATACGCCGGCTCGCGTGCTCCTTCAAGACTTCACCGGCGTACCGTGCGTTGTGGACCTTGCCGCAATGCGCGACGCAATGGCCACCCTTGGGGGCGATCCGAACAAGATCAACCCGTTGCAGCCGGTGGAGCTTGTCATTGACCACTCGGTTCAAGTAGATGCCTATGGAACCGCCGCCGCGCTCGAAATCAACCGCGACCTCGAATTCGACCGAAACGTAGAGCGCTATGAGTTCCTCAAGTGGGGCCAAAAGGCGTTCAAAAACTTCCGAGTGGTGCCGCCGAATACGGGAATCGTTCACCAAGTCAATCTCGAATATCTTGCGCGGGTGACCATGTCTGCAAACGGCGTTGCTTACCCGGACACTCTTGTCGGAACCGACAGCCACACGACGATGGTGAACGGCCTGGGCGTGTTGGGTTGGGGTGTAGGGGGTATCGAAGCCGAAGCTGCCATGTTGGGCCAACCGGTCTCGATGCTTGTTCCGCAAGTCGTGGGCTTCAAGCTCACGGGCGCACTCCGCGAAGGCACGACCGCCACCGACCTCGTTTTGGTGGTTACAGAGATGCTGCGCAAGCACGGGGTGGTCGGGAAGTTCGTGGAGTTTTTTGGTGCGGGAGCGCGACGGCTTGGCCTCGCCGATCGGGCGACGATTGCCAACATGGCGCCAGAGTACGGCGCGACCTGCGGCATTTTCCCGGTGGACGCCGAGACGCTCCGATTCCTTCGTGCGAGCGGGCGGACGGAAGATCAGGTTCAGCTGGTAGAAGCGTATTACCGAGCGCAAAGTATGTTCGCCGACGAAACCACGCCGGACGCAACATATTCCAGCGTATTGGAACTCGACCTTTCGACGGTCGAGCCGAGCGTGGCGGGTCCGAAGCGACCCCAAGATCGGTCGGTGCTTTCCGCCGCGCAGAAGTCGTTCCAGGCCGCATTTCCATCTGCCCCGGTTGCGCCTTCCAAAGTCTCGGTAGGCCGCTCTGACGTTTCGCAGATGGCGGACGGCGACATCGTGATTGCCGCGATCACCAGTTGCACCAACACGAGCAACCCCAACGTGATGGTGGCGGCCGGTTTGCTCGCAAAACGGGCCGCCGCGCTTGGGCTCAAGCCGAAGCCGTGGGTGAAGACGTCACTCGCACCGGGTTCGCGCGTGGTTACGGCCTATCTGGAATCGTCCAACCTCCTGCCCGAACTTGAGAAGATGGGCTTCTACACGGTCGGCTATGGCTGCACGACTTGTATTGGCAACTCGGGTCCGCTTCCGGAACCGGTGGCGCAACGCATTCAGGAAAGCGACCTCACCGTCGTGAGCGTACTCTCGGGCAACCGCAACTTCGAGGGCCGCGTTCAGCAAGAGGTGAAAGCAAATTACTTGATGTCACCGCCCTTAGTAGTGGCCTATGCGATTGCCGGCACGATCAATATTGATCTCACCACCGATGTGATTGGACAAGATTCAGCGGGGCGCGATGTCTATCTCCGCGATATCTGGCCGACTCAGGCTGAAGTTGCTCAAGTCGTCGAAGAGCATATCCACAAGGAGATGTTCCAAAAGCTGTACGCGGGTGTTTTCGACGGCGACGAGAAGTGGCAAGCGATCGAAGTCACGGAATCGGAGCGATTCAGCTGGAATGCGGAGAGCACCTATGTTCAACGTGCGCCGTACTTCGACGGGATGCCGCGCGAAGCCCCCGCGGCGGTACCAGATATCACCGGTGCGCGGTGCTTAGCTCGGCTTAGCGATTCGATCACAACCGACCATATTTCGCCCGCTGGTTCCATCAAGGCAACGTCCCCGGCCGGAGAGTTTTTGATCAGCAAAGGCGTTTCCCCGATCTTGTTCAATAGCTATGGCTCGCGGCGTGGAAACCACCACGTGATGGTGCGCGGTACCTTCGCGAACGTGCGGCTGCGAAACCAGCTCGCGCCGGGCACCGAGGGCGGCTACACCACGTACTTCCCGACCGGAGAAGTGATGAGCATCTATGATGCGAGCGCCCTCTACACCCAGCACAACATCGGTCTATGCATTCTCGCGGGCAAGGAATATGGCTCGGGTTCGAGCCGCGACTGGGCGGCCAAGGGCCCGAACCTCCAGGGCGTGAAATTCGTCATCGCGCAGAGCTTCGAGCGGATTCACCGCTCGAATTTGGTCGGAATGGGCATCGTTCCGCTGGAATTTGCGCCGGGCGAATCCGCCGATACCTTGGGCTTAACCGGGGAAGAGACTTTCGACCTCGTCGGGCTGAGCGCGGGCCTTGCGACCAAGTTTGCCGCAACCAAGCAACTTTTGGTGCGAGCAACCGACACGGCGGGCGCAATCAAAGAGTTCTCGGTGCTTTGCCGAATTGATACGGAGCAAGAAATGGAGTATTACCGCCACGGCGGAATTCTCCAATACGTGCTCCGTCAGTTGCTGGCGAGTTAGGGCTCGTTCGGCTCAGGTGCGGAATCGGGTTCGGGGTCGGGGGCAACATCTTCGGCCCCGGCTTCGGTTTCGGGGGCAGGATCGGCGAAGTCTTCTTCTTTCGGTTCGCCAATGAAGAAAAGGAAACGAGCGTTCCCGAGCGCGATTTCGTCGCCGCTGGAGAGTTCGGCCTCTTCCACACGCTCGAAGTCGGCGCGAAGAACGAAGGTTCCGTTTGAGCTACCCAGGTCGGCGATCTTCCACAGTCCGTTCTCTTGAGTTATTCGGGCGTGTTTGCGCGAGACATATGAGCCTTCCGGAAGGTTGCCGAGGTCTACATCAATCGGGCCCACGCTCGGATCGAAGCGACCGATGGTGGCCGGCGGAATGAACGGGAAAATATCTTGAGATTGCTGGCCGCCGCGCTTGACCACAAGGTAGGCCGAGGCGGGCGAATCGGAGGGTTGGCTCATGGTTGGGGTTCCTGCGCCCGGAACGGGCGGTGTGCCAAGAGTATAACCCCACTGACAATAAGGCTTGGCAAGAGGGTTCCCACTGAGAGTTCACCGAGCGGTCCGAGGGTGAAAACCAAGGCGGCGTTATTGGTCGTGAGCCCGTAGATCAGCAAACTAAGTCCAGCCGCGAAGCCGCCAATCATGCTGGGGAGGACTCCCCACATGGGCCTTGGCTTGGCAAACGCGAATACGTTTAGCACGGGCCACAAGAGCGCCCCCACCACAATCCCACCCCACGAATACCAAAGCGCAACGACGCTCTGAATCGAAAGGGCTAGGCCACACGCGGCCGCGATTCCGATGAAAATTCCCCATTTGGTGAGAAGGAGGGCGGGTCCAGCTTCGGTTTTGCGAAGAAGTGGGGCGAGGATGTCGCGGCCGAGCGTGGTTGCTCCGACAAGTGCGTAGCCAACCATGGCGCTCAGAATGGTGCCAAGCATTCCGCAAAAGAACACAGCGCGGAGTCCGTCCGGCAGTGCTTGTAACGCATACGTCGGGAACAACTGCAGCATTTGTTCCGGCGGGTTCGGCATCTTCGCCAGCGCAAAAAGTGCAGTGCTGATACTGAGCAGATCGAACAAGGCCCAAAACCCGATGCTGACGAGCACCATTTTTCGGCTCGTTTCCGGTTCTGCCATCGCACTGACCCTTTGGTGAAATCCGGGGTCCACGAGGGTCCACGCGCCTAAAATGAAGAAGGAGATGATGGTGGGGAGCGACGAATTGCCCGTAAAAGAAGTCAGGCCCTTCTCAGAAAGCACGGACCAGAGTTCGCCGGGCGCCGTAGTGGAAAATCCGTGGCCCACCATGACGGCGAAACCCACATACATCATCACGAAGGCAAGCATGCTCGCCCGCACATCGGCAAGTAGCCCACCCCGAAACAAGAACAGGCTTCCAAACGTTGCGCCGAGCACCACGGCGGCGGGTAACGGTACGGGCAGAAAGCTCTGGACCAAGATCCCGAGCATCAACACGTGCGCGGCGGGAATTGCGAGAAGAAAGAGGAGCCCCGCCGCAACCCGGCCCGCGGCGGGGCCGAAGCGCCTCTCGAACTGTTCCGGAATGCTCAGCGCCTCGGCGCTCCGAACCCGGCGGCTCATCGTTTGCGCATAAATGAACGCGAACACGTAGTACGGCACTCCAAGAAGCAGCCAGGTTCCGATACCGAAGTAGGCGACCGATTCGCCTATGCCCAAAATTCCGCCGTACCACGTGCAGACAAGGGTCGCCACGCCCATCGGGAGGGTGAGATTTCGGCCCGCCGCTAAGTACTGGAGCATGTTGTGGTTGAGCACTCGGGCCGAGAACCCCAACGCGAAGATTGCGGTCAGGAAAAGGGCAAGAACGACGCCATCAATCGGACCAAACATCGGCGCTCGCCCTCCCCAAATTGCTCGGAACAAACAACATCGCGAACCCGGAGTGACAGCGCGCCAAAACGTGGTCCTCGGTGGCTCGGTTACTCAGGCTGATCAACCCTCCGAGGGCCAATTGCTCGCGCTCAAGCGGCCACGCCACTCCGCTGAGGCTGAGCGTCGCCGAAGTAATCGGCATGGCCGAGATGACTTCATGTGGCACGGTGGGAATCACTACGGTTTGGTGTTCTCGCACGGAGTACGCGACTTCGGTGGCGAAAACGACTCTTGCATTCAGCTCACTTTGAGCAAGCGAATGAAGGATTCCCAAGAGATGGTCCACGCGAGGGCCTTGGCCTGCGACTAATGTGACCGATTGCACGCCTAGGCGCCCGGCGAGCGCGAGGGCTTTGTCCACATCCGATGAGTTCTGGTCGGGTTCGTGATGAATGATGGTTTTCCCAAGGTACCAATCCACTGTGGAGTCCAGATCTCCGATCGTGTGCTGCGGCATAAGTCCCGCATTTTGGTAATGGCGAAAGCCCGAGTCCGCCGCAATCCAGACCTCATGGTTTTCGGCGAGAGGGGCAATCCCGAAGCTAATATCCAAGTCTCCCCCTAAGGCTATTAGTCCTTTCATGAGTTATCCCCGAGTTGGGGATAACTCCCGTGGAAAAAGGCCGAAAAATGGAGAAAAGTGCGCATGAGAGAGCTTTTGAACGAAGAACCAGCTGATATTTCGGCGAGAATGGCTCTAATTGGGTTTTTTAGGGACAGAGATCGCAGAAATGCCTGTGTATAATTTTAGACTTACTGCTGCCGCCTTTGGGAGCAGATGGCATTTTTGGAATGGACAACCAGTTGACTTTTGAGGATCACGAGGACGATCTCCGGCTTCGCACTGCGTGGCCTCGCGTGCTCGAAGACCTACGCGACTCTTCGGTGCGCCGTGGCTACGAGCGCTACTTAGAGAAGCTGCGCCCCCGTACATTGCGAAATGGCATTGCCCACATTGATGTCGCCGGAACCTTCTCCGCCGACTTCATCCGAAAACACTTACTGGAACGACTCGAAGAATGCCTCACCGGGCGCCTCGGTCATGACGTTGCGGCTCAACTCAATGTGATTGCCGAGGAGCGTCGCATTGCCGGGACGCCGGAGCACGCAACGAGCATCCGCCCGGCGGCTCCCGTGGCGGCTCGCCCGGCCCACACGTTTACGCCGGAACCCCGCTTCAAATTCGATACGTACATCACCGGCCAAGAAAACCGCCTTGCGTGCGCGGCAGCTCGCCGGGTTGCGGCAGAACCGGGTCAGAAGTACAACCCGCTGTTTATTTTCGGAAAGTCTGGCTATGGCAAAACTCACCTGATGCACGCAATTGCGCACGAGATTCGAGAAACCGATCCCAGCGCGAGCATCATGTACTTAACGGCCCAGCAGTTCGCCGAAGGGTTAATTCAGGCAATTCAAAGCAAGCGAGTGGACAGTTTCCGCAAAAACTTCCGGAGCGTGCAGGTGTGGCTGGTGGACGACATTCAGTTCTTGATTAACAAAGAGCGCACGGCCGAAGAAGTCTTCTACATTTTCAACGAGCTTCAGAGTTCCAGAAAGCAAGTCGTAATTTGTTCGGACCGGGCACCTCGCGATCTCTATGGGGTGGACGAACGGCTCCGTTCCCGCTTCGAAAGCGGGCTGGTGGCCGATATTCAGGAACCCGACACCGAAACTCGTTGCGCAATTCTTCGCTCGAAGGCAGAGCAAATGGGCACTCCGATTCCGATGGACATCGCGTTGTTCTTCGCCGAGAAGGTTGAGGGGAGTATTCGCACCTTGGAAGGGGCATTGACGAAGCTCTTGGCGCACGCGAGCATTCTCGGGATCCCGCTGACCATGGATCTTGCCGAGCAGATCGTTAAGCAAGACCATTCCGCGCAGTCGGGTAAGAAGCTTAAGCATAGCCAAATTGTCCAGATGGTTAGCCGCGAGTTCGGGGTGAGCGTGGATGACATAAAAGGTCAAAGTCGGAAGGCGGATATCGTTCAGGCTCGCCAAGCGGCTATCTACATTGCCCGCGAACTGACAAGCGACAGCTATTCGCACATTGCCCGCGCGGTCGGAAATCGAGACCACACAACTTTGATTCACGGTTATAAAGCGGTGACGATCAAGATGGCCAAGGACGACGATTACAAGCTGAAGATTCAGTCCATCATGCAGACGCTCCGACCGGAAGAGAACCACTCGTGAAGCTCGCGACCGTCACCTGGCCGGAAGTCGACGCGTTTGACCGAGCGGGTGTCGTGTTGATTCCCACAGGCTCGTGCGAGCAGCACGGGCATCACCTGCCGATGATCACTGATTCGCTCTTGGTGACCGCCGTGGCCGAAGCCTGTGAAACTCGACTCGGCTCCAAAATATTGCTTACTCCAACCGTCTGGTTAGGAGCGTCTAAGCACCATCTCGGGTTCGCGGGGTCGCTCTCGGCGAGCTACTCCGGCTACGTTGACTCGGTGTTCTCCGTCGCCGATTCGCTGAGCAAGCACGGATTTTGGAAGTTCCTGATTGTGAATGGGCACGGAGGGAACGAGAGTTTGAACGATGTGGTCACGCGGCGAATAAAGGACGCGCTTCCGAACGCGCTGGTGGGGCAGATCGGTTACTTCCATTTCATCGAACGCGATATTGCCGAGATAATGAGCGGACCGAGCAAACAGATCCAGCACGCGTGCGAGGCCGAAACGAGCCTGATGCTGCATGTCGCACCAGAACTCGTACGCGAAGACCTCGCGGTGGACGGCGGTTTGAATCCTCCCGTCGAAGGCATGGTGCATACTTTCGCCGAGCGCACGGAAACGGGTTCGTTGGGTTACCCGACGATGGCGAGCGCCGCAAAAGGTCGCCGTCTGTTCGACGGCGCGGTCAACGGTCTCTGTGAAATGGTCGAGACCCTGGTCGGACCTTATACGCTCCGCTAAGTCGTTTTTTTGCCCTGGTCCAGGTTCACCATAGTGCCCATCAGGGTTTTCTGGGCGGTGTCCATATCTCCCGTGCTGAGTGCCCGGAGGGCCATGGTGACTTCTTGTGCATCCTGCACTCGGCCGTCTTTTAGCATCATCGCTTGAGTTTTCTGAAGTTCGGCAATCGCCATTTGACTGGTGATTTGGCCCGACTTCATGCCCATGATGGTCTTCTCTACGGCCCGGCTGGCAAACGAAAGCTCGGCGGCGTTGGCAACCCGGGGGTCTACTGGCGCTCTATACCGGCTGGCATCCGCCGTGAACTCGATCACGAGGTCAATCGGGATCGTTTGCACTTTCCCGGTGCTTGCGTCATCGAACTGGAGGGTTGCCGCCGCGATTCGGTAATGCCCGAGCGGGTGATTCGGGAATTCAAAATCAAGGAGTTGTTGAATCACCGCACCTTGCTCTAAGTCGGCAAGCGGAATGGTGAGTTTGTCTCCCGTGGGTGGCGTCGTGATTCCGGTTCCGCCACGAAGGTTAACCCATCGCGCCATATCGAGGCTCAAAGACAGGTTGGTCGCGGCAGCAGCCATCATCTTGTCTACTTCTAGGCGGAACACTTCGGGGATGAGCTCCGGCCGCGGAATGTAGGCGTAATTTCCGCCTGCCTTGCGGGCCATGGTCGCAAGAAGTTCTTCGTTATAGTCCGGGCCGAAGCCAAGAAACGTCGCGGTGACGCCTTTGGCCTTCACCTCTCCCGCAAAGGCCGTAAGGGAAGCGAAGTCCTTAATTCCAGTAGTCGGGTCGCCGTCAGAAAGAATCACGAGACGGGTTGCCCGCCCCGGTTCGTTGCTTTGCACCACTTGGTTAAGCCCTTGTGCGATGCCGCCATAGAGGTCGGTGGTATTGCCTGCGGTGATGGCCGCGATTCCGGCTTTGATGGGGTCTTTCACCGAGACACGCTGGGGCGGCATCAGCACGTTCACTACTTCTTCAAACGTGACAATAGAAAGTATGTCGTTGGGACCGAGTAGATCCACGACATACTGGCAAGCTTGTTTCGCGTATTCAAGGGGTGGCCCTTCCATAGAGCCCGAGCGATCGAGCACAAGGCATAAATTAAGCGGGGTTCGCTGTGAGCCAGACGCAATGCCCGGCAATCCTGGGTCGCGACGCGCTTCGATCTCGATGAGAAACTGCTCGCGGGCGGGCCCGTTTGCCATGCTCGCGGTTCGTCCTGGAAACACGGTGGCCGTTATGGATGGACCGACGGTCGCCGACACATTGACGGCCTGGGTTCGCTGGAGGTCTGGCCCCTGGCCCGGACCCCCGATCATCGTCTTGTTTGGATCGAACTGTGGCGGCTGCATGGCTTACTCAACTTGAAATGTGGTGGAACCAATTGTGAACGACTCTCCCCTTCGGACGGTGAAGCGGGTGGATTTCGTTCCGTGGAAGTAGGTTCCGTTCGTGCTGTTCATGTCTTGCACCGTGATTCCATCGGCTTCGGGAGTGATCTGAGCGTGAGTCCGGCTTACGAGCGAATCGAACGCGAGCGGGACCGATGGGTTCTCGCGGCCCAGGGTAATCGGACCGTGCACCGGGAATCGCTGGCCGATGAGGGGGCCGCTGGTGGCCACGAGCGAAAGTGTTTGAGTGGTCGGCTGGGCCGTCATCTGCACTGGGGCGAAGGCGGGAGCGTTTGCTTGGGTGGGAACCTGGCTCGGCGCGGCACCCGCGACGGCATACTGGCGGGTTTCGGGGATTCGCTGCACCACTTTGCCCCGTTCATAAAAGTGCAAGGTGTGCGTGCCGACCTTGAACCGGTCGCCCGAGTTAAGAAGTGTCTGCTTGATTGGAATTCCGTTCACGTCTAGCGCGGGCACGGGGTCTAGCGCCGTGAGCACATATCGCCCCTGATGTCGATGGATCATCGCGTGGTTGGGAAGCACGGTGGCGTCTCCAAAGAGTGGCACCTGGGCAGTTTCCGCCCGACCGATCACAAAGCTCGGAACGTCAATCGGCCACTCTTTGCCTTCGTTACGTCCGAGTTCCAACCGAACCCACGCCTGGCGCGAAAGCCCTTGGGCGACCCCAACGAGTAAGCCCACCGCCATGCAGATAACCGCAAAACTCACCAAACGGCTAAAACTGCCGGTTTCGGTCGAGCCGGGGTCAACCGCGACGATCGTTGGGCTGGATAACGTTCCGATTACGACAAATGCGACTCCGCCCAGCGCACCGCCAATGAGGCCACCGATAAATCCATAAACCGCCCGCTGCAGGCTCAGCCCGGCCAGCCCTTGGGCGACGCCGATGAATGCCCCAAACAAGGTGAAACCCATGATGCGGCCGATTTCGCCGAAGCTTGTTTTTTGAAGTTCGTTATAGATGGCCCCGCCCAGCGAAATTCCGAGCGAGCCGCCGATTCCGCCAAGGACCGCGCCGATAACCAATCCGCGGATGAGGTGCACGCGTGATCCTTGGAAGTAGCCCGAGAGTCCGCCCAGGGCGAGCCCCAAAAGCACTCCTAGAAGTAATCCAAGCGTGCCTTCCCATCTACTCCATCGGGCGATATCTCCGGCGCTCGGTGCGCTCGGTTCCATGATGACCCAGGTCATGACGCCTGCGACTGCACCGGCAAGCATGAGGAGTGTTGAGCGTTTAACCATGTGGTTTATCCTTCCAGCCGGAACCGCTTAGTGCCGAACTGTACGGTATCTCCGGGTTGAAGTTGAGTTTCCGCGTCAATTCGGTTTCCGTTTACAAATGTGCCGTTCGTGCTGCCCTCGTCGATTTCGCTCACGATTCCATTTTGAACAGACACTCTGGCATGGGCACGGGAAATGCTGGGATCAGCAACCGAGAGCGCCGAGCCCGGCTCGCGCGTGACTTGGTGTGTTCCTTCGGGAAGTTCCAAAAGTTGGCCGAGCTCGTCTACGAGCCGTGGAGCAAAAACGGTTGACGAAGCCGAAACCAGCCCAGGGTCGGATGGCAGAATGATCTGACTTGGCGAGGAGGGTGTTGCGGCAGCGATAGGATCTGGCGCGTCGGGGTCATCGGGCGTCGGGCTCGCGCCGTCTTTCGGAATTTCAATGCCCGCCTTTTTCAGCACCTGATCGACTTGCGCCGGGTTGGCTTTCACCCAACGATAGGCGTAAAGCACGAGAGCCGCCGTGATTGCAAGAAACAGCAAACCCATGATCACCCGGCCAATCGGGTTGCCTTGCTCTGGTGCAGTTGTGGCCGGCATTTCGGGCTTGGACTCTGCGGGTTCGCTGGCACCAACCGTGTCTACTTCTTGCGCAACGGAAATTTCGAGCGAGCCTTGCTTTGGGGTTAGGGTGAACCGCTGTTCGATTGCAGGGGAGATGGGCTCCCCCTTCGAACGGCCCTCTAACCGAACGGTCAATTCCCCAATTTTGAGTCCATAAAACGTGACTTCTCCCTTGTCCGAAGGAGAGATCATGGCGCGCAGTGAAGTCGTTCTTTGGGTAACGATGACTGACATCGCGCTAACGGGTTTCCCGAGGTGGGTAACTCGAACTCTGGTTTCGGGAATGCGGTTGAAATCGTCGAGTTTAACTGCACGCCTTGGGGCTTCGGGCACAATCCCCTCTGCGAAAAGGGTGCCTGCCGCGACGTCTTCCACCATGATCCAACCCTTGCTTTCAATGCTAACCGTTAGCTCTTTCGGCTGAATCACGTCCCTTGGGGCGGAATTCGGATTTGTATCGGTCCAGACCCGGTACGGACCTTCGCCCGGAAGCGTAAGTTCGGTCGCGGCAGAGGCCAATACCGAGAGGCCAACGAGCATCAAGAGGCTTATGGAAACCGCGATCACCCGACGCATGATTGCACCAGTTTAGCCCGCACACTCGGAAGCCGCGCAATGAGGTCGCGAGCCGTGTACCCAATCGGACCCAGTTCTTCGGCGGCGAGATCTCCGGCTGCGCCATGCCAATAGGCCGCGGTAACGCCAGCGTCGTGCGGCGAGAGTCCTTGGGCGAGGAGGGTTCCGGCAATTCCCGCCAGTGCATCGCCCATGCCTGCGGTTGCCATTCCCGCGTTACCAGTCGGGTTCACATAGGTTTGGTTTTCGGCAGTACCAATCAAGGTGAACGCTCCCTTTAGCAGCACAGTTTTGCCCGTTTGCTTCACCGCTCGGTTAAGACTGTCGAGACGGTCCGAACTTTCGGTTCCGATCAAACGGTGGAGTTCGCCGGGGTGGGGGGTGAGAAGGCACGGGACCTGAGGCAAAGGCAATCCCTGCGAGACGAGATTCAGGGCGTCGGCGTCTATGCATGCGGGGCTTTGCAAGAGGCCGAACACCTGTTCAACCATGTTCCTCGTCGTCGGCGACGTGCCCAATCCGGGGCCAATGACCACAGCGTCGGCAAGGCCAATTTGGTGACTGAGTTCGTCGAGCCGCACATGCACACACTCGGGTGCGACCACCGATAGCGCGCCGAGAACTCTGGGTGTGCTGGCAACGCAGATGTAGCCCGCCCCTGCCCGAAGCGCCGCCGTTGCGGTAAGCAGACAGGCGCCGGGCATGTCGTCTGATCCCGCGATGATCAGTAAGCGTCCGTTCCGACCTTTATGGCTGTTCCGGTTCCGAGTTGGGAGCAACCGGCGGACTTCGGCGGCTTCGGTGAGCCAAAGTTCAGTCACCGCCCCAAGTAGTTCCTGGGGAAACCCGATGTCATCCACTGTAAGGCACCCAATGGTATCGGGGCCGTCGGCAAGAAACATTCCGCGCTTCGGAAGCCCGAAAGTAACCGTATGTGTCGCTCGGATTCCCTCAGAACGACCCGAATTGCAATCTAGCCCGCTCGGAACATCCACGCTCACAATCGGTTTGTCTGCGGCGTGCATTCGGGCAAGGATTGCGGCGATTTCGGGCCGAAGTGCCCCTAAAAATCCGGTGCCGAGCACTGCATCCACCAGAAGGTCAAACTCGGCGAAGTTGGAATCACATGTCCGAATTTGAACCCCTGCGGCACGAGCGCTTTCAAACTGAACCAAACACTCGGGGGAAAGCTCGGATTCCGGAAAAACGGGGATGGCGATTGCGCCCATCAACCGCGCGACAACAAACCCGTCGCCGCCGTTGTTGCCCTTGCCGCAAACCACGCCTACCCGATTTGCCGTCGGAAAATGCTCCCGGATAACCCGGGCTACCGCGCTCCCTTCGGCTTCCATCAATTCTTGAGAGGTAAGGCCAAATTCGCCGAGTGCGCGGCGGTCTATCGCTTGGGATTCTTCCCGGCTAGCGATCCACATCGCGCTTCTCCGCGGACTGAAACTTGCCGACGAAGTCCACCAGCCCGCCGCAATCGGCATGCTTTACCCGGCGACGCAACATCCTGTGCCGACGAAACTCCATTTTGCATTTTCGACAGCGGTACACCGCGGTGGTCCGAGGCTGGTTTCGCTTGCATTCCCAGGAGTGCCGAACGACGGGCTCGGCCCCTAGGTCGCGCATGGCGGCACGCCACGCCAGGCCGTGGTTCGCGCCCGCGCGACCGAATCGGTCAAAGGCCAAGAGATGCGCGTACTCGTGGACCAAAGTCGAGCGCAGGCGTTCATCTTCTCCGAGCAGATTGACAGAGAGCCCAATCACGTTGCGAGAGTAGTTGGCAACCCCGGCCGTGGTCCGAAATCGTCGCCACTCTATTGAAACAGGACGCGTGAGCGGAAAATCCCGCCAAAGCTCGGCAAGCCACTGGTCGGCCTTCACCCGATGGTGAGCCGTTACCGGGTATGCGGCCGGTTCATCCGCCAATTCCGAGCAACCCTCCGGTTCCAATGTCGCTCGCAATGTCGAACCATTTGCGGGTTTCGTACTTGTCGCAGATCTCCTGCACCAGCGCATCGGTCTGCTCGCCTGCCTTGTCAATGTTCTTACTGGAACCTTTCATCAGGCTGAGTTGACCGACCAGCGCTTGCGGGTCGCCACCGCTTGCCGCCTGCTCAAGAACCTCTGTTAAGTCAGAAATCATTCCCGAAGTTTCACCGAGCGCAGTATCGTACTGTTGGCGGATCGGGATGCACTCTTCGGGAGGAGCGACGGCACCGAAATCTTGGATAAGCGTTTGCCATTCCGCCCTCACTTCCTCAAGGGTGGATTTCGCCCGGTCGGCCGGCTGAGTATTGCCTTCGGTTTCTCCCATGGGGTCAGTGGTGACTTCTTCTATCAACGACTCAATCCCGGAGAGTTGGAATGACGCCATTGCCGCGGTCATTTCGCCCAACTGGCGCATGGTGAGGCGTTGACGCCGTTGCTCAATCTTCTGGAGGTGCTGAAGCCAGGCTTCGATATCGGCGGGCATTTTTGCGCCCGGCGGCGGAGGAGTGATCTGAGTTAAATCCGTGTCTTTGGGCGGGTCGTGCCGAAGTAATTCCGGGGTGTTTGGCCGGGCGGTCTGAGCCAGGATATTGGTGTTCTGAACGTCGGGCTTTTTGAGGAAGAGTTGGCTGTAACCCGCGTACAGGGCGGCAAGTAACGCTATCCCGACGGCGGCGAGCACCACGCCTTTCACATGATTGGCAGGCGGAGGCACCGGAATTGGGTTCACCGGGTCTGCAACCAAGCCTGCGCCGCACTGATTGCAGAACGCAGAGTTGGCAGGGTTCGGTTGGTGGCACCGGGGGCAGGAAAGCATGGTTTGCCTCGTATTTACTTTAACCGATTCGGGGCAAAAAAGGTTCAAACCGTGCCAAGTTTCGCGCACGCGGCGGCAAAGGGCAGGACTTCGTATCGGGTGGAGTCGCAAAGGATGGTCAGGAGTTCCTCATGATCCCGCCGATCAATTCCAGGGCTCTCACCGACTCCCTTTATCGCGAAGACCAGCCAGTGACCAACCCATTCCGGTCTTGTCAGCGCATGAACAAAATCCGCCAGCGACCAGCCCTCGGTGTGAAAGGCGCGAGCGGCTGCATTTGTCAGCGGCAGGAGATTCGGACCATCTTTCGGCGAGCGAATTCGCGGACGAGTCACCATATAAAGTCCGTCCGCGCATACGGGTTCACCAAACGGATAAGCAAAGCTTGCGGGTGGCGCTACGCCAAGTTCTGAACTTAAAAACTGGTCGACCTCATCCACTTCGGAGTAGATCATCCCGGCGGTCCAGCCGGGAAGGTGGCCATTTGGCTGCGCGGCGAGCAACAGGGCGCCATTGCCGAGTTCATGGCCCTTCTGGCCGGCCTCTCGCCAGCTTGCAATGTTTTGAACCGCCTCAGAAGGGTCCAGAAAAAATGTCGCTTTCAGGCCCCGCTGGTCAAGCCCTGGGAGCACGATTTCGAGGTGGTTCGCGGTACCACCATCGTAGCTCAGTGTAACCAGGGTGATCGGGACGTCCGGCATTTAGGTTCCTTTGGTATTGCCGAACAGGTCAATGTGAAGCCGTGGGGCGAGTCGAAAGCCGCGTTCCATGACATGGGGCATGAGCTGAAGCAGAGAAGCCCGAAGCGTGTCACGATCCGTGCCCTCGGGCATCAGAAAAACTTGTTCAGGTCGGCAGGGCGGAAGTTCGCCGAGAAGCGCGTCAATTTCGGCAAGGTCGGCTTCGGCGAATTCTCCTCGGACAACAAACTTAAGCTGAAATCTGTATTCAGACATCAGCCACTTAAGGGCGCTTAAATCCTGGCGAGTAAGAATGTGACGTTCGCGCCACGCTGGATCTTCCGGGTCGCTGTGCGAAAGTTTCGGGCTGATTGACATCAAATCACATTTCGGGGCAAGGTATGCGGTTCCGGCGGTCTCGATCGTGATGGTGTAGCCTTCTGCTTTTAACCATTCGGTCAGCGGAATAATGGGTTCGAAAATCATCGGCTCGCCGCCCGTTAGCACCAGGTGCCGAGGTGAGAACTGGGCAATTTGCCGCTTAAGTTCGTCCAAGTGAACTACGGGGCCCTCGGGGTGCCAGCTTGCATACGGGGTGTCACACCAAGTGCATCTCAGGTTGCAACCGGAGAGCCGCAGGAATACGCTCGGGACACCGAGCCATTCGCCCTCCCCCTGAACGCTTTCGAACAACTCCGAGACTCGCAGCTTCATGCTTCGGTGCTAGTATCCCCCATGTGATCGCAGAAATCCTCTCCATCGGCGACGAACTTCTTTTCGGACAAACCATAGACACCAACGCGGCATACCTTTCTCGGCAACTTAACGCGGCCGGAATCGTCACCGGACACCGACAGACTTGCGGAGATGACGCGGCCCACATCGAGCACGCATTGCAACTTGCCTTTACGCGGTCCGAACTCGTGATCCTGATTGGTGGGCTCGGGCCGACCGAAGATGATAAGACCCGCGAAGGAATGTGCGCAGCGTTAAACGTGGAACTCGTTCATGACCCTGCCATCGAATCCGAGATACGAGAGATTTTTGCGCGAAGGCGGCTCTCATGGGTAGACGCAAACCGGAAACAGGCTATGGTTCCGGCAGGCGGAACGGCTCTATCCAACCCAAATGGCACCGCACCGGGTTTATTCTTCGAGCGCGACAATCTCAAAGTGATCGCTCTCCCGGGCCCTCCCCGTGAGCTTATTCCGATGTTTGAAACCCATATTTTGCCGAGACTGACCGTTTGGTCAGGGGGAGTTCGGGAGCAATCGCTGAGCTTGCGTGCCGTGGGGATCGGGGAAAGCGCGTTGGAAGCCAAAATTTCTGATCTATACGGCGGAAGTGTTCTTTTTGGAACTTACGCGAAGCCCGGAGAAGTTGTCGTCCGCCTTCACAAAACGTCGGCAGAAGACGCGATGCCGGAACTCCGGACCATGGCGAATCGGGTTCGCGACCGCCTCGGCAACCACATCTATGCCGAAGGCGACACCACTCTGAGCGCGGCAGTTCTGAGTCGACTGGGGGATCTCGAGCAGACGCTCGCGACGGCTGAATCGCTCACGGGGGGCGGAGTAGGAGAAGCCATAACTGCCGAGGAGGGATCCGGAAAATCTTATCTTGGCGGGGTCGTCACTTACAGCGCGGACCATAAAGTTGCTCAACTTGGCGTAAGCCGAACGGACATAGAACGTTACACGCCGGTGTCGGAGCAGGTCGCCAAACAAATGGCCCGCTGCGTTCGGGAGAAATTTGGCGCAACGTACGGAATTTCGACGACCGGTGTCGCCGGCCCTGGCCCCGACCCCGATGGCAACCCGGAAGGAAAAGTCTTTGTGGCGTTCAGTTCCGCCGAGACGGAAGTGGCGGTCGAACACGCGATGATGGGCAGCCGAGGACTGATTCGGGACCGCACCATTCAGGCGGTGCTTACGTTGTTGTGGAACCAGTTGCCAGCCAAGTAAACGCGTCAATAGTCGCCTGCTTGGCCTCATCAAATGAAACCGTTCGGCCTAGCAACTGCGTGAGAGAAGTCACTCCGAAGTTCTGGATTCCGCACGGTACAAAATCGCGGTAAATGCTCAAATCTGGGTCAACGTTGAGCGCGATTCCGTGCAAAGAAACCCATTTCTTCACCTTGATTCCAATGGCACTGACCTTTTGGTCAGCGACCCATGCACCGGTGTAAGGCGGGAATCGGCGACTTTGCAGCCCGAAGGTACGGAGCGTGTGTATCTGCGTCTCTTCCAAGTCGCGGAGCCACCGATGCAGGTCCTTGCCGCGCGGTTCCAGGTTAAAAATGGGATAAATCGTGAGTTGCCCCGGGCCGTGATAGGTCACGTCGCCGCCTCGGTCGGTGGTCACTACGTCTATCCCGCGAGCCCGATAGTGTTCCACGGGGTGAAGCAGGTTTTCTGCGTGGAAGTTGGCCCCGAGAGTTAGCACGGGGTCGTGCTCGACCAGCAACAAGGTGTCGTCGCCGCCCGCCAATACTTCCGCGTGCGTTGTGAGCTGAACATCCCAAGTCGCGCGGTACTCCATTCGGCCTAGGTCAACGACTCGCACTTCCTTAACTCCTCTGGACCACGTAGACCTTCAGATCGTCTACGGGAGTCTCGATGGGCCGGGCGGCGAGGTCCGGTAAATGCCGCAAAAGGGATTCCGACACCACGAGTTCGCCTTCTGGGCACACCGATTCCAAATGTGCGGCGATGTCAATCACCTCGGTGTATTGGACCTGCTCGATGTCTCCGGTCACTTTGCCACAGTGAATCCCAATACGCAACCGAAATTCCCGGCTCAGCTTGTTAACCTCCCGGTTAAAAATCTCGATCTCGTCCTGAATCTCGAGACCTGCGTCTATGGCGTCTTGTGGAACTTCGAACGTCAGGGTGGCACCGTCACCGGCGGTCGAGAACACGTTGCCTCGGTGGCGAGTGGCGATGCGATCCAGGAACCGTTGATATTCCCGGAACGACCATTCCGCCACGAACGGGTCGGCGGCGGCCTTCATCGCACTGGATTGCGCAGCGTCTACTACCATCACCGTGATTTCTTGAGCATCGGGCTGGAGCCGCTTTTGAATTTCAAACAGGGCATTCAACAATGTCGCGACGTCATTTTCATGGAGCTTCGTGTTGTAGCTGTGTCGCTGTTCCACGACCCCGCCGAAACCTCCGATCACGCCAAGAATAAACGCAAAACTGAATGCCCAGAGCACGTTTTGTTGCCAATTGCTGAGATACCACTCGATTCCCCAGCCGCCCACCGGAAGAAGCATCGCAGGGACACCGGCAAGCGTGTAGCACAGGCTCACCAGAATGGACTGCAGCACGCGCGGAGTGACGAACGCAATGAAAGTCTGGCTCACGAGCGTGCAGGCAAACACCGCGAAAATCGCCACAAACTCGGCCGGTGTTGCATTGACAAAATTGTTTGGCGCGTGGCCTGATGCCGCTTGGATAAACACATTGGCCGTGTTGAGCCCGGCACCGAGCAGAATCGCCCACACAAACGGAGCTTCTGCAATGGCGGCGACCAAGGGAATCCGGTAGGAGGGACGGACGGCTTCGTCGCCTTGGTCCGAAATACTTGCAAGCCTTTCTTGGACTTCAAAAAGCCGTTCAATAAGCTGCTGACGGTCTAAATTATCGAGCCGCCGATCTTGGTGGCGCACCTTCACGTAGCCGCCCAGAACCGCAAATGCGAGACCGGCCATCACGTACACCGCGAGCCCGAACGCGAAGGCAATGGCGATGATGATGAACTGACCAAACCGGTAAACGGCCAAGTTGTCCACCGGCATGTCCGGGACGGCTTCCATTGCCGTGATGATGGAAAGCAAAACCAAAATGCCATAGAATCCTGCCGCACCTTTGAGAACGACTTTCCAGGATCCGTGGCGGTAATAGCAAAGTCCGTGTAGCAACGCTACGACTGCGACGAGCGCGAGATTCACGACGGGCCGGGTGCCGTCTCGGTTGAGGAGCCAGCCCAAAATGATCGCGCCTAGAGACGACCACAGCACGAACATTGCCGGGGAGTTCGTGGCCGCAATCCAGGTGTCTTCAATAAAACGGGGCCATCGAAGCCGAGGGCGATTGACTCGAACCTGCCCGGTCTCGCGGGCGGGTTGCCGAATCTCCCCGAGGGCGCGCTGAACTGTCGCGAGCGAGACATTCGCCTGACTTGCCAACGACTCAGCGCCCAACGAAAACGCGTCGGGATTCTGTTTTAAGTACTCGGCAAGGCGCAACGCCTCATTGGTTTTCATACCCAGACAATTTCTAACGCTAGATTATGGAACAGCGACTCCAATCTAGTATTATCGTAATTGAGAGTTGGTCGGGTGACGGCTTAGTTCGTAAGAACTAAGAGGAAAGTCCGGACTTTACAGAGCGCAGTGCCCATCAAGAACGTTCGCGTTCAAGGCGGGGCGGGGTGACCCGACGGAGAGTGCCACAGAAAGTAAACCGCCGCGACCTTCGGGGCGCGGTAAGGGTGAAACGGCGAGGTAAGAGCTCACCAGCGGGCCGAGTAATCGGTTCGGCTAGGAAAACCCCACTGAAAGCAAGGCCAAATAGGGAGGCGATGAGGTGGCTCGCCGAGCCTCCGGGTAGGCCGCGAAGATAAATCGTCACACAAACACAGAATCCGGCTTATAGGCCGACTCTCACTTTTCCTGCTCGGACCCAAACGGGCGACACAACGGGTCGCCAATGATCACGTCTTTCCACATGATGGTGGGCGAGGCCATCGAGTAGCTTTCGGCAAGATTGAAGCCGCGAGTGTAGCGATCGAACAGGATCGAGGGGCGAGCCATTGCGAAGAGCCAAGGTTCGCTGACATAGCCCTTTGCCCCGGTCGCGCCTTGCGAGACCAGGTCCGCAATCATGCTCTGACCCGAGCTCTGGGGCAAGAAACTCCGGCCGCTGAAGCTTACAAAGGTCTCGCACAGTCCCCCCGGAACGAACCGAATCGCCTTATAAGCCGAATCTCGATACGCCCCGTCGTTGCTTCCCCAACTCATGTATCCAAGTACCGGGTGAGGGGGCTTGCCAAATCGGTTGGTTGGTTCGCAAAAGGCGTTCTTTCCCGCTCGGCGAAGTTCCTGCGCGGCAAACGCCATTTCTTCATTCAGTTCGCCGTATCCTCCCGAACGCCGATTGCCAGCTTGGTCAAAGAAGATCGTGGCTTTGGTGGGTTTTGCCGCAACCCCACGGTCAATGAGAGCCTTCACTTCGTCCACCGTGTAAGCGTCCAACCGGGTGACGATGTGCATTTGGTACTTTTCAGAATTAAAGGGCTGATTCTGGTTGAAATAGGGATTGACAAGGGTCTCGCGAGTGCCTCCATCGGGCGGTTCCGCGCCCGATTCCACCAGTTTTCGGTCCTGCAACGTGCTGGTGAGTTGTCCATCCACGCTCGGGCCCCATTTGTCGTGAATACGGAGCGGCACCCCCTTGGTGACCACGATGTAGTCAATGCGGTGATCCGACTTTTGGATGGCCTTCTTAACCAGGTCGCGAATCTCCCAGCGAAAATCGGTATGGCTGATGACTTCACTCATAGTCGTCGCGACTTGAACAACGTTACTTGCGGCGATCCCGCGTTTGGCGCAGTAATATTCGGTGATCGCCATGCTCTCTTCGCTGCGGTTGTTGCAAACCACGAGCACGTGCTTTGCTTCCTCAGAGCCGAACGCCTTCGGCAGCTCCAGTGGCTTCTGCCGCAACGTCATCACCGGGGCTTTCGGGCTACAACCCGAAGCCGCGAAAATGCTGACCGCAATTCCAACCGCCAAGAATGTGTGTTTCATTACCGACCTAACCTCCAATTATCGGGGCGTGCGTTCTTAGTTCTCATCAAAATTGTCGGAATCTGGTTCAAACATCCCGGTGTCCACCATTTCTTCCATTTCGTCGGCGACCCCATCATCCAGCGCGTGCCCTATATCTCTAACGAACTCTCGCATTTCGCGGTCCGTTTCCGGGGCGTTTGTCCGCTCGGCGCGGTCCGCAATTTCGTCGAGTCGGGCTTCTTCACCACGACCCCGCCGGAACCGGCTCACTAACTTCTGTGTGTTGAGGCCGTTGCACTTTGGGCAAGCAACAGGCTTTGCTGCTTCCTCAACCGTTGCCAGCACGCTAAATTTAAGCCTGCATGCCTCACATCGGTATTCGTAAATGGGCACAAATCAACTATATCTCAACCCTCCGGTACAATCGTTCTCACGAGGGCCTTTATTAGCAACCAGAGATGGTTCCTGCCCTCACCAGTTTTAAAAATTTGAGGCAAATTGTGGCCAGACGGGTAAGTAGACCGATCGTTAAAAAGCCGGCCCCCTCCAAAGGGAACGGTAATAGCGTCGAAATCATTGTAAATTGTTCGCAACGCGAAACTCGCATCGCTGTGTTGGAAGACAGCAAACTGATGGAGTATCGGGTCGAACGCGAAGAGCGCGTGGTGGGCTCCATATTCCGCGGAGTCGTGCAGAACGTGCTGCAAGGCATGGATGCAGCTTTCGTTGACATCGGACTAGAGCGCAACGCCTTTCTGTACGTCGGCGACATCCTTCCCGAAGGCGGCGACGCGAACGACGACAGCCCGGCGAACCTGAAGCGCACCGAGTTGCGCCGCCGCAAGATCAAGGAACTCATCAAGCCGGGACAAGAAATGATGGTGCAGGTCACCAAGGGCCCGCGCGGAAACAAGGGTGCCCGCGTCACCACGCGTATTGCTCTTCCGGGCCGCTATCTTGTTCTCATGCCCGAGGCGGGCAATATCGGAATCAGCCGCAAGGTCGAAGACCGCCGCGAGCGGGAGCGCCTCCGCAAAATTGGAGACGCGATCACGCCGCCCGGGTTCGGGATTATCATGCGCACCGAGGCCGAAGGCCATTCGGAAGCCGAGCTTGCCGGCGACGTTGCGTTTTTGGTGCAGCTCTGGTCGCAAGTGCTCGAAAATGCCAAGCGAATGCGGGCCCCGAGTTGCGTTCACCGCGACCAGACTCTACTTTATCGAACCATCCGCGATATGTTCAACGAGGACATCTCGAAGATGGTAATTGACGACCCCGAGGAATACGAGAAGGCCCATCTGGTCGCGCGCGTGGTGTCGCCGAGCATGACCAAGAAGATCTTTTTGTACGACCGCGAGACTCCGGTTTTCGACGTCTATAACGTCGAAAAAGACCTGGATCGGCTGCTGCAGCACAAGGTGTGGCTGAAGTCAGGGGGCTACCTTGTGATTGACGAGATGGAGGCCCTGACCGCGATTGACGTAAACACGGGCAAGCAAGTGGGTTCGACGTCTCTGAGCGACACAATACTTAAAACTAACCTTGAAGCCGCCGATGAAGTCTGTCGCCAGCTCCGCCTGCGAGACATGGGGGGAATCGTGGTGATTGACTTCATTGACATGGAATCCGCCGACGACCGAAAGCGGGTGCTTGACTATTTCACCGAACGGTTAGGCAAGGACAGTTCCCGTACACGGGTTGGGAAAATCTCGTCGCTTGGTCTCGTTGAGATCACGCGAAAGCGCACCGGCGAGAGCGTCACCGAAGCCATTACCGAAATTTGCCCGATGTGCAGCGGGCGCGGCCGGATTGCGAGCAAAGAGACGGTCAGCTTGTGGATTGAGCGAGACATGCGCCGAATGCTAAACGATCCGGGCAATGCGTTCCTGGTCGAATGTCACCCCGCTGTGATCGAAGCCCTTATCGGTGCCGATGGCGAGAGCGTCGAAGAACTCGAACACGAGCTTAACCGCGGCATTTACTTGCGCGCGAACTTCGATTACGAATTCGAGGAGTACACCATTCAAATCGGGACAACGGAGGAGTTTGACCGAAAGTACATGGGCTTCCGCCGGGCGCAGGTGCTGGAATGCAATGTGCGCCGCAGCGAAGACGAATCGGCGAACAAGGCCGTGGGTTGGACCGACAACGGGTACTACGTGGAGCTAACCGACGGGACGAACCAGATCGGGCAACGGGCGAAAATCTGCTTGCTCGATTACCGACGGTCATTCGCGGTTGCGGAAATCATCCATGCGGGCAGCAACGTTCCAGCGCGGGGGTAAAACCGCCCTATGATCAACCCGAAGAAAGAAACGGCCATGACCCGGGCGGCCATCTACGGGTGGAGCATGATCGGGCTTGGGTTACTTGGCCTCGTGTTACGCTTCTTTTTTGGCCGGGTCGCGGTGTTGATCTTTGGGCCGCTAGGCGGGCTAATTTACTCGCTTCTCATAAGCGTTCTGGTTTTCGGTGGCATTGCGGTGTTGGTCGTCACGTACACGTCGGGAATTCGCACCGTGGTGAAGCAGGCGCGAAGCGACGAGGTCAACGTCTACCCGAGTGCCAAAATCAACACCCGATTTGCGCTAACAAAAGACAAACACATGGTGTTTCCGTACGAGCCCGACCCGATGGAACAGTTGGGGTGGCAGTACTACGTGAAGATTGACTTCGCGGATGGACGAAAAGGAGAGTTCCGGTGCAACGCGCCGATTTACTTCGCTGCGGCCGAAGGCGCAAAGGGAACCGTGACCATTCGCGGCGACTGGTTCGAAGCATTCGAGATTGACCCGCCCGTTTACCAAAGCACGGTCACTCAATACGACCGCGAGTAAGTGCCCGTGATCCACCCCACGCGAGAGATCGCTGCCACCCGGATTACTGTTGTCGGAATCTGCATCACGATTTTTGGGCTCTATCTCTCGCAGCTTCCTGCGAGCCGCAAAGCCGGGAGTATCGGCCGAGCTATGGACCCGGCCACACGCGACGCGACCTTCAAAATCGGGATGGGAATCGCCGGAATCGGCATCGCGATTATTGCCGCCATGGTGGTCTACGTCATATTTAACCACCTGGTGGAATCGAATTCCCAAGCGTCCCAAAAGCGGAGCGGAGTCCGAATAAACACCCGGTTTGCCCAAGACGAGGCTCTGAACCTCATGTTCCCCGACGAGTTCGACGCCGACATCCAGTTGGACTGGAAGTTCTTCCTCAAACTCGACTTTCCGGATGGGAGCCAGGGTGAGTTTCGGTGCAATCCCGACCTTTATTTTCTGGTTTCCGAAGGTCAAGTCGGCACAGTCACATTCCGCGGGAACTGGCTCGAGAGCATCGAACCCGACCAACCCAGCCACAAGCACAAGGCCTCCGAATTAGGTCCGAACTAGTTCGTCCTTGATTTTGGCGACATGCAATTTGTATCCGGCAGATGACACCCTGACTCTATCAAAGACAAAGCCCTTCCACCCGTTGGACCGGTTTGGGAACGTCAAATGAAGAGTCTAACTTTGTCGCTCATCGTCCTCGCCGCCGCATTTTCGGGCGCGGCTGGCCCCGACCAATACTCCTGGAAGTACTACCGCCCCAGCAATACGGGCATTCAGGGCGACTACTGCGACGGAATCTACATAGATTCCGATTTCAATCCGTGGATCGGCGGCTATGATCCGTCGTTTGAAGAAGGCGGCCTGGCAAAGCTGATTCAATCCGAAAACCGCTGGATCAACATCTCGAATGTGGATTATCAGGAGATCGGACATCCAAACCTCACCGGGGTAACCCGGGTTTCAGATATCCAGCGCGATTCCAATGGAACCCTCTGGATGGGGACCGGACGCGGGGCCCTTAGCTTCGACCCAACCGTGGGCCCGAAGAGTCTTAAGCGATATCATGTCGGCAATTCCACCATGCCGGGCGGCTGGTGCACGGGCGTGGAGACTGCTCCGGACGAGACCCTCTGGTTTTCGTCTTACTCCACGGTTTGGGGAGACGGGGGCGTCAGTCGGTATGACCTCAAGCGTAAGCAGTGGACCGCTCACTCAGCCTATGGCGAAGGAACGATTGCGGTTCAGCCCAAGCCCACATCGGGTTATTACGTTTGGGCTAAGCACATCATCACGGGGAACATGGCTCGCTTTGACAGCCAGACAAATTCCTGGACCCAATTGGCTCCGGTTATGAACGCTCCTCGCGACCTTCCGGGCAACACTTGCACAGACGCCAGCGGGAACACGTGGTTCTACAAATACAGTGACAACTCCGGCTTCGTGACCCGGCTGGACATGCGGCGACCGGATGGCACCTGGTGGAACGTTCCACTTCCGACTCTGCCCGCAGTGACTCCCCAGGTGTGGGCGTTCCATGCCTATGGAAACCGCCAAGCGTTGCTGGTGGATGGCAATAGCCACACGTGGCAGTTCAACGGCGCGAGCTGGATTGACCTAGGCGCATGGCGCGAAGGCGCCTTCACGTCGGACGTACGGATTGACGGGAAAGGAAACATTTGGGTGGTCGGAATCGGCGGCGCAGCAAAACGCGACCCAGCAACCGGCCAGTGGCAGCGGTACCGGGTTACCAACTCGTCGCAGCCGGACTTCTTCACCCGCGACCTCACGCTTGGCCCAAACCAAGAAATGATGGCCAATGCCAACGCGGGACCGGGCGTCGGAGGGCTTACGAAGTTCGACGGCACTCGCTGGATTAACTACAACAATTCGACCTACGGGCTCGGGTTTGACTTCAATTTCAATTCGGACAACGCCGACGCGGTGCTGTATCGCCCGTCTAACGGCCGCTACGTGGCCAATCCCATGTATGCGGGGCTCTTCGAACTGAACGGGAATTCTTGGTTGCCCATCGGCGGACCGAGTACCGCCGAAGAACTCGTGGAAGACAGCCAGGGGCGGCTATGGGCCTTGGGTGGCTACTACGATTTGCGATTCCGCCGACCGACCGGCACCTGGGCCGACCAAGACATGTTGGGCATCGGCATGCGACTGCAAAAGGACCCGACGCGTCCGGGAACCGTGGTCGCGCTCACCATGTTCCAAGTGATGCGAACCGACGGAACCTACCGATTTTCGCGAACGGTGGAGGACTTTCCGCAACTGGAGCCGCAAAGCGACACGTTCCAAGGCATGGCTGCCGCCCCCGACGGCATTGTGTGGATCGGTTGCACGGTCCAACTCGGCGTGGGTGGCACGGGCGGCGGACTTATTCGGCTCGACACCAACACGGGTCAGTACACGATGCAAACCTATGAGGCAGGTTGGAATCTGCCGGGGCAGTTCGTGAGGCCGCTCGCCGTCACGCCCGATGGGAGACTGTGGTTCGCATACGACAGCGAAACCCCGGCTCTCGGTCGAGGACTCGCCTGGACAGACGGCACGCAAGTCAAAGTGTTCCCGGCACCGTTCTCGGGTGAAGTCCAGTGGGGAGGTTTGCCGCATGCGCAAATCTCCGACCTCGAGGTGAAGACCACGCCCAAGGGCTACGAACTCTGGATGACGTGCGTTAGCCGCGGAATCGCCGTGCTCAAGGTCACCAAGAAGAACTGACGTTCCAAAAACGCCAAAACCGAATACAATGGAACCCGGCCACATGAAGCAACCGGGTTCCATTGTCGTGATTACAGGCAGCATGTTTGCCGGAAAAAGCGAGGAGCTAATTCGTCGTGCCCGGCGGGCCCTTTTCGCGAAGCGGAAAGTTCAGGTGTTCAAACCCTCAGTAGACACCCGCTACGACGAGACGATGGTCGTGACCCATATGGGTGTTCGGCACGAGGCAATTGCCGTGAAAGGGGTGCGAGAACTCGAATCGGCGGTGGCCCCCGATACCCAAGTCATCGTTGTCGAAGAAGCGCAGTTCTTCGATAAGAGCATCGTGACTCTCACCCAAAAATGGGCAGACGAGGGTCGGGATGTCATCTTAGGCGGTCTCGACCAAGATTTCCGGCGCGAGCCCTTTGGGCCGATGCCGCAATTGATGTGCCTCGCCGACGAAGTGGTGAAGCTCCGCGCAATTTGCATGAAGTGTGGCGGGTTGGCAAGCCACACCTACCGCATGATCAATGGCAAGCCTGCGCATGAGGATGACCCAATTGTGCTTATTGGGGCAACGGAAGCCTACGAGGCCAGATGCCGCCGATGCTACGAACTTAAGCGCGCGCCTTCGAAAAAGAAGCCGAAAAAGTAGTTACGGAGTGCGTTCGGAGACCATGTGGAGGTCCACTGGCTTGGGCGCGTTGCGGAAAGAAACGTTTTTAAACGTCAGGTCTTCCTTAACGGAAACGAAGTTGGTGGTATCCAGCCAGACAAACCCGGTGCAGGTAAGCGGCAAAGCGCCGGTGGTTTCCGTTGACTTAAGTTCAAGTTTCACCGTGTTCCATTCGCCAATTTTCTCTTCCGCGACCACGGTGTAGTCGGCTTTGACCGGAAAGGTCTTTTCGCCGTTCGCCGCAATCTCGGCTGTCCAACCTTCGCCGACTGCTTTCGGTGTTTTGGGAACCTGTAGCGTGGAAATCAAAGCCAGCCGCATGGAGGTGGAAATGTCGGTCTGATCCGGAACTGAGTAGCTTTTAACCGTCCGGTCAGCATTAAATACGGTGGTGGAAGTGCTTTCTCCGGGTTGGGGTGCCTCGCCGTCGGGCGTCGTGACGACTACATCGCTTTGTGAAGTGAGAATCGTGAACTCCCCGCTCTCCTCCACTCGGGTCACTAGTTCGCGGTTGATGCCCTTAATCGAAATTGCCAGGTCCCCGTAGTTGAGATTCGCCGTAAACTTGTACTTGAACTCTTCGCCGACTTTGGAAACGCGGACAAACGTATAACTTGCTTGGCCTGCAACCGTAAACATCGCGAGCGACGCAACGGTGAGCATGAACAGAGGTTTAAGCGTTTTCATCGGAGTTCTACTTGAGAGTTTCGGACGTTTAAGCCGCAAAAAGTATGCGCGGGCGAAGCCAAAAGTCGGAGCCGGATACACTGAAGGCGACGTGGACCGCCTCGCTGACTATCAGTTTGACCTACCCGAAGGGCTCATCGCCCAAACGCCTCTGGCAGATCGGGCGGCGGCCCGAATGCTTTGCCTTGACCAGCGAACCGGTGCGGTGGTTCACCGAACATTTCGCGACTTGCCGTCGTTGCTGAACCCGGGCGATGTGCTGGTACTGAACGATACGCGCGTCACCGCTTTACGGCTCTTTGGCCATAAGTCCACCGGTGCTCAGGTTGAAGTTCTGCTTTTACAACCCACCGGGGTTCCGGGAGAGTTCACCGCGATGCTTCGACCGGGCAAGCGGCTGCGCTCCGGAGACCGTATTCTGTTCGAGCGAGAATTGGCCGCCGAAGTCCAAGAAGGTGGGGAAGGTCCGGTCAGAATTATTCGGTTTGTGGACCTTGACCGGTTGGGCGAACTCGAACGCATCGGCCGGGTGCCTTTGCCGCCCTATATTCACGAGGCTCTCCACGAAGACGAGCGGTATCAAACTGTGTATTCCCAAACCGGGGGGAGCGCGGCGGCGCCCACCGCGGGCCTGCATTTCACACCCGAGTTGCTGGCTCAGATAGAAGACAAAGGTGTCCAACGGGCCCAAGTGACTCTGGATGTGAGCATTGACACGTTCCGCCCGGTGCAAGCGGATTCGCTCAATGAGCATGTAATGCACGGCGAGCGATGCGCCATTTTGGAATCGGCAGCAGCGACAATCAACCGGGCTTCAGGTCGCGTCATCGCCGTCGGAACTACTTCCGTGCGGACATTGGAATCACTGGCGGCTTCAGATGGGAAGGTTCGCGCCGGAGAAACGGTCTCGAAGATCTTCATTCGGCCCGGATATGAATTCAAGGTTGTGGACGGGATGCTCACCAATTTCCATATGCCCGGAACCACGATGCTGATGATGCTGAGCGCAATGACCGGCCGGGACCCCCTGTTCAACGCGTATGCGCAGGCCGTGCGCGAAAAATACCGGTTCTTGAGCTTCGGAGATTCCATGTTTATTCACTAAAATGGCCTAAACCCTCACGGAGACCGCTTAAATTTAGTATCATAGGTGCAATGGACCAAAGGAACGAAGCTCCCGTTGTTGATACTGAGGAGTTTGATCCATTACAGTACATCGCCAGCGGTTTCATCGAGAAAGATGGCAAGGATGCTGAACCTAAGAAAGGCGATTTTGAGCTTGAGATCCCCTCAATTCACGAATTCATAAACGGAGAGGTCGCGCCAGTGAAGCGCGCTCGCCGTCAGCCGAAAGCCACCGGTACGAACAGCCGATTGAGCGCGCCGCGCCCGCGGCGAGTTAAGGAGCCCCGCGCGACGGACCGCAATCCGGTGATTGCGCCGGAATTGCAAGAGCTTTGGCGAAGTCTTCCCACCAACATCGAAGCCCTTAGCGCGCTCTACGACGACAAAGTCACCTCGAATTACTACACGGGCGAGTTCAAGGAAACGCGTGGCGAACTCATTCGCCGTTTGTTGGACCCGGAACTCACGCTCGAAGAAGTCAGCCGACTGCTCGGCGTTTGCCCGGCCACGGTTCGCCGATACACGAACCGAGAGTGGCTGCATCACCACCGAACCCAAGGCGGCCAGCGCCGATTCCGCCTCAGCAACGTGCTCAAGTTTCTTGAGGTTCACGGTCGCAACCACGTTTAATCTCGGCTGAAGTAGGGTAAACACCGCTCGTGGCTAAGAGAGACTCACTGCTCCGGGTGGCCCTGTTTTCGGACAGTGCGCTCCCGGTGCTCAATGGGGTCAGTGTCAGCGTGGATTTGCTGACGAAAGAGCTGCGGGGTATGGGGCACCGCGTCATGCTCTTCTGCCCATCCGTGCCCGGCCACGTGGATACAGAACCCGATATCGCCCGCTTTTTAAGCATCGAATGGGCACCTGCGCAGGGTTATCCCATCGCCGTACCACCGTATTCGGTCCAACGCGCCCGCTTCCGGCGGTTCGGCGCAGACATTATCCATACGCATACGCCGTGGGTGGTGGGGCGTGTCGGAATGCAATGGGCCAACTGGGCGGGGAAGCCACTCGTTTCTACCTATCACACCCGCTACGAAAAGTACGCGCACTATATTCCGTTTTTGCCCAAGCCGCTCGTTCGCAAAGGCATTCACGAGTACACGAAGTGGTACTACGACAACGTTGAGCACGTCATCACGCCCAGCGAATCGAGCCGAAAGTGGCTATTGCGCCAGCAAATCGAGACCCCGATTTCCGTGATTCCAACGGGTAACCGTGTGGTGGAAGTAACCGACCGAGAGATACTACGCAAACAGCTCGGCTTCTCGCCCGGGCAGCAGGTGATGCTCTACGTGGGGCGAATCGCCTCCGAAAAGAACATTCACGTGTTGCTGGATGCCGCACGTAAAGTGCTGACTGCGAACCCAAACGCGGTGCTCTGCTTTGTTGGGGATGGCCCAGAGCGCCGTGCCCTGGAAACTCGATGCGCCGACCTCGGAAGCCGGGTTCGATTTGTCGGGTTCGTCGGTCCGGACGAAGTTTCGGGCTACTACCGAGCCGCCGATGTCTTCGTGTTTGCCTCCACTTCCGAAACCCAGGGGCTCGTGGTGCAAGAAGCGATGTCGAACCACCTTCCTGTGGTGATAGTTGAGGGAGGAGGAACCGCGAGCATGGTGCGCAACGGAAAAAATGGAATCATGGTCAAGAACGACGTGGAGGCACTCGCCCAAGCGGCGATGGCCGTTCTCAATGATGCAGACCTTGCCGAACGGCTTCGCGCCCAAGCATTGCTGGACGTAAACAAATACACCGCCGCCCATATGGCGGAGCGGATTGTCGGGATTTACCAAATGGTGATGGATGCTAGATCAAGCCGCTCCGCGTAGCACTTCCGGGTGGCGGGCGCTTGTGGGCTTGCTACTGCTCATGCTGGTGCTGAACATCGCCGTTCGGTTCGTTCAGGTCCCGATTGCGGCGGTTGGACCGGTTTCGATGCTCCTCTCTGCCGTTTTTTTCGCAATTCCCATTGTCGGCTTGTTTGTCGCTTCCCGGGGTACATGGACGCTGCGCGCATCCGCCGCGCTGATCGGAGCGGGGATAAGCATTCAAGCGATCAGCATTTTAATTTTGCGGAGCAAACTTCCTCCGGCAACCGAGATCATCGTCTTTTCGGTGAGTCAGATTGCCCTCCTCGCTTGGTGCGCCGGTTTGGGCGGCGCATTAAGTGCGCTCATCAAAGAAAGGAACTTGATTTTGCCCGTGGCAATCTTCCTTGCCGGGCTGGATGTGTTCTTGGTGACCTACCCGTACAGCTGGGTTAACCGGGTGGTTAACAACGCCCCGCAGATACTCCAGACGGTAGGCTACAACCTTCCCCGAGTGAGCGCGGAGCCTATTTCGACCGCTCCCGTGCAAATCAGCGCGACGGTTGGTCCCGCAGATTTCTTTTTTCTCTTCATGTTCTTCATCTGCGTCCACAAGTTCAACATGAGGGAACGCGCGACGTTAATCGCAATGGTGGCGACGCTCCTTGCCTATCTGGTGGTCGTCCTCGGGTTTGGAGACCTCTCGTTGGGGCCAGTGTCCCTGGGCGCGTTGCCCGTGCTTTTGCCCATGGGAATTGTTCTGCTCGCGCTCAACCTAGATCAATTCAAGCTGAACACGGAAGAGAAAGTCGGTACCTGGCTATTCACGATCATCGCGATTGGCCTCGCCTGGTTTGGAATTAACCAGGCCGGCATTGCGAAAGCAACGCGCGCTGCACCCGTGAACTCGGTTCCCGCCCAAGAACCTCAAGCACCCCAAGGCTTGCCCGCGCCAACCGGTCAAGGTCAATCCCCGTAGCGATTCCCGAGCGTTCCAAGAAGTAGACCAAGTCTTCGGTCGCAACATTTCCACCGGCACCGGGCGCGTAGGGACAGCCACCGAGGCCACCCGCGCTTGCATCAAAGCTCGTGTAGCCGGCGTCAAGCGCAGCAGATACATTGGCGATCGCGGTTCCGCGCGTATCGTGGAAGTGCCACGCTGTGCGATCCCTTTTCGAGGGGTCTAATGCGGAACTTAGGGTGCGCACCTCGTTCGGGGCGCCGACGCCAATCGTGTCGCCTAAACTCACTTCGTCGCACCCAAGAGCAAACAACTTTTCGACCACGTCCACCGCGGCTCCAGTCGCAATGCGCCCCTCATAAGGACATTCGAAAATCGTACTCACGTAACCGCGTACGAAACCGCCCGGCTTTGCGGCTCGGAACGCCCTTACCATCTGGTCAAATCCGGCCAGCGAGTCGGCAATTGTAGTGTTAATATTTTTCTGAACGAAGCTCTCACTCGCTGCGGTGAACACCGCAATCCGCTGAACACCACATTCCAACGCGCGATCCAACCCGCGCGCATTCGGCACTAAAGCACTCCAAAGGGGTCCTTGGGGCAATTCTGCCAGCAGTTCGGCGGCATCCGCCAACTGGGGCACCCACTTGGGTGAAACAAAGCTCGTGACCTCAATCTCTCGCAAGCCGGACGCCACTAGCTGGTCAATAAAGGCCCGTTTGACGTCGGTCGGAATCGGAGTTTTCTCGTTCTGGAGGCCGTCGCGCGGCCCCACCTCAATCAGTCTCATGCGGCTAAGCGCATTGTGGCCTAAACCGCGAACCTAAATTGAAGATGGCACGAGAAGATCCCGTCGAACTTATCGAAGGAGCTGATATAGACATCAAACCCGTGGTCGGCCCCATCAAATACCATTTCGGTCGGAAACTTGGTGAATGTCCGAGTTCGGAAGATATGGATGATGTCTTTCGCCACGCCCTCTGCGTTTCCTTCGGAGCCTTTCAGCATGCACGTCGCGTGCAGGAATATCTCCGGAAACATTGCGTTCTTTTGCTCGCTGACACCCCGGAAATAGGGTAAGCGGCGCAGATCGGACTCAAGGCGATTGACCCAAGAAGACTTATCCCGTAGCAGTGCTTGGCCGTACTTCCGGTTACCCAATTTCACGTTGAGTTCCCATTCGATAATGGACTCAAGAATCTGAAACTTCGTCGGATTTGGTTGGTTCGAGGCGTACAAGAGGGGCTCCTTCTTTAACTTGTTGGCCTTTTTCCACCGAAAGTTCAGCCACAACGCCATCAAAAGGGGCCAAAATTGGCTGCTGAGTCTTCATCGCCTCCAAAACCAGTAATTTCGTGCCCTTAACGACCGTTTCGCCTTGCGAAACAAGCACGTCCACAATGAGCCCCGGCATGGGCGAAGTAAATTTCCCCGAAGCGGCGGAACCGGTCTTTCCGCGCGACGCCTGAACGGGCTCGATTGTGTACGTCCGCCCCCCGAGCGAAATCAAGGTCTGGCCCCGATGTTTCACAACGAGGGCGCTTTGGGTACCCGTCGCGGTACGAACGTAAAGCCGGTCTGCGCCCGTCGAAATTTCCGCCCCATCGGGGGCTACCGCAAGCTCGACTTCCTGGCCATTCAGCATTACTTTCATCGCGTTCGTGTCTCCCGATAGGCCCGCGCCGCTTCGACAAACGCGGCAAACAGTCGCCGAGATTCATCGAGTTCGGGCGTCCGTTCCGGGTGCCACTGCACACCCACCAGGAACCGGCCATTGCGGTCGCCTTCAATCGCCTCTACCGTGCCGTCGGCGTGGCGAGCCGTCACTTTCAGCCCTTCGCCGACCTTATTAACCGCTTGGTGATGATAGCTGCGTCCCTGGATTTGCGGCGACTGCACTATGTGTCCAAGCCTCGAATCAGGCTCGACTGAATATTCCTGAAGCGTGCCTCCCTCATGGTCGGTGTGACCGAGCGCATCAGGCATGTGTTGGTCGAGTTTGCCGCCCGAAAGCACGTTGACGAGTTGGCATCCATAGCAAACTCCCAAAATCGGCACGTTCGGGTTTAGAGCTTCAAATAGCGCCTTCTCGCCCGCGAACCGCACAGGATTTTGCAGCTTTGCTTCGGGATGCAGTTCTTCGCCGAAATGCTTGGCGTCAATGTCTAGCCCGCCCGGAATCAGCCAGCCATCCAGCAAGGGTGCAACGGCGGCCATGTCGGCGGTCGGTGGAATGATGAGCGCCACTCCACCTGCCTCTTCAATTCGCTCGCAGTAGTTCGCACGTAGCTTGAACTCCGGACCAAGAACCGGGTTGTTCGGGTCCGGATACAGATCGGGCGTTATTCCGATTACGGGTTTCATGGACTCGGGATCACCGAAAGCACGTGTTCCATGTGGCGCCGCACATCGTTCAAAAACTCCGCTCCGCCGACTCCGTTGATCAAACGGTGGTCAAAGGTCAGCGCGAGGTTCGCAAGTTGGATGAGGCTGGGTTCTTCGGCCATCGGGTCTAGCCCGCGATACACTTCGCCGAGATAAAGCGTCGCGATTGCGGGCGGAACCACAACCGGAACCGCGTCGCGTAACCCAAACGCTTGCATGTTAGTAAGGCTCAGAGTTACGGCTTCGTGGGCCTGATCTTGCCCGGCGCGCGCGCGCTCAATCGCATCCCGCGTGGCGGCCGCAAACGCGGGCCAATCAAGCAAGTCAGCATCCTGCACCACCGCAATCGCGAGTTCATCGTTTGGAAGGGCGACCGCAATACCGAGATACACCCGGTCGTACGTTCGCACTGAGCTGTCGCCGACCAATGTGCTTCGGAACAACGGGTGATCTTTTAGTGCCTGAACACAGCAGTACGCAAAAATCGTGAATCCAGACGGCTTGAAGTCTCCGCCTGACTGCTTGTACGCCGTACGAAGGGACTCAATCGGGTTCCAGCGGGCGACCACCGTGATGGTTCCCGGAACCACAAGTTGGTTGCCTCGCACAAGCCGCGAACTCAGCAGGCGTTGCTTTTGGCTCAGCGCGCGCTCCTGGTGGGGGAATGAGCTTCTGGGGGTTGCGGTCGAGCTCGCGGCTGGCGCAGGGGCGGCACTTCCACCCGCAAGGAATGCATCTATGTCTTCGGGCATCAGCCGGCTCTTCGTGGCCGGAATAGTGGCCAAAATCGCCTCGGTGATTCCGCGATCTTTGGCGTAAGCGCGAGTTCGGGGCGGAATATCTCCTCGCCGCGCTGCCGGGGCAGTGGCTTCGGTGGTTGCGGCCGTCGGCGCGGAGGCAGAGGCAGTGGGAGCCGGGCCGTGACCCGCGGCCATTTGAGTTTGGCTGGGATCAGCCGATTGCATCTTCGCAATCTCCGCCCCGATCGGAAGCACGGTGTTTACGGGAGCGCACCATTCGAGGAGCACGCCCTCGTAAGGCGATTCCACGTCCATCACCGCCTTGTCAGTCTCCATTTGGTAGATCGGCTCGTCGCGTTTCACGAAGTCTCCGGGTTGCTTGAGCACCGCCACGAGCCGGGCCTCTTGAAGGCCCTCGCCGATCTGCGGGATGCAGACCGAAAGCACATCGCTCGAACCTGAACTCGGTGCCGGCGAAGCCGCCGCCGGAGCGCCGTGACTGGGAGCCGGAGAGGCGGTAATGTCGTCGCCGACTTGCATCATCGCGATTTCTGCGCCAATCGGCAGCACGGTATCCACGTTGGCTAACCACTTGGTCAAAACCCCTTCGTAGGGAGATTCGACGTCCATCACTGCTTTGTCCGTTTCCATTTGGTAAATCGGCTCATCGCGCTTGACGAAGTCGCCGGGCTGCTTGAGGACGGCGACCAGCCGGGCTTCTTGCAGCCCTTCGCCAATTTGGGGAATGTGAATCGGAACGTTCGGCATGATGCTTCTCCTCACAGGGTTGTGAATGCCCTATAGTGTGACACGAAGCCAAAACGGGAGACTCAGGGAACCTTGCGCCAGATTCCGAAGAACTCGCGAACTTCGACCGGGGCAAAAGCCGAGTCTCCGGCAACGCGATTAGGGCGGGTGAACACAAGCGAACCAGGCTTGATCGCGGATGCGTCGTCGGTCATCAGGACTGGGCGGTCTATGTAGAAAATCACCGACGGCAAACTCGTTTCCTGAATCTTGAACTCTCCCGTTCCACGGGATTTTTGTCTTCGTGGGAGTTGGTAGAGAGCTATTTCTTGGTCCGTGGCCCGCAGTTTTCGGGCGAGAGTGTGGGCTTCGGATTGACCGCTCGCGACCCGGGTTCCGAACACGGTGCCGCCGTAGTACCACGTCCAGAGTCCGGCGTTGAGTAACACGAAGAGCCCAACCGCCATCACCGCCGCCCGACCAAACGCCCGGTGAGGTTCTCGGCGGCGGGTCCATGCGATCGCAACCGCGATCATAAGCGGGGGAATACAAGGCAGAACATAGTGGGGCAGTTTTGCCGCACTGATGGTGAAGAAAACGAAGATGGTTGCGGCCCATCGCAAGCAGTAACGGGCAAACACTTGATCTGGCTCGCGCGCGACTGTGATCGCGGACCTCAGCGAGAAAATCCACGGAGCCGCTCCCAGCAGCAACACCGGAATATAAAGCAAATATCCAAATCCGCCGACCGTGTGCGCCTTATCCCCGCCCGAGAATCGCCCGACGTTCTGCTCGATCAAAAACTTTTGGACAAAGGTCTGGCCATTCGCGAGATACGCCGGAACGTACCAGGCCGCGACAACCGCAAGGCAGAGCGCAATTGAAATCAGCCAGCCGCGCCGAAAGGCGGCCCGTAGTTCGGGTTCGCGCCAATAGGTGAGACCCGCAAGAATCAAAAAGAACGCCCCGCCTATCGGTCCCTTCGCCAAAACGCTGACACCGAGCAGGGCCCCCGCGGCATAGCGCCAGCGCATGTCTTCCGTTATCAGAGATTCAAAGAAAAACAGGAAGCAGAGCGTGAGGCTTAAGTTAAGCCAGGCGTCCGTCATCATCAGGCGGCCCAGCAAGGCCGTGAGAAGTGTGGTTGCCAAAAACAGCATGGCCAGCTGCGCGGAAGCAACCCCGGCGCGGCGTTTGACCATATGGTAAACGCCCGCATAGAGGAGCCAGTTCGCGACGACACTGGGGAGTCGCGGCCCGATTTCCTGGCCGAACGCCCATACGGTCGGGATCGAGACCCAATAGAGCCAGATCGGTTTTTCGAACCAAGGACTTCCGTTATAGTAAGGGGTGACCCACTCGCCCCGTCGGAGCATTTCTCCCGTCACCGCAGCATAGAATCCCTCGTCGAGGTCGAGCAACCCGGTCGCCCACCACCCCAAAAGGGGCAACAAGCAGAGGAGCCACCAGAAACGAGGAAGCACTTTCATCGAATCCGTACGTCGTCCGGAAAATCGCGGTAAAGCGCACTCTTGTAGTTCACGACTTTCTCATACACCGCGGAATGGACGGCTTCAATCGCCGCGTCTCGCACCGCGACTCGGCTGAATGCTTCGTCCATTTGAGCCAGGTCGCGAAAGGCCATGCGAACCTCAAACTCGCCCAGTTCGGCGGGGCCGAACCCGAACTTTCGGCGGGTGATGGAGAAGGATTCCATGCGGCCGTCTTTCACCAAACCCGATGCGAACGCCGTGACGGCGTCGGTGAAATCCAGATCGCGAACGCCCGGAGCGAGGTCCACCCAAACCACGTAATAGTTCATGCCGGTTCCGATTGTAGAATCTTTCCCGGAAAATCATCGGGTACCGTGAGGCAGACAAGCGGTGAACACGGATGTTTCCTGATTGGACCTGGATAGTCGGATTTTATATAGGCGCGGTGTTTGGGAGCTTTCTCAATGTGGTGATCTACCGCATGCCGCTCGGCCTCTCCCTCGGCCAACCCAAGCACAGCTTTTGCCCAAACTGCAAGCATCAGCTCACCACGCTCGATCTCTTTCCGATCTTCAGTTGGGTGTTTCTGAAGGGCAAGTGCCGTCACTGCAAAGTTCCCGTGCCCGCCCGCTACCTCGGGGTGGAACTCCTCACAGGGGCGTTGTTCGGGGCGTTCTGGTATCAGCACCTCAGTGCCGGAAGCGATCCCATTGCGTTTGTTGCCTATGCCTGTGTGGCCGCAGCGCTGGTGGCCGCGATCTACATTGATATGCGCTGGTACATAATCCCAGACCAGATCAACGCCTTTCTGCTGCTCGTTGGCATTGCGTTTGGAACGGCGCGAATCATCCAGGGACACCCGACCGCGTTCACGTGGGGAATCCCGTCGTGGCTAGCCGGAGCGTGGTTCGGCGCGGCCCTCATCTGGGGAATCGCGTTTCTTGGTCTTGCCCTGTTTAAGAAGGACGCAATGGGCCATGGTGATATCAAGCTCGTTCGCGGGTACGGCGCCGTGCTCTTTCCGCTTGCCACGGGGCTTTCGGTCATGGCGGCTGTGTTCCTTGGTGCGCTGATGGGCATCGGAACAATCCTCGCTCGCCGCAAAGTTGCTGAACCCGAAACCGCAGATCAAGAAGGAGAGGACGACTATCAACCTGAGAGTCTGGGCAGTCTGGTTAAGTGCGGAATCGGATACATGCTCGCCTTCGACGTCATCGGACTTTTCTTCCCCAAGTTCTACCAAAGTTACTTCGGCGAAGACCCATACGCGGTGGAAGTCGTCGAAGAAGACGAACCGGTGCCGTTAACCATGATTCCGTTTGGGCCCTCGCTTGCTGCCGGAGCCCTTTCCCTCATGCTCTTCCCTGGGTTCTTTACCGGGCTGGTGGATAGCTATCTGCGATCGGTTGGCTTAGCGGGCGATAGGTAATCAACAAATTTCGACAAATTACCAACAAATTTAAAAATTCAATGGAACAGGATCGAATTCCTTTTAGTCTAGAATGTTCGGATGGCCCATAGTATGTTGAGACGACGTACGGCATTTACGCTGCTTGAGTTACTCGCAGTGATTGCAATCATTTCAATCCTCGCGGCAATTTTGTTCCCGGTATTTGCCCGCGCAAAGGATTCGGCAAACCGCAATGCGGATATGAGCTCGATGAACGAGATCCGCACGGCGCTACAGCTTTATCGAGTAGATAACGGCGGATATCCGCCTGCGCTCCTCGGTTACGTGGGCCGTTATGCTAGCGGTCCGCAAGCAGGAAATGTCATTCCGGCCGATAAGATCAACGGTTTTCTCTTCAGCCGGCGGGTTCGCTCGGTTAACACCTTCCGCCCTGTGATTCGGAACGTCTCGCCGAATCTCACCACGACGGCAGTGTGGCCAAACCAAGACCCCCGCGCAGTCGGAACTGCGCCCGTTTCCGATACCAACGGCGATGGTGCCGTGACTCCGGTGGATGACATCGCAGGCGCACGTCAGGCATACGGTCCGACCATCGCAGTTCGCGCTCGGCCCGGAAGCCCGGTTGGCCCCACCAACCCGGTGCTCGAATACTATCAAATCAGCGGATATGACGTGGCTGAGTTGCCGCGCCGGTCCGGAACCCAGCGCTGGGAACTCCGATACGCCCTGTTCTGGTCGAACTTCTCGATCGGCACTGGCCCTGGTTTTGGTGGAGGAAGTCCGTTCGATGATCCTCGCCAGCTTGGCTACAGCGATCCGCCCGACTCCACTGTGATTACGTGGAACAGCTACTACCGCGATTTCGATGCCAATGGCAACGTTCCGCACAACAAGCGGGACATCGTGCTCTTTTTGGGAGGCGCCGCCCGACCCTACGATTCGGCCGACATTGCCGCTCGTTCTTGGCGCGCACTTCCGTAAGGCCCCGCTTGGCCTTCGGTTAGGAAAGGAAATTTTATGCACCTCATTCGATCTCACCGACGACGTGGATTCTCGCTTGTCGAGATTCTGGTGGTCATCGTGGTCTTCACGGTGGGAATCCTGAACATGATTCAGGTTTTCCCAGGAGGCCTCGCCATCCTGCGTACGGCAAAGAGCAATTCGGTCGCGGCGGGGCTCGCTCGTTCCCAAGTGGAAGCGATGAAGCTTAACCTCGACCAAATGCCGGAGGCTATCCTGCCTTCGTCCTACGTTTGGACGGGTACCGGGTGGCAAGTCGGGGTGGACCTTAACCGAAGCCCGCTGAACCTCACCCCGGCGGCTACGATCCTCAACCAAAACGGTGATCTCGCGGATGCGAACGGCGTCCTTGGCCCTTGGGCCCTCTTTTCTGGCCCGAATGTGGCCCGACGCGTGATCGGCGAAGGTCGCCGCATTCCCGCGCCGCGCTTTACCGAAGCCTTCGGCAGCACGGTCTATGGCGGAGTGCTCACTTTGCAGTTCGCCCCGCTTTTGGCTCGCCCGAATTTCACCAGCGAGTTTCAGGTCTATGGTGCGAACCTCTCCCGGCGCATCGTGGATGACATCACCGACCTCCCGCGTGGGGGACGGGTGCAAAACGAGACCCAATACTATGTGGATGAGGAAGCCACTGCGATGGCCCTCGCCGAATCGCCCGAGCGGCCCGATGTCGTTAATTTTCAGCGCGAGTACCGCGTGAGTTGCGCGGTCCGGTACACGAACGGGGGTGGCACCATTGTCCGAAACGTCTTCGTGGGAACCGTTGTGCCGATTCCAGAGTCCGCAGGCGGACCCCGGTTCTACCGCCAAGTAGATTTCGGAACCCTGTTCGCGCAACCGGGTCTCACGTTCATCGCGGTTGAGCTTGACACCTTGCGAGTGCAACGCCGGTTCGAACGGACCACGAATTTCCTCGGCAACCCGCTTTTGCAAGCGCGACCCGACCTCGTGGCTGAAGCGGCTTACCAATATAACGTTCTAAACGACACGCTCGGCGTGCTCCTGTTTAACTCAGTGGCTTCGACTTATCAAGAGCGGCGTAACCGCGGTCGGTTCCCGCTGACTGCACGCGTGGACTACGATGTGCTGGACTGGCGCAATATCCGCGACGATTTCCGGGTGCCGAGCGATCTACCGTTCCAACGCAAGCTCATGCTGGACTCGCTTAAGGTAGCGGGTGAGGAAGATGCGGACGGGATTAACTTCACTGGGCTCGATTTCCTCGTGCCGGGCAACACGGCGGCGGCCGAGCGACGAGACTTCGTGCTTCTCGATGTCGAGAGCGGGGCCATCGTTACCCCGAGCAGCTATATCGTGGATAAGTCCTCGGGCATTGTCCGGTTCCTCGACCTCGATAACGCGGCCGCAAACGGCCTCACTGCGGACGTTGTCTACCCCGGCGAGAACGTGGTCACGCGCATCAACGACATTCGGGGTCGCTCGGTTCGAGCCGTCTACCAGACCAAGGGTGATTTCTCGGTCCAAGTCATCAAAGCCACGTCTGGCTACCAAGCGGTGTATAGCTCCACCCTGGGCTACGGACAGTGCTACATCGGCAATACCGATGGATTTGGAACGGGTAGCCCGCGCCGCCTTTACTTCACGCTCAGCGATCTTGGCAAAAAGGTCGTGATCAGCGAGATTTGGTACAACAACGGCTCCGGAACGCCCGTGGTGATGGAAGAACAAGACTTCATCATCAATGCCGACCCCGTGCTCGGCCTCGGGTACATCGACCTGACGGAGAAAGACCCGTCGGCGGTGGCCTTCGACTTTTCACGGGGCTATTCAGTGCGTGGAGTGCGCGGTGCCAGTGTGGTGGTTCGTGCTTTTTGGAACCCGAGCCGATTTACGCTGTCTAACGATAACGCGGACAACATGAGGAAGCTGGATGTCCACTTGTCTCAAGTCCGTCGGACCTCCACCGAGACGTTCCTGATGCCCGAGGCTCAAGAAGAATGAAGCGCGCTTTTACCCTTGTCGAACTGCTGGTGGTCACCGCGGTCTCCGCGATCCTGCTCACCATCATCGCTATCCCGGTCATTCAGGGGTTTAACCTGACGCGTGCCGGCCAAGCGTTCGCCGATGCCCAAAACCGTGCGCGAAACCTGATGGCCGAGATGACTCAGGAAATCGGCAACGCCACCAGCGTCCGAGACCTGAATGACGAAGGCGGTCAAGTGGCGATTTACGTTCCGAGCGACCCCGACCGCAACGGCGTCATCAACGGCTATCTGCCGATCGTGCTCGAACATTCAAAGATTGACCTCTTGGTTCCGTCGGAAGGGGACCCTACGCTCGGTCCGAACGGCGGACTCTTGAACCCGGACAGCCTGATAGACCCGTTTGGCGACCCGAACGACCGGAACAATTGGCGCGAGGACCCCTCCCTTAAGACTCCCAAGGGGCAAGTGAACCTTCCGGTCACCCAGGGCCTCAAAATGGTGCGCTATTTCGTCGGTTTGAACCGACCCATTGCTCCGGACCCGAACCTGGGCAATGCACTCGGCAACGCGCGCTATAACAACCCGTACGACGGCCTATTGATGCGGCGCCTAGGCGGACAAGACAACCTTTTCGTGCTCCGACGCGCCGAAGTGGAACTCCGCCAATTCTCGGGCGGGGTTTGGCAAGTAAACCCGTTGCTGGACACCAACAATGACGGCCGATTGAGCAAGACCGAGCTGGACGACCCGTTCTTCTTCGTCATCACGGCCGCCGAAGAAGCCAACCCGGCGTTGCGAAACGCGAAGATTCAGCGCATCCAGCAATGGGAAGCGCGAAGCCGCATCGTCACTGAATTTAGCCGATACGACATGATCATGCCGATCATTGATCGGCGAACGCGCCTCGTTCAATATGACGGCGTGGTGCCGCGCGTGCAGTCGCTTGTGAGCTTTACCCCGACTCGCATGACCAACGAACCCGTGCAAGCCCAGGTGGCTGTTCGAAGCGGGGAAGAGGTTCCGAATTCGGCCAAGATCGGTCCGGACACGTTCACAACGACCATTGGCGGCTGGTCAGCAGCAAATGTTCACTACTGGCCCGCCAATTTGAACGATGCATCTCGACCTGCAGGTCTTGCCGATCCGGCGGCCCTCTGGCAGCCCTGGAACAACGCCCTCGGCGAACTCGAGATGCGTGAGAAGCCCGCAGGTCCGCGAGACGGCGACAGCATTTTCTACACCGAAGGGGCAACCACCTACGAAGTGTTTGATGTAGAAGCCTATCTCCGCTCGCGCGAAACCGCCAACGGCGGTGTGAACGCGGCCAACATCTTCGCCTATCCGTTTAGCTACGCCATCGCGCAATCCACTTCGGTTGTGGATTGGACCGGCCAAGCCAACGTTCGGGCCAGCTTCGTGCCGTTCTATCCTGAGGCGCGAACGGGCAAGCTCGTGGCCAGTTTTGATATCACCGAAGTCGGAAACGGCACGGTGACGCCTCCTGCCGGGCGCGACAACCGCCCAGCGGCCCTCACCGGCGACCCGGTTCATCCGGACCTGGATCCGGCCGCCACAACGGTGAACGCGACTTCCTGGCAACAACCGATCGCTTCGCCGTCGAACCCGCTTTCGCAAGCGAACCAGCGGTTCAACATCCTTTGGCGAAGCTGGGATCAAATTGCGCCGAGCATTGAGAAAGCCCAATTCTGCGATCGGTTCGTAGACCTCCGGTTTATTCCGAACTTTGATGGTGCGCTGTCGCCGCTTCACCCAACCCAAGGGTTTATGCGCACGCAAATCGTGCCCGGAAGCGAAGTGATCTTCGCGCCGGACCAAGTCCGTGGCGATAATTACGGCAAGCTCGTTCGGTATACGCGTGTGCCGACCCCGAACGAAGTGGGGCCAAATCAGTACTACATCAACTACGTACACCAGCCACTTCCGACCAACTGGACGGTGCTTGGATTGACGCCGCCGGCGGACGAGTTTGACTGGCGAGCCTACAACCCGACCGACTTCACCACGGCCGTCATCGCCGCTCGGTACCGCCCGGGCTACGTGAAATTCAACTCGGATCCGGGGCGGCCGCTTCCAGCTGGGAACATCTTCGTCACTTATCGCTTCCAAATGACAGAGCCGCGCGACACCGTGGCCGTTGATTTTGATTCGGGCGAAAAGGTGAACATGGTGCTCACGATTCGAAACTTCCCGGCGGTGACCCAAACCGTGGCCACGCAAGACGTTACGCTGACGGGCCAAGCCCGCGTGCGAAACTTCTCGCGATAACAATTTGACCGTGTAATTAGGATGAGAAACGAAATGGTTTCACGATGGAGTATTCGGCGTCGCGAACGAGGTCAGACCCTCATTGTCGCGCTCTTAATCATGGGCGTGCTTCTGGCGCTGGGTTTTGTGTTTGTCGGCATCGTTAGCCGCAACATTCTCCAAACGAATCGCTCACTCAGCCGAAGCGTGGGCGGCGACCTCGCCGATAGCGGTGTCCGGTTTGCCCATACCCAGATGCTTAACAGCAGCTTAGGTGCGGACTGGCGACCAAACCAAACGCTTCCCATCTATGACGTGGCCACTGGTCTCTCGCGCGACCCGGACGCGTTATACCTGCGCCCCGCGAGCAATCTGCAGCTCTCGCGGCCCGACGGCACCCTCACTTCGGTACTCGACCGAGGCGGCCCCGATGGCCTCGGCCCGTTTAGCCGAATCAACTTCGACAAAGGGCGCGCCCTCATCCGCGTGCTGTATCTGCCGAGCGACTTTGACGTTTTCGGTTCGCCGTCCGGAATTCTGCGCCAACCCGGAAAAGCCCGCTCGTTCATTCGCGTTGAAGCCATCGGCCGCCCGGGACGTCTCAACCCGAACGACCCGACTTTGCTCACCAATGAAACCGTGCGCGTTGCGAACTACGCAAACGCGGCGGATCTCCGCGCATCCCTCGCTTCCCTGAAGCAAGTAGACACCCGCAACTCCGAACAAAAGAAGCTACTTGGGTTCGTTTCCGTGGGTCTCATCGAGCACACCCGATTTATCACCAATAAATACAAGGTCTCGCGCGAGGCCGAACTTGGTTCCCTCACCGCCGCCCCGAACGGACGCGACGGCGCGGGCCTCGGTATCACCACCGAAGCCAACACCGATGTCGAAGTGCCAACCATCTTGGGTGGACCGCTTTACGACGAAACCGGCGCACTGGTTTCTACGGGCTCGGGAAGCATTTACAGTAACGCCGACCTCGTGTTGCATGGTCTGCTTCAGACTTCGCTCAATCTTCAACTCGGCGATGCGTTCTACGTGGCCGGCAATCTTCGCGCCGCCAACGACCGCACGCAAGTTGACGTGACCGGAATTGATAACAACGGAGGTCCGGTTGCTTTGAGTCTCACGGGCAACGCCCTCAACAGCAAGAGCGCTGGATTCATCACCAACCAGGGCTTCATTCGCGACGGAGTGCAAGATGCCGACGCGCAAGGTTTCCCGCGGGCAATCGGCCGAAAAGAGGCTCCCTCTTTCCTCGCCACCGACCCTGCCACGGGACTTAACCGCTACCTCGACGACACCCGCAACAGCGGCGTGTTTGTTGACCCACGCTTCAACTCGGGCCGCTTCGGTCATGGCCGCGGCGTGTTCGTAGACGGTTCGCAAACCGGCGACCTCCAGGACGAAGACGATCGAACGGAAGATGGCGCGAACCTCAGCCTTGTCCGCGATTGGCTTTCGCCGAACAATCCCTATTCGCGCAATTGGTTTGGCCCGTACTACATCCCGATCGCGAGCTACATTCAGTTCATTCCGGATGGTTTCCGCATCATTCGAGATTCGCGTAGCAATAACCGGTTTTGGCGCCGCCCCGATGGCTCGCTCACGTCCGAATCGTCCATCCGCTACCGCATCCGAACGATCAACGTGCCGGGCGTCGGTTTCCGTACCTATATCCTCAACAGCATCGCGAACGGGGCCATCGTGGATCAACCCGCAAACGCGATCACGGACGATATTTTCCTACAGCAGGGCCAGCCGTTTAACGGACTTATCTACTTCGAAGGCGATGTTCGCACCCGCGGCGTGATCCCGACCGATCATCAACTCACCCTCGTCTCGATGGGCTCGATCTACATTGAAGGCAGCCTCACGAAAGGGGTCGTTCGTGAAGACGGCACCGTGCTGAACGCACCCAGCCGAAGCATGCTCATGCTTATGGCGCGAAATTACACCGTCGTCAACACCACAATGTTCTTTGGCCCCGCGCCGGGCGAAAACGTCTCGGTCAAGAATGTGGATTCCACACCAAACTCACCGAATCCGGTTGAGCTGCGCGTCGGAAACCCGGCCGAACAAGCCTTGACGCTTCGCTCGGAGTTCCTGTTGAACCCGACCACGGTTGCGGGCGTTCCGAACGGAAACCCGACGACATGGCCCGCGTTTGCCCGAACGTACGAAGATCCGCTTGGCTCGGCGATCACTCCCACCATGGTGATTACGCACAGCGCGGACGATCGCGGCCCGGCGGCGTTCCGACTTTCGTTGACGGCGAAGACTTATGCGGACCCGTCTCCGGTTCCGGCGACCGACTACCGCTTTGCCGCCTCCACCACGTTTAACAGCGGAGTCCTCAACCTTTACGGGCTTCCGAATTTCCCGCTCTATGCGCTCACGGCGACTTCGGCGCTCTATCCGAGCTACGAATCCATCTCGATTCCGATGGCGGGAAGCACGTTTAACCAGGCGGGTCGAAAATTGGTGGCACCGGGCGGAAACGCCTTTGGCGACTACGCGATTGGTCTTCAAGACAGCACGGACATGACCCTCCGCGCCCAGCCGGTCGGCCCGTTTGCGGCGAAGAACTACGTGCTGGCGCGAGCGGGCATGAACCCGCATGACGTCCGCATCGAAGCAGCCATGTTCGCGGAGAACGGATCGTTCTTCGTGATTCCGGGCCCGACGTTCAACCCGAACGCCGAAGACACTCGCGCGGCGTTTGAAGCCAATGTCGCCAGTCTCGGTTCTATTGCGGCGGCGCAAGATGCTCGGTTCACCGACTTCGGCGCCATGCCCGAAACCCCGTTCTACAACGAGCCGCTGAACTGCCGCGTGACCATACTCGGTGCCATTTCGGAGAATATGCCCGCTCCCATCGGCCAGCAAGCCGAATGGCAGAAAAAGTGGGGATGGATGCCGCGCACGATTGGTGGCAGTGGACGTCTTGCGCCCGCTCAACACGTCCCGCTTAACTGGGGTTCGATTGTGGGCAACACTCCCGCTCGCTACTACCTGCCAAATCTCGCCGTTCAGTTTGATCCCGCGCTCGCGCTCGGCTCGGCCGACACTCGCACCCCGATTCGGGTCTCCCCCGACGGCATCTGGGTGCTGCCGCCTATGCCGCGCCTTCCGGTAAGCCCGTCGCTTGCCTACTTCGGAGAAGAAAGTCCTTGAAGCTCACTAAGTCTCATTTCGTCCTGATGGCGGCCCTCGCCAGTTCCACCGCCCTCGCGGGTCCGGTCAGCTACGCCCGGAAAACTGTGGACATCAAAGCGGGAGTCGTGATTCTGGATAGTCAGCGCACCGCCGCATCGTGGAACGCCGGGGTCTCTCTGAGTCCGGCGCCGCACGTTTTCGGGCAATTGGATAAACAGAACTCAATCAAGCCGCCAGGCTGGAACTACGTGAACCCCCGCGCGGAATCCGCGCTTTCTCGCACGCAATACAACCGCTGGGTCGCCCTCAACACGTTTTATTCCGGGACAGGTGTGCCGGCGGCAGGTTCGCGCCTTACCAAGGCGGATGCCCCCTATTGGGAAGTGGACCTCAGCCAGACCTCGATTGATGGTCTCGCCGAATTCGACGTTTTGTGCTTGCCCGTAAGCGGCAACCTCCAACTCGGCACGATTGACCGCGAAAAACTCCGCCGATTCGTGGATGGCGGCGGCGTGCTGTGGATTGATTTACACTCGGGCACGGGCGTGAACACCGACGCAGCAAATCCGGCTCCGATCCCGTTCGACCTCGCTTCGGCGGGCGGTCCGCTCTTCATTGATTTCACGCACCCAGTGCTCAACCGCCCGAACCGCGTCACGCCGAACGAAATCTACCGAATGCAGGGCCAAGGCACGGACAGCGTGGTGCCGTTCGCGGCCGGTGGGTTGCTCCAAAGCTGGGTTTCTTCGGACTACGAGCGGCTCGTGCCGGTAGTTGGCGAAAGTGACGACTCCATCACCATGGGCCTCGGCCGCATCGGCGACGGCTACCTATTCGTGACCACTCGCGGCCTTTCTGCGGTTTTGAACTCGGGCTTTAACGGCTCGACGTTCACGTTCAACCGAACTTTCCGCGCCGCGCCTCCGGGCCTCGGGCGATTTTCGACTGCGGTCGGAAAACTGGTGACCAACGTCATCGCGCTCCAAGCCCAATATTCGGGTGAAGCGAGTAGCGCGCACAACACGAACTCGATTCGGGCTGAGATTGAGTCTCCGCTTCTTCGCCGATTCTCAACAACGGCGGCGGTTTCGGTTCCGCCCGCTCACTACGGCGGACGCATCTTCGTTGTCAATGGCGATCAGCTCGTAGCGTTTGATGCCGGGCAGAAGACCGACCTCGACGGAAACGGCAACCCGGATGACGGCGTACTCGACCTTCCGAGCAGCCAGTTCGACCGGCTGTGGGATGTTCGCGGTGGTGGTTCGCTTTCGGCTCCGGTATGCACCGAAATTCGCACCGGTGGCACGAGCCGCTCCGTCGTTCTCGTGACCGTCGCTACCCGGGGCAATACCACGCTCCAAATGTACGACATGATCACGGGCGCCTTGCTGAATTCGTTCACCGGGCCGGCTGCAGATGGTTCGACCGAAGCTCCGACTTCGGGAATCCCCGGAGCCCCAACCGTGCACGAAGGGCTCGCCTTTGTTACGGACACTCTAACAACGAACCGATCCGGACGAATCTGGGTGGTGGACCTCAATCGTCAAGCGGTGCTGGCCACGGCGAACGGGCCGTTCTCGATTCGACGCGCCCAACGGTTCTCGGTCAGCATCAACTCGCCGACCGTGGGCTACCTCCCGATTCAAGACAATTCGGGCGGCGTGGATAAAGTTGTTTATTGCCCAATGGCAGGCGACACGGGTAAGAGCACAGGCTTCGTGAGCCTTTGGTTTGGTGCCCGGGGCGAATCGCCGAGTTCCGTAATCGTGAACGCAGGCAACCTCACCGTCACCACTCGCGCGGCACTTCAGAACCTGCCAATTTTGGTCACAAACGACTCGTTCGGCCTAAAAGTGAGCCTGCGGCGCCTCGACCCCTCGACCGGACAAGATCTGGGACCGGTTCCGGCCGCGCAGATCGGCAACTATCTCACGGGAGCCGTCACCGTCGGTGGTCAGAATGGCGTCATCAATCTTGGCCTTGGCCCGCTCGGGTTAGGAGCGACTTGGTCGGGTGCGGGGCAAGATATCGCCCTTCGACTTGACTACACGATTGACTGGACGGCGAACGCAACGACCGCCATCCGGGCCAATCCGGAATCCTTCATTCGCGGCGACCTTCAGTTCCCGGATGAGATCGGAAACCAAGCGCGTTTGCTCGGCAATCTTGCGCTTGCACCCAACGGCAACTTGTTTGCAGTGGTCGCCCCGCAAGATAACGCCGCCAACGACGGATACGGCGGAGCTCTGTACTGCATTCGCGAACTTGGCCGAGGCGACTTCCGGGTGCTGTACCGGTGGGATGCGCACGACCGATTCCGATACAATACGCTCTCGAACACCGCCCCACAGTTTGATTACGACCCGGCCGTGATTGATTACGACGGTTTGCTAAACGCGCCTGGATTCGGGCCGATCATTGACCGGCCAATGCGGCTTTTGCGCTTCGCGGGCGGTCCCACCGTGTCAGGTGACCGAGTTTACGTGTCACTGACTGGGGCGAAAGCGATCCCGTTTATTCCGCCCGGAGACCGAACCCGATTTGCGTCCACCATCCTTGCTTTTAACGCCGACCCTGCCCCGATGGAAGTCGAAATTGATGGTCTAACCACCACGAATTTCGCGATTCTCCAACCGGACCTTGCGCGCACACCAAGTGGTCAAAAGGCTACACCCACCGTGCTCAGCGTGCTCCAACCGGGCCAAGCGAACGCTTATTCGTTCGACCGGACTACGAACGGAGGCCGGATCACGATGTCGAACTCGGCAAGCGCAACGCGCGGCCGCCTTCGGGATGTCATTTCGTCGAATCTTCCGATCGTCATTCGCCGAAGTGGTCAGCCTGATCTGATTGTCGAGCCGGAATTGACCCGAGATAGCCCCATCATCGTGGCGAACTCGCCGCTGGTCGCCGGAAACGCGTTCGGAAAATGGAACCAACAGGTTTACCAAGTCGTGTTTAACGGTCTGAACCTGACGGCTCAACCGTTCAAGGCCGGGGACAATCTTTTCTTCGCGGGCGGAAGCTTCCTCCCGTCATTGTTTAACGTGTTCGAAACCGGCGGTGGATTCAACTTCACCCAAATCGGGCTTGTTTACGCGATGAACGCGGCAATGGGTCCGAGTGAATTGCGCTCGCCCACGGCAAAACGAAACTGGATGTCGGCGTCCGTGACCGCTCGCCCATGGCAACGGTATCACAGCACGATTGACTTCGGTACGTTCAACCCGGGTAGCCCGGGCGATACCGCCGTGACTCCCAGCACCCAAATCACGATGCCGAGCCCGTTCGGAATCCGGTCTTTTGACGACTTCCGCACTCGGGTTCGCCAAGCCGCGCTTAACAACAGCACGGTCACCGGAATTGTGGGTGGCGAAGAGACGGTTAGCGTTTGGGATCCGTCTCGCTACTATCTGTTCGGTCAAGGTCGATTCACGATTGTGGATGAGGGCCGCGTATTACGTGTGGACGGCAACGGAAACCCGTTGTGGTCTAGCGACACGACCATCAACGAAGGACAAGCAGAACCGACGGGAGAAGTGGGCCGAGTGCTGAATATTGGTAAGGCAAGCCGCGCCTACTCGACCATCGGAAATGGTTTCGCCGTCGCCGATCCGGCTGGCAATCGAATTGCCGAAGTGGATTCATCGGGCCGCGAAATTCGCACGATCACCGAGTTCAAGCTTGACCCGCAGTTTCAGCCCTCGGGAATGGTTGACAACCCGATGCTTACGCTTTCGCAGCCGCAAGATGCACTGACCTACACCTCGATTCAGCCGCAAGCGACGAATCCGTTCTCCAACGTGACCGGACCGGAGTATTGGGTGCACTACATGATTGCGGATACGGGTAACCAACGCATGATTGAACTCGTGGACCGATACGAATACAATGCTGCTCGTCGGTTCATCGGTGCCCTGAAGACTTATTCCGACCCCACAAGTAAGCGACCCGGCCAAATCGAAAGCGCGCTCGGGGTTTTGCGATGGCAAATCAAGTCCGAACTCACGGGCAAGCGCTACAGCTACACCTCAATTGACCGCACCTTCTTTGACGACGGCACGGGCAACCTACGGCCGATCTTCTCGTTCGGTTTCGGAAACACGCGGCCGAGTGCGTCTGCGCTCGGGCTCGATGGACCCGGCGGGCCGTTGAACCCGGTTCCGGATAACGCGGGCGGCTCGGGTGGCGTCGTACTCTACGACCCGGCGCGGGGTGCCAGCAAGGTGATCTCGGAATACAACCGCCCGGCGGTTCCAGCAAACATTTTCTGGAGCAATACAACCGCGACCTTTAATTCGGCCGCGCTACCAGCGCGAACGCGAGTGCCGATCCAGGGCCTGCGCAATGCCACGATCAGCTTTGTCGATCTGGGCGGAGCCTCGCCGGTGCTTTCTGTGATGATCACAGATAACACCGGCGTGTATGAACTGACCGAGTCAGCTCCCGGAACCTGGACCACGTCGTGGTGGCTTCCGCGAGAAGCGTTTGTGGCCATGCGTCGCGCTCGAATCTCGGGCAATGACGTGCTCACGACCAAGAACCCGACGGACTTCCAACCCACGTTTGCCCGGCGGCTTTCTTCGGGCGAGGTCCTCGTCGTGAACGGCTATGTCGGCCGTCATCGAGCGGAACCGTGGGTAAGCCCCGCGTTCGGAATTAGCCGCGGCGACGCCTACTCCGGCGAGGTCGTAGTGTTCGGCGGCGGATTCGCTCCGGGAACCGGAACAGGATTCAGTTGGACCAACCCGAACCTTGGCTTTAACAACTACTACATTAATTTTGAGCTTCCCCCGATTCAGGGAGTGCGTGGCCTGACCGCACCTCAGTTCGTGGACAAGCAGTAAGAAAGGATCACACACCAGATGGTTAATTTTCAAAAGAGTCTTTTGGGTCTGCTCGTGGGCGCGATGGTCGCGTCGAGCAGTGCGCAAGTGTTCCCCTTCTTTGGGGGTGGTCCGGGACGTACCGGACGGCACGATGCCGCCCAGGCGACCAATAACCCCGACCGCGCCTTCTTGCGCTGGTGGGACCCGCTCCTTTCGCTCGATCAAGTTCTCGATAACTGGGAAACCGGCACAACTGCGACTCCGCTTGCCTCGTGGCTCTCGCCCGATCAGCGCATCGCGAGTTTCTACGAAGAAACCAATATCGCCGCCTTCCCGCCGAACCCGCCCTACTACTTCGCCGCGACGGTGCCGTCTTCCATCAACGGTAACTATTGGCAAGTGGACCCGGCCACGGTTGGCTTCGCGACGTTCGACTGGACCTTTGGTTCGCTGCTACCCGGCAACGAATACGCGGTATACGTGAACATTCCCGTCGGCGAGTCGGACGCGGACCCTTCGCCCGCGATCGCGAGCGTCTTCGGTGCGCAGCACCAAGTCTACGAAATCACTGGTGTCGAAAACGCCGACAACCCCGGCCAACCTATTTACCAATTGGTGGATACGTTCGCTTCGGGCGGCGGTTGGGTTCGCCTTGGCAACAACGGAAACGAAACCACGCGCGTGTTTCGCGTTTCGGCGGGCTCCAGCACCATTCGCGTGCGCTTGATGAACACGGTGCCGCGCGATTCGCAAGGCAACCTGGTGGACACCCGAACAAACATTGCGGTGTACGCCGACGCGGCTCGCATCAGCCAGGCCCAAGGTGAACTGGGAACCGTCATCGCTTCGCCGACGGTTCGACGCCTCTCCGCGCAAGCTGACCCGTTCCAATGGCGTGCCGTATCGACCCGACTCGAAGACCTTTCCGCGAGCAACAACAGCCGCGCCTACAACTTTGCATTCCCGAGCGTCACGTCGTTCTTCCACGCCGGATATCCGGTAGAAACGGGCAACACCGAGGCGCGTCGCAACATCGTTTGGAGCTGGCCGGCTACTCGGCCGTTCGCCATCACCGAAGCCGAAGTAGACCGCTACACGCTCGAAAAGCTTGAATGGCTCCAGGGCGTCGGAACCTACCCCGGGCCCAGCCGATTCGACCACGTCATCACCACCGATAACTTGAACGGCAACGTTCAGGCCAGTGGCCTTTGGACGGTGGATAACGTTGCCGGAGACCAATTTGGAACGGATTACTACACCGTTGCGGCCAACGCCGTAGGCGGCGAACGGGTTACCTATCGCCCAATCCTGCCCGAAGGCTCGTACCGTGTAGAAGCGTTTGTTCCCACCCAAGCGACGGGTGCCCCGGACGCAGTCTATGAAGTCATTCTGGGCGGCGTAGTCGTGGCACAGGTTCCGATTGACCAAAGCACTCCGGGCTGGAAGCCGATCGTGACACCCAGCACGTTGCGTTGGCGCAACACGTCGCTCGCCGCGCTCGAAATTGCGGTGACGAACCAGGGTTCCAACGGAACCGTGATCGCCGACGCGATCCGGTTCACCAAAGATGCCAACATCGCCGTCACGTCTTCTCCGGCACAAGCCGAAGTTGCGATTGACACGGGCGCAGGCGTTCTGAACCGTGACGTCGTGGTCGTTGCCATGGAAAATGGTCGCTTGTACTGCCTGGATGCCAAAGGCAACTACGCGGGCACGACTCCGACGGGCAAAACCCAGGTGTATTGGACCTACCCGAGCGAACTCGCGGCTGACCCGAACAAAGTCGCCGCCGAAGACGGCAAAGACGGCATCGCCGAGATGCCCGCTGGCTTCGACATCAGCTCTGCGCTGATCGTGAACGTGAACACGGGTGCGGGCAACGAAGATCTCCTCTACATTGCATCCACCAACGGCCGGATTTACTGCCTGGAGATGCAAGGCCGAGGCGACGGAACCACTCGCCGACGCTGGACATATCCGGACGACTTCCCGAGTGCCTCCGTACGTTCGACCCTTGGGCCGATCACGGGCTCGGTGGCGTTTGCGAACACCGCCGCCGGACCGACGCTCTTCGTTCCGACTCCGCAGGGTCGTCTTTATGCCCTCGACGCGGTCGGGAATGCTGCAACCAAGACCACCAGTCTTCGCTGGGCTTACCCTGGTCTCGCGCAAGCTCCGGTCGGCCCGATTCGCATGTCTCCGCTCGTTGAATTCGGAAATGTGTACTTCGGCACCGGCGACGGAGCCGCAACCGGCAACAGCACGCTGTTCGCCGTGAACATGAACGATACAAACCTCGACCAAATCGGAGAAGTCGTTTGGTCGCGAACACAAGGTAGCGACGCGGTCGCGTTTAACCCGTTCCTGACGGCGGGCTTCGCCTCTGCACCGGCCGCTGACCTCGAAGCGGGCATGGGCGACACGATCTTCGTGGGCAACAGCAACTTCCGAACGTATGCGTTCCGCGCGAGCGACGGCGTTCAGCAGTGGCTATCGGATATCACGCAGTCCACGCCGTCCAGCAACCTCACATTCACATACATGCGAGTTGCCGATGCGGGCGGAGCTCTGTCTCCGACGCCGGTGCCGTGCGTGGTCGTTCCGACCCTGAGTGGGGAATACCGCGCGCTGTACGCAAACAATAGCGGAGTCAACGTGTTCGGCAACCGGGGCGCTTGGCGCGCAACCTTGCAACAACCTGGCCCGACGCCAAGCATGGCGGTTGGCGCGCTGGACGCAACGCTGCCAGGAATTCGCAACGACCAAAACGGTTGGATGTTCGGCGCGGACTCCGCTGGATTCACCTATGGCTTTAGCTATGATCCGGACTTCGGCGATGGCGGCCAACAAATTACGCCGGGAATCCCGCCCATCCAAGTAGAAATTGACAACGATGTGGCGGGCGACCTTAATGATTTGGTCAACCGAGCTCGCGGACAACTCATCACTCCGGGTGAATATCAACGTCTTCTTGCTCTTCAGCGCACAGGAAGCCTGACCTACGCGGATATCCAAACCGCAGTGGCGAATGGGGCGGCAACGCGGGTCAATTTTGAGTTCGGCGAAACGCTGTACTTCTTGATCTACGACCTCGCGGATCCGAACTTCTACAGTCCGGCGCTGAACTATACGATTGACATCTCGCTCGACTCGCCGGGTGCCTCCACTCAGCGGCGAACGTTTGCGCTCACCACGGTTCAAACTCCGCCAGATGCGGGCCGAGCCCGGGCCGTTCTGGCGACATGGGCACTCACTCCGGTGGGCAACAACTCGCTGACACCGGGAGAGATTGACTTCCGACTTCGCGCGGTCTATCAGGGCGGCTCGAACAACGGGGCAAACCGCACGATTCCGCCCGCGAACATCCTTCCGATTGACCCGGCACAGGGAATCACGGGCGGCGAAATTCGACTCGCAAACCCGATGGCGGTATCCACCGTCACGGTTCCGGCGGGAGCCAACCAAATTGGCTACACGCTGGACCCGCGCGACACCGAGGTCCTGTTTAACGGAAACCGAGTCGGCCCGACGGGTGCAAGCACCAAGGTGATTACGCAGGGATTCGGAACGGATGTTAACGACCTTCCGGACATCGTGAGCCACGGAAACACGGGCCTCAGCCGCATGTTTGTGTGGGATCGCAGCCTCCTGACGCTCCTTTTCGGCCCGCAACGGGGCCTCCAGAACGTGCGCATGCAGGTTCGAGACCTCTATTGGCCACTTGGTGAAACGCCGGTTAAACTGTTCGACCCGAGCATCGCGCCGAACATGGAAGATCTTCCGGGAACCCCGGGCGCGAACAACAGCCTCGACTATCCGGACATCCGCCGAGACCGCCTCAACGTGGTCAAGGAGCGCGTCGGTTCGGTCGAGAACCCGTTGTTCCAAGGTGTGGGCCTCGTTCCGCCGGAACTGCTTAACCAGAACGATTACTTCAACAACGTGGGGAACCAGTACAACTTGTTCCACCCGCGCAATCTTGCCCCGACGCTGTTTGACTTCGACCTTGACGTGCCGAAGTTCCAACCGCCCACAACGGCGGGTTACCAAAGCAGCCAAGTCGTCTTCGTGGATAACGGCGGTGCTGGGTTCCAGTTCAGCGGAAACAACACGCGTGAAGCGTATCGGTTCTTTGACCTCAATGCGCGCGTCGCGATTGACGAACGGCTTTCGGTTGGAACGCCGACCGTAGACTTAGGTTCCGTTCCGATTGGCGGTGGTTTCAGCCCGCTCGCGCCGTGGAACGACGCCACGTTTAGCTTGGATAGCCCGCTGTTCCACGACGGTCAACGCTTCCCGTACTTCCAACGGTTCACTTTGTTTAATGAAGGCAACGTGAACATGCTCAACTTGCGCATGGCGAAGATGGTGCAGGCGCAAACTTCTGCTCCGGTTAATCCGGTGGTGTTGTTTGCCCCCAGCCTCCACTTCCTGTCGCAGATTGACGCCCGCTGGCACCTCCACAGTGACCTCGATTCACGGTTCCTGAACAACGACATCCTTAACCGGGGCCTGTTGCAAAAGGCTCGCCCGGGCGATGGGGAAGCGACACGGTTCCGCGCGAATCCGCGCCGCCGATTCAACCCAAACCTGGCCGTGGCGGATGGAGACCTGATTCCGCCGAGTTCTTTCCCGAACCAAGCGGCGTTCAACGAATCTAAGCTCGATCCAAAGCTCGGCGTTTCGGTCCCGATCGGTATGCCGGTAGGTCGCTACGTCCAGGAAGTCTTCCCGTTCGAAGACACGGAAACGACGGGTACGGACGTTGTCATTCCGCGCTTAACTGAGCGTGCCGCTGGTACAGGAATTTTCGAACCTTATTCGGACCCAGGAATTCGCCTAAGCTTCGAAGTGCGCGAGTCTCGCCTTACCAATCGCCAGACCAACAAGTCGGTGAACATGGTGGACGACCTCGGAAACACGGGCAACGAAGTTCTGAACTGGCAGAGTGCGCAACCCGCCGCGGCTCGCGACGGCAACGGAACCCTCATGGTGGCGTTTGCCTCGGAGCGAATTAACGCTGGCAACGTCCCTGGCTTCCTCGCTCGCCCCAAGGTGAATGCGGATGCAGACCAGAACAGCCGATGGCGAATCTATATCGCCACGCTTCCGGTTAACGGCAACACGCCCACCTCGGCCTACACGACCCTTTCGGATCTGAGTGCCTTCGGACCGGCAACTAACTCGCGATGGTTCACCCATGCGGTTGACGCATATCCGAACCAGCCGGCAAGCGTGATCTTCGGAATCCCCGCAGCTGAAATTGACGCCACGTCAGTTTCGTTCAGCAGCCCGGCGTTCCCGGCCCTCGGCACCGCCGAGCCGCTGGTCGCAATGGGCAACACAGGCAAACCCGACCGAGGAGGCCTCTACATGGCCTTTGTCGGCGAGATTGACCGTGCTAAACCCGGCGGCGAACGTGTACGCGAAAGTCGACTGCTGATCAGCGAGGTTCAAACCGCCGCAAATGGTTCGGTAACGGTAACCAACCCCGTTCCGTTGACCGATGCGTCTGGAGGTGCGGATGCCACGGCTCGAATTGGACGTCCGTCCGTGGTTCAGGTGGGGAACAACGCCACCGTGTTCTATCCGCTCACGAGTAACAGCAGCAGCCAGATCGTCTGGAGCCGCTACAACGGGGCCAACTGGATCTCGCTCGGCGGCAACGTCGGAACGGCGCAGTCGTTAAACCCGGGCAGCGAGTTTGATGCTCTAGGTTCACCGTCCGCGGTTCTGCGACGCTATCAGAACCAGAACGTTGGCCGGATCAACCTCACCTTCACCGGAAGGTTAAAGGGCCGAACGCAGCCGGATATCTACCTCACTCAGATTGCGGCCAATGGCAACGGCATCCCGGTGCCGTCGGGCGGAAACTTCATGATTCCGTTCACGACACGGCTGGATCGCCTAGAGCAGAATCCGCGAACCGGAATGTACTGGTCACAAGGCGTGAACTGGCGAATCAACAACCCCGACCTCACGGTCGGCGCCGATGACCCGGTCAATCCGCTCAACGCGAGCTTCATTGACGTGAAGTGGCTCAACCCCACCACGCGGCAATACGAGTCCGTGCTGGACCACAACTCGCGCACCAACGCCGCTGGTTCCAAGGTCTACACGTACAAGTGCCTTTGGGGCGGACAAGCTCAGGTTGACACCGGGGCGGGTTCGATTCGGTTCATCGGAACGGTTGTCCCACGGGGTGCCGCCCTCTATGTGCGCTACACGCCGAGAATTCTGCGCGTAAGTGACTCTGAGGGGCAAAACTACCGAATGTCAACCCTTATGTTCGACGAGCGCTATTTCGGCGACCCGAGCTATTGGGTGACGGCGGGTGGTTCGGCCGCGAACTTCGCCACTCCGGGACGCAACGACCGATTCTTCATCACATACCAGCGAACGGCCGCCTCCACGGGCACCACCTCGCAACCGTATATGAAGACGATGCGCTTCGGAATCCAGCTGCCGTACAACGTAGCTACCGGACGCGATGGCCGAGTGGTGAACCTCACCGTGACCGGCGCGAACACACCGTTCCAGATCGAACCGTCCACCGGACGCATCTATTTCATGAGTGAAATGGAAGACCGAACCGTAGACGTGTCGTATCTGGCCGACGATGAATCGGGTCGTCCGATCGGAGTGCTCAACATCTCCGCGCGGGTTGGTTTGCTGACCGAGAACACAGAAACCGTGGTTCCGATGTCGAATCCGGCCAATGAATCGGCGCTGGCGCTTGCGCTCGATCCGATTTCGGGCCGAAACCCGCTGACCGGATTCAACTACGGCGGTGTGGCAGCCAACGAACGGCGACCGGGCCTGTTGTGGATGTTCTGGTCGAGCACGCGCGGCGGCGGTTCGGACGTCTACTTCCAGACAATCGCGCCGAACTTTGGCACAGTTCCAACGAACCGGTAACTAAACTCGCCCCTGCTTTCTCATCACGACAGTGATGGTACGGCAGGGGCGATTTGCGTTTAAAGGTGGTGCAACCAAGAAAAATGAAATTTTCTTCCCGCACTGTTAAAAAGCGACTCTCGTTCGCCCGAACCCTGCGGTTCCCCGCAAAAACGCCCGAATTAAACTCAAACGGGTGTCAAATTCCGGTGAACCATTCCGGGTCCTACATGCGTCCTAGACTCACATCAGGCAGGGTTCACCCCGGGGTCGTTGACGTGCGTGTAAACACAGTGCTAACATAGGCCCGCTGGTGCAATCCAGGATGGTTCGCAAAGTATGGCGAGGAAAAGGCTCAACAGTGTAATCGGCATAGACATCGGAAGTCAGTCCATCAAGGTTGCTGAGATTCGCCGGTCTGGCAATGACAACGCCGTGAGCGCGTTGGGCATCACCGCGACTCCCCCCGGCACGGTTGACCATACCGGAGTCTATGACACAGACCTTATCGGAGCCTCGATTAAAGGTCTTTGCGCCGAAGCGGGTGCAACCTCCAAAGATGTGGTTATCTCGGTTGCGGGCCAAGCATCCATTCTCGTCCGAACGCTTGAAGTTCCGCGAATGAACCCCAGTGAGCTGAAAGCCCACATGGATTGGGAAATCAGCCGGAACATTCCCTTTGCCGAAAGCACGGTAATGAGCGATTACCGCACGGTGCCCGGCCAAGACCCTGGTTCGGCCAACATGGATGTCGTCATGGCGATTGCCCCCCAAACCGCCGTGGACACTCTCATGGGCATCTGCAAGAAGGCAGGAAAGGTTGCACACGCACTTGATGTAGAACCGCTGGCCATCGCCCGCGTGCTTGCCAACGGATACGCCGGAGACATTGCCGGGCAAATCGTCTGCGTGGTCGAAATGGGTTCCAAGACCACCGCAATCAATATTTATAAGGATGGACAGTTGCTTCTTCCGCGCCAAGTGCCTGTAGGCGGAGACCAGTTCACGAGTTCGCTTTCCAGTAGCCTTGGCATGAGCAACGAGGACAGCGAGGCAGTCAAGCGAGATAAAGTGGTGGTTCCGACCAACCCCGCACCGCCCGCAGTTCCGGGAATGTTTAACGCGACCGACACGTTCCAAGCCTACAATCCGTTCGCCGAAGACGCGCCTCCCGCGATGGATTATTCGGCCCCGGCGGACGAACCCCAATACACCGAGCCGCAGTACACCGAACCGCAGTACACCGAGCCGAACTATCAGCCGTCGGATTCAGCGGGCGATTTCTCTCCCCCGGATTATTCTGCCGATCTGCCGGATGCAGACGTTCCCCCGGCCTACAGTTCGCCGTTCGACGACACACCTGCATACACACCGGAGCCTTCGCTGGTGCCCGCAACCCCAAGCGATGACGATCGCTACTTCAACGCAATCGCGGTGGATGTAGACGAATTTGTGGCCGAAGTACGACGTTCGATTGACTACTTCCGCAGCAAAGGCGGAGATGTGAATCGAATCTACGTTTGCGGCGGCGGTATTCGCTTGAAAGGTCTCGGCGAGCTCATCGAGCAGGCCATTGGATTGCCGACCGAAGTGCTTGACCCGTTCCGAAATATGGAAATTTCAGCCCGCAAGCTCGCCCCTGGAGTGCTCGAAGAGCACCGCTCCGAATTTACCATTGCAGTCGGCAACGCCCTGCATATCTCGTTCGATTAGGATCACGGAATGAAGCTAAATCTTGCCCCGAAGGGCGGCGCAAAAAAGGGAGCCTCGACGAAAGTCGCTTGGGCGGTCGCGGCATCGCTTGTGCTTGTATCCTTGGTCGCCGGCTTTTTCCTCGTTACGACAAGTTCGGCAGCTCTCGCGGCGGCAAAGCAACGCCGTAGCGATTCACTGCTCGCGGCGGCTCAGGCTGTTGCCGAAGCGAAGAAAGCTAACGCCGTCATCGTGAGTTCGCAGGGCCTGGCCACAAACATCCAGCTCGCGAGGGACATTGACGCACACAATTCGAAATACACGACGTTCTACCGCGATGTGATGCCGTATATTCCGGGCTTCCTTCGCCTCACGAGAATCTCGGTGACTCCTATCAGCGAGACGGCATGCCAGCTCAATCTTTCGGGTGTGCTGTACTCGGCCCAGCAATACGCTGACGCCTCGGTAGCGCTGCTTCGCATCCCCGGCGCCGTTGCCATTTCTCGCACCGGCTACGCACCTCGCCCAGTCGTTGTTCCCGGACTGACGGAAGAAGACCAGGTCGGAAAGCCGTTCCGCGTGGGAAGCGCTCCGCTCCCGGAGGACCCCATTGAGCGAATGGAGGCAATCATTGCCCGCGCTAACGAAGGAACCATCGGATTTGCCAATCTTGGGAACTACGGTTCGCCGGATCCCGGCACCCGTGGACCGATGCCGACGGGAAGCGCCGTGACGTTCACCGTCAGCCTTTCCGATACGGGCAACTTGCCCGAAGGCTGGAGCTTTAATTTCTTGGTACCCAACCCGACTTCGACCTTGGCTACGACCGCTGCGGCCAACCAGGCGTACTTAGCTTCTCGAGCCGCAGCTGCGGCTTCGGGAGCGCCGGCGACCACGCCGGGCGGAACGCCTCCGGCCAACACGCCTCCGGTTTCTAACCCGACCGGACCCGGCGGAGCCGGTGCCGCCGCAGGAGCTGCAGAACTCTAAGGAGCAAGACCATGAAATTGATGCCCTTTACCATTTTCATCCTCGGGATCTGCATCTCGGCCATCATTCTTTCGGTGGCGTACTTCAACTTCTATGATCCCAACACGGTCGAAGCCGGCTTCTACAACACGGACGCAGAAGCTCGCGAAACGATCGGAGCCCAACTGCCGGCCCAAAAGAAGAAGTACGAAGAAGCGGTTGCCCTCCGCAAGCAAGCTTCTGCCGACTGGCAAGAGATCGTAGCGGTAAAGACGCCGCCCGCATCGAAGCGAGAAGGCGGCATTGACCTTGCCGTAAATCGCTATCAACTCACCCGAGACGCAATTGACTTCCGGGACCGAATTCAAGTCGCCCTAAATCGGCAAATGCGACGCGGTGGAATCACGGTGCTCTCCGGCCCGACGGTTCCGAACTTCCCGGATAATCCGCAGACCATCGTTGAGCAAGGATTTAACTACCTCGCTTATGGCTTCCCGGTGCGCATTTACGACTTCGGAACCATGCGCGTTCGAGGAACCCGCGCCCAAATCGAACAGCATATCGAAGCTTGGTCGGACATGCCGAACTATCTGGCGGTGACCGACGGTCTTGTGTACGAAGGCACCTCTTCGATCCTTGAAGCGTCTTATCAATTGACCGTCGTTATGTTTATTCGTGCAGAAGCGATCTTCCCGCCGGTACCGGCAGGGGCACCAGTAGACCCCAACGCACCGGGAGGCAATACCGCTCCGGGCGCGCCGAACTTCCCTGCATCACCTGAAGGCGGCGGCGGACCGCAACCGGGTAGTTTCCCTGGACGTGGAGAGCGCGAGAGCTAAGAATTGATCGGAGAACCCATGAAGAAATTAAACTCACTATGGATTTTCGCTGGCCTTGCGCTCGCGGCCGCAGGATGCGGCGGCGGTGAAGCAACGGCTGAGCAAGTAGAGCCGCCGCCCACGATTCCGATCGATATTGATATTAGCCAGTTCGAAACGGCTGACGCAGGCGAACCGGTGCTCCCGGTTGCTGGTGTGCCGCTTGACCTATACCAGTCGTCGGCAACCATGACTCCGACCGCAGCTCGGCGCGATCCATTTGCCCTGCTGGCGATGGAAGGGGTATTCGAGAAGAACCAACAGCGCGAACGCATGGTCAGCGAAGTTGAAGGCGGATTCTGGCCGGTTTATTACGAAGAACCGCCGCGCCAGCGCGAAGAGATTGAAATCACCGAGCCGCAGCCGCGACGACGCCTTGCTGGAATCGTACTCTCGCCGACCGGCGTTGGTGCCCTGATCGAAATGGAAGATGGCCGCACCTATGAAGTGCGACCTGGCAGCCGAATTCCGAACAGTGAATGGATCGTGGTCTCGGTGGACCAAGATAAAGCCGTGCTTCGACGCGGCGGAAACCGACTTCCCAAAGTCATTATCGTCACGCTTGAGCCAGGAACTCGTGCTCCGGCAGGTGGTGGCGGAGCGGGCGGAACGGGCGGAGGCCGGCCGGGAATCGGAACCAGTGGATCCGGTGGTAGCCCCGAACAAGGTGGTAGCGGAGTTGGACCTTCTCAAGGAGCCGGACTCTAAAGTACAATTTGTCTAATAAAAATCGGTAACGATTTGTCGAAATAAACATCTGAAACTGTGGATAAGAACGCCATGAACATTAAGAACATTTGGCTGGTAACGATTGCGCTGGTGGGCCTATTGGCTTTTGCTCCGGCTCTGTCTTCCGCTCAATCTGAACCCCGAGACAAGATCCTCCCGAGCGTGGAACTTGAGGACGCCGACGTGCGAGATGCGCTCAAGCTCATCTTCAATCAAGCTCAAGGTAGCTACACGGTTTCGCAACAAGTTGCGGGCACCGTCACGGTTTCTCTCAAGGACGTTCCGTTCGAAACCGCTTTGCGCAACATCCTGAATCAAGTGGATGCAACCTGGCGCTACGAAGCGGGCATCTATGTGATCATCCCCAAGCCGACGGGTAACGACCCGACCGTGCCGGATGTTCCCACGAACGTGACGAACACGACCACAGAAAGCTTCCCGGTGCGCATTCGCATTCGCCATGCCGACCCGGAAATGATTTTCCAATTGATCTCGCAAAACTTCACCACGAACGCATTCCTTGAGCCGGAAATGAGCTCGTTCCCGCGAGGCGGTTTTGGCGGCGGTTACGGTGGCGGCGGCTTCGGCGGCGGTAACGGTGGCTTTGGTGGCGGCGGCTTCGGCGGCGGCGGCAACGGTGGCTTCGGCGGCGGCGGCTTTGGCGGCGGCGGCTTCGGTGGCGGCGGCGGCTTCGGTGGCGGCGGCGGCTTCGGCGGCGGATTTGGCGGAGGCGGCGGTGGCCGCGGTTTCGGACGCTGAGTTCGAGCCCAATAGATAAGTTGGACTAAAATTAAGGACGAACAATGAACTGGATGAGGAAATCGTGGATGAAAACCGCATGCTTGGCGGTAGTACTGATGACGGCAGGGAGCGCGCTGGCGCAATCCGGTCGGACGCTTGATCTGTATCTCAAAGATGCGGACCTCCGAAGCGCGCTGGATATGTTGACGCGGCAAACCGGCATTCAATTTGTACTTGCCGACCAAAGCGGTCAATACAATTCCATTACGCTCTCGCTCCGTGAAGCAAGCCCCGAAAAGGCGATCGAGCTAATCTGCCTGTCGGCAAATGCCTACGCAGAACGCGATGCAAGCGGCGTGTTCATTGTTCGCTTTGGTCCGAAGCCCGTCATTTCGGCACCTCCGGTCGTCGCTCCGGCTCCGGTAGTGAAGCCGATCATCATCGATAAGGTCAAGGTTCGCCACACCGATGCTCTGGAAATCCTCCAGCAACTCCGAGGCGATTTCAACTACGATCCTAACCAAGCTGCGAGTCTTAATGGGACTTTCCGAAGTGGCGCAGCCGCTTACCGAAGCCCGGGTGTTGTCGTCAAGCCGATCGAAGCAGGACAAAGTGCAAGCGAAGCTGTCCGCAACGCCTCCCCGGATGCTGGTTTTAACTGGCTCACAGGTGAAGCGAGCCTCCAAGCTGGCGGCGGCGGTGCCGGTCTCGGCGGTGGCGGATTCGGAGGTGGACAAGGCGGCGGCGGTCAAGGCCAAGGCGGCGGACAAGGCAACCAAGGCGGAACCCAGCTTCAAGCGGGCCAAGGTTTGATTCCGACCGGAATCACCACGATTCAGTACGATCCGACCGACGGTTCTCTGGTAGTCCAAGGCGATGAAGAAGCCATTCGACGCCTGCGCCAGATCATTGAACTGTTCGACGTTCCGGCCAAGCAAGTCGAGATTAAGGTCGAGTTCATCACGACCAGCCAATCGGCTTCCAAGTCGTTCGGTTTTGACTGGCAGTATGCCCGCGGCGCGATCTTCACGGGTGTTCGCCCGGGTGAATTTGCCCGAACCAGCGACCCGGTGTTCATCAACTACTCGACCGGTAATTTGGCCACTCGACTCCGAGCCCAAATGCTTTCCGGCGATGGCAAAGTGGTCACCGCGCCGATCGTGCGCACCCTGAACAACCAAACGGCTTCGGTCTTCTCGCAGATTCAAACCACCGTGTTTATTCCGCAGACGACCCTCAGCAACGGCACCGTTCTCACGACGTACAACCCGGTTCAACTTCCGATCAATACCGGTCTCTCGGTGCGCCCGCGCATCCAAGATGACGGCAACATCGCGATGATCTTGAACCCGCAGGTCAGCGACCTCGGCCAAGTTCGCCGCGGACCGGACGGCTCGGAATTCCCGGACCAGCTCACCCAACGAATTCAAGTTGCAGTGCGCGTTCGAGACCGAGACACCATCGTTCTCGGCGGTCTAAACCGAACTCAGTACTTCACCAACGTGAACCGATTCCCGGTTCTCAGCGATCTCCCGATCGTTGGCCAGTTCTTCCGCAGCACCCGCTCGGAACGAAACGACCAAGAACTACTGATCTTTGTGACCCCGCGAGTCATCCAAGACGACTCGACTGACTTCGTACCCTAATCGGCTTACCGAACTAGGATACAATTTGACGTGGCCTGCGCGACCCGCAGGTCACGTTTTGCTTATGGACGGAGCGTGGATTCTACTGGGGATGATGGGAGCCGGCAAATCAACCGTCGGCCGCGCCCTGGCGGATGCACTGATGTTGCCGTTTAGAGACACGGACAGCATCCTTCAATACAAGCTGGGGCGCCCGATTCAGCAGTTGTTTTCGCTCTACGGCGAATCGACGTTTCGCCAGCACGAAACCGCGATTCTTCAAAGCTTGGATCGTGAACCAGGCGTGCTCGCAACCGGCGGCGGAATTGTGCTCGCCGAAGCGAACTGGACGGAATTCGCCCGCCTCGGCACCACAATTTTCCTGGATATCAAGCCCGAAAAGCTCATCGAGCGACTTCAACAAAGCAAGCGCAAACGGCCGTTGCTTTTGGCGGAAGCCTGGGAGTCCAAGTTCATGGATATTTATGAGACCCGCTACCCGATCTATCGCCGGGCCGATATCCACTTTCCCCTGGATCCGACCAGTCTCGAAGAAGCAGTTGAAGCTCTCGCAAAAAAGGTGAGATCACAGTGATCGTTACCCATCGCAACGGGCAATATCCGGTTCATTTCGCAAAAATTGAGGTTGCATTAGGCCAACTCCCAGCCAATGCCTGGATCATCACGGATTCCAATGTCCACCGCCATTACACGGTAGATCGGCCTACACTGGTTCTGACTCCCGGCGAAGCCACCAAGTCCCCAGAACACTATCTCGACGCCGTAAACTGGCTCGTCGAGAGCGGTGCCACGCGCCACGACCCCGTGGTGGCCCTTGGAGGAGGCGTGATCGGCGATCTGGCGGGGTTTGCCGCCGCCACTGCCTTCCGAGGCATGCCGTTCATCCAGATTCCCACTTCACTCCTCGCCATGGTGGATTCCTCGGTGGGGGGCAAAGTCGGAATTGACTTGCCCACCGGCAAGAACCTCTTGGGTGCCTTCAAGGCCCCCGAGTCAGTCTGGATTTGCCCGGATGCCCTCCACACTCTTCCCAAAAACCATGTTAAGAACGGACTCGCGGAAGTTCTGAAGTACGGCTTCATTCTCGACCCGGAAATTCTGGACCACGGGGAACTGATGCAGCCCGGACAAGACCTCATAAGGCGTTGCATTGAGCTCAAACAAGCAGTGGTCGAAGATGACGAATTTGAGACCACGGGACGCCGCGCGGTTCTGAACTTCGGGCATACAATCGGTCACGCGATCGAGCATGCGCAGGAGTACGCGGGCCTCCTGCACGGCGAGGCAATCAGCGTCGGAATGGTCTACGAGACTTGTTTGGGCGAAAACCTCGGAATATCCCCCAAAGGGCTCGCGGAAACCATCAAGACCACTCTCGAACACCATGGTCTGCCGACCGAACTCCCGAGAAACGTGACCCCGAGCCAACTCATCGCTTCCATGAGAACCGATAAGAAGCGGTCTGGCCCCCACCTTGCGTTCAGCCTATTGCTGGGCCTGGGAACGTGTAAACTCTTTACGGATGTTCTGGAATCAGACGTCCTCGCAGTGCTTCATGATTAGTGGCTCGCTCAAAACCGGGTTTTTTGCCATCACGGCCACTTTGATGGTTGCGGGCTACCTTGCCAGTGTCACGCTCTCCGACAACCAATCCCGACTTCAGTGGGCCAGAGCCGTGGATGTACCCAGCGTGCGGTTGCTCATGCTCCTTTTGCTTGCCGGAACCATTGCCCTCGGGTTCGTGAAGGAGAAAGAGACGGAGGCCGACCAGCCGTGACCGGAACGATTCTGCGGATGCGCTACGAGATCATGCAAGAGCTCGACGCGGGGCCGATCTTTACGCTTTATCGCGCGCGCGACATTGTGAGCAAGCGCGAAGTGTTCGTCCGGGTTCTGCGTAAAGACATGCAGATTGACCCGCTCGTCGGTCCGCAGATCAAAATGCTCATCCGAACGCTCACATCCATCCTTTCTCCCGGCGTCGAGCGGTTCATAGAAGCGGAAGAATCGGACGATACATTTTATGTGCTGAGCGAGGGCCCCAATGGCGAGATGCTCTCCGAACGCATCCGGCGTTTGGCACCATACAGCATTCCTGTTTGTATTTCTCTCGGCAGCCAGATTTTAGAAGGACTCGCGGCGATCCACATGGCGGGCATCGCGCACGGGGAACTGACTTCTAACAATGTTCTAGTGACTTCGGAAGGTAAGACCCTTGTGCTCCAACCTGGGCTATGGACGGTGTACGGAATGAGTCCGACGGCCGGAAGTCGCCTAATGCCCGTACTGGCACCCTACCTTGCGCCCGAAGTGACGCAGGGCAAGTTGCCTTCGCCCGCAAGCGACGTCTACGCGGTCGGAATTATGATGTTCGAGTTGCTCACGGGGCGGCTCCCATTCCAAGACGAAACTCCGGCTGCCACCGCGCAAAAGCATCTCACCGCGCCCGTGCCAAACATGCAGGCGCTCAACTCGGCCATCCCACCACCGCTTGAAGAACTCGTGCGCAAGGCACTCGCGAAAGACGTCGAAGCGCGCTATCCAAACGCGAAAGCCATGCTGAACGACTTGCGGGTGATGCAGGACGCGTTGAAGTTCGGAAAAGCACTTGTGTGGCCGATTCAAGGCAGAGAAGCGGTAACCGAAGCCCCCCCCAAACCCGCAGAGCCAGTGGTTGCCAAGCCCGCAACGGGCGCACCAAGCCCAACATTTCGATCCCGAGACGAGGAGATTTTCAACGATAAGCTTCCGATGTGGATTTCCATCCCGGGCTACTTGGCCGTTATGGCGATTATCGTCATCGTGGCGGGCTATATCTACTTCAACGTCACTCGACCGCGAAGCATTCAGGTTCCAAATCTTGTCGGACAGTCACTCAGTGACGCCAAACCTCAACTCGAAAGCATCGGGCTTCGGCTCCGCACAAGCCGCGAAGAATACAACGAGAAAAAGCCCGAAGGTGTGATTCTCAGTCTCAGTCCTGCGCCCGGCAACGAAGTCCGAGAAGGTGCTTCGGTAAGTGCGGTAGTCAGTGCGGGTTCGCGGATGGTTTCGCTTCCCGACTTGCGTGGGCGCAAGCTCGAAGAAGCTCGCCGGTTGCTCGAAGCCCTTGACCTGAAGATTGGCGAAAATCCGGAAGAGAAGCGCTCGCGTAATTTTGCCCCGGGAACCGTCATCGAGCAGATTCCGGACCCGCGAAGCAAGGTCGAGCGTGAAACCGTGATTCGTGTGGTCGTGGCGAGTAACCGAAACGCGGTTACCGACCCCAACGCGAACGTCGTAGCCGATTACGCGCTGGAAGTAACCATCCCCCGAACACTTTCCGCCGGAGTTATCTTGCGGGTGGATCGCATTGACCTGGATGGAACCCAGACCGTTCTGAGCGACGCCCAATATTCCGCGGGGCAAATGGCGCTAGTGGAAACCAAAGGGCGGGGAAGCCAAGTGATCTTTAAAATTTTCTTTGATGGCCAGCTTGTGAAACAAGTCACGGGTGAACCGCTCGAAACCGACTAAGCCATGAAGCCCCAGATCACGCCGTCTATCCTCAGTTTCGACCCGTGTATGTTCGGCGACGCCATTGACGCGCTCACCGAAGCGGGCGGAGTGGACTGGATTCACTTGGACGTCATGGACGGAAATTTCGTACCACCGATTACGTTCGGGGCGGATCTTGCCAAGAGCATCGTGGCCCGCACCGACATTCCGGTCGAGGCGCACCTGATGGTGTGCAACCCGGACCGGCATTTCGACGCTTTTATCGAGTCTGGCTGCCGCCGAATTGTCTTTCACGCAGAAGCCCACGCGCACCCTCACTACCATCTGCGCGCACTTCGCGCACGCGGGGTTCAAGCGGGGATAGCAATCAATCCCGGTACACCCGTCGAAGTCTTAAAGCCCGTTTTGGATGAACTAGACCTCGCGCTGGTCATGACGGTCAACCCGGGGTGGGGAGGTCAAGCGTTTATTGAGGCTTGTCTAGAAAAAGTCGCGCAACTCCGTGAATGGCGGAGCGATCTGGAGATTCAAGTGGACGGCGGCATTGATCCGACGACGATTGGGAGGGCACGAGCAGCGGGCGCAAATCTGTTTGTCTCGGGCAGCTTCATCACCAAGAGTCCGACGGTGAAGCTCGGGGTTGAGGCCCTTCGCGCGGCGTGGTAGCCCTCCGAATTTTCACCACCACTTGCTTGGTGCTCGGCATCGCCGTCCTCATTTACGGCGCGGTCACGCTCCGGCAACCGCCAGACACCGAAAACCGACGGCTTATCGCCGAATACGGCCTTCGAGGGTTGCTGACCATTACCGCGTCTATGCTTTTGTTCATCTCCACTGCGGTCGGGGCGATCTTATTGCTTCGGGCGACCCGCGAAGCCGCGATGCGCGAGCAAGATGAGAACCTCGCGACCCTGGTTGAAGGCACTCTGCGCGACCATGAGCCAACCGATAAGTCCTGAACAGGCCATGGCGCGGGCGATTGAACTCGCCCGACAGGGGTTTCCCGCGCCGAACCCGCGCGTGGGATGCGTATTGGTGGCGGATGGTCTGATCGTAGGCGAAGGACATCACGACCATGCGGGCGGCCCCCATGCTGAAGCGACCGCACTGCAACGCGCGGGCGAACGAAGCCGTGGTGCCCACGCGTTCGTCACACTGGAACCCTGCAACCACCACGGACGCACTCCGCCATGTTCGCAAGCGTTGATCTCGGCGGGAGTGGCGGCCGTGACGTATGCCGTGCCCGATCCCAACCCGCGCGCTTCGGGCGGAGCGGACACCCTTCGCCGGGCGGGAATTGCGGTGAATTCCGGACTCCTCGCGGAGGAGGCCGCCGAAGTCAATTCTCTATGGCTTCACAGCGTTGCGCGTAAGCGACCGCGCCTGGTGTTAAAGGCCGCGATGACACTCGACGGGAAGATCGCCCGGTCGAACGGCGAATCCAAGTGGATCACAGGCGAAGCCGCGCGGGCCGATGTTCATCGTCTTCGCGCCGAACTTGGCGGCGTAATGGTGGGCCGTGGAACCGTGGAGTGCGACGACCCGCTCCTGACTGCCCGAATTCCGGGCGTGGTGAACCAGCCCGTAAGGATTGTTCTGGACACCCACGGGAAGCTCAACCGCGTTTGGAAGGTCTTTAATTTCGATGCACCTACCGCGCACCTGACGAAAAGCCAGTCCCTTGAACGGCATTTAGAAGACCTTTTTTCTGAGCATGGGGTGATTGGAGTGCTGCTCGAAGGAGGCGCGGAGTCGCATCGGCGGGCTCTGGAAAGCGGCCTCGTTGACGAAATTATCTTGTATGTTGCACCTGCGGTGTTCGGCGACGGGCTGAGCTGGAACGGCGGTCAAGCCCACGACCTCAGCGATTTCGAACTCGTGGATACACAGGTGTTCGGGCCGGATGTGCGACTCCACTATCGGAAACGCGCCCTACAGACCGCAGAACCACTCGTGTAGGCGAGAGTCCGTGGTGAGTTCTGGGTGATAAGAGGTCCCGACGAGGTTTCCGGACCGCACCCCGACCACGCGGCCCTCGTATTCCGAAAGGACCTCCACTCCATCCCCGACGCGCGTAACCACCGGGGCGCGGATGAATACACCCATCACTGGTTCGTCCAAGCCCTCAACGGGAACCGGGGCCTCGAAACTGTGTACTTGCGCCCCGAAGGCATTGCGCTGGACCGTGATGTCTAGTAATCCAAGCGTAAACGCCTTTCGCGGTTCAACGTCGCGAGCGAGAAGGATCATGCCCATGCAAGTGCCCCAAATCGGCATGCCCTTTGCGGCGCGAGCTTGCAGTGCGGCTCCCAGCCCAAAGCGTTCCATGAGTAGGCCCACGGTGCTGCTCTCGCCGCCGGGAATGATGGCGCGATCCACCGCTTCGAGATCTTCCGGTATTCGTACGGGCCGCGCATCGGCACCAATCGAATCAAGCATCTTAAGATGGGCATCGAAATCCCCTTGAATGCTGATTACGCCGACCACTGCCATTTCTGAACTATGGTACCGACTGCAAACCCCGCGCATTGGTAGACTTGGGAGGATAAAAATGCTTGAGTTGATTGGAGTTCCGTTTGACCGGTGCGGAAAGACCGCCGGAAGTGCCCTCGGCCCGGCCGCTCTCCACTTCGCGGACCTTGCGGGACGGTTAAAAGAAATCGGGTGGGACTCAACTCGCATGCCCGACGCGGTCACGCTTCGCCCGGCAATCTTCGAAAAGGAGATTGACTTCGATCAAGCCCGAGATTGCTACCGAGGGGTTCACCAGGCCGTTGCGACCGCTCTGGAACGCAAAAACTTTCCCATGGTGCTCGGCGGCGACCACAGCCTTTCGATTGGCTCGGTTTCGGCGGCGTTCAAGCATTTCGGCGACGATCTCGCGGTCGTTTGGATAGACGCCCACGCCGATTTAAACTCACCGGACGGGAGCCCGTCGGGAAATCTGCACGGAATGCCGCTCGGGCTTCTTCGTCAGTTGGGTCGTAACACAACAAACCCGAAAGGAGACCAGTGGCGCGCGCTTATGGAAGAGTTCGCCCCCCGACCCCTCGCCCCGAGCCAGCTTGCATGGATTGGCTTGCGAGACGTAGACGCCAGCGAACAGGCGACCCTCCTTGATATGCCGACGAGCTTCGCAATCACGATGTACGACATTGACGCAGTCGGGATCGAGCGCATTGTTCAGGGCTTCGCGCGATGGCTAGAGGTTACGGGCAAAACCAAAGTTTGGATCAGTTTTGACGTGGATTCTCTCGATCCCGGCCTCGCGCCCGGAACGGGAACCGTTGTGCGCGGCGGACTCACCTACCGAGAGGGTCATTACCTTGCCGAACGGCTCCACCAACTCCTAATCGAGGAAGGACGGGTGGCTGAACTTGTGGGGATGGACGTGGTGGAGGTCAACCCGATCATTGATCACAGTAACGAGACCGCCAAAATCGCGGTGGAATGGGTCGCCTCCTTATTTGGAAAACGAATTATGAAAGGGAGAGACACGCTTGACCTCTAACGCGGCCATCTTGCGGAGGGTTCTCGAAGAAGAAGCGTCGGCAATCAACTCTCTCGCCGGGCACCTAGACGAGCGTTTCGACCAAGCCGTGAAGTGGATTGTCGAGTGCACCGGGCGAGTGATCACCTGCGGAGTAGGAAAATCTGGACACGTAGCGCGCAAAACCGCCGGAACCCTCAGTAGCACAGGCACCCCAAGCCTGTTCTTGCATGCCGCGGAAGCCCTTCACGGGGATCTTGGCGGCGTTACCGCCAACGACATTGTGCTTGCTTACAGCCACAGCGGCGAAACCGAGGAGATTCTGCGGTTGTATCCGTCGCTGAGCCTCATTGGGGCCCGAACCGTGCTCATTACGGGAAGAGGGGACAGTAGCGCGGCTCGGCTTTCGGACCTGGTGCTCGATACAGGCGTGGAACGCGAAGCCTGCAGCATCAACTTGGCTCCGACCACGAGCACAACGGTGATGCTCGCCCTCAGCGACGCCCTTGCCGTCGCGGCAATGGAGATTCGGGGATTCCGCAAGGAAGATTTCGCCGTGTTTCACCCGAACGGTTCGCTTGGCAAGCGGTTGCTCCTTAAAGTGAGAGACGTGATGCGGGCAGGAAGCGACAACGCGATCGTGCCCGAGACCACCACGGTGCATGAGGTGATGTTCACGATCACTCGCGCCAATGCCGGAGCGGCCTGCATCGTGGACGGCACGGGCCGCATGACGGGAATTGTGAGCGACGGCGACCTCCGGCGACATTTTGTGCAGAGCACGACGCTGGCCGAAGCGCGCGACGTTCCGTGCGGGCAAATCATGTCGCGGACTTTCCAGTCTATCGGCCCCGAAATGCTCGCCTCGGAAGCCTTAGAGTTTTTTCAGAACCTCCCCATGAAAATTGGTGAGATTCCTGTCGTAGACGAGAACCAAAACCCGCTGGGGATGCTTGTATTAAAGGACCTTCTGCGAAGCGGAATCGTTTAGGAGGCTTTTTGCGTAGGATGAGGAGTTAAAACCCGGCGCGTTTGATGGATGCTTTTTGTTCGAGCCATAAGGAGACCTTTGCCGAGTTAGACCGCGTGGCACCCGGGGCACCCTTTTTGGCGTTGGGGCAAACCGTATTCTGGGACGAACCGATGAAAGCGGGCGTCCTCCTTTGCGCCCGAGATCTTGGGTTTACGCGCGAGTTTGTCGCGGGCGTTCACGACACAGACTACTTCGCCAAGCACTCGGGTTCCATTCCGCCCGGAACCTTTGCCGCCCTCCCTCACAACGACACTACGACCCGGGATCTATGGAGCGCGGCGGGTGAGTTTTCCGCACTGTTTGGCAGTGAGACCGTCATTACTCGAGAAATTCTCACGCGGGCGGGGGCAAAGCTCGCCCGAATTCAACCTGCCCGTCCCAGCCTACTCGACGAAGTCACGGAGGCTTACGGCTGGCGCGGAGTCGCCTTTGGCGGCGAGAATTCGCCGATTGTCGCCGAACTTCCGCTTGGCCCCACGCTTCGCCCGTTGCTCGAAACGCTCGACTGGGCAATTAGAACGACCTTGGAAGCGATTCCGGTCTGTCAGGCCACCGGTGCCAAAGACCGAGCCGCCGAGTTAAAGTCCCTCGCGTGCGATCTTGCCGATGACCACGCGCAGGGAACACTCGCCAGCTATTACCAAGCCCTCTTGCCGCACCTCTATCGGTTCGCCTCAGGACAGGAGGTGCAGATGGAATCCACCCGCACCACCGAACTCCTGCGATTTAACACCGAAACCGCCGTAAAAACCCGGTTCAGAATTGTTGACGCGTTTCTCAATCCCGAAAGCCGTACGAAGGCACTCGAAGCCTATAACGCTGCGGTTCGCCATACCGAAATGTACACGCTCGACCGGTTCGGAAGTTGGGCGATCCCGTTTGATTTGGTAATTCCGGGCGTGGGGAGAGGAACGCTGCGAATTGCGCCCCGCGCGGTCGTGATCATGACGGGTCCAACGCCGCAGTTCATTACGACCAAGAAGCCCATAACGAGTGTTGAAGAACTTGCAGCCGCGATCACGCGAAAGTTCGGACCGAACTGCACATTAGTAGGAAAGGCGATCACGCTCATCGGCATGCTGTCAAGCGAGTTCGTGTTCGTGTTCCACGAAGGCGCGAGTGGATATGTTCATCGAAGCCGCGCGTTCCACCAGAGTCTACGATCCTCCGGCTTGGACCTTAATTTCAATCCAATACTGCGGGTGAAGTACGACACCTGGGGAAGCATGGATGAATGCAACGTCTATCTGAAGTTGCCCCAACCCTTGCGCCGCCCCTTTGGGTCCGAGGAGCTCTCGGCGAAGACGTTTGGCGCCCGGTGGAAGCTGGTGGCGGAAGCGCAGCGCGACCTACTCAAAGAACTCACCGAGATTCGCAGACCGGTTGAACTCATCCGTTTCCTCAGTCACCGATTCAGCCAGAGTTGGAAAGAGTTGGAACGGCGATACGACACAATCCACGTTCGCAGCGAAGAGCTCCACGCCGAGGTTGACGGGCTCCGAACTCAAAAGCGCGAAGCCTTGCAGGTGTGGCGAGCGGCCAAGGCCGAACGCGCCGCTTTTGAACGAGCCATGGGCGAGCATTGGCGGGCAACGATTTTCGAGAAGTCTCCCGCCGAAAATGACCACGCGAAAAGGGCGGAATTTAAGGCGGCAATTTCCGACGCCCAACGCCGAACTCGCGAGGCTTTGGCCCGATGGTCTGCGCTTCAGGCTCAACAAGATGCCTTGGTCAAGTCCGAGGAAATTCTGGCTTTGCATCGCACCCGTCGCGAACTTGAACTTGAGGCCGAAATCGAGCGAGTTCGCCTGATTCGCGAAGCCATAACGGTGAGCGAAGGACTTAAGAAAGCGGCTCATCGGCCGAGCGCGTGGTGGTTTGGCGTCGTGTGTTCGGATGGCGATTGGTTTAAGGCAACCGTGAATCGCGCTCAGTATTATTTGGAACCCCTACAATGAAGCCACTACCTTTTTGGAAAGTCCAGTCCGTCGGGAACGACTTCGTGCTCGTACACGCCTCAGATTTTCCCGCGGAGTTGCCGCTGGACTTGCTGGCCGAGCAGGTTTGCCACCGCCGGTTCGGAATCGGTTCCGACGGGCTCCTGGTGGTCGAAGGAAACACGTTGCGGATGTTCAATCCCGACGGGACAGAAGACTTTTGTGGCAACGGTCTCCGCTGCGCCGCCGACCATGCCTATGCGCAAGGGTGGATTGGTCGAACCGCCGCCATGCAACACGGCGGTCTGGAAATAGAAGTCTCCGTGCTGGAAACCGGTGAGATTTGCACGGTTTTGCCGCCGGCGAGTTTCGACCCAGATCGCGTTCCGCATCGTGGAGACGGCGAGATATTCAACTTCGCCTTGCCGCTGGAAGACGACTTTGACATCATGGTGTCTTCGCTTACCACGGGTTCGACCCACACCGTGGTTCCGATCGACGAGTGGCCGGAAGACGGCTTTTTCGAAGACGTTAGTGCGGCGATTGAAGACCACTTCTTGTTCCCCGACCGGACAAGCGTAATCTGGCTCATGCCGACGGGAGACCGCCAACTCAGCGTCCGCATTTATGAGCGGGGCGTGGGGGAAACACTTGGCTGCGGCTCTGGGGCTGCGGCGGCGATTGTGTTTTGGGTGCGGCAAACGGGCGAAGCAGGAAACTACGAGGTCGTGAGCCCCGGCGGAAGCTTACACGTCCAAATTGACGCGTGGGACGGTCCGATCTCCCTCACGGGGCGCGCGGAAACCGTGTTCACGGGCGAGATTGACCCGGATTGCCTGGTCCAGCCAGAAGACTAGCGCATTGCCAGTCGGTCGAGCTCAAGAATCGCGACGCTGTGCGTGGGTTCAATGGCCAAAGCCCTCCGAAACGCCCGTTCGGCCTGGTCGCGTTCGCGTTGCCGAACGTAGATCACGCCGAGCATGGCGTGAGCATCAGCGTATTTCGGGTTGATCTGCAACGCCATGTGTAATTGCGCCTCGGCGTCCTCTAAGCGATCCAACTGGGCCAAGCACTGCCCGTAAAGGTAACGCAAATCGGCGTAGCCGGGGTGTAAGTCTACGGATTCTTGGTAGAGCAAGACGGCGCGTTCGGGCTTTCGCGCAAGCATCGCGCTGTGGGCTTCCGAAAGTAACTCAGCCAGTCCATCTTTTTGGTCAAGCTGAGCCAGCAAGGATTTCTGCAGAGTTTCTGCATCGACCGGGCCGTCGAGCAAATCAAGGTCATCCGAGAACCGGGCATATTCTTCCCAACCCGCCTGTTTGCCTTCCGTCATCAAGGTTAGCAAGATGCCGAGCATGCGGGCGTTGCGGAATTGCGGATTCAGTTCGAGGGCGACGATGGTTTCGGCGCGGGCGTTATCGTAATCTCGCAGGATAAAGTAGTTGCGAGCCAACCGGTAGCGCAGGTCGGGAAACTCCGGGTGTAGCCCCACCGCCTTGCCCAATAGCGCGACGGCTTCGAGCGGGTGGCCTTCCTTTCGGCTTTGCTCTGCGAGTTGAGAAAGGCACTCCGTGAGGTACTGCCGGGCGAGAATGCGAATGGATGGCTCGCACGGACGGGTAAGGCAGAATTCCAGCGCACTCGCTGCTTCGCCGTAGTTCGCCTGGCGATAGTGCCGCAAACCCGCGTCGAAATCTGCATCCTGACCGAACAAGAACCACTGATCCATCTTCGTTTCTCATTATCGGGAGTTGCGCGGTCTCCGCTCAGAGAGAAATCCGCATCCCATCGTAACCGGGTGCAATTCCGTGTGGGGCGAGCGCTTCGGTCAAGGCTTCGTGGGTCAGTCCACCCAAATGCGAATGGTGGGTCGTGATCACTGTGCTCGTGTCGTGCAACACCCCCATTTTGCGCAGGCGTTCAATCACCAACACACATTCTTTTAAGTCCAGGTGCCCGTGGTAGGCGGTTCGGTGCAGCCCTTCGGTGCATTCAATCACCAGGGCGTCTATCCGTTTGCCTTCAAGAAATTCCCAGGTGGGCTCTTGCCAATAGCCTGTATCACTGGCATATCCGATGGTCTTTCCGTCCTTCGCAATGAGGTAGTTCAGCGAATCCTCGTCGAGCTTGTGGTACGCGGCGAACGGAGTGATTCCGTAATCCCCGATGGCGAACGGCTCAAATGATCGCGCGACCTGGAATTCAAACGGCCATTCGGCATAGCGCTCGCTTAAGAGCTGCTCGGCCATTTCGTTGCCGTATAGGGTGATGGGGGAGGCAGTTTCGGGGCAAAACGGGAACAGCAGCAGTTGTAGTTCGGCGATGGCAAAGTGATCGTCGTGAGTATGAGTAAATAGGATGGAGGACCAGTCGGCGGGGCGAACGTTTTGGCTTGCGCACTGATACCAAACGTCGGGTCCGAGGTCTATGCGCAGGTGGCCGTCAATGAGCGCGGCCGAACGAGAACGGCGATCTGGCCCGCCGTTTCGGCGGGCGTGGTCCGAAACTTTTGAATCTGCGAACAAGGCCGGGATGCCGTCGGCGGCCCCGGTTCCTTGGAGCAGGAGTTCCATGCTCAGAAGTCGCCGAGCCTCCACAGCACGAGGCCGCTTTCAATTTTCGGGAAGTAGTACGTGCTCTTCTGCGGCATCTTTTCGCCGCCCAATGCAATTTCGCGCATGTCCTCGACAGTGGGAGGATTCATGAGGAAGCTGGCAGGCGAACCGTTCAGCACCGCGTCAATCGCCTCTTGCGGGTCGCGCGTGTAGTCGAAGAAGTCGTGCCCGGTAAGGCCAAGGTTCTTCGCGAAAATCACTTCGTGAAGAATGGTGACGTCGAGCCGCTTCAGTGCCGCACTTGCGTCCGATTCGATGCTATTTGCTAATCCATCTAAATCGGTCACTCGAAGGATTAAACCGGAACCTCCCGGCAGAGCCACCCCAAATGCGCGTTGCCCGGCGGTGTTGGCCTCGCAAAGCAGGTTCCAGAGGTCTGAATTTGCCGCGTGCTCAATTTGCCAATACGGGCTTTGGAGCAAATCTTCTATCTTGCCTTCCGGGGCGCGCTTAAGCATGCGGTGAGTGGGAAGAAGTACCAGTCCGGGGTCTTCCATGCTGCTCAGTGCCATCATCATGTAATCCTCCGGAATTTCGGTGTCCCGTTCTCCGCTCACGCCGCGGAACGCAAGCGCGGTTTCATAGCGGTGGTGCCCGTCCGCAATCCAAATCTTTCGGTCGGCCACCAGCTTTACCAAATTCTCCAGTGTGGCCGGGTCCGTGATCACTTCCAGCGAGTGGACGATCCCGTCGTCGGTCGTGACTTTATGGGTGCTTGTGGACGCGGCGCCGTCAATCACCCGGAAGATCTGCTGGCCCGGGTCTTCGAACAACCCAAAAATGCATTCCAAGTGTGAGCGGGTCGCTTCGAGAATTCGGAGTCGGTCTTCTTTGTGCTTCGGGAAGGTCTGTTCGTGGGGCAGCACTACACCGTTTTCGTATGGCTCGACCTTGATTAAGGCGATAAGCGCGGTGCGTGTAAACGACTCGCCATACGGTGTGCAGAAGGTCTGCACATACCGATAGAACGCGGGCGTGGCCTCTGGCTGCATCACGCCCGAATCCACCCAGTGCTGGAGCGTACTCGCACTGCGCGCGTATTTTACAAACTTGCTTCGGTCGTCGGCATTTTGAACCGGCAACGTGAGATGGACCACATTGTGTTCGCTTCGAGCCCCGAGTTCCTCGCGCATCGCGGGCGAGATCACATCGTACGGTGGCGCAACGCGAGAGGCTAGGTCGTCGGATGTAAACCGCAAACCCCTAAACGGGCGAATCGTGGCCATAGGGTTCAAGTGTACCAAAGGTACCCATGCGTGGCTGGTAACATCTCCTTTGGTGCAGCTTTCCGAACGCTTATCGTTGCCTCTTCCTCAAATTGAAGCGCGATTGGCGTCACTTCTTCCCTCGGCAGATTTTGAACCCCAAGCCCTCGCCGAGGCCATGCGTTACAGCCTGCTTGCGCCCGGAAAACGCCTTCGGCCCGTGCTTTGTTTGGAATCGGCGCGGCTGATTTCGGATGAGGCGACGGGCGTTTTAGACGCCGCTTGCGCCATCGAAATGGTGCATTGTTTCTCGCTGATTCACGACGACCTTCCCGCGATTGACAACGACGACTTCAGACGGGGGAAACCCACGTGCCACAAGGCGTTCGGCGAGGCGGTAGCGATTCTGGCCGGCGACGCGCTGTTCTCCCTCGCTTTTGAAGTGCTGTCGGTCATTAATGCCCCGGCCACCCGAGTGCTTGCCGCCATGCGAGAACTTTCCAATTGTGCGGGGGTCCACGGCCTTGTCGGCGGCGAAATGCTCGACATTCTGAAAGAACGAAGTGAACCCGACCTAGGCACCGTGAACTCGATACACAACCGCAAGACCGCCGCGCTTTTTGCCGCCAGTTGCGCCATCGGTGCGCAAATCGCGGGCGGAACTGAGGACCAGATCAGTGCTCTACGAAATTACGGGCGGCATCTCGGGCTGGCCTTCCAAATCGCCGACGACCTTCTGAATGAAACCGGATCGGCGGCGCATATCGGAAAGTCGGTCGGGAGCGACCGCGAACGTGGCAAGCAAACGTATCCCGCGGCGCTGGGAATCGAAGCCGCTCGAACCGCGGCCAGCGCGGAATGTGAATCGGCGATCGCCTCGCTCGAAGGGTTCAAGAACCCCGAACTTCACGTCGAACTCGCTAGGTATGCCATCGCGCGGACGCATTAAAGGAGTTCGCGGAGCCAGTCCGGGATTGAGGTTGCCTTAAAGGTCTCCGCGCTGACCATCACGTGCCAGGTGTAACCGGTCGTGGTGATCTGGCCCGAAGTGGCGTTATGGACTTCGTACGCGATTTTTACTGAAGCGCGCTTGATTTCGTCCACCCAGGCATGTACAGTCACTTCATCGTCGTATTTCACTTCACCGCGATATTTTACGAACGCTTCGACCACAGGAAACTTGTAGCCCCGGGCTTCGATTTCCTTATACGGAACACCCCGTTCTCGAAACATTGCGCTTCTGGCCTGCTCAAAGTAGATGAGATAATTTGAGTAGTAGACGTGACCCATCATGTCCGTGTCGGCATAGCGCACGATGATCCGCTCCTGGGTGATCCGCTTGTTCATACAACTGTAATACCCGGGTAGCATCATAGGCATTGGCCGCATCGCACATTGAGTTCAGTCACGTCGAAGTGGCTTATACGAAGCATGTCACCGCCCTGAAGGACTTCAACTTCAGCGTTGCCAAAGGCGAATTCGTTTTTCTCGTAGGAAGCACCGGGTCGGGTAAGTCCACCATCCTCAAACTCATCTCGCGGGAAGAGCAGGCAACGGCGGGAACGGTGAGTCTCGACGGCCTGGATCTCGGTGCGTTACATGAGCGAGACGTGCCCACCCATCGTCGCCGGCTCGGCATCGTTCCGCAGGACTTCGGGCTCCTCCCGCGCAAACGCATGTGGGAACAGATCGGATACGCCATGCGTGCGGTCGGAAAAACTAAGCGAGAAGTCCGTAAGGGGGTCGAGCAGATTTTGGAAGCGGTGAACATCGGCCACCGAGCTGACGCTTTTCCGGGCGAACTTTCGGGGGGCGAACAGCAACGCGTGGCGGTCGCCCGCGCGCTCATCAACGACCCCGAAATTATTCTCGCCGACGAGCCGACCGGCAACCTTGACCCGCATCATTCCGCTGAGATTATTCGATTGCTCGTCGAACTGAACCAGAAGGGCGCAACCGTGCTGGTCGCCACCCATGACGTCACCGTTGTTGAGCAGTTTGGCGGCCGGGTGGTAACCCTTCAAGGCGGGAAAATTATCTCGGATGAGGTGCGAAATGTGGGATAGGATCGAATTCCTGTTCTCAGAAGCGTTCACGGCGCTTCGGCGGAACATTCTCATGTCGCTCGCGGCCATCACCACCAGTTGTGTCGCCCTGTTCCTTACGGGTGGCGTTGGATTTGCGATCAAGGGCGTGAACGAATACGCCGCGACGTTACCTAGCCGCTTTGAGGTCCGGGTCTTCTTGAAAGACCGCGTAGACAAGGACCAGATTAGGGCCACGGCGGAACAGATTCGGGAGATTCCGGGTGTGGCGAGCGCGGTTTTGCTCCCCCGGGAGGCCGCTTGGCAGAGGTTTAAGCAAGAAAATCCCGATTATCCTACTACGGGTCTGGAAAACCCGTTGCCGGACGCCTTCAATGTTCGCCTCACCGATGTGGATGATATTGAAGTCGTCGCGGGACAGATAAAGAAAATTCCGACCGTATCGCCCGGGGATGGCGTGCAATTTCTGCGGCGCGAACGCGAAATGCTCAGTCAAGCAATAAGCGTTTTGCGGCTCGTAGGCGTGGCACTCGGCGGAATGATGTTGATCACGGGGGCAATATTGATCTACAACACCATCCGAATGACCATAGTAGCGAGGCGGCGTGAGTTCCGAATCATGCGTCTCGTTGGGGCGACCCGCGCAACGATTGTGGTTCCGCTGCTCATCGAAGGGATGATGCACGGCATGGCGGGGGCTATTCTGGCATCCCTCATGGTGAAGGGCGCGCACCAGTTTCTGGCAAATCAACTTGAGTCATTTTCGGGCGTCGTTCGGGTGGGCCCCCTTGACTTTAATCAGGTTTTCGGGGTTATGTTAACGTTAGGGCTCGCCTACGGACTGGCATGCTCGCTGTTTGCGGTTAGGGGAAAAATGGAATGACGAGCCTGAAATTAGCTGTCGCCGTGCTTGCAGTCGCCGCCTTGGGCTTCACCGGAGTCAGCGTCGCGCAATCCACCAAGAAGGTAAAGAACCTCAAGTCGCACTTAAATTCGGTGGAATCCAAAAAATCCGCCGTTGCCAAGAAGATTCGCGAGACGAAGCGGCAAAGTAAGTACGTTTTGAACGACATCCAAAAAGTGGATTCCAGCATCAACCGCGTGTCGGATCTGATTGACTCCACCAAAGATCGGCTTGACCGCCTGAATGTCCAGGCCAAGCAGCTGGATGTCGAACTGAAAATCGCGAACGAAAACCTGAAAACCCAGACCGAAACCGTTCGCCAGCGCATGCGCCGCCTTTATATGTCAAATGAAGGCACCGCCCTCAGTGCAATGCTCGCATCGGATTCCCTCGGCGAAATGGCCGCCCGCCGAACCATCTTTGACCGGATCGCCGACGAAGACCGAGAGACATTCACCGAATTTAAGATCAAGTCCGACGAGGTCGCCAAGAAGAAGACACTCAAACTCGCGGTCATCAAGGAAACCCAGCAACTCATCGCCCAACAAAGCGAGCGAAAGAAAGAACTCGCCGCCCATCGCAACACGAAGAAGGGCTATCTCAGCGAGCTCCGGGAAGAGCAAAGCGATCTTCAAGCTCAATACAGCGCACTGGATCGAGAAAGCGAAGCCATCGAGGCACAAATCCGCCGCTACATGAGCGCGAACTCAAGTTCGCTCCCTGCGTTCAGCGGACGATTCGCCATGCCCGTGCGAGGAGCGCGAATTTCTTCGGGTTACGGCTACCGAAATCACCCGATCCTCGGTCGCCGAAAAATGCACACCGGAATTGACTTTGCCGCCCCCACGGGAACGCCCATCTACGCGGCTGCGGGCGGAATTGTCATCTCGTCCGGATACCGCAACGGCTACGGAAACACCGTCATCATTGACCACGGCGGCGGCATCGCCACCTTGTACGGACACTGTTCTCGGCTGTACGTTTCTAACGGGCAAAAAGTGAGCAAAGGCGCGCGAATCGCCGCAGTGGGTTCTACGGGAATGTCCACCGGACCTCACTTGCACTTTGAAGTCCGGGTGAACGGTTCGCCGGTAGACCCGCGAAGTCGAATCTAAGCGATCACGGCTTCGCTGCGGGCTTCTTTAGGCTGAGCTTGGTCAGCACGTCGTACGCCATCGGGTCCAGCAGAATAAGCTCCACGAAGAACCGCCGCTTATCGTCGTCGGTGAGTTTCGAGGCGTCTCCGCCTTGGGCCACGAGCGAGTCGCTAAATGCCCCCGCCAGTGCCTTCTTTTGACCGGCATTGAAATCGGTATCAACGATCTTAAGTAGGTCGGTAACCACTTCGCCGATCACGGCTTGGCGTCGAACTTCAAACATCTTGAAGGTGGAATAGCTTGCGGTGAGTGCCTCGCGGGTCGGGATCGCGCCCTTGTCATACGCTTCTTTAAGGCTCTTATCCAGATTGCCTTCGAGTTTCAGCAAATAGTCGTATTCGCTTAGTTCGAGCTTTCGACTTTCGACTCGGTGCTTGTCGAGCCGGGACAGAATTTTGTCCAGCTGCTTAGGGGTCATGAGGAGCGGCAAGACCTGATTGAGGATGTCAAGTTGCCGAGCTTTGCCCAAAATTTCGGTCGCTCGCTTAGCCCGTTCCTCGTTGGTGGGGGCCTGAAATGCGCCCGCCGACAACGCCACGACCATCAAAGAAGAAATTAAAAACGCACGCATGATAGTTACAATGTACTCCCCTCGTCGGACGATTTGGGGTCGGGTTCGGTTACGGGTGGAACCACGAGGGCGATCATGGTCGCGGCGGCAAGGCACTGCAGATAAACAAAGAGGATTCCGAAGAAGACCAGTCCCACAAAACCAAGAGCCGTAAACCCGGCCGAAGAGACTTGTTTGAAGAAGGCAAGCAGTGCAAGCCCACCTCCGAACAAGAGCACGCTCACAAAGAGGGCGACAATGCTAAGTCCGATACGTTGGCCCCGAGAAGGGAAGAAATGCCACGCGGCCGAGAACCGCGTTTTGCGCAACGAAAGCCACACCCCGTAGAGCACCCAAAGAATAAACGCCGCGATTCCTTGAGCCCACATGACGCCCAAACAATACCCGGACGCCTAATGCTGGAGAATGTCTTGGATTCGCTTCTTCTGGGCCATCATGCGTAGCTTCTTAATGGCGTGAAGTTCAATTTGCCTTACCCGCTCATGCGAAAGCTGCATCTCTTTGGCGAGCCGCAAGCGAACTTGCTTGATATCTTCGGGATCGCTCACCTGCATTCGGGGAGTCATAATTGCGCGCTCGCGCTCGCTCAGTTCATCCAGTACTTCAAAATATTCTTGGCATCGCTCTTTTCGGATCAGAGCGACGTCCGCACCTTCGATATTCGCGTCTGGGAGGAGGTTCACCATGGTGTTGCCGGAGTCGCCTACTCGGGTGTCGAGGCTCACGAGTTCGTGAGAGGATTCGAGGAGGCTGTTCAACCGAGAAAGCGAGAGCCCCATGGACTTGGCAAGTTGTTCGTGGGTGGGTTCTTGACCGAGCTCGCGGGAAAGTCGAGCGCGCTCTCGTTCCACTTTGCGGAGGGCTTGCGCGACGTGCGAAGGGACGCGAATCAACTTGCTTTTGGTATCTAGCGAGCGGCTGATCGCTTGGCGTACCCAGTGGGTTGCATACGTAGAAAACCGGAAACCTTTGCTGGGATCAAACCGCTCGATGGCTTGAATCAGGCCGATGGCGCCTTCCTGGACAAGATCTTCCAGCGGAACTCGCCGCGAACGATAGCTTCGAGCGATGTTCACCACCAGCCTCATGTTCGCCTCCACCAGTTTTTGTCGGGCCACGGCATCTCCCGACCGTGAAGCCCGGGCAAGACTCGCTTCTTCGTCCGCAGTTAAAAGCGGAACCTCAGTGAGCTTGCTGAGGTAGTCAGTACGAACCTCTTCCTGTTCCAACTCTTGATTAACTTGCGTATACAATGGATTGATCTCACTTTTTACGAGCGACCAGAGGCGCCAAAAGGAAACAAAAGCACAAGTCGTGCCAAATCACACCAACACTTTTATAGACTTCTAACGGCGGTGAGATGTTCGCCTGGAGACTGAAAAGCTGGCAACGCCACGCGGGGCGTTATTTCACGGTACCCGGTTGAACTGGGTTCAAATTGGGCTAAACTGACCTTTGTCGGGGCTCAATTCCCGAAATCCGGTTATATTGCGAGGACCGTCCGTATGCACTTGAACGAGAGTGATTTCATCACCCAGAACCACGAGGCGTGGACGCGTCTGAATTTTCTTGCAAATAAAATGGAAAACTCGCCCGGGAGGGCGACTGACGAAGAGGTCAGGGAGTTTATGGCTCTTTACCGCTCCGTCACCCGGGATCTCACGCTCGCCCGCAGCCATTCCGGCAATCCAGAAGTGGTTTCCGCGCTTAACGTGGTGGTTGCAAACGCCTACGCGGGTCTTTACCGCCAACCCAGTGGACGCCTGCTCGGCGGCTTGGTCGGGGCGCTAGGCGAAGGCGCACGGGCGTTTCGACGGCAATTCAAGTTCATTTTGCTGAGCTTATTCCTCATGATCTACGGCACCGGACTCGCGTGGGTGCTTTTAGATCACCGGCCCGATGTGCGGCATCATGTGATTTCTCCGGCGGAAGAAGAGCTATTCGACCACTGGAAGAAAGCCGAATTTGAACGCCGGCCGCTCGGCGAAATGACGGGAATGTGGGCGATGTACGCGACCAATAACCCAATGGTCGCGGCCCGCGGCGGTGCGATGGGCCTCGCAACTGCCGGAATCGGTTCCGGCTGGCTCATGTATCGCACTGGGCTGCAAATTGGGGCGCTCAGCCGAGAAATGCAGACGGTCGGGGCGCTTCCGTTCCTACTTACATCGCTCGCCCCGCACGGCGCAACCGAACTTACGGGCGCGATCATCGCGTGTGCGGCGGGTCTGGTTCTGGGCGGGGCAATCATCGCGCCAGGGCGCCGAAAACGCGGAGAAGCCATCTTAGAGGCAGGCAAAGACGCCCTCGCGCTCTACCTCATGGGCATCCTGATGATGTACATCGCGGCTCCGTTTGAAGCGTATTTCAGCTTCTCGCCGCTCTATCCGCAGTCGCTAAAGCTCATGGTCGGCATCCTCGTGTTCTCGTGTTGGGTGGCCTACTGGCTTCTCGCGGGGCGCACTCGAGAGGAAATCAAGGAGACGTTCAACCTCCGTAGATCCCGAATTCCGACGCCAACCATCGCAGATAGGTCTGCCAACGACCCGGCGCATATCGCAAGCTCTTAGCGAACATCGCGCGGGCCTTCTTCCGTTCCCCAATTTGTGCGTAGTTGCGCGCAAGGGCGGCCGCATTTAGCCCGAATGCAGCCTGAAACTCTCGGCTTCCGCGCAACGGGTGGACGGCGCTTTCGGCGTCGATGCACTCCCGAATCCGGCGGGTGTCGGCTTCCATCTTATCTTGGTGCCGGCTCGCGTTAGTTGGATGAACCCGATAAAGCGTCAAATCTTCGTCCACAAACGCGACCTCGTGGGCGCGCGCAATTTTTAGCCAGAAATCCCAGTCCCCGCATCCAAAGTAGCTCGGGTCAAACCCGCCCAAACTCAGCGCCAGTTCGCGATCGAACATGGCGGAGCTTGCGATGATTCGGTTCCGTACCACGAGCGGCAAAAACGACCGGTTCGGCCCCTCATCCATGCGTGGGAAAGCAAACCCAAGCGGCTCACCGGGGATGGTTTCGCCTTCCGGACCGATGAAGTGGCCGTACGTACTTACCAGTTTAGCTTGAGGGTTGGCCTTTATCGCTTCAATCTGCCGGGCAAGCTTTTCCGGCATCCATACGTCGTCGTCGTTCAGCACGGCCACCCAGTCGCCCTGTGCTTGATTCAGACCGACGTTCAGGCTTGCGTAGGTGCCAAGGTTCTCCGAGTGGAAAATGCAGCGGACATCGGATTGCCCCGAAAGCCACTCGCGGGAACCGTCAGTTGAACCATCATCGAGCGCGAGAATCTCTAAGGCCGGATACGTCTGTTTCCGCACCGAATCGAGCGCTTCTTCCAGATGCGCCCGGTGGTTGTAGGACGTGAATAGAACCGAAACCGTGGGGTTCACTGCCGCTGAATCTCGACCGTCCAATCCGAAATATCGAGGTCGGGGTTGGGTTGATCGTCGGTCGGCTCCAAATTGCCCGCCCGGCGGTTGTCGTATATCCCGTTCTGGAGGAGCGGGATCGTGACGTAGTCGTTAATGCTGGTGATGAGACTGGAATCGCCAAGCGCATCCCACTGCTTTGTAGTTCCGGTTTGCGGAACTCGGTCCATGGTCAAAAAATTCACCTGGACGCTTCTGAGGGCGTCGCGCTCCAACGCCGTAGGGAACAGTTGCTGCAGGTCAAACTCGAACCGAATTCGCCTGGCTCCGGTGTTCACGTGCTCACTCACGATCGGCGTACCGACTGGGAACCACTCGGTCAGCGTGGTTTCGTCTCGGAAACGATAGATGAGGTACTCGTCCGCTGCGGTCGGGTCCCACCGAACGAAATGAGTGGCGTTGCCTGCCACAAAGCCGTTGCCCCACGGCGGGGCAATCACCGGAATCGGGCCAGACGTCGTCGGCGTGTCTTGGTTGCTGAACCGGAAGGCGACGATGTAGACATACGGCGTTCCCGTGCCGCCCACTTCGTTACCGGTCCGAATAGTGCCGTCTACGTTGAGCGTGCAGATGATGCGCGTACTTCGCGGCCCCGTGTTGTCGGGGAACTTTGCGCACCCCGCTAGGCAGAACCCGGCCACCAAAACCGCGAGCCCCCTCATGAATCCGGCACCACCTTGAATAAGATGCGGTGGCACGATTCGCAGGTAACCAGCCGATCCTTGTCCAAACTCTCGATCACTTTGGTGGGCAAATTGGTGCCACACGCCCCGCAAGTCCCCTTCTCTACGAGGCCCATTCCGATTCCGCCCTGCTTCTTCCGAATCGCTTCGTACTGGGCAAGTAGCGGTGCCGAGACTAGCTTGGCTTGAGCGGCTCGTTCGGCCGCCTTTGTTTTGTAACGCGCCTGAATCTCATCGCCGAGGCGCAGGTCGTGCGCCTTTTTGGTTTGGTACTTTTTGGCTGCATCTGCAAGCACCTGGTTGTGCTTTTGCGAAAGCGCTTCGGCGTCGGCGATGCCCTCCATTTTGTCGAGTTCTTCAGCTTCCGCGTCGGCAATGCGCTGCTTCAGGCTCTCGATCTCTTGTTCGTAGGCGGCGACCTCACGCGGGTTTACGACCTTCCCGGAATACAGTTCCTTATCCACCTGTTTTAGCCGCTCGCGCATTCCGCCTACCTTAAGCTCGAGGTCCTTTATTTCGCGCTGAAGCGTGGGTCCCGCTTCTATTTCGGTTTGGTACTTTGCTTTGTAGTCGGCGATTTGTTTGAGGATAGACTTGCCCGCGTCCAGCGAGGTGTATCGCGCACGGTCCTCATCAAGCACCCGGTCAATTAAATGCAATCGATATAATTCGTACAGGGTGGAATCGGCCATGGGCGTCTGTTATTATGACGACCCAAGCTGACTTTCCAATCGCTCATTCATCTGGTCGACTTTTTCAACTAGGCTGGCTTTGTATTCTTCCAGTTTCTTGGCGATGACCGCGTCGGTGGCGCCCAAGATTTGAATTGCAAGCAAGGCGGCATTTGCGCCATTACCGATTCCCACCGTGGCCACCGGAACACCGGCGGGCATCTGAACGATGGAAAGCAGCGAATCCTCACCGCCGAGTTGCTTGGTCGGCACTGGAACTCCGACAACCGGAAGCGTGGTGAGAGAAGCGACCATTCCCGGCAAGTGGGCTGCGCCGCCCGCCGCCGCCACAATTACTTTGAGCCCCCGACCGCGAGCGGTTTGCGCGTATTCCACCATTTGGTTCGGGGTGCGGTGGGCACTCACCACGCGTACTTCGTGCGGAATTCCGAATTGGTGCAGAAGATCAATACCGGGTTCGACCCAGGCGAGATCCGACTCGCTGCCCATGATGACGCCGACCACTGGACTTTGCATGGGTCCAAGCTACCCAATTTCAGAAGTTTTATCCATTGGGTGAAAATGCCGCGACTTTGTTATGTTTACCGGCGTCTGGATGAAACGAGTTCTGCGAATTCCAAAGGCCCAAATGAGTAACTTCTTCCAAAAGCAAGCGCACGCCCGACTAATCGTGGTGGGAATCGGTGGCGCGGGTGGCAATGCCGTCAACCGAATGGTGGTTGAAGGGGTCAATGGGGTCGAGTTTGTGGCCATGAATACGGACGCTCAGGTTCTGGGCCCGTCGCTTGCCCAAGAAAAAATTCGTCTCGGTGAGAACATCACTCGTGGCCTCGGCGCAGGCGGTGATCCGAAGGTCGGCGAGCAAGCCGCCAAAGAGAGCGAGCGGTTGATTCAAGACACGCTGGACGGAGCCGACATGGTCTTCCTCACCGGCGGAATGGGCGGCGGAACCGGGACCGGCGCCGCACCTGTCGTTGCCGAAATCGCCCGCCGAATGGGAATTCTCACCGTGGCCGTGGTCAGCAAACCGTTTGGATTCGAAGGTCCCCGACGCAAGCGATTCGCGGAAGAAGGTTCGCTTCGGCTCGCGGAGCATGTAGATACGCTCATCGTGGTTCCGAATGACCGCCTGCTGGATGTAGTCGACAAGAAAGCCTCGATGCAAGACGCGTTTGACCACGCCGACGACATTCTGCGCCAGGGCGTCCAGGGCATCAGCGACATCATCACCCGGGCGGGAATGATCAACCTCGATTTCGCCGACGTGCGTAGCGTGATGAAGGACGCCGGTGTGGCGACGATGGGCATGGGCCGCGCCCAAGGCGAAAGCCGGGCGCGCATGGCCGCCGAACAAGCGGCCAACAGCCCGCTTCTCGAAACGAGCATCGCAGGCGCCAAGAAGCTTCTGGTCAATATCACGTCGGGCGAAGATTTCAGCCTCGGCGAGATTCACGAGGCGATGGAATACCTCCAGCAATTCGTGGATCCAGAAGATGCCGAGATTTTCGTGGGCCATGTGATGGACCCGAACATAGGCGGCGACGTGTGCATTACGGTACTCGCGGCGGGAATGCCGAAGGGGGGAAAGCACACCCACCGAGATGAATCGGTGTTCACCCATGCGGTTGCGGATTCTCGCCGACGCGAAGATCGGATGCTCCAACCGGAGATCAGCAACAACTCGGAGGCACCTGCCCGAGAGATTTCGCGGCCGACCCAATTAGACGAGCTGGACTTGGACATTCCGAGCTTCCTGCGGCGCCAGAAAACCGGCAACTAGAACAAGTTTAAACCTGCTAAACAAAAAGAAAGCGTACTGGTCCAACATTAGCCCTGCCGGAAATCGGCAGGGCATTTTTTTGACCTAAAACTCGTCGATTCGCGAGAAGTAGATGACCGTAACGAGGTGCTGCGGCGTGATAAATTCGCCGTAGATGCGGCTAAGCAGTGCGATGATGTCATCTTGCGAACGGCACTCGGAATTCTCGCGCTCAATGTCGCGCGGGCTCAGTTCTTCGATGGTCTTTACCTCAACGCGGTCCAGAATGGCGGTGTAGAGTTTTTGACGACGGGCAAAACGCGGGCCGAGCGTGACCCAAACCACCATGCCGTCCTGATACTTATCTGACTTATCTCCCAGCCGGATCGTGGCCGACTTTCGTCCGGTGCGCAGAACCTCTTCGTACAGGTCCGAGTAAAAATTCAAAGCGAACATAAGCGTCACAATCATTGTAGCCCGCCCGCCATGAGTCCATTCCTCGTTACCTTTCTTGTTGCGCTCGGCCTGCTGATGCTGATCTATGTAGTGCTGCTTTTTGGGCTGTCGTGGTTTATGTTGCACCCTTGGCGGCTCCCTCACTACCTGTCGCCTCGGTCGGTGGACCTCCCGCAAGAACGGGTCGAGTTTAAGTCGAGCGACGACATTACTTTGCGGGGTTGGTGGATTGACCACCCGAACCCGACTTCGGTCGCGCTACTCTGCCACGGTTACTTCATGAACCGGGGGGAAGGGATTCCGCTGGCCGTGCAGCTTCATAAAGCGGGAATCAGCTGCTTCTGCTTCGATTTTCGCGCCCACGGAACCAGCGGCGGCAAGCGCACCAGCATCGGCTGGGTGGAACGGTTGGACGTGGTTGCGGCGATGGCAGTGGTTCGCGAGCGTTATCCGGAGGTTAAGGTTTGGGTGTGGGGAAGTAGTATGGGCGGCGCCGCCAGCACCCTCGCCATCCAAGTCGAACACATGCCCGCCGACGCACTGGTACTCGACTCCGCATATGCCACCCTGCATGAGGCTTCGTCGGGGTGGTGGCACACGTTTTTGGGTAAGCGGTTTGTGTGGCTACTGAGCCCGGTTTGGTGGGTGAGTTGGAAGATCACGGGCATTGATCCGCGTACGGTAAGCGTGGAAGCCGCTCTCCGGTCGGTAGAAATTCCGGTGCTTTTTCTGCACGGCGACCGAGACGTGATCGCCCCTAAAGCGATCCTGGAACGCAACCTCGCGGCAACGGCTAATGCGAGTCAGCGGGTGTTCTCCGGGGCCGGGCATGGGCAATCGCGAATCATCTATCCCGATGAATATGACGCCGCCCTTTTCGAATTTCTTGAGCAAAACGGCCTGATTAATAGAACCTAATCCCGCCATAATGAAGTCTAGTTAAGTGTGACTGAAGCGGTTCTGCAACGGCGCTGAGAATCTTCCGCAAAAGAACTTCCCATGAGTCTTTCTCCCATAGGCAACACGTGGATGTTGCAACAATTTGTTCGGTTGACCAAAGTCCAACCAATCCGCGCCGAAGAACTCGTTGCTCGTATGTGCGAGCAGCACCCGGACCTGTACCTAGACCTCCTCATCGGAGCGGTCGACCAGGAACTGCTACCGATTGAAGAGGCGTCCGAACTTACGGGTCTCAGTGCCGATGCGATTGAGAAGCTCATGGTCGAACATCGACGCGCGATTGCCCTCAACGAAGGCTTTGTCGTCTGCGAACTTTCGCACGGCGGTACCGCCAAGATCGGCGGTCACGGAGTGGCCGTGTGGGAAGTCGTGCGCGAAGCTCGGCGCTCCGAAGGTCTGGAAGACCTCAGCGAGAGCTTCCCGACTCTCACTAAGCTCGAGATTCAAGCCGCGCTTGATTACGCCGAGGCCCATGGCCGCGAGATTGAAGAAGAGATTGAGCGGTACGAAGCCATGGTTCAACGCAAGCGCAACGAATATCCCAACGCGCATTAACGCGCATAATTGGGGATATGGCGGCGGTTCTCTCGACACCGATTCCCGGCTTACCCGAGCCTAAACGCGGCAAAGTGCGCGAGGTTTTTGATCTCGGCGACCACCTGCTCATCGTCGCGACCGACCGCATCAGTGCGTTCGATGTGGTGCTGCCGAACGGGATTCCTAACAAGGGCAAGGTGCTTAACCAAATCTCCGCCTTTTGGTTCAAACGGCTGGCCGAACTCGGTCCGAACCACTGCATCAGCGTTCATGATATGGTGATTTCGGCCGCCGTGGGTGCCCAAGTCCCGGAACTTACGGGCCGCGCGATGCTTGCCCGAAAAGCAAACCCCCTGCCGATCGAAGCCGTTGCCCGCGGCTATCTCGATGGTTCCTTCTATGCACAGTATGCTGCCGGAAAGCGTGAAATCTGCGGCGTCGAGTTACCGGACGGTCTGGAACGCGGAAGCCGGTTGCCCCAGCCGATCTTCACGCCGGCAACCAAAGCCGAGTCGGGGCACGACGAGAACATCTCATTCGCCCAGGCCGAGAATATCGTTGGCACAGAGCGTGCTGCCCAAGTGCGAGACTGGACGCTCCAGTTGTTCGCCGCCGCGAGCGAATATGCGGAAACTCGGGGCCTAATTCTCGCCGACACGAAGTTCGAGTTTGGACTTATCGAAGACGAGCTCATTTGGATTGACGAAGCCCTTTCGCCCGATTCTTCTCGGTATTGGGAAGCGGCAACTTGGAAGCCCGGCGGACCCCAGCCGAGCTTCGACAAGCAGTTTGTGCGCGACTATTTGGAGTCGCTGGATTGGGACAAAACCGATCCCGGCCCCGAACTTCCCGAGGACATTGTGCTGAAAACTCGCGCTAAGTACCTCGAAGTTTTCGAGCGGCTCACCGGTCATGTACTGGCTGTATAACACCCTCCTCATCCTCACCATGCCGATTTGGTTTGTGTGGATGATGTGGCGAAGCCGCAAGCGAGCCGAGGCACCGAATTGGCGGGAACGGCAAGGGAGCTATCCGTTTGTATTCGCCAAAGGCCGACCGAGAATTTGGATTCATGCCGTCAGCGTCGGGGAGGTGGTGGCGTCCATCCCGGTAGTTGAACGACTTCGAGAATTGCGGCCGGATGCTCAACTTCTTTTGACCGTCACCACGAGTAGCGGTCACCAAACCGCGCGAGACCGGCTTCTCACCCCCGGACTTGTGGACCGTGTAGCGTACTTTCCGATTGACGTGGCTTTGTTTCAGTTCGCCGCCCTAAGTACGGTTCGTCCGCATGTGGTCGCGGTCATGGAAACTGAACTCTGGTTCAATTTCTTGTGGGCAAGTAAGCAGGTGAGTGCGTTCACGTGCCTCATCAATGGCCGTATCAGCGAGCGAAGCTTTGGCCGCGGCCAGAAGCTCGCGTTCTTTTACCGCGCGCTGTTCAAAAATCTCGACGTCGCCTACATGCAGAGTGAAGCAGACGCGACTCGCATTCGCTCGCTGGGGGCCGAACGGGTGGAAGTCGTCGGGAACACCAAGTTCGATGAAGCTTCGGCGGCTGCATCATCCGACCGCAGCCACTGGCGTTCGCTTCTCGGCATAGCGGAAGACGAGCTTTTAGTCGTGGTGGGTTCCACCCGGGGCGAAGAAGAAGCCGGGTTTGTCGCCCGGGCGTTGCAGGCGGTCACTACGGAATCAAAATGGCGAATCGTTCATGCTCCGCGCCATCTTGAACTCGCAGACTACGTTGAGACGTGCTACCAGGGGCCGGTTGCGCGTCGTTCTCGCGGAGACCACGCCCAAGTGATGATTCTTGACACGTACGGAGAGCTCGGCGCGGTATATGCCGCCGCCGATATCGCCATTGTGGGCGGCGGATTCGAGAAGCACGGTGGACAAAATCTCATCCAGCCGCTTGCAGCCGGAATTCCCGTGCTGCACGGTCCTTACATGACCAATTTCCGGTCGGTCGCCGATCAAGCCGTGGAGGCGGGAGCGTCAAAGGTATGCCGAACTGAGCAAGAGTTAACCGAAGCTGTGACCCAGCTCCTCAACGACGCGGGGGCCCGTTCCACCATAGGCGCAATTGCCGAAGCGCTTGTTCAAACGAACCTCGGCGCAAGCGAAACCTACGCGAAAAAGATCCTTGCCGCACTACCCGAGAAGCTTTGACCTAGTGCGGGTATGAATTGCGCACCCCGACGCGTCATAATAGAAGTTCGGGCTACCTAGTGCTAAATTTCTTACCTGCCCTGTTGCTTTTCTTAATCCACGGCTCCTCCGAACTCGGGGGCGCGCCGGGCAACTTAGCCTTCGAGAACGCCGCGCTTGCCCGCGCGAGTTTCGGCCGAACGCTCCCCACCAGCCCCGCTGCTCTGCAGCAACTACATTCGCTCATTCAGCGGGTCTTGCAGCCCGTGGCGAAGTTCACGGTTCCCGCCGAACCCACGGTAGAGGCAGCCACTCACGTTTTCCTTTCGGAACCGGTATTTTCCGGTCCCGCCCTTAGCTCGGATCGAACCCGAGACGGCCCGCGCGCCTAGAGACCTCTTTCGTCTCTCGCGCCTATGGTTCTGCGGCCTATGCTCTAGTTTAGGAGCAACGTTACGTTCGGTTGCAGACTGCATGCGCCCCTATCTCTCCTGATTCCCATTAAGGTAACTCAATGATCCAAAGCTTTCTGCGCAAAATGTTCGATTCGAGCGATAAGGACGTCAAGGCCCTTACGCCGTTCATCGAGGACATAAACGCCCTCGAATCCAAAATTTCCGACCTCTCCGACGACGAACTCCGAGCCAAAACGGATGAATTTCGCGAGAGACTTCGCGGAGGGGCCACGCTCATGCAGCTTCTTCCCGAAGCGTTTGCGGTGGTTCGGGAAGTCTCCCAGCGAACACTCGGTATGCGGCAGTTCGACGTGCAAATGGTCGGTGGAATCGTTCTTCACCAAGGCCGAATTGCAGAAATGAAAACGGGTGAAGGTAAGACCCTTGTCGCCGCCGCCCCGCTTTATCTCAATGCGTTGCTTGGCAAGGGCGCGCACCTCGTTACGGCTAACGACTACCTTGCTCGCCGCGACGCGACGTGGATGGGGCCGATCTATCACTTCCTCGGGCTAAGCCTCGGAGTTATTCAAGGTCAAGGCGTGGACAGCGACGAACTCGGCGGCTCCTACCGATTTACGCCGGGTCACCGCCACGATGATCCCCGCTACCATAACTTGGTTTCGTGTTCCCGCCGGGAAGCCTATCTCTGCGATATCACGTACGGAACGAACCACGAGTTCGGCTTCGATTACCTTCGCGATAACATGGCCTACCAGGTCGAGCAACTCAGCATGCGCGACCTTCATTTTGCCATCGTGGACGAAGTGGACTCGATCCTCATTGACGAAGCGCGAACCCCGCATATCATCAGTGGACCGAGCAACGAGGACGTCTCCATCTATAAAGAAATCGACAAGATCGTTTCGCAGCTCGTGAAGGGCGAAAAGGGCCAAGAGAAAGAACCCGGAATTCACTACACCGTCGACAAAAAGGCGCACGGCATAAGTCTCACCGAAGAGGGCATGGACCTGGTGGAAGAAATGCTCGGCATCGAGAACATCGCGGGCGACCCGAAGCTGTTCCACCACGTAGTGGCAGGCGCGAAGGCGCACGGCCTGTTCCAAAGAGACGTGGATTACGTCGTTCGCCAGGGCGAAGTCGTCATCGTGGATGAAAACACGGGCCGGATGATGTTCGGGCGCCGCTATGGCGACGGCCTGCACCAAGCTCTGGAAGCGAAAGAGCATGTCAATGTTCAGCGCGAAAGCCAAACCGTCGCGGTCATCACTTTCCAGAACTTGTTCCGCATGTACGACAAACTCGCGGGCATGACCGGTACGGCAAAGACCGAAGAAGACGAATTTCGGAAAATCTACGGTCTGGACGTCGTTTCGATTCCGACCCACCGTGGTCTGCAACGCAAGGACCTTGAAGACATCGTATTTAAGACCCTGGAAGCCAAGTATCGGGGTGTTACACGGGAAATTCTCCGGCTATACACTAAGCAACAGCCCGTGCTCGTGGGAACCCGTTCGATCGAAATGTCCGAGACAGTCTCGGATTGGCTTAAGCCCGACGTGCTTCAGAAGCTTGTTCTCATTGATCGTCTTGTCGAACTGAAGGAAAGCAAATCTCTGGGCGGCGATGCCAAGAAAAAGGCCGAAGAAGCGATCAACATAAAATTGCTTGAGCTGCCAACCAACATCCTTTCGATGGTGTGTGCCGAGTGCAAGATTTCTTCGGATGCGCTGAGCGACGAGACCAAAGAGTGGTTCTTGAAGAAGTACGAGCTTCCGGCTGAGAACGGCGAGCACTTCGATGAAGCCATGCGCCACGGTGTGCCGCACAACGTTCTCAACGCAAAGTACCACGAGCGGGAAGCCGTGATTATCTCGGAAGCGGGCCGCAAAGGCGCCGTAACCATCGCCACGAACATGGCCGGCCGGGGTGTGGACATCCTGCTCGGCGGACGGGTTGCTGACGAAGTCACCACCCAAGATCGCGCCGCCGAAGGCGACATGGAGACCCACTGGAACGACACGTACGCAGACACCTTTAAGCACTTCCGCCGAGGTGGAATCGAGCGTGCGGCGCCCCCGCTTCCGCTCGACGACCAAGAGCGACGCGGCCTCGCGGACGAAGTCCGTGCCCTCGGTGGACTCTACATTCTCGGCTCCGAACGGCACGAAAGCCGCCGGATTGACAACCAGCTTCGGGGTCGGGCGGGTCGCCAAGGCGATCCGGGCGAATCGAAGTTCTTTGTCTCGCTGGAAGACTATCTGTGGAAGATCTTTAACCCGAACATGCTCGAGAACCCGCTTCTCAAGGCATGGCCCGAGATGGAAGAAGTCAAGGCTGGTTATCTCTCGAAGATGATCCAGAAAACCCAGGAGCGCATTGAGAACCACTTCTTCGAAGCGCGAAAGCACGTTCTTGAATACGACGACGTGTTGAACGCCCAGCGGGAACACATCTATGGTTGGCGGCGCGGATTCTTGCTTGATGCAGATGCGGGCAAGGAACTCAAGCAAGGCATCCACGACGTGGTTCAAAACGCGGTGAACGCGGCTTGGTACATTGATGCGGACACCGGGAACCGCGAGTTTGACCACGAAGAGCTCTTCGAGCACCTGAACGAGTTGTTCCCGCTTGTGGATTACGCCACCGTGGATGAAGTGGAATCAAAGCAAGTTGGTCCGGAACTGACGGACTTCCTTGAAGACATCGCGCTTCAGGCCTACCAAGCCAAGCATGCGCAATTCGGCGAAGATGCCAGCCACGTGGAGCGGCAAATCATGCTCCAGGCCATCAATGACCGGTGGATGGACCACCTTCAAATCATTGAGTACATTCGCGAGGGCATTCAGCTTCGAAGCTACGCTCAGGTCGACCCGCTTTCGGCATATAAGCGCGAAACCTATGACTTGTTCCAGGGCACGCTTCGTGGAATCCGTGAGCTGTCGGTGAAGTTCTTCTTCCGCGCCATGCCGGTGCAGCGCGAAGCTGACCCGGTCGAGTCCATTGAGACGACGCTAAACTCCATGGTTGAGGTCTCAAATACGGCACCGACCGGCGAACCGCAGGCTTGGCCCGAAGCAATTGACCCGAACCGGGTCGGCCGAAACGACCCTTGCCCCTGCGGTAGTGGAGCCAAGTTCAAAAACTGCCACTACCCGATCTTCCGCGAACAGAAGATCATCTAAGCGGTCCATTCAGTAGGGCGAGTTCATACGAACTCGCCCAATTAGTTTTTGGGCGGGTGAATAACTTCCTCGCTCGGCTCGGGCGTGATGTGCAGGATGTTCGGGAACTCGCCCGTGGTCTCGGGCATTTCCGAAGCCCGGAACTTCGGTAGCAGTAAGGCCGCGACCCCGGTAAGCGATAAGCCGCTTCCGATCACGATAAAGATTCCGCTGATTCCGATTCCCTTGATGAGCCAGCCCGCGCCGATCCAACCGATCGGGAGCAGGATGTTGGTGAACATATTCAACGTGCTGTTCACGCGTCCCCGCAACGAATCCGGGCAGATCATCTGCAGATAGGTTTGAAGCGGAATCACCGCGAACGGCACGGCAAGCCCGCAAAGGAAGTTCAGCCCAGCAAACATCCAAAAGTGCTTCGCGACCGATAGAGTGGCGATAAAGACCCCGCCGATAAGCAGTCCCATACCATACGACAGCCCTGGCCGCCGAATTTTCAGCCGCATCACGATGAGGCTGGAAGCGATAACCCCAAGGAAAAACGCGGCTTGCATTCCGGCGAAGGTCCGCTCGCTCTCTTGGAACCACTCGCGGTTGGCCGCCGTGTAGGCCACCAGAATCGGTGCGACCAGCAGATTGACCGCTAGGGTCAACAGAAGTCCGGTTCGCAGGGTTTCGTTGGTCCGAATGAACTGAAGCCCTTCAAAGAATTCTCGGATGACGGTCGGGCGTTCGGCGGGAACGTCGTCTCGTTTGGGCTCAATTTTAGGGAGAAGATAAATTGCGTACGCCGAATATGCGAATGTGACCATGTTCACCGCAATCGCGATGGGCAAGAAATAGCGCGTGCCTGCCGTGGCAAACAGGGGCAAGAACACGGTGGAAAGCAGCGGCCCGAACAACTGCATCAGCGTTTTGGTGGACGTGCTGATCGCGTTCGCGTCTATCAGTTGTTTCGGAGGAACGATGTTCGGGATGGCAGAGTTGCGAGCCGGGTCAAAAAACGCGGCAACCGCACTGAGCAGGAACCCGATGAGGAAGAGAAACGGGCTCGGCGGGTTCTCCATTTGGATTGCCACCAGCAGCAGAATCGCCATCAGGATTACGCTGCCGTAATCCGACCACAGCATGATTTTGCGGCGATCAATACGGTCGGCGGCAACCCCGGCGTGGAATCCGAACAGCAAGTACGGCAGCTGCATTAGGGCACCCGCATAGCCGGTGTGGGTGGGGTCCTTCGAACTCTTATCCACCACGTACAAGAACACGATGTAAAAGAGCGCATCGCCGAACTGTGAAACGCCTTGACCAATCCAAAGTCGACGAAACGCATCAATCTGAACGACCGCCGGGAGCCGAGACTTCACTTTAGCCTTTAAGTTGATCCAACCCGACATGATGCAATTGACAGTTTCGCGGCGTCCACGCGATATCGCGAGAAGGCTTCGTGCTCAAAGTATGGCACTGATGTCCTGCACCAACCCGCGCGGGTTCGGGGCAGCCCCGCAAAACTCTCAGGACTTACTCTAAGGTTTTTGCGCGTCCGCCCCGATAACGTTACTGGGTGAATTTACAGGAACTAGCATGTACGAAGCATATTGGGGATTAAGCGAAACCGCATTCTGTCTGACACCAGACCCGCGATTCTTATTTTTGACGCAGGGTCATGAAGACGCATTAGAGATGCTGCGATACGCCGTGATGCGCAACAAGGGCGCTGCCATGTTGACCGGCGACATCGGTCTTGGCAAAACCACGATCACGCGGAAGCTCATCGAGAGCCTGGATCCAGAGACGCACAAGATCGTGCTCATCGTCAATCCGGTTCTGACGCCCAACCAGATGCTGCAGGAAATTCTCAGCCAAATGGGCGTGAAGATCAAGTCGCGCCAACGCCAAGAGCTCGTGCAAACCCTGCACCAAGCAGTATTCGATTCGTTCCAAGCGGGCCAGCGCGTCGTGGTCATCGTAGACGAAGCGCACCTCATCAAGAACACCCAAACCTTCGAAGAACTCCGGTTGATGCTCAATTGCCAGCTCAACGACCAATTTTTGCTGAACCTCATCCTCGTCGGCCAAACCGAACTTAAGGAAAAGGTGAACAAGGTTCCTGCACTTGAAAGCCGAATGGCCGTCCGCTGCATTCTCCGCCCGCTCGACGTGGTGGAAACCAACAACATGCTGCTTCACCGCATGCAGGTGGCAGGTTACCAAGGCACCAAGCTTCCGTTCACGCCCGACGCGGTCTATCAACTGCACAAAGCCACGAATGGCTACCCGCGCCGACTCCTTCAATTTGCTGATAACGCCTTGCTCGTGTGTAGCGCAAAGCGCTCGCTGATGGTGGACGCCTTTATGATGGTGGACATCATCAGCGAATTCATGGAGGCGGCAGCATGAACTTTGTGGACGCCCTTCGCAGCGTAGCAACGCATGCCCCGACCCCCGGAAAAGCCGCCGAAGCCGCCGTGTTGACCAACGAACATCTTAATACCGTAACCGACCAAGAACCGGGCGTCGTGGCGAAAATCCAACGTGACCCGGATGGCACTTCTCAAGTCCAGTTGGAACTCCACCTCACTCCGGAGCAAACCCAACTTCTCTTGAAGGCTGCCCTTGGCTCGCAACATCGCTACCTCACTCTGCGCGAGGCCGCCGCTTACCTTCGGGTCAAGCCTGCCGTTCTCGAAGTATGGGCAAAGGAAGACACGTTGCCGGCATTTTGGATTGACGATTCTTGGCGATTCGATCGCCGCACCCTCGACACCTGGGTTCAGGCCCAATCGAACCCCTCGGCCCCCGAAAAGGGAGTTGCGTAACTCACATGAGAAAGAAGAACTACATCGGTATTGATCTCGGACATCACACCCTCAAGGTGGTTCAGATCGAGCGTCAACCCCAAGGCTGGAAGGTTGTGCGCGTCGGCGTATGCCCCACCCCGAGTGGAGCAATTCGCGAAGGCGTGGTCGTGGACGTTCCGACCCTCGCCGCCGCCTTGCGACAACTGATCAAGAACACGGGCATCACGTCAAAGTACGGCGTGGTTTCGGTGCAAGGCGGGTCGGTTGTGGTGCGAACCGTGCGGATTCCGCAGATGACAGAAGCTGTTTTGCGCAAGTCCATTCGCTACGAGGTTGGGCGCTATATTCCCACTTCCGTCGAAGACAGCTACGTTGAGTTTGAAATTACAAACGAGAAGGCAGATGAAACTCAGATGGAAGTGCTGATCGTGGCCGCTCCGAAAGATCTGGTCGAAAGCCGACTTTCGGCGTGCGCATTGGCTGGAATTGACGTGGAAGTCGTGGACATCGGTCCGTTTGCCGCTTATCGGTCGCTGGTCGAAATGAACGACTTGACCGATACGCAAGATGAAACACTTGCAATGATTGACTTCGGTGCGAACAACACCACCGTGAGTGTGATTTGCAAGGGGAACTTCGTTTTAACCCGGACTGTGCAAAACGGTAGCGCGAACCTGACCGAAGCACTGAAGACCTTCTTTGACCTCACAAGCGAAGACGCGGAAGCCGGCAAAGCCCAGCTGAACGTGGGCGATCTGCTCGAAGAATCTCCGAAGGAGAACCCGCCGCTTCGCGTGCTGCACCCTTACATTGATGAACTGGTGCGCGAAATTCGCCGCTCAATTAACTACTACGAATCTCAGCAAACCGACGGCACAGCGCCGACACCGGTTTCTAAGGTCGTGCTGACAGGCGGAGGAGCCAAGATGACCGGAATTGACCGGTATCTCTCCGACAAGCTCGGCATCTCGGTCGAATCCACGGGTGTATTCGATAACCCGAGAGTTCTCAATTTCACTCCCACCGAACTCGGCAATGGTGCCGACTTCACGGTTGCGAGCGGGCTCGCGATGCGACCCTGGTTGCGCGCTTCGTAAACCCGCAAGGAAAACCTGCAATGCCACTTATCAATCTCATTCACGAACAACGGATTGCGATTCGCAAAGAACAAAGCCAGCGACGCACGATGCTCTTTGGTCTTCTTGCCAGCGGCGCAATCGGCCTTGGCACCTGGGGAGGCTTATTCCTGCAGACGGATGCTCTTCGCGTCGAAAAACGGATGAAGGAACAGCAGCTGGAGAAGATGGAGCCGATCATGCAGGCAATCGAAGCCAGCCAGTCGCAATACAACATTCTTCACCCGCGGCTTACTACACTTCAGGATGCCGCTTCGGCTACCAAGCGCTGGGCCCGTGTTCTGGATCACGTGTCGAACAACATGCCCGAAGGCGTGTGGCTTACGGCAATTCGTTGCAGTCAAGGCAGCGAACAAGAACCCGTAGTGGTGGAAGTTCAAGGCCTTGGACCGACCCAAGAGAAGATTAGCGAGTTCATTCTTCGCATTCAGGGCACATCGGATATCGAAGCCGTGAACCTGCGCTATACGCAAGGCGAAATGCTGAACGAAGAGCGCGCTATCAAGTTTGAAGTGAGCGGAAACATTGCCGGTACGGCAAAGCCGCTTGAGACCGTGACGGAGGATAAGAAGTCATCGTGACGCAAAAGAAAAGACTCATGATTTTTGGAGGCCTGTCGGCTCTCACCCTGATCGGGTGCGGAACGCTGTCCTACTTCCAATATACGGCGGCCCAAAAGTTGCAGACCGAAGTAAAAGCACTTCAAACCCGCATCGAGGATGAAGGGAACGTGCAAAGCCAGCTAGACGAGATCAACCTGAAAGTCCAGGAATCGCGGCAAAAGCTCGTTCACTTGGAGCAAGGCGTTCCGCCGCTGGCCTACATCCCGACGATGATGACGGAGATCGAAGACCTTGGCCGCAAAAACCAGATTCAAGTCTTGGGTGTGCGACCGTTGCCGCCGAAGTTCACTCCGCCGCCGCGCAAGAACGAAAAGGGCGAAGTGCTTCCGCCTGCGCCGCGCCCCTATCAGGAGCAAGACCTCGAAATCAAAGGAACCGGCGAATATCTTAATGTGCTCGCGTTCGTTTCTGCGATTGAGCGGTTCCCGAAGATTGTAAAGGTTCAACAGATCACGCTCGTTCCGAAGTCGGACACGCGCAGTGGTCAACAAACCAGCACGCTTGAGATCACGATCGAGCTTCGCGCCTTCTTGTTCAAACAAGATGCGCCGATGGCTTCGGAAGGGTTGGACAGCGAAGGCAAGCCGCTTGCCTTGAATGGAGGAAACAGTGAAGGCTTCTAACGATAAGCAAAAGATGATGGTAGTAGGTGGCCTCTTTGTGGTCATGGTGGCCGTAGGCGCGTTCCAATTTATGGGAAGCAGCCCGGCTCCGGCGCCCAAGAAAGAAGAGGTCAAAGAAGAAGGCACAGGAGTTGAGCCGACCGTCAACACGGATAATGCGCGGGCAGTTGACCCGCGGTATGCCGTGCAATTGCCGACCCGGGACCCCTTCGAGCCGCAAATGGGCGCGCTCGCAACCAACAAGACCCCGGCAGCCGACGCTCAGCCTCTGACGCCGACCGCTCCGGTCGAGCCCGAACTGCCCGCTCCGCCGATGCCGGAATTGCCGAACTATGCGGCCGCTCCGCCTTCGATGAGCGGCAACCTAAGCCCGATGGACCCGAACCAAATGGGTCAACTTCCGGCACCTGGTGGAAATAACAGTAATTCGGGGATGAATCCTGAAGCCAATGACCGGGGAATCGCGTCCTATCGTGTATCTGGCGTTGTGACTGGACCTCGTGCCGTCGCAATTCTGGTGGATGGCAACGGAAAACAACGCATGGTTAAGGTGGGAGATTCATTCGAAGGTCGAAAGGTTCTCTCCATCAAGAACGGCGAAGTGATTCTTGAAGAAGGCAGTAGTTCGTCTACCAAGACGAAACTCGTAATGGATCGAGATGTTGAAAGTTAGAGGTTGGAATCGGTCGTTGGCTGCGCTGAGTTTCGCGGTCGCGTGTGCCATGGCAAACGCGACGGGTGAAATTAACTCGGTTGAGGTCGCGAAGGTAGGCGAAGGCGTTCAGGTCAAGGTCGTAGGCTCTGACTTGAAGAAGCCGGTGACGTCTCGGGCTTGGAAGAATGAAGCGTTCATTCTTTCGTTTTCGGCCAAGATGACCATGAACGGCAAGCGAACTCCGCTTGACCATGCCGGCGTGAAGTACGTTCAGTACACGCAATTCACCACGCGCCCGCTCGTGTCGCGAGTTGTGTTGCGCATGCGCCCGACCGACACTCCGAAAGTCACCCAAGTCGAAGATGGCTGGCTGATCTCGGTGAACGCGGATGCCATTCCGAACTCCACCCCGATTGGCCCGGACACCGCGAGCAAAGTTGTGCCGCTCAGCGAAGATCCGACCCTGCCGGGCGTAAATAGTGGTTCCAAAACAGTAGTTCTTTCCGATGTCTTCACATCGGCCGCAGTTACGCAGCCGATGTCAAAGCCCGCATCTCCGGTCTCGCTCAACTTTGATGACGCCGACGTTGTTCAAATACTTAAGGCCCTTGCCCTCCAGGCCAAAATCAATGTCGTTACCGCGCCCGAAGTAAAAGGCAACATCAGTGTCGCGCTGAACAATGTAAGCGTGGACCACGCCCTTGGAGTCGTCACCGCCCTTGCGGGCCTTCGATACCAGAAGGTCGATAACACCATCATCGTCGCCAGTGCCGAGCGCTTGCCGTCTATCGTACAAGGTGTGCGAGCCGCGAGCAGCCAAGGCGGAACCGCGACAGAGTCGCGAATTGTTCCGCTTTACTCGCGCCAGGGCCGCCAAGTGAAGAGTGCGATTTACCGAATTCTCTCCCAAGAGAACCTCACGGGCCGATACGAACTGGTGCTTCCGTCCGAAACGGTTCCGGGAATCGTTCCGGCCAGCACTCCCGATACCGTTCTTGACCCGAAAGCGGGCCAAGGTGGTGGCGGAACCCCGGCCCCAGGCGGCGCGGCCGTTACGGCGGGCGGAGGTCCGGACGAGTACGTGATGATTATTGCGACTCCGCGCCGACTCGACGAGGTCGAACAATCCATCCGTGCGCTCGACAAGCAGATTAGCGATGCTATGGGCATCGAAACCCCCAGCACCAGCGCCCCGGTTCAAGAAACCTATCTGGTGAAGGGAACCACGGCCGGTCAATTGCTAAACGCCCTCGGCGCGAAAGACGGCAAGTTCGGCAATGTCAACGTTGTCGCAACTCCGAATGAAAGCAGTAGTCGCCAAACGATTGTCTTAACCGGCCGAGAGTCGGACGTTAAGCGTGCCATGAGCATTCTTGGCGAACTCGATGGCGACGACGTGATGGACAGCACGTTCGTGGTGTACGACGTGAAGCACGCAGATCCGCGCTCGCTGCGCGACGCGTTGATCTTGCAAGTGCCGGGCGTGCGCGCAATTATTCCGCCGAACGGCGTGGGCAACACCCGCACCTATCAACCGATCACGAGTGATCAAATTGACCAAGCCAAACAGGGTGGCGACACCGCTGTGGGAGGCAAGGATTCCCAAGCCCAAACCAACACGGGTGCAGCGTCGCAGGTCGGACTGCCGCAAGGCCTCGGCCAACCCTATAAAGGGTTTGAAACGGTCGGCGTTCCAATGCGGATCGTGCTTCGTGGTTCGGACAACGCACTTCAGCAAGCGACGAAGTTGCTTGCGATGCTGGACAAAGAGCCCGCGCAAATTGCGATGGAACTCCGCGTGATGGAACTTACCAAGGAAGACGCCAAGCGCGTTGGAATTGACTGGAACATCTTCACGGGTGGGGCGGTGAAGTTCATTCGGCTTAACAACCGCATTGATAACCCGAACAACACGATCGGCGGCACCATCACAGACAAGAACTTCTCCGGCGACGTGGTCGGCATGCTGGATGGTATTGCCAACAAGTCGAACCTGATTGCCCGCCCGAACATGGTGGCTTATGACGGCCGAGAATCGGAGCTGTTTATCGGCGACGTGATCCGCTATGTCGAATCGGTGATTTCAAGCCAGAACGGCCCGAGCGTCACGATTAAAGAACTCCGGGTCGGCGTCAACCTTGCCGTTTTCCCGCGAATCTCCGAATCTGGCACCGCAACTCTCGACCTTCGACCGACGGTGAGTTCGCTGAAGGGCTTCACTCGCGTGAACCTCACCGGCTTCTCGGCAGAACTGCCGCAGACGGCGGAGACCATCACCCAAAATACGGTGCAAGTGAAGGATGGCGAGACGATTGCCATCGGTGGTCTGATCAACGAGCAGATGACGACCCAAAGCAAGGGCGTTCCGCTTCTCATGGATCTGCCGGTGCTGGGCCAGTTCTTCCGAAGTACGGTAACCAGCAAAACTCGCCGCGAACTCGTGATCTTCATCACGACGCGCCGAATTGTCGGCCCGCTCGGAAGTGACGACATCACGAAGCTCCCGGCCGCTAACGAAATCAAGACTCGCGTAGACACTTCGAAGGAGAAGCGCAAACCGTGATTCGGTCGCGTTGGATCGCCGCCCTAGGGTTTGCCGGGCTATTCACCGCAGGGTGCGGAACCGGAACCCATACGGCCAACCTTCCGAGCCCGTTCGTGGGTGAGTGGGCAGGAACCTGGTCGGATACGGGCCGCTCGGATTCGGGCGCGATGAACTTCACGGTGGCCGCGAATGGCGCGGTCACGGGAGACATCGAGTTTCTGAGCGTGGCGGATACGGGCGATCTGACGGGTACGGTCGGCTTCGACGGCCGAGTTTCGGGCACGGGCGATTTCGACGTAGACGACATCACCTATAACGGTACGGTAACCAGAGACAATAACGAGCTTGTGGTGCTGTTCAACTACACCTATCGCGGGACGACGTACTTTGGTTCGGCGCGGCTAACGCCGCTTTCGGGCGGCGGCGGCAGCTAACCGCAATCGTTTATCGGAAAGTAACCACATCCCCGGAGAACACTCTCCGGGGATGGGTGTTTTAGGAGCTAAAAAGTAAACGATGATTTATTTTTGAGCTTGTTTTTCTGAATCTCGCAATAATTTTAGGAAAAAGGTTAACGATTATTGACAATTGATGACGGTTTTGGGGATTCATACTGAAAAACAGCCTATAATATAAACGATCATTGTCTAATGACGTCACGAGAACTTGGGCAAGCAATACGGGCGAGAAGGCGAGAACTTGGGATCACCCAAGCAGATTTAGCGCGACTGGCCGACTGCTCCAAACCAACGGTGATCGCGGCAGAAAGCGGAAAGCCAACGCTCCGACTAAACCTCCTGCTCGCCCTTCTCCATGTTTTAGGGCTCAAACTCACGGTGACAGATCGCCGGGGAGACGACGTTACCAAATAATGGTCGGTACCCCGAAAATTGTTCGCAGAATTTGCGATCAGGAGAAATTCTTGGTGGAGGTAAGCGGGATCGAACCGCTGACCTCTTGCATGCCATGCAAGCGCTCTCCCAGCTGAGCTATACCCCCACGTTGGTCGTAGACCGAAACAATATTAAACCCGATTGCAACTGCCGCGCGCAACCTACGCCGCTTCTTGAACCTCGGCGACCAGCGAGATAATCTCCGGGTCGTAGCGCCGCGAATCATGCAGCAACGACCGCCCGTTCTCGTTCGCAATCGAAAGTAGCACGGCCAGAATCCGGGCCAGCAACGGAATCCGTTGCCCCTGCATTCCCATCGGGCCGTCGCCGTCGAACCGCTCCGAAGACATCATCAGCGATGGCAACAACGGCCGGAACTCCGCCGCAAGCTCGATCTGCCGCAACAGCGTCGCGTCATGAGTAGCCATGATGCGCGTATAGGTCGGGTAGATCCGAATCAGATTCTCCAGAATCTGCGCCTGCGCCTTAGAGAGCATGAGCCCGCGGCAAATGAACTCGTAGAACGGCTTCAGCTTGGCGAACAGATGGTCGGACTTGATCCGATCTTCTGGCGTAAACCACCGCTCCAAGCCCGAATCCTCATCGTCCTCGTTCAAATTCTCGTCGCGAAGGATGCCCTCGTAGCTCACCACTTGGTTGCGTCCGGCGCGCTTAGCGCGGAATAGTGCCACGTCCGCCGCCTTCAGCAAACCGGCAGGCTCTTTGGCCGTCTGCGGGTAACACGCCACCCCAAGTGACGCGGTCACGTGGCGAATCCGGCCGGTCGCGGTCGTGTATTCAATCTCTTCGATGAGCTTGCGGATTCGTTCGGCAACTTCAAGCGTGAAGTCCATGCCAAGACCCGGCATGATGATCGAGAATTCTTCACCGCCGTACCGCGCCGCCAAGTCATAGGGCCGCACCGCTTCCTGAATCACATTCGCCACACGCTTGAGCACGGTGTCACCTGCATCATGCCCTTCCTCTTCGTTGAAGCTGCGGAAGTGGTCGACGTCTAGCATCACCACGCCGATCTGGGTTCCATTTCGCTCGGATTCGCTCACGCGGGCGTGCAAAAAGTCCTGCAAAGTGCGGTGGTTGGCGAGGCCCGTCATTGGGTCGTGAGTCGCCAGGCGCTGCACGCTTTCAAACATCATGCAAGTGTTTAGCGACAGGGTCAGGTGCTCGGCAATGACTTCAAAAAGTTCGCGGCTGGTCTTGAAGTGCGGGTCGCCTTCGCGCCCAATGAGTTCCAGTACGCCGATCACCCGATCTCCGGTTATGAGCGGCAATGCGCACACACCACCCGCTTGTAAATAGCAAAATTTGCCCTCCAGGGCGGAGGTCATCATGTTGTCGTTGACGTGATTCACCCAGAACACTTGCCGCCGGCTGGCCACCAACTCGGCTGGGCAGCTAAGCCGCTCGGTCGGGTCCAGCGAATAGACCGCGGCCGCCCCTTGGCGCGAAACGCCCACGTGCGCGCGAAGGCTCAGCCGGTCATCTTCGAGGGATTTCGCCCAGAGAAGCACCGCTGCAAGCCCGGCCGCCGAGGCAATTTCATGCACGGCAAGCACGGCAAGCTCATCCAGCGTTTGGTGCATGGTGAGCGCTTTGCCGATTCGCCGGAACACGTCCGCGCTCCGTGCCTGCAAGGTTGCACTATCGCGTGCGCCTTGCTCTTCGGTTGCGTTCGTCACGAAGAGCACGACGTCGCTCTTCGCGTTCGGAACGCTACTCGGGGCAACGTAATAGCGCCGTCCATCCAGGTACATCGAACCCGGGGAACGCTCGCGAGCGCAAGTCATCACCAGATTGGCAAGGTCCGAATCGCTCAGGGTTCCGTGGGGTTCGAGTGAGTCGAGCGATTCCGCTATGCCCCAGCGCCGTTTAACCACGCCGGTCGAGGAAAGAATGGCCACGCCAAGTTCTTGCGGGTCGTGATTAGAAAAAAGGGCGGGTTCGGTGAGGTCGAATACCAGTCGGCGGCCATCGGGAAGCGGCACCACAAGGGGATACCCCGATGATTCGTACTCGAAATCATCGTCGTAAACAGAGAGCCCTATAGACGACAGCATGTCTTGCAGTCGCACCAGAGAAAATTGCTCACTCAACCCAAGGGTAAGTATCGGCTTAAAGCAATCTATACTTAACCTTAAGCGGAACCTAATTTTGTCAGAACGAAAAACGGGGTTCCGCGTCTCAATAAAGAAGATCATGCGACTGGTTTCCGTTGTTTCGGTGTTGGTTGGTTTGTGCTTGCTTGCCGGATGCGGAGGCGGGGGCGGAAACGGAAACGGGGGCGGACCGGGACTCGGCGCATTCTCGTACAGCACCGATTGGAGCGGAGCGACCGCCAATTCCCAGGTGGTCACGCTCATCAATTCCAGCGGCGGAACAGTGACGTCCCGCGTGCTCAATCGGTCCATTCCGGATACCGGATTCGACATTCCGAATCTCCCCGCAGGAAGATACCGGCTGGATGCCGACCTTTTTAGCGCGGCCGATGGTGGCGGCGCGAACCTCGGCGAGATCAACGCTTACTTCGACGTGAACGGGAGTACGGTCGTGTTCCGCACCCGAGCCTCGGGTGCAGCGGCAGGTGCCCAAGCCACGCCGACTTCGGCCGCGGTTCCGCTGAACGGCTCGGGCAGCTTTGCGGGGCACCTTGTGGCCGCGGGCGGCGAGGCCCTTTTCTCCGCGCCGGGAAGTTTCGCTTACTCCGTTATTGGCTCCATCGGAACCGTGGACGCAAGCGGGCTATTCACCCCCACCACGGCGGGTTCCGGCACGGTGCGGGCAACTCACGTGCCCACCAGCCTGCGTGGTTCGGCTAATGTTACGGTCACCAACGTAAATGTAGTTCGCGGCAAATGGACCGTGCTCGTGTTCATGAACGCGGCCAACGACCTATTCACGTTCAGCACCCTCAACATGAACCAAATGGAAGAGGTGGCGGGCAACCCCGACGTCCGCTTCGTGGTGCAGTGGAAGCAGTCGCGCGAGGTTCAGCCGCAGTCTTCGTTTAATGGCACCCGGCGAGTTTTGGTGAAGCCAGATACGTCCGGCCAGGTGGTCAGCGACGTCATTCAAGACCTCGGCCCGAACGTGGACATGGGCGACTGGCGCGAACTCCAGGAATTCATCAATTGGGGCAAGGAATTCTATCCGGCGGACCGGTATTGCATCGTGATTTGGAATCACGGCAACGGATGGCTCCGTTCCGCGCGGGAAACCACCCGGGCCGTGAGCTTCGACGATGTGACGGGCAATTCGATTCAGCTAGACGAACTGCGTTTGGCCCTCGGCGCAAACCGCTATGATATGGTCGCGTTCGATGCTAGCCTCATGCAAATGGTCGAGGCGGCGTACGAGATCAGTGACCAAGCCGTTACCGTGATCGGGAGCGAAGAGAGCCCGCCCGGTGAAGGCTATCCGTATGACGACGTTTTCCGCGAATTTCGCGACAACCCCACGCTCGGAACCCGGGCACTGAGCCGCAACTTTGTGACCGCAATGGTGAACAATCCGCCGTACGCGGGGCGCAAGATCACCCAGAGCGTGGTGGATACCTCGAAGCTGGATAACGTGGCGAGCGCGCTTGATCTGCTCGCGGCGGACCTCATCGCGAACCTAGGGACCATGACGCCCGCCATCCAATCCGCGCGGAACACGTCGCAATCCTACAGCCCGACGATCTCGCGCTATTTCCGGGATATCTACGACCTTTGCGACAAGCTGAAGGCACACGCGAGTACACCCGAATTTATCCGGACGCGGTGCACAGCCGTTCAGACCGCACTCACGGATGCGATTGTTCACGAGGGGCACAACGCCCAATCCCCGAACAGTCACGGCTTGTCCGTGGACTTCTCGCCGAGCTCGTTCTTTACGGTGGTTCAGGGCGAGTACGCGCGGTTCAAGTTTTCGGCGGACACGCGCTGGGACGAGTTTTTGCGGGTCGCGCCCTGAATCTGCCCGTCGGTTCAGCTCTCTTGAATCGGCCCAACCAGCGCTTCGAGAACATTGTTGAGCGTGAGCAGGCCGACGGGGCGGCCGTCTTGCTCGACCACAAGGAGCCGGGTTTCGACCGGGCGCAGCCGCTCTAGCGCGACGAGAAGTGAGTCGTCGGGGGCGACGGTGACGGCGGGGTGTAACGCGGCGGCCACGCTGCCCCGGGCAAAGATATCGAGCGCGCGGGCAACCCCGATGATTTCCTGCGACCCGGCCGCGCGGACGGGGTAGTTTGATCGCCCGTGCTTGCGAAGAAACTCGAAGGCCTCGGTAGGCGGAAGAGCGGAATCGAGCACGAGCGCGCGCTCGAACGGGAGCATCGCCGAGGCGACGGACGTGTCGCTCAGGCGCAGGGCGCGGCGCATGACTCCCTGTTCAATGCGGTCGAGGCTTCCCGCGCGCACACCTTCGGCGAGCAAGACGTCAATATCCTTCTCGGTCACGCGGTAGCGCTCATCGGGACGCAGTTTCAGCAACTTCGTGAACGCCTTGCTCTCCATGTTGACGAGCACCGCGACCGGCCAGGAAATGGTCATCCACAGGCGCATCAGCGGCGCCGACTGCAAGGCAATGGAGTTGGCTCGCACGAACCCAATGTGCTTCGGAACAATGTTTGTGAAGATCAGCGCGAAGATGGTGATGAAGCCGATCGAGAGCGTCCAACTCAGTTCGGCGCGATAGGCGAATTGGGGAATCTGGCGGTTAATGAATGACCTAATCGGCACCTCGATGTGCGGGCCGATCATTCCGCCGACGGTGAAAGTGGCAGCGGTATTGAGGATCTGCAAGGCCGCAAGGTAGTCGGCGGGAGAGCGCTGAAACATCTTGACGAGCGTCCCGCGACGGTCGCCGGCGTCCACCGCCTGTTCCATGCGCTCCTTGCGGGCGGAAAAAGTCGCCATCTCGAACACCGTCAGCACTCCAATTAGCCCGAACAGCGCGGCCATGGTCAGGTAAGCCATACGGTGAGTATGTGCGCTTGGGATGGGAGAATTCGCGTTCCCGGCGCGGCCGGCCCCCTGCCTCGCCCTCGGTCCTTTTCCTTGTGGAAAAAGACCTCTGCCCCGTCCGCGCCGGGTTGTGGTCTTAGGCGGTCCGCTTGCGCCGGAGCACGGCGGCGAGCCCCGCACCGAGCGCGAGTACTGTGCCGGGTTCCGGCACGGGGGTGAGGACAACATGCCTTCGTTGGCCGTCCAACATCATATTTCCGCCAAGAACTCCGCCTGAAGTTATAAAAGCTAAGCTCTCAATATGATATTGCCGGGATTCTGCTTCAAGTAAAGAATTTACATCTACAACGCCGGTATCTTGTCTCCATAGCATTCCCTTAAATCCCTCAGACCTAAGGTCTAAGCCGACAGCCGTTCCAGAATCATTTATATCAATAAAGCGGGTGTAGGGAAATTGAGTATCCATCTCCATTTGAAACAAAATGCCGCCGGACGAGTCCCAAATTGTCGCACGGGTTCCTGGAAGCCCCCGTGTTCCCACTTCACCTGTCATCATTCCGTAACTGTTAATGCCGTACAGGTTTGCGTACCCATTGCTGGGAAGTTCATAGTTCTGACGGTTTCCGTTTAACCATCGAGAACCGTATCGCCCTATTGACCACCCTGTATCCTCAACGTCGGTCGGGAAATCTCCGCCTTCAAGCTCTTGCTGCGTGTTGTTAGCAGAATCCCAAATCGCGGCACTGAAATCGGATCCTCCAGGGCCATACTGGACGTAGCCAACTTTTCCGCCTTGCGAAAGAGACCACGCGTCAATGTCCATATTGGGAGGCGAGTCCATACCGATAAACCCCGTTGCTTGGGACCAGATTCCTAGTTGGAGTCCGCGCATGACGGAGACTTGACCTGCATCGTTCAGTCCGACGCCTCGGGACACGTTCGGAATTTGGAAGGTGTTTCCATCAGCTCCGATGTAAAACACCCCGAGCCCACTGGAAATCACTGCATCTCCATTATTATTAACGCCTGCGAGCGAGTTATTATTTGTGAAGTGCGGCAATACCTTCACCCGATACTGAGGAAACTCAAATGCCTGAGTGGATGAAGCTACGTAAATTGCCCCTGCAAGCAGGATCAGTCTGCTGCTCATTAGTTAGGCCTCACGTTACTAAATAGTGCTTGTGAAGTAATCTGTGGAATAACACCGCGGTCTCCGTGGACGTTGTATCCAGCGCTTGAATACATCTGACCATTGTAAGTCGGGAAGCCTGCACCTATGTAGGCAAAAACGGACCAACCTGCGTTATTCAGGTTTGTTTTGATCCACGTTTTTGCGTCCCAAATCCATTGGCTTCGCTGAATCAGCGCCGGGGATGGCGGGATTTCATCCGGATGATTGTCAAGCGAAGGCCAACCCGCGCCTGGTGGGTCCGGGTCCAACAGGATCGGGCCCGCATTCACTTGTGCGCCAAATTCGGAAATTAGCACGGGGGGCGGGTACCCAAGTTCGTTTTCTGCATTAGCCAGGAACGATTCCACATCAGTTGTGGTTTCGCCTACGGTTTGAATGCCTGGCCTCGGCCTTGGCGTAGCGATGGGAGATATACCGTCAACATCATAGATAGGTGTTGTCACCCCTAGCCAGTCGCGGCCGTAGTCGTAAGTATTAGCAGCTGTATCTCGATGGGTGAATTGTAGCGGATCATAAAAGTGCCATGCATAAACGAGCTCTTCTTCTCGAACAAAATCCGGAACTTTCTTGTAAACGGACGTATCCACATGGTGGGTAGTCAGCGGATGCTGCGCAGGCGGCGAGACTATTATACGGTAGCCTGAAACTAGATTTTGAATCGCTCGAACTGCAGCCCGGCAAGAAGCACGATACCGATTCATCCAGCCAGCGGTTTGATCTGGGTCGATCATTGGTCGGTAAGTGGGAATTCCTTGAGTCTGTTCCATGTCCGTACCGTCCACGTTCGCCATTCCCGGCCAACAATCTTCGAACGGTTCATTTAGGACCTCGAACGCAACCGTGTTCGGGTTTGCGTAGGTTGCGTTAAATTGCGCTTTCTTCGCGATAAACTGAGCGATAAAGGACGACCAAAAGACTGCCAGTGGGTCGTTTGCGGTGCCATCTCCGGAAAGGAATCGCCACTTATAGGTTCCAGGATAGGGATGAGTAATGGCCCAGTTTGCACCCGAAATCCCTTGACGAAATTCTTCTGATGTCACCTTTTCGATTGATCGCCCCCAATGAGGTTGGGAAACAATGCCGGGATGGAAGTCAAGGATCACCATCAAGCCCGCTCCTTGGGCCTCCCGTATATCGTTAAACAGTATTTGCCAGAACGCGGTGTCGGTGCGAACTTGGTAGAGCGGTTCGTCTCGCATGGGAGAACTTGGCGTACCGCCGCCCAATAATCCCAGCGCGACGGGGTCCAGAATTAAGCGGATGTGACCAAAGCCTGCCTTGGCGATATCGCTGAAATCAGAGTGGCTTGAATCGTCCAGCATGACCTCCATGTGAGTCATGTCGTATGCGTCATTCAACTGCGTGGTCGGAGTGCCGTAGGCAAACCGGTGATTATTGCCGCCATAAACACTACTGATGTTCAAACCCGTTTTAAGGCCGCTCGGAAGCTGAGGCGGAGCCTGAGCTTGGGTTACCCCCCCCCCGGCGAGAACGACGGCTAGGCCGGCAAAGCGGCTGATGCCGCATAACGAAACATTGCTTCGTTTCATGATTACTCTTACTATAACAAAAACCGCCCTAAAAACCAAGTCTTTTTTGCAAAACGGCAAATAATGCAAATTTCCGTCAGCTTTGACTCACGGCCGCGCCGGGAAAAATGACCCGCTTAAACGATCTGCACGTCGGACGCCCCGACGCGCGTTGCGCCGATAACCGCCGCGTGTTCGCCCAGCTGCTGCAACCGCTGCACCACGCCCGCCGATACATCGCGGTCCACCACCAGCACCAATCCAATGCCCATGTTGAACACGCGGAACATCTCCGCATCCTCAATGCCACCGCAACTTTGAATGAGTTTGAAAATCGGAAGCGGGGTCCACGTTCGGCGGTCAATCGTCGCCTGAATGTTCGGCGGGAGCACGCGGGGCAAATTGTCATAGAGACCGCCGCCGGTGATGTGGGCAACGGCCGCGATTCCCGGAAACTCGTCCAGCACCGTCAGCACCGCGTTGGCGTAGCATCGGTGGGGCCGCAGAAGTTCCTCGGCAATGGTGGTACCGGGGCCGTCTTCCATCACGTCGCGGGCACTGCGGTGCCCAACATCGAACAGCGCCTTCCGGGCCAAGCTGAACCCGTTGGTGTGCAAACCGTCGCTAGCTAGGCCGATCAACTCATCGCCCGGTTTCACCACGCCGCGCGGAAGCCGCTTCTCGTAGTCCACGACGCCCACAATTGAGCCGACCACGTCAATCTCGCCGTCCAGATAAACTCCCGGCATCTCGGCGGTTTCTCCGCCAATCAAGGCGCATCCGGCTTCCTGGCATGCTCTTGCCGCACCGGAAACCACCTGGGTAAACGCGTTGCCCTCCAGCCGGGAACAGCCGAAATAATCCATGAAGAATAGCGGCCGCGCGCCCTGGCACAAGATGTCGTTTACACAGTGGTTCACGATGTCGGCCCCGAGCCCACGGTAGTCATCCACCATTTGAGCGACCTTGGTTTTGGTGCCGACCCCGTCGATGCTGCTCACCAGCACGGGGCGGTCATAGCCTTCAAACCGGGCGTCGAACAAGCCGCCGAACCCGCCGACTCCGCCCAAAACTTGTGGGCCGTGCGATGCTGCGATATCCGATTGCACGTTTCTGAGGGAGCGCTGAGCCGAGTCAATATCCACTCCCGCAACCGAATAGGTCAGCGGTTCTTCTGCCATAGAACCCTGAATTTACCTTGTCCGCCCCGAGCGCGGGGCCAGATTTGGTATCCTATCATCCGTAATCGAGCCGGTAGCTCAGTCGGTAGAGCAACGCCCTTTTAAGGCGTGGGTCCTGGGTTCGAGTCCCAGCCGGCTCACCACTTTTCTCCTCCCGAAGCATTTGTTTCGGGAGGAGATGTTGTTTTTGGACCCCTCCCGACGTATAATAGGACTGTTATGGTAGACGATGTTCTACTGAACGCGTGCTCGGATACGCGGCCATTGCGGGTGTTGTTTCTTGACCTCAACGCCTACTTTGCCAGCGTCGAACAGCAAGAGCACCCCGAACTGCGGGGTAAGCCGGTGGCCGTGGTTCCGGTGGAAGTAGACACGAGCTTCGTGATTGCCGCGAGCTACGAGGCTAAGGCGTTTGGGGTGAAAACCGGAACCCGAATCGGGGATGCCCGGCGCATGTGTCCGGGACTGATCTGCGTTTCGTCGGGCCACTCGCACTACAGCCGCTATCACGACCGCGTGATTGCCGCCGCCGAATCCGTGCTGCCAATTCACAAGGTCCGTAGCATTGACGAAATGGAATGCCGGCTCATCGGCGACGAGCAACACCCCGAGCGTGCGCGGGAACTCGCGTTGCGCATCAAGGCCGCGATTGCGGAGCAGGTCGGCGAATGCATGCGCTGCAGCATCGGCATCGCCCCGAACTCGTTCCTTGCCAAAATCGGTACGGAACTGCAAAAGCCTAACGGCTTAGTTCTGTTGCCTTCGGAAGAGCTTCCCGGACGGCTTCTTTCGCTTGACCTCATGGACTTGCCCGGCATCAACCGGCGCATGCAAGCGCGAATTCAAGCGCGCGGAATCTTCACGGTAGAACAGCTCTATAACGCCACCGCCGAGCAACTTGAGGCCGCTTTTGGCTCGGTCATCGGGGCGCGATGGTGGTGGTTATTGCGCGGCTATGAACTCACCGAGGAGAAAGAGGTGCCGCAGAAGTCGCTGGGCCACTCGCATGTGCTCGCGCCCGAACTGCGCACCGAAGACGGGGTGCGGCAGGTGCTTCTTCGACTCGTGAGCAAGGCCACGGCGCGTCTCCGTGCGGAAGGGCTGTGGGCAGAATCGGTTGGCGTGCATGTGCACGGTAAAACGTCGTGGAAGGCGCACACCCGAATGGCTCCCGGGCAAGACCAGCACCGCATTACGCAGACCGTGTTGGGACTGTGGGAAAGCCGGAGCTTTTCGGGGCCGTTGCGGGTGGGCGTCACGTTCTCGGACCTCCGCGTGCCCGAAGCCGTAACGCCCAGTCTGTTCGAGGACCCGATTGATGACGGCGGCTTCTCGCGGGCGCTCGATTCGATCAATGCCCGGTTCGGAAAGTCGTCCGTTTACCTTGCCAGTCTGTCGGATGCCCGCAACGCCGCCCCCGAGCGCGTGGCTTTCGCGAAGACCCACTTGTTCGAAGAAGGCTTGCTGGACCACGCGGAGAAGTAGGGCCTATTCGTAGTCTTCGCGCGGAACGTATTCGTTGCGTTCAAACCAGAATGCGCCAAACGCGAAGGTGACGATGGGGATTGCCAGCAACACGATCATAGACGTTGTGGGATGTATGTAGAAGGTCGTGTCGAACGCACGCTGAATGGTGCCCGTGACGCCGTTTGGGGCGCGCGGGATTTCGGGGTGCTGGGCTGCGCTGATGATGTGCCGCAGGATGCTTCCTTTATACAAGTCACCCGGCATGTTTGGAACCAGAGACTCCCACCCGAACGCAAACAGTAGGGAATAGAGAAGCGCGTGGTTCAACATCAGTGAGAACACCGCGTAGATACCGCAATAGGCGAACGCGCCCAACCCAACTGCGGCGCAGTCTCGGAGCAGCAACGGTGCGGCCGCACCGAAAGCCTGCGATTTGAAAGCGACCAGGCCCGCGATGAGGACGAACAGAATGCTGGCCAATGCGCTGGCGGTTCCCGCGGCAAGAATCCGCCCCAAGAACATCACGGACCGCTTAACGGGAACCGTTACCAGATACACGATAGTCTTCTGCTGAATCTCCGCCGACACCACATTCATGGTGTAAATCGCGCACACCAGGGCAGCAATTCGGATGATAATCGCTTCGGAGAGTCGTACGTAAGTGTGCTCTACCGGGGCCGCGTTTCCGCGCGCGTTCAGGTAGACCAGACAGAGCCCGCCGATGGCGAGCGCTCCGAACAAGGTGAGCAGAATACGCTTCGCGTTGAGAAGTTGCCCGAGTTGTTGGCGATAGATATAACCAAGCATCGGTTAGGCCTCCACCAAGTAGCGGAAAACCGCTTCCATGTTGTTGTCGGGCGACTCGACACCCAGTACGACAAACTGATTTGACCGGACGATTTCGCCCAGTTTGGGATAGAAGAACTCGGGTTGTTTCACTTGCAACTCGATTCGGTCCAGATCTTCCACCTGCACGCTCACCACGCCTTCGAGGTGCATGAGTTCGGCGGCAAGGGCGCGCGGAGTCGGCGTTTCGATACGAATTTGGTGTGGATGCTTATCAATGAGAGACCGAATCACCCGCAGGTCACCGTGGGCCAGCAAGCGGCCTCGGTGAAGCAGCAGGATGCTTCGCGTCATTTGCTCCAACTCGAATAGGATGTGGCTGGAAACCACAATCGCTTTGCCCTTCTCCGCGAGCCACCCAAGCAAATTGATGAACTCGCGGCGCCCGACTGGGTCGAGGCCGTTGAGAGGCTCGTCCAGAAGGATGATCTTGGGGTCATGCACCATCGCCTGGGCAAGCTTTATGCGCTGGCGCATGCCTTTGCTATAGCCTTGAATGGGCCGGTCGCAGCGGTCAATCATTCCAACGAGCTGCAACATCTCGGTCGCAATGGACTTGGCTTGCTCTTTGGTCATTCCGCGAAGGCGGGACATGTGTTCGACAAACTGCCGCCCCGACATGTGTTCGTAGAAATTGTCTATTTCCGGGCAGTAGCCGAGTTGATCGAACACGGCAGGGTTCGCGAATGGATTTTGGCCGAGCACTTCAACATGACCCGTGGTCGGCTTGAGCTGACCCGTGATGAGCTTGATCATCGTGCTCTTGCCGGATCCGTTTTGGCCGATCAACGCGGTGATTCCAACGGGAATCTCCACCGTGATGTCGTTGAGGCCGATGACGAATCCGTACCAGCGGCTGACGTTGTGGAGGGAAATCAACCGACCACCTCCACGGCGCGGACTCGGCGTGAGAGAATCAACACTCCGAGCGTCCCGACAAGCGCTACGGCCCCGAAGGTAAGCCAAACGGGCGGGGTGGGAATGAGGTCCTGAGTTCCTGGCGCGCCAAATGGTGCCGTATTCGCGAAGCCTACGATTTGCCGGAACACCGCCAGACTTATGCCGTCAATCGAAGCGTACGCAAAGGGAAGTGTATTGCCAAGAGCAGGAGAATCGGGGTTGTTCTGACTTAATCCGGAATAGAGCACTCCCATCAAGCCAGCAAAGAAGGTGAGGACAAAGTAAATCGCTGCATACACGGCTGCGGCCCCGCGCCCATTTCGGAACAACGAGCTGATCGCAACGATTAGCGTGCTATGGAGCATCGCCACAATCGAAAGGGCGAGGATGACCTTCGGGAACATCCACGGGTCCGCCGTAAAGAAACCGTACCGCTGATAGCTTCCCAGCCCAAGAGCAAAAAAGACGGTTGCAGGAAGCGCCATCGCGGTGAAGATCGGCAAGAAAGTGCCGATCAGCTTCCCGAGGATGTAATCGAGACGGCTACAAGGCTTGCTGAGATACACCACAAGCGCATTGGCCTGGTTGTCGTTCGCCACCGAGCCAGAGCCCGCCATGAGCACAATAAGCATGAAGAGGAGTTGGCCAGATCCGAACGCGTGGTAAAACTGATCCTTCCAAACGAGGCGGTTCAGCATGTCGAGCCCCTGTCCGCTCACCTGAACTTGTTCAACAAAGAACACGATCGTCATGATCACGAGGAAGTACCACGACGAAATGACCGTGGCCACCCAGTAAATCTTCTTATGGAAGATCAGCGCCGTCATCATGCGGGCAATGGTCCACCAGCGCCAACGCGACGGCTCAATCGGCCCGGTATAGGTTCGGTAGGAAAGATCAGCAATCGGCGAACTCAATGGACAGCCTCCAGGAATGCGTCTTCAAGGGATTTGCGTGCGATGGCGAACAATCGGATCTCGGCGCCCGTTTCTGCCGCCATGCCGTAGAGAGTCGTGGCGATTCTGTCTGCCGGAACCGGGAGCGTCACCCGAAGGTGGTAGCTCTCGTGGCTGAGAATTGACCCGCCAAACCGCTCGACCGCTTCGTTAAAGGCGGGAACCGCTTCGCGCAATTCTATATCAATCGGTTGGCCGTCAAGGCGGATTAAATCGGCAATCAGGCCGTCGGCGACCAGTCTTCCGCGCTGGATCATGACAACTTGGTCGCAGGTTCTTTCGATGTCTTTCAGCAAGTGGCTACAGATGATCACGTGAACCAATCGGCTGGCCGAAATGTCCCGGATAAGCTTAAGCATGGCTTCGCGGCCATGCGGGTCGAGCCCGTTCGTCGGTTCATCGAGAAGCAAGACCTTCGGGCCGTGAACCAGGGCCTGCGCGAGCTTTATGCGTTGCTTCATTCCCGTTGAGAAGGTCTCAACCGGGCGGTAACGCGCTTCTCCCAGCCCGCAGTATTCGATGACTTCGTGGGCGCGGCGCAACGCTTCGTTGGCGGGCATTCCGGCGAGTTCACCGGCGTAGGCCACAAATCGAACGGCGGGAATGCCCGGAATGTGGCAGTCTTGTTCTGGCATCAGCCCGACCACCTGCCGCATCTCGCGGTTCGGGCGACCCGCGTCGTGGCCGAGCACCCACACCGAGCCCGATTTCGGGGAAACGAACCCGAGCATCGTCTTGATGAAGGTGGTTTTGCCCGCTCCATTGGGGCCGAGCAATCCGGTACATCCGGGTTTGATCTCTACGGTAAATCCATCCAGGGCAACAAAGTTCCCGTACTTAACGGTGAGATCATTGCATTTAATGATGGGCTGGTCGAAAACGTCTTGCATGCCGCGGGTCCAGTTTAGCCGGGAAAGGCGATTTATGCCACAACGGGATTTCGGACCGGCACGTTCCAACACGGCCCAGTTTCGGTCGGGACTTAGTGCGGGGACCGCCAAATCCGCCAAAGGCCGAGGCCGATGAGTCCGAGTGCCGTGAGGCTCCAAAGCCCGGCCCAGAATCCGGCCGGAATCCCCGTCATCTGTTGCATGATGGCGGCGTCATTCGGCGAACCATCTCCCGCAACTTGCTGCAGGGTGAGGAGCGAGCCCCATGCGGCCAAGTTCTGTTGGATGCCAATGAACGCGCAAACCGCCCGGGCTGTATCACCCCGGGTTTTGAGGGTGGCGGCAAACGCCAGCACCCAAAACGCGCCCGTTAGCAAGCCGGTCCAGTTTCGGACCCAGAGCACCTGAACCAGTGCCAGCCCGACCGCGATGACCATGAGCATCGTACGAGATGTTCGTTCCGTACTGGCAGCCACGAGCATGGTCGCACCAAGGAACGACGCACCAAGATAGCCGGCGGCAGTGACCACGGGGGCGATTCCGCCGCTGAGCCAGGTCACACCGCCGCCGCTTGCAAAGACCTCAATATGGCCTACCCGGCCGCCCGTGAGCACGGTGGCGAACGCATGCATGGCTTCGTGCATGTGGGTGTTCAGGTACGTGAATGGAAGCATCAGCATCCGGGTGAGCGGATACGCGTAGAGCAAGAAGCTCACCACTGCGGCAATCACCACCAGTTCCCCCGTGCGTTTGCGTGCGTTCATGGCCTTGTACCCATGTATACAGCTAAACGATGCGGGGCGGCTATGTGGGTCCCGCGATGCTGGGACTGTGGGGAATTTTGCCGACGTTGCAACCTGAAGCCAAGTCCAAGACGTCTTAGGGTTTGGGACGCCAATTTCGCCTCAAGAAATTTGACCGCGAGTATGGGTAAAACATCCCCACCTGGGCAAGGCTCAGAAATTCAACTTCAGGAGGTAATAGAACAAACTTTATGAAAAAAATTGCGACGATTCTCGTATTAGGCGCTATTCTGGGCGGTATTTTGGCAGGGTGCAGCGGCAGCGGCGAAGCTGACGCTCCGGCGAACAACGCTGGCGATGCTGGCGCAGCAAACTCGGCTGAAGGTAGCTAGTCCCAGTAACGTCGGGCGAGTAATCGTCAAACGAAACTTCGACACTTAAAATCAATCGGCCCGGGGGACTTTGTTCCTCGGGCCGAAGTTGTTTGAACCTAAACGGGTATGATTCCCGCCGTTCCGTTCCCCTTTTCGTTAGGAAAACACTATGCATAGCGACGCCACCGGCATGTTCATTTCGGAGACCCACACTGACGCCGCCATCTGGATGTTCCGGGTGAGCAAAATGCTTCATGAAGGCAAGACCGAATACCAAACCTATCAAATCTGCGACATGCCCCGGTTTGGCAAAACCCTGTTTCTTGACTACAACATCCAAACCAGCCTATTGGACGAGTTCGTGTTTCATGAGTGCATGACGCAGCCCGCGATGACACTGCACCCGAACCCGAAGAAAGTTTGTGTTGCAGGCGGCGGAGAAGGTGCGACGCTTCGCGAGGCCCTTGCCCACAACACGGTTGAAAAGGCCGTGATGGTGGACATTGACAAGGAACTGGTGGACATGGTGAAGGTCCACATGCCTGAATGGCACCAGGGTGCATTTGAAGACCCCCGTACGACGCTGCTCCACGAGGATGCGCGGGGCTTTTTGAAAGCCGAGAAAGGCGCAGGCTACGATGTTATCCTCAGCGACTTGCCGAATCCACACGAGGACGGTCCGGGTCAAATGCTCTTCACCAAGGAGTACTTCCAGATTTGCGCCGACGCGATGAGCGATGATGGCGTGTTCGCGATGCAGGCGGGTTCGGCCAATCAGAACTATCCGGACTGCCTGGTGAGCTGCATCAAGACCCTCGAAAGCATGGATTGCTTCGCTCACGTCGCCGGATACTGGGGCGTGGTAACGACGTTCTTCCAACCGTGGGGCTTTGTGCTTGCAAGCAAGAAGCATGACCCGATGGCACTCACGGAACAAGAAATTGCCCGCCGTTTTGCCGACCGAGGTGTTAAAACTAAGTACTACACGCCGCGATTCCACCAAGGCGTCTTTACCCTGCCGGATTACCTGCTCGAAGCCAAGGAAACTCACGGCCGAATCCTCACCGACGCCGAACCGTTCGTTTGGACTGCCTAAGTACGGCCACAAACTAGAAAGCCTCCGGGAGTATTCCCGGAGGCTTTTTGCTTTAGCTCTGGCGAAGCTTATTCGGCCGCGCCTTCTGTCTTCTTTTCCCCGTCTTCGGAGTCCACTTCCTTCAAGCGCTTAAAGGCGTTTTCCCAAGGCTTAGAGAGTTCAGTGTAGGCAATGTTGATGTCGGAAGTCTTGAGCTTGTCCAGGAGCTTGCGGTCAAGGTCGTTGTTCTGCAGGCCCTTTTGCATGATCAGTTGTCGCTTCAGCCACTCCTTCTCATACTTGTTCATGTTGATCTTCTCCGGAGCCGTGCGCTTGTCTACGGAGAATTTCGCCCAGCCGTCCGAAAGCTTGATCCAATCGGACTCGCGTCCAATCGCCGTTTCTTTCAGCGGCTTCTGAATGTCCGCCGGCAGATTGTCAACGTCGGTTCGCGGGAAGTAGCCAAGGTTTTGCTTCGCATTGGGGTCCTTACTATAGCGTCGGGCCACCGAAGAGAAGCTGGAACCGGATTGGAGCTCCCGGTCAACGACGCGCTTGTCCGAGTCGGTCTTCACGAAGATCCATTTGGCCTCCACCGATGCCGGGCGCACAAATCGTTGCGGATTGGCCTTGATGAACGCGTCCACATCAGCGTCAGAAAGTTCGATCCCCTTGCTCAGAAGTCGTTCTTTGGCAATGTCCACCGCCAGGCTTTCCTTCATTTGCTCGGTGGTGAGGCCGCGTTCGCGGAGGTTAAGCACAAAATTACTGTCTCGACCGCGCTGGAACGCGACTTCGTTCTCAACGTCTTTCGGCGTTGGGGCGAGGTTGTCATCTTTCGCAAGCTGAAGAATGATTCGCTGGCGGATGAGTTCCTGCAATGCCTGGAAAGCCAACGTTTCGCTTACGCGGGCTGTGGCCACTTGGCCGTTCTCCAGAACAACCTGAACTTCCGGCTTCGCCTCTAGGTAGGCGTAAAACTGGTCCATGGTGATCCGGTCACCATTCACGGTCGCCAGGGTTTCGGATTTAGAGCCGCACCCGGACAGAACGATGGCGGCGGCAACCCCGAGACCGGAGAGCAAAGAAAATTTTCGCAAGTTCATAGGCATTGTCGTTTGGAAGTTTCGAGATAAAGCGTACCAGGACACGTGGTCATCTGTGCCCCAAGTCTTCTCAACAACACAAGACGGGCCAAACGTGCCTGAACCGGGAAAAAAGTGCCTATGCGACGTGGACGGCGCCTTGCTCGCGCATGTAATTGCGGAGTCGGCCCATTGCCTGCGTGTGTAGCTGATACACCCGCGATTCGCTCACCCCGAGAATCTTACCAATCTCTTTAAATGTGAGTCCCTCGAAGTAGTAGAGCGCGACCACCAAGCGTTCTCGGTCGGGAAGCTTGTCTATGCCGACGCCCAGAATGCGCCGAATCTCGCGACCTTCGATCTCGCCTCCTGGCGAAGCATTCTCGTCGATGATCATGTCCACGAAGTGAACGTGGTCATCACCGTCGCCTGATCCTCCGCCGAGGACATCGTCGAGCGAATAAACATTGGTGCGGCCGACGCGAACCATCAGCTCGCTGACTTCCATGTCGGTCATGCCGAGGTGCTCGGCTAATTCGCGGGGGGAAGGTGGGCGGCCGAAGGATGATTCCAGGGCCATTTGCGCCCGGTCGAGGGCCTTTAGCTTCTCGCGGATGGAGCGCGGAACCCAGTCTTCGTCCCGAAGCATCTCCAAAATTGCGCCCCGAATCAGGGCAATTGCGTACGTTTCAAATTTAACATCTCGTGTGGGGTCGAACTGGTCCACACTCTTGATGAGGCCGATGACACCTGCACTGACCAAGTCTTCTCGGTCCATGCCCCCGGGCAAGCTCGTCACAAGTCTCCCGGACGTGATCTTCACCAGATAGGAATAGTGCGAGATCAATTCGGAGCGGGCATCGGAGTCCTTGTAGACCTTATATTCGATCCAGCAGCGTTTGAGATGTTCGGCAGATAGCGGCATGTGCAGATTTCCAATCAAGACGAAGGCACTTCATCCGGAGATTCTTCAGCTTTCGGTTCGTGCGGTATTGAAGACGGTTCCCGGGGCCCGGAATCGTCACTAACTAAAAGATTCCACAGTTGGCCCGAAACCACGCCCACAAAATAGGCGCCCAGTCCACGTAAAAGACAGGTGACGGGATCCACGCCATTGAGTAGCCCTGAACCCAAGGCTGCAATCGCGAGTATTCCTCCCAGCTGCTTCGGCAACTCTTTCATACATTCCTTTGTTAAACAAAGAATCCCCAGCACTTTTGTCGGCACTGGGGATGAGCTTCTTTAGTGAAAACCTAAAGAAAGTTATGAAAGTTCACGTCTGGGAACCTAAAGCACTCGCGTAAGTTCCGGCTCTTTCTTCGGCGCCGGCGTTTCCAGCTCCGCAATCCGGCGCTCAACGTCAAGAAGGATTTGGGCGGACAGCCGCACCAGATCCGTGCTCGATCCTTTCACCTCAAACGTGTCAATGGTCTTGCGGTTGCCTGCGTCGTCGAATTTTTGAAGGATGACTTTGACGGTCAAGGCCGTGCCGCTGAGCGTGTAGTTCCCGGCGACCCGATAGACCAGCGGGTGCTTTGGAATCTCAAACCAAGCCTTCAGCTTGCCCGAATCAGCGAATGCCTTTCCAATCGCGGGCTCCAATTGGGCGGGATCTTCCTCGTCTTGATCGAAAGTTCCGATAATCACGACCGGCTTCGGGGGGCGAAGTCCAATCTTGCCGCGTTGGTCGGTTCCCGTCACACCGATGTCGAAACTTTCGGAAGCAGAAGAACGCCGGAATTCCGGCCGTTGCAGCCCCTTCAGGCCGACCTCATTCTTCAGCGATTCAACCCGAGCGGCCGCGTATGTTAACCACCGCTCCACGTCTACAAACATCTGGCCTTGGGTTCCTTCTCGCAGGCCACTGGCATCGGCTTTATCTATCGCTTCGAGAAGTGAATACGTCAACATTCCGTGTTCCACATTTGCGCTTTCGTAGCTGAGTTGGTCTGCGGCTGACCCAGCGAGAAGCCACGTTCCCGTTGCGTCGCGAAGTGACTCATAGGCACGAGCATAATCGCCGCTCACGCTACGTTCGCTTCCGATAAGCGCGCCCGCGGCGGCACCGCTGTGGCAAGTATCCAATATCACGATCTGCTTGTTCGCGGAAATTTCGGCCAGCCAACTGCGAAGGTCGTCTCCGCTGACTTCGCTTACACCAATCGCGCTCGCATCCACGTCACCCGGATTGCAGTCCGGGGTGAGATAGAAGTAGCCCGTTTTGTCGCCCAACTTATGGGTTCCGTGCCCCGAAAAGTACACGAATATAATGTCCGAAGCCGTTGCCTTCGTCTTCACGTCGGCGAACCAATTTCGGATTCGGTCGCGGTTCGGTCGGGTGTCGGGAGTGGTTCCGGTCGTGAGTACCGTCACATTCACCCGGCCCGGAAGCAGGCGTTCGCCCGCAAACGACACGGCGGCCGCGAGCGTCTTAGCGTCTTTCGGAGGGGCGCTGAGGTCACCCCCCGTTCCCACATAGTCTCCGGAACCCACGAACAGGCCATAAAGCTTGACTTCGGGGGTCTTCAAGTCGGCCGGGGTGGGCAAGGCGATCTGCGTAATCGGGCTCGCCAGGTCATTTGGGCCATTGTAGGCGACGACCTGAAGCATGTTCTTTCGGCCGCCAAGCCGGGCTTCTGGTAGCAAGAATGACTGGTAGTCAGCAGTTCGCACGGTGAAGATGCCTGAGCCTTTCTTCGTCGCGACCTGCTTGCCATTGATGAAGACAAAGATGTCGCCGATACCGCCCTTTTCTCGCTCATACAGCTCGACGTCTATTACGCCGGGCTTGGCGGGGTCGGGAACGAGCTTTACCTCTGGATACAGTCGAAGCTGGTCAAGGCTTGGTACGGCACGTGCCGGTTCGGGGTCTAAGCCGAGTATTTTCGCAAGCAGCCCTGGCTCGTAGTACCGAGACTTCATTTGGGATACTTCAATGGTCTCTAGTCCGCCGGACCACTGCAAGACGAACGTCGCACCCTCGGCGAGACTGGGATCGCTGGCGTCATAGCGACCCTTGGCATCCACCACGAGCCAGCCTTCAACCAAGGTGCCTTCTTGCTTGCTCAAAAGGTGATACGCACCCAGATAATTGAGACTGGGATTAAAGATGTCCACTCCGTCTGGACCCGAGAGGAGGATTCGGTCCGACTTCGGAGACCAATCGATCATATTGATCTCGTTGAGCGGACGATCCGCAATCGGCTTGCCAGTCGAATTGTCAATCACCCAGAGGCGGTTTGAGGTCCAGGCGGCTGAGAATTTCGAGTCCGGGGAAAAATTGAGATCCACGTGCGACCACGGGGCGTCGGCTTCTTTGCTATACAGCAAGTCACCCGTCGTGACGTCCCAAATCTTGGCCATCGTCCGGCCCTGTAAGGCGAGATACTTCCCATTCCTCGAAGCTAATGCCTTGGAATAGTAGTGGTCGGTCGCGCTATGTTCCAAAGTGCGAACCACGCTGTGGTCGCTAAGCTTGTAGATCTGGATTCCTGCGAGCTGTCGGACGTAATAGTGGGTTCCGCCGTCCACAAAGCCCGCTTCCGCCTCTTCATCGGCAAACGGACCGAGTGCCTTCACCATGTTGCCCGTTCGAATGTCCCACAAAAAGATGTTGTTGTCCTTGTGTCCACGGGTAATCACGTGGGTGTTATCCGGATTTAGTTCAATACTGATCACCGGCTCCTTGTCGTCCTTCCAGTTCCAACTCTCGACGGCTTCTCCGTCGGATGTGCGCCAAAGGTGAATGTTGTTACCCTTATGGCTGGTCACCATAAACTCGCCATCTGCCGAAAACGTCTGCGCAACGACATCTTTGTAACCCATCACGAATTGACCGTTGGTCGCATTGATCAGGTTGCTGATGTCGCTCACCCCGTCGGAGTTTACGTAGGCGCGATTTCCGGCCGGAGCAGGAACCATGGTTCCGGCGACGACGCTGGTGAGGGCCAGACTGGCGGGCGTGTTAATCGCGGCAATATAGTTCCGCATCCGCAGTCCTTCGTCGGAGATGTACGGCTCGACATAGAAGTGCTCGGCCGCGCTGAAACCGAAGCGGGCAATTGTGCGGGTTGAACCGTAGCGGATAATGTCCACTTCACCGGTTTCTAGGTTATGGCGCCGAATGTTGCCGTTGATATAACCGATCCAGAAGTACGGCCCCGTGGTGGCGAATTCACCCGCCGTAGGCGAATCATCCGGTCGCTGATAGGGAAATTCCTTGCCCGTCGTAACGTCCCAGAGTTTTAGTTCCTCGTCACCGCCGTACGTGCCCAGAAATCGCCCGTCTTCGGAAAGCCGGATTTCTCGAATGGATGCGGTATGGCCTTTTAGAACCCGCACTTCTTTGCCAGACGCGCGGTTATACACGTGCATCAACCCGTTTTCGTCTGCGGCAAGAAAATCTTCTTCCTTGGTGCCGACGAACCGGGCGGCGGTGAGAATATTCCCGACTTTGCCCCGGCTGTTGATCACGTGCGCGACGTCGAATTGCTTCTTGCCCGTTGCGAGGTCATGAACCACGGCCCGTCCCTTATAGGTGGTGGTGATGGACTGCTTCCCGTCTTTAGAAAAGAACGACCAAAGCGGAACGTCCTCTTTTTCCAGTCCTCCGAGCTGCCAGATGAGCTTGCCGTCAGTCAATGAAACGAGTTGAGCCCCGCTTTGGTCGAGCCGAGATACAAGCACCTTGGTGCCATCGGAATTGATGTCCAGATGTGCGACTACATTGAGTTCAAGGGTGTTTTTTGACGGTTCGGTATGGGCGATCAGCTTGTGGCTCTCGGTCGAGAAGATCATGATGCTTCCATCAACAAGCCCGCCAACGATGGTTTTGCCATCATTCGACAATGCGGCCCGATAGAACGCTGAACCTTCCGGCGCAGAATACGACTTGATCAAGGTTCCGGAGAGAGACCTCCATTCATGAATCTTGGTTTTGGAAAAGGTCAGGATGCGCTTGTTGTCTTTGCCCATCAATGCGCCTTCGATCGGCTCGTCATCCACTTTAAGCACGCGCAAAAGATTCATGGTGCGCGGATTCCAGAGACGAGGGGCAAGATTGGGCTGAATAGTGAGCAGCCGGGTGCCGTCTGGGCTCTCGCGAATATCAGTAAGGAACTGGTTCGAGGAGACTGGGACGAAGTCTAGCCGCCGCTGATCTTCAACGGGAGCTTGGAAAGAGGAGCCAGTGGCAAAAAAAAGGGTTGCCGCCGCCGAAGCGAGAAGCAACCCATGCAAACGTGTAAACGACATGGAAAGGGTCCTGAAGGGTCGGTCCTACTGCAAGAAGATGGGGAGGCGCGCACGAGACGGGGTGCTGAACTCGCTTTGTGGGCGTTGCTCAATTTCCTTCACGTCCTTGAACGTCTCTTCAAAGAATTGGGCCATGGCGTCCACGATGTCCTTAGCGCCGAGCTTCGGGTCTTCTTCCATCACCGCAGTGACGGCAAGCGTGAACAGGCCATGGGCAGGGAGGTCTTCGGTACCCGGGAAGTCAATGCTCGGGATACCTTCTTGCGATGCGAAGATGAAGGCGAATTCGCCCGGCTTCACGCCTTCTTGTGCGGATTTGCGCGCCGCATTCTTGGCGTTTGTCAGGAGCGGGGTGAACTTGAAGTCAGGCATAAACTTATAGTTTGCGCCGAAGTTCGGCTTGTCAATTGCTTTGGTTTTGTAACCGTTACGGCTCATTCCGCCGCTAAAGCAACTGTCGAACATGTAGGTCGCGTTCACGCCCATGCTTTGCACAACCGTCTTGAGATCGCCCATGAGATCATCGGTAACCACTTGACCATCGGCAAGGCAAAGTCCCTCGTCCATCTTGTCGGCTTCATCTCCGCCCGGAATTTGGGTGCCGTGACCGCTGAAATAGAACACAAGCTGGTCGCCCGGTTTGACCGCGCTGAGCAGCCACTTGAGTTCAGACACGAACTTATCACCCGTAACGGCGGTGTCCGTAATCATGTGAAGATTGCTCTTCTTTGCGCCATACGCAGTTTCAAGCAGCCATTGAATTTTCTTGGCGTCGTTAACGGCTCCGCGAAGGTCATTATTGCGAACTTGTCCGTTTTCGTCTTTCAGCTCTTCACCGCGGGAGTTCTTCGGTGTCGGGTAATCGTTAATACCGATGATAAGACCGTAAGTTTCGGCAAAAGCAGAAGAACATGCCAGGGCCGAAATTGCGAGAGTAGCTATTTTAAGGTGAAGTGATTTCATGTCAATAAGTGATGTCCCTGAGGGAATGTAAGGAGTACGCTTTGGCGGATCGATCGTTACGCCGACTTTCTAAATTATGGTCCTTTCTGCCTAGGGGCAGGGGAATTCTGCGAAAATTACGGGCTAGCGCTTCACGCGGTTGCTCACACCCGCGCCCCGCACGGTCGTTCGCACAAACCCAACCGCCGAGCCCCGGGTGAGAAAGAGGGTCTTGCCGTCCGTTCCGCCGAACGCTAGGTTGCTGTTCCCCGGCGCGGGAAGGTGGTGGATGAGCTTTCCGGCCGGATTCACCACGCAAACGCCGCCCGGACCGGTGGAAAGTACATTGCCTTTGGAATCAAATCGCACGCCATCCGCTTGGCCTCGGCCCTCGATTCCCGCCGCCTTGGTTAGCGCAACCAAATCGGCAAACAGGGTCATTTCCTTCGATTTCAGGTCAATCCGGAAGAGCTTGTTGGTTGAAAACTCGGTGACGATAATGAACTTGTTAGTAGGGTCCACCGCCACCCCGTTCGGACGCACGATCTTGTCCGTTAGACGGGTCACGGTTCCGGTGGGCATCACTTGGTAGACCGACATCGGGCCGATTGTCGCCGGGTCGGGGCGGTTAAAGAACTGTGGGTCGGTGAAGTAAACGTTGCCTTTGTTGTCCGTCGCAAGGTCGTTTGTGTCAATCAGGGCCTTGCCGTCGAAGCCGTTTGCAAGCATCTTCGGGTTCGCCAAGGTGTCGCCCTTCCGGTCATACCGCACAATTGCGCGGTCGCCGCTCTTCGCCACGTAAAGGCGTTGGTCGGGTCCATAGTTGATTCCCAGCGCGCGTCCGGAAGGCGTAAGCATTGGTTTTGGAGCTTCCTCGCCCGGTACCCAGCGATAAATCGTGTCGCCGCTTACGTCGCAAAAAACAAACGAGTCGCCGATCCAGCAGGGCCCCTCAGTGAAGCGATAGCCTTGGCCGACGATTTTGGGCTCGACCGTCTCGAAATAGCCGGCAGGGCCGATGGTGGGCTGAGACAAAACGGCGAGGGACAACCAGAGTGCGGTCATCCTGCTACTTTATCATAGAATTCCGCGTCCGCCGAGCACTTCCAACGTGGGCGTGAAGGGCGAGCTGTTCTGGGCGGTGTATTCCAGCGTCAGGCGAAGCGTGTTGCCCGGCTTCATTACTTTGTCCGAGATCTTCACCACATGGCGGCCAGATACGGCGAGGCTTGGGTTTGCGCCGACCGGTTGGATTCCGCTTGGCGTCTGAATTCGAAGCCAGATTGCATTGCCAAACGGGGCCGCGTTGACATTGGTGATCGTCACTGACTGGCGGAATCGCTGGCTCTGCGCATTCCAAACCGGCGTGCCGCTCACCACGCTCACTCCGGAAGTAATCGGGCTGAGTCGCGCGAGCGGGATGGTCAGCTTGTTCGGAATATTGAAGACCGCAGTACCGGGGTCATTAATCATCGTGTTCTGGGCGGGAAGCACTTGGTTGCTCACCCAGGGTTGGGGGGCCGGTCTTCCGCCGAGGGTCGCGCGGCTGGGGTTGTTGCTGATCAGGAATTGCCCCGACTCTCCGGTTGAACCAAGCAAAGCCACAGCTGAAACGGAGATTTGCGAACCTATTCCGGTAGGGAACAGCTGGGCGAGCGGAATCGCGATTTCGGCACCCTTGGCCGGGTCAGTGCGATTCACACGAATCTGCGAGGCAATCGCCGCAGGCAAAGGATTCATGATGCCGCCGCCCGTGTTGATCTTAAATAGTCCCGCTTCTTGCCCTACGCTGAAGGGCGTTGCCACGCCTCCAAACATGTTGGTTTCGGGTGAACTGGTGAACGAGCGGTTGCGAAACACCCCGACGCCGAAGTCCGCGCCAAACCCAGAAGGCAAGAACGCCCGCCGACTGGATAGCAACCGAGCGGCGGGTCCGGAGTCATCCGTCAGGAGTTGCAGATTGTTTACGCCCGTGCTTGCCGTCCCGTCAACATCCAGGAACAGCGAAAAGCCGTTCGTGAGGGTTTCGCCACCATCCACTCGGCCGGCCAAGCCAAGATAAAGGTACCGGTCGTCGTTAGAGGCGTAAATCGCATCGAGACGGTTCGCGTTCGAACTCGGGGTGCGAGTTTGTTCCACAAGCGGGGTACCGAAGTCCGTCAGATCGCCGTCGAGTTGCCATCCGGTACCCAGTCCCCGCCGAACGACAAAAAATCGCTCGAAATCCTGATAGACGCCGGGTCCGGAACCCGGCGCGAACACCCGGACTTTGGCCAAATGCAAGCCGTCATCGAGTCCGCTTACGTCCACTCCGGAAAGAGCGAACCGCCCCGGCGCGAGCTTTGTCATCGGGATAAAGCCGGTTGCAAGGCCCTCGGGCGAGTTTCCAATCGGTGGGACCGGCCCGATGGCAAGCCCGGAGTCGAACTTCACCACGGCCGAATCGCCCACGCTGTCCGTCGTGACGACCAAGTCGAAACGGTTGGAATCCACTACCGCGTGTTCGAATTGTCCGCCGGGGCCGAATTGGCCTGCGGGCGTGCTTACCGTCTGAGACTTTGCCGGCGTGGGTTTTTGATACCGTTCTTGCCCGGGCGGAATCATGATTTCCACCGCCCGGGTTCCGGGAATCGCTTTCGGGCTCAAGGGTGCGTAGAACACGTATCCGGTGCCATTGTTCGCTTCGGTCGTACTGAAGTTCGGTGGAATCGTCAGTTGAACCACCGACCCCGCACCCACGGTGAGGTTTGGCCGCTGACCAGTTAAGTCTTCGAGCACCGTTCCCACCGGAAAATTGGTGGCTACCGGAACCGTCAAAGGTGTGTTATCGCCTCGGTTGTTGAGGCCGATCAACGCAAGGCTTTGCCCCGCTACTTGCCGTTCGAGCACCAGCACATTCTGCGAAGCGACTCGGGTGAGGGCAACCCCCCGCCCGAACCGCGCGTTGGCGTCGGTCAGCCGAATTAATCGATCGCTTCCTCCTCCAAGGGCGTCGAACCGGCCGGGGCGGGGGAAATTGGCCCAGTTTCCGGGCTGAATGTTGTTCCCGTCGAAGTAAATTTGGGGCACCCCAGCGCGCCCCAAAATGAACGCGTGGGCGAGGTTGTTGGAGGTCGGTGGTCCCTCGTCGTGGCTCTGCACAAAGGCCACCCCGACATCCGGCGAGAGTCCGCCATGCTGGAATGCAAGGCCCGTGCTGCCTTCTACGCTGTAGCCATTGCCCAAGGCGTTTCCGAGATGACCAAAACCGTTGCTGTTAAAGATGTCGCGTTTGGTGAAAACCAGCGGGAAATCCAACAGTTGCATACCGGTCTTCGCGTACTCGCGTAGTTCGTAGGAGTTGCTGTTGAAGTCCTCGCCAAAGATGAACAGGTCTGGGTTTTTGCCGAGCAGATGCGGAAGCAGGTTTCCGGCACTGAAGTTCTGAGACGCGGCTTGATCGGGTGCCCAACCAAAGTAGCCGGGCGGAACATGCTTCACCGCGTCAATCCTGAAGCCCGTAAATCCGATTTCTTCGGTGAGCCAGCGGGTCCACCGTTCCAGATACTGCCGTACATCTTCGGCAACGGGAGTACCTCCGGGATAGTATTGGGGAGTGCGGGGTTGACGAACAAAGCTCGGCTTGCCCCATTGGTTCATCACCGCATAACTCGGCACGCTCAGGTTCGAATTCCGATTATTGCCGTCTTCGTGGGCGATATCGGCGAGGCCGAGGAGGTCATGGTTCAACATGCCAAAGCTGAACGAGCCGTCGTTGTTGAAGTTAATCTCCGGGTTCGACGTGTTGGTGGAACTGGTGATGTGGAAGTCTTCCGGAATCATGTCCGGGTATTGATTGATGGCGTGATTGGCCCGGTTATCGTTGTGGTTGATCACCATGTCGAAGTAGACATCGAGTCCGAAGCGCTTTGCCACGCGAATCAGTTCTTGCAACTCTTGAGTGGTGCCGTATCGGGTTCGTACCGTTCCGAGTTGCAGCCGGTCGCCGAGATCGAACCGGTCTACCGGGTTGTAACCGACCGAGAATCCACCACCTCCGCTTTTTTGGGGCGGAGGAAGATACAGGGCGGAGTAACCGGCTTGTACGACTTCGGGCAACCGCGCCATGATCGTTTTGTAGTCGGTCGCGAACCACTGCAAGATGGGCCCGCGGCGATCACCGCTTCGCGGACGGTAAAAGTGCCCAAAATTTGCCCCGCCATTGCTGTCGAACACGGCGTTTGCTTGGCCAAATCGGGTCGCCCGGAGGTAGTAGTTCACCTGGGAGCCCACTGGCAACGGTCCAAGATTCAGAAACCACTTGGCATTGTTGCCGGACGTGCCATCCGGTGAGAATACGTATTCTGTCGTCGTCTGAAAGTTGTTCGTGGTGACAACTGCCACCACCTGCTGGCCCGATTCAATCGGCCAAGTCTCGGTGGTGATAGTGACCGGTTGCCACGGCTCCAAGAAGCCGCCCCGTAGCGGAAAGCTCTGCCCAGACTGGAACACCCGCGTGTTTCCGACCCAAGAAAGGGCCAAAGACGATGCGGCACAAAGCAGAGCAAGAAGAACCAGCGGGGAACGCGCCATAGAACACTCCCATTATAAGCCGAAACCCTTGTCAAAACGTGCTCGCGTCTTTACGAGGGATTCGAAATCTATCGGGATGCGGTCGGTCGGAAGGGAACGAACACGGGCCAGTTGCCTGGGTCACGGCCTTCGGTCTGCCACTTGTGGAGGAGTTCAACTGCTTGAGCACCCATTTGGGTGGGGTCTCCCAGCACGGAGTACTCAAATCCCGCGACCGGAGTCGGGTTCATTTGCCCGACATCGTTGTAGCCTACGCCGACAATTCGGCTTTCCGGAACCCCTTTGGCTACGAGTGCTTGAAGCGCGGAACGTACCATCGCGTCCGAAGGGCCGGTGACGATCCAATTGCCGCTGGTGTCTTTGCCGCTGAGGGCATTCGCTGCGGCGGACTGCAATGCATCTACGTTCGGAATAGATTTGAGGTTCACCACGGTCACTTTCCGCGGGTTCACGCCACTCGGGACAAACGCCTCTGCCACGCCGATCATGCGTTCGCGGTCTCGGGGGTCGGTGTCATAAACGACCACAAGCGCGGAAACATCTTCGACTTTCCAGCCTCGTTTCTCCGCTTCGGCTAACTGGGCGGCGGCCATCACATTGCCCGCCTCTCGATCTTCCATGCCGACAAACGGCATGTCAATGTACTTCGCGATTCCAGAGTCTAAAATCTTGAGCGGGCGAACGTCCAAAGCAACAAGCTTCATCTTGGAGCGGTCGGTTTGGTCCGTCAAATCAAACCCGAGCGTCGGGTCGAACAGTTGAACGATCACGCCGTCTTTGCGGGCCGCAGCCATTTTGGTTAC